>Ga0105250_10001296_pt1 | contig 13728 bp, 10 predicted proteins | sample KBSS54metaG_FD_80425 | JGI IMG/M metagenome (GOLD analysis project Ga0105250, IMG submission 80425) | Switchgrass rhizosphere microbial communities from Kellogg Biological Station, Michigan, USA - KBS S5-4 metaG | ecosystem: Host-associated > Plants > Roots > Rhizosphere > Soil | place...
GCGCTGGCGCCCATTATTCAACGTGCGACAATCGTCGTGTAACCAAAGGTGAAAAACGCAATATGGAATGGATCGCCGATCCCTCGATTTGGGCCGGGCTTGCGACCCTGGTAGTTCTCGAAATTGTCCTGGGGATAGACAATCTCATTTTCATTGCCATCCTGGCGGAAAAACTTCCGCGTCAGCAGCGTGACAAGGCTCGCGTCACCGGGCTTTTACTGGCCCTCGTCATGCGCTTACTTCTGCTGGCCTGCATTTCCTGGCTTTCGACACTGACCCGCCCTCTTATTGCCGTGCTCGGGCATCCGTTCAGCGCGCGCGATATGATTATGCTTGCGGGGGGGATATTCCTGTTGTTCAAGGCGACGATGGAGCTTAATGAACGACTCGAAGGCAAAGATGAAGAACAAAGCCATCAGCAGCGCGGTGCTAAATTCTGGCCGGTCGTTGCTCAGATTGTCGTGCTGGATGCGGTCTTTTCACTCGACTCAGTGATTACCGCGGTCGGGATGGTTGAGCATCTGGCCGTCATGATGGTGGCGGTGTGTATTGCTATCGGCCTGATGCTGTTAGCCAGTAAACCACTGACACGTTTCGTGAATGCGCATCCGACTATCGTCATCTTATGTCTCAGTTTCCTGCTGATGATCGGCTTCAGCCTGGTTGCCGAAGGTTTTGGCTATGTTATCCCGAAAGGGTATTTGTATGCCGCGATCGGTTTCTCGGTGATCATTGAAGGGCTGAATCAGCTGGCACAGTTTAACCGCAAACGCTTTTTATCCTCGCGCCGCTCTCTGCGTGAACGCACTGCAGAAACCGTATTGCGCGTCTTGCGTGGCAAACATGAAGAAGCCGAACTTGATGCTCACTCCTCAAACATGATTGCAGACAGCGCTGACGAAGAAGATGCAATTTTCAACCAGCAGGAGCGTCACATGATTGAACGCGTGCTGGGACTCGGGCAACGCACCGTCAGCAGCGTAATGACCTCCCGCCACGACGTAGACCATCTTGAACTTAATGACCCTGTCGACGTGCTGACGCAGCAAATCGCTGATAACCAACATACCCGTATGCTGGTCACCGAAGACAGCTCCACCGACGAACCGCTGGGCGTTGTGCACGTTGTCGACCTGCTCAAACAACAACTGCTGCAAAATGAACTGGATCTTAAGGCGCTGATCCGCCAGCCTCTGATTTTCCCGGAACAGCTTTCTCTGCTGATGGCCCTTGAACAATTCCGCCAGGCAAAAACGCATTTTGCTTTCGTGGTCGATGAATTTGGTTCTGTCGAAGGGATCGTGACCCTGACGGATGTGATGGAAACCATTGCCGGTAACCTGCCAGAGTCTGACGAAACGCCTGATGCACGGCATGATATCCAGCAGCAGGAGGATGGAAGCTGGATAGCCAACGGCTACATGCCGCTTGACGATCTGGTGATGTATATTTCCCTGCCGGTGGATGAAAAAAGGGAATATCACACGCTGGCCGGTCTGCTGATGGAATATACCCAAAGTATCCCGCAGGTGGGCGCGCAGATACACATTAATGACTATCTGTTTGAGCCTTTAGAAGTCAGCAGTCACCGCATTTTAAAAGTGAAGATCACGCCACCTGATACCGCCTCTGAAGACGATTACGAAGTCTGACTCAATCCTGTAAACAAAACGGGGTGCCTGCGATGGCACCCCGTTTTGTTTATGCTCAGAATTGGCTTAGAAAAGAGATTATTTGTTGAGTAATTTCTCAACATCGCTTTTTTCTTTACTGTCCTTACGCTTGTCGACCCAGTTCTGAAGGGCGCTGCGAGCGCTTTGTTCAAACGTACGCCTCAGTATCTGGTCCACCTGCAGCTGATATCCCATCTGAGCCCAGGGTCCGTAAACCCGCAACGGGATGTCTGTCGTTTTCAGGGTATTGATCAGATTATTGTCACCTTTCCAGCCACCGGTAACGCGGATCAGCAGGTTCATATCCACCTTTTGATTCGACATATCGATTGTTCCGTCACCTTTCGCAGACACCATTGGCGACTGACCTTCAAGATTATTCAGCGTCAGTGTACCTTCGGCCAGATGTCCCTGCGCTTTCAGCGTATCGATCTGGCTATAGTGCTCATACTTTTCAAGCCCCTGAACATTACTGGTATTACGGCTGACCGCCTGCTGAATGAGTTGCTGAATATTAAGGCCATTCAGACGCGCGTTATCCATTGAAAGCTGCCCCTCGCCTTGCCATCGCCGTGCAAAATCAACGGCCGACAACCCTTCTCCGTTAACATTCCCTTGCATAGAGAAGCTCCCGGTAAGGACTTTCGGTAACCCGTAAGCTGTCAGTAAATCACCCAGTTCAATGCTGTCCACATCCGGTGTCAGATGGACCTGAATTTTATTCCCCGTGACATCCAGGGTGCCTGGCAGAGAAAAGCGCCCTGTTCCCAGGTTGCCGCTAAATGCCGGCAAGGAAACCTGGCCCTGATGATTGACCGCATTCAGGGCAAGGTTCTGGATTTTCATACCGCGATAAGTGAGATCAGCAACTTTCAGCGCCAGGGTGGCATTGAAGGTTTGCAAATCATTCAGCCCGTTTGGCTGTTCATCCACATCACGGGCGATAACGGGTGCTGACGTCACAGACTGCGCGGTTTGCGACGATTGTTCCTGCGTATCAGGCTGCCAGCCGGAAAGCGCATCAAGATCAAGCTTATCAGCGGTTAAATTGAGCTGATAATCCGCCAGTTCTCCCAGCTTCGCAGAGGCCGTGCCGGAGATCTGATTATCATTGGCCGACAGCGCCAGCTGGTTCAGCGTCAGCATATTGTTATCACGCTGATAGCTCACCTGCATGGAACCATTCCCCTGAAGGCCTTTCACCGGGATATCGGCACCGTTCAGTTGATAAGTGAACTTGCTGATGCTGGCAGCGACAGCCTGCGGATAGTGCTGCATATCCAGGTCGGCTTTCATGGTGAACGACAGATCGCGCTGGTCGCGGTTTATGCGACTTGAAAGCTGGATACTAGCCTGACGGTTGTCATTCTTTTCCATTTCCAGATTGATATCACGCACGTTGATCTGCTCGTCATCACCGCGCTGCCAGATGAGTAAACTGTCAGCCACGCTGATTTTATCAATATCAAATTTCCAGCCCGCTTCAAGTTCGGATGCCTCTGGCGCAACAGGCGTTGGCGTAGAAGGTGCGACCGGCGCATTGGGCTGATTCTCTTCCGTTTCCGGCGTTAAACGAATGACGGCGTTTTTCAGCAGAACCTGCTTAACCGCGAGCTGATGAGAAATAAGAGGCCAGAGTTTGACATCCAGCCGCATGTTCTCAGCGCTGACAACCGGTGCCTTAGCCCCAGGCGCGGTCAGAGAGGTCTGTCCGGCAATGATGCTGAGCTGCGGCCAGACATGCCAGCGCAGGGAACCGTTGATAGCCAGTTGATAGCCGCTTTTCACCTCGACCCTCTCTACCATGTACTGGCGGAAATCGTTCGGGTTAATCAGGAATACCAGCGAAGTCATACCGGCAATGATAACCACCAGTAAAATCACCAGTGTTGTCAGGAGTCTTCTCATGCCTTCCTCACGTTTTTATCCGGTAAACGGATAAAAAACAGAATCAGTCTTTATCAATACGACTGGCAATAGCGCTTTGCTGGTCGCGGTATTTCGCGTCCTGACGGCTATTGTATGGCCGTGCAGCAGAACCGGATAACGGTTCAAAACTCAGCGCGCCAATCAACATTCCCGGGCGAAGCGCCAGCGGGAGCTTACCTGAATTATAAAACTCGAGAACAATACGCCCCTGCCAGCCCGGATCAATGCGGTGTGCGGTCACGTGCACCATCAGCCCGAGACGCGCCAGTGAAGAGCGTCCGTCCAGCCAGCCCACCAGATCGTCAGGAATGGTGACAGACTCAAAGGTCACCGCCAGTGCCAGTTCGCCCGGATGCAGGAAGAACGCCTCGCCTTCCGGCAACACAATCTCATCACTCATCACTTTATCGAGTGCAGCGCTGACTTCGTCTTTAGGGCCACTCAGATCGATATAACCCGCATTGTGCCCGAGGAAAACGCGAAATCCGTTACCCAGACGCACATCTACCGTTGCACCATTAATCCGTTCGACCGGAGGACGGGGTGAAATACCTAATTTGCCGCTGTCCAGCCAGGCCTCTATATCTCGGTCGCAAAGTCTCATCGTATCTCCGGTATGGTTTTAACGGATTGTTCCGCGATTAATTGAAGAACTGGCTGATTTTAGCCTTGAGGATATCAATCGCAATCCGGTTTTTGCCGCCGCGCGGCACAATGATGTCTGCGTATTGTTTTGAAGGCTCGATAAATTGCAGGAACATTGGACGAACCGTTTTCTGATACTGCGCCATCACAGAATCCATCGAACGACCACGTTCATTGACGTCACGCTTCATACGGCGCATCAGACAGATATCCAGCGGAGTATCGACGAAAATGGAGAAATTCATTTCGTCACGCAAACGTGCATCGGTCAGGAGCAGGATCCCTTCCAGGATAATCACTTTCTTCGGTTTAAGGGTCACCGTCTCAGGCAGACGGGTATGCTCAATGAAGCTGTAGCTTGGCAATTCAATCGCCTGACCAGACTTCATTGCCTGTAAATGCTGGAACAGCAAATTGTGGTCCATCGCACTGGGATGGTCGTAGTTGGTTTTGACCCGCTCTTCCATGGTCATGTGACTTTGGTCTTTATAGTAGCAATCTTCCGGGATCACCCCGATATGCTCATCACCGACCTGATCACGAAGTTCACGGTATAACGTACTGGCGATGAGGCTTTTTCCCGAAGCAGATGCGCCAGCGATACCCACGATGACACACTGATGGAATTTGTCAGACATAAAATTAAAGACCTGATTTGGAAGTTGGAAGGCAAGCACAGATATATGCTTTGAACGCGCCAATTATAAGTACAACACACTGCCCGATGCCAGCGTTAAGGCTGTGTAATCGCTGACATCAGGCAATAATTCACAGAGTTGGGGGATTAAACGGCTCTGAAGGCAATTTCTGTCGGGATGGCATCGCCTTTCCAGAACAGTTGTGACGCAATTTTTGCCGCCAGCTCACGGTAAATTGCCGTGAATTCACTTTCAGGATTGGAAACAACTGTTGGCTCACCACGATCTAAATCTTCACGCAACGAAATATGCAGCGGCAATTGCGCCAGTAAATCACAGCGGTATTTCTCAGCCAGACGTTGTGCGCCACCGGTACCGAAAATCGGTTCGTGATGCCCGCAGTTGCTGCACACATGCATACTCATGTTCTCTACAATCCCCAGAACCGGCACATGCACTTTTTCAAACATCACGATGCCTTTCATTGCATCGAGCAGCGCAATATCCTGCGGCGTCGTGACCACTAAGGCGGCGGTAACCGGGATGTTTTGCGACAGCGTCAGCTGAATATCACCCGTACCCGGCGGCAAATCGATGACCAGATAATCCAGATCAGGCCACAGCGTATCCTGAAGCATCTGCATCAGCGCTTTACTGGCCATCGGCCCGCGCCACACCATGGCATTTTCATCCGTCACCAGATAGCCAATCGAGTTGGTCGCCAGGCCGTGTGCCATAATCGGCGACATGTGCACGCCGTCCGGCGAGGTCGGGCGTTCTTCCTCAGTGCCCAGCATATTCGGTACTGACGGGCCGTAAATATCGGCGTCCAGAATACCGACTTTGGCACCTTCTGCTGCCAGCGCCAGCGCCAGGTTCACCGCCGTGGTCGATTTCCCTACCCCGCCTTTACCCGAACTGACCGCCAGAATATTGCGCACACCTTTGATACCCGGCTGATCGTTTGCCCGTTTGATGGTGGCAATATCGTGGCGCAGATTCCACTGAATGGCCGAAGCACCGGTCACCCGCAACAATTCGCTGCTGGTTTGTTCTTTTAATACATCAAAACCACTGTTCCAGGCGAACGGCAGGGTCAGATCAATATGTAAAACGTCATCCATTAACACGCAGTGATGCAACGCTTTCATCGCGGGCAAATCTTTTTGCAGTGTGGAATGGCGGAAGGTGGCCAGTACGCCGGTCACGAGTGCGCGCAGCCCTGCGGGTGTGGTCTGCTGTGGGGATTGAGATGTCATCCCGGCTCCTTGAAAGGGGGTTATCAGACTATTTATCTATCCATAAGCATAACAGAACACACGTAAGGAGATCCCCCGTTTGTTTACGCGGGGCGGCGCTTTCGGTTAACATCAATGCCCCTGATTTCAACTACAGAAAGCAAGCTCTTACTATGGCTCAAGTCGCGAAAAAAATTTTGGTAACCTGTGCACTTCCGTACGCCAACGGATCCATCCATCTCGGTCACATGCTCGAGCACATCCAGGCTGACGTCTGGGTCCGTTACCAGCGAATGCGCGGCAATGAAGTGCATTTCATCTGTGCGGACGATGCACACGGCACCCCGATCATGCTGAAAGCGCAGCAGCTCGGTATCAGGCCGGAAGAGATGATTGCCGAAATGAGCCAGGAGCATCAGAAAGATTTCGCCGGCTTCGGCATCAGCTACGACAACTATCACTCCACGCACAGCGACGAAAACCGTGAGCTGTCTGCGCTGATTTATGGTCGACTGAAAGAAAACGGTTTTATCAAAAACCGCACCATTTCGCAGTTGTACGATCCTGAGAAAGGCATGTTCCTGCCAGACCGTTTCGTTAAAGGCACCTGCCCGAAATGTAAATCACCGGATCAGTACGGCGATAACTGTGAAGTGTGTGGCGCAACCTACAGCCCGACGGAACTGATTGACCCGAAATCTGTGGTCTCCGGTGCGACGCCGGTGTTGCGTGATTCCGAGCACTACTTCTTTGACTTACCTGAATTCAGCGCGATGTTGCAGGCGTGGACCCGTTCGGGCGCGTTGCAGGAACAAGTGGCAAACAAAATGCAGGAGTGGTTCGAGCATGGTCTGCAACAGTGGGATATCTCACGCGATGCGCCATACTTCGGCTTTGAAATTCCTGATGCGCCGGGCAAATATTTCTACGTCTGGCTGGATGCGCCAATCGGCTACATGGGTTCATTCAAAAACCTGTGCGACCGCCGCAGTGACCTGAATTTTGACGAGTTCTGGAAAAAAGATTCCACCACCGAGCTGTATCACTTTATTGGTAAAGACATCGTTTATTTCCACAGCCTGTTCTGGCCTGCCATGCTGGAAGGCAGCGGTTTCCGCAAGCCGACCAACCTGTTTGTGCACGGTTATGTCACCGTCAACGGCGCAAAAATGTCCAAGTCGCGTGGCACGTTTATCAAAGCCAGCACTTATCTGAACCATCTGGATGCGGACTGCCTGCGTTATTACTACACCGCGAAACTGTCTTCACGCATCGACGATATCGACCTGAATCTGGAAGATTTCGTGCAGCGCGTTAACGCTGATATCGTGAACAAAGTGGTTAACCTGGCCTCACGTAATGCCGGTTTCATCGCCAAACGTTTTGACGGCAAACTGGCTGACACGCTGGCCGATGAAACGCTGTACAAAACCTTCACCGATGCCGCTGAAAGCATTGCTCAGGCGTATGACAGCCGTGAATCAGGCCGTGCAATCCGCGAAATCATGGCGCTGGCTGACCTGGCAAACCGTTATGTCGATGAACAGGCACCGTGGGTTGTCGCAAAACAGGAAGGCCGTGATGCCGACCTGCAGGCCATCTGCTCAATGGGCATCAACCTGTTCCGCGTACTGATGACCTATCTGAAGCCGGTTCTGCCTTCACTGTCAGAGCGCACAGAAGCCTTCCTGAATACCACACTGGACTGGGACGCGATTGCCCAACCATTGTTGTCGCATCAGGTAAATCCGTTCAAAGCGCTGTTTAACCGTATCGAACTGGATAAAGTCACCGCGATGGTTGATGCCTCGAAAGAAGACATCGCAGCTGCCAAAGTACCGACAACCGGTCCGCTGGCCGATGACCCGATTCAGGAAACCATCACGTTTGATGATTTCGCCAAAGTGGATATGCGTATTGCCCTGATCAAGAGCGCTGATTTCGTGGAAGGTTCAGACAAACTGCTTCGTTTGCAACTGGATCTGGGCGGTGAAACCCGTCAGATTTTCTCCGGTATCCGCTCTGCGTATCCTGATCCGAAAGCACTGGAAGGCCGTCTGACCATCATGGTCGCTAACCTCGCACCGCGTAAAATGCGCTTCGGCATCTCTGAAGGAATGGTGATGGCGGCGGGCCCAGGCGGAAAAGACATCTTCCTGCTCAGCCCGGATTCCGGCGCACAGCCGGGTATGCAGGTTAAATAAAACTCATGACTGCTCCTCCCCCTGCGAAGGGGGAGGTTGGGAGGGGGTTTTACAGACAAAATAAAGAGTTGGAGAAACTTCAGCTTATTTTTTTGACCTTAATACCCCACCCCGGCCCTCCCCTTCGCAGGGGAGGGAGCATAATCACTTCGGCCAGTTCGGCCAAATGGCTTTCGGATACTCTCTGTCGATATCCGATTTCGCCAGCCCGATATCTTTCAATTGATCAGCACTCAGCGAATGCAAAATCTTGCGGCTGACGCGGCGCTCATTCCAGCCATGCACGATAGCAAACAACTGTTTTATCCATCCGCTCTTTTTTTGCGGCATCTGTACTGCCCTATCCGCCCCCAAGATATCAGCACAAGCGCGTGTCTCACATCCGGCAAACTGCCGTTCTTCAATGATATTTTTCATATTCTGCTCCCGTTGACGACCTGACATCAGGATCTTACAAACAGTAAAAACATTACAGATTCAGTTTTTTTATATTTCGACCATACAGATCTGGATCTGATGACAGATTCAGCGTTAGATTGTGTCCATCTGTACTGCTTTCTTTGCGCAGGCGTTGAGGAAAAGATAATGAATCGTTACGAAAATCTGGCAAATGTCTTGAGTGACCGTATTGAGCAGGGGCTGTATCCGGCGGGTATCCGGCTGCCTTCGGTGCGGGTGTTAAGCAGTGAACATGGCGTCAGCGTCAGCACGGTTCAGCAGGCCTACCGCGTGCTGGAAGAAAAACAGCTGGTGGAGGCACGACCAAAATCAGGCTACTTTGTCAAAGATGCACGCTTGCAGGCAGCGCTTCCGGCGGTTTGCCGCCCGACGCAACGTCCGGTGGATATTTCCCAGTGGGATCAGGTACTCGAACTGATTACGTCCCCGCACCGTCCCGGCGTGGTGCAGCTCGGGCGGGGCTCGCCGGATGTCACGGCTGCCACGCTCAGGCCCCTCAGCCGCCTGATGGGGCGCGCCGGCCAGCATCAGAATCTCAACGCGTTTCATTACGACAGCATTTACGGCTCAGAAGAATTACGCGAACAGATCGCCCGTCTGATGATTGACAGCGGCAGCCATATGGATGCCAGCAATATTCTGATCACCACCGGTTGTCATGAAGCGCTGTCTATCGCCATCCGTTCGGTCTGCGAACACGGCGATATCGTGGCGGTGGATTCGCCGAGTTTTCACGGGGCGATGCAAACCCTGAAAGGTTTTGGCATGAAAGCGCTGGAAATCCCGACCGATCCGGTGACCGGGATCAGTCTGGAAGCGCTGGAAATGGCACTGGAACAGTGGCCGGTCAAAGCCATACAACTGACGCCCAACTGCAATAATCCGCTCGGTTACAACATGCCTGATGACCGTAAGAAAAGCCTGCTGCGTCTGGCGCAACGCTACGATATCGCCATTATCGAAGACGATGTTTATGGTGAACTGGCGTATCAGTATCCGCGCCCTGCCACCATTACCTCTTTCGATGAAGATGGCCGCGTATTGCTGTGCAGTTCGTTTTCCAAAACGCTGGCGCCCGGTTTACGCGTCGGCTGGATCGCGCCGGGTCGCTATCACGACCGTGCGCTGCACATGAAATACATCACCACCGGCGCCTCGGCTACGCTGCCACAAATCGCTATCGCGGATTTCATCAAACAGGGGCATTATCTGCAGCACATGCGCCGGATACGTAACCAGTACCAGCGCAATCTGTGCACCATGACTGACTGGGTGATGAAATATTTTCCGTGCGGCTCCCGGGTTAGCCGCCCCCAGGGCGGTTTTTTGCTGTGGATCGAACTTGATGAACGCGTGGATACACAGCGGCTGAACCGGCTGCTCGAAGAGCATTTAGTGCAAATTGCCATCGGTTCGATATTCTCTGCTTCTGGCAAATACCGCAATTGCCTGCGCATCAATTATGCACAGCCCCTGACAGCAAAAACTGAACGCGCCATCCAGCAAGTGGGCCTGACGATTTCTCAGATGCTGGAAAACTGCTAAACGCCCATCCGGAGACACTTTTACCGTGCAAATTGAACCGTTACCGCCACTGAACACGCTGGTGGCTTTTGAATGCGTGGCGCGTTATTGCAGTTTTTCCCGGGCAGCCGACGAGCTGAATCTTACCCAAAGCGCCATCAGCCGCCAGATCATTCAACTGGAGGAAATGCTCGGTTGTAAGCTTTTCCAGCGCGCCCAGCGTAAAACGACCCTGACGCCGCGCGGTGAAACCTATGCGCAACAAGTGCGTAAATTACTGGGCGATATTTCGCAATCCACGGCGGAAGTCATGGGCTGGAACGGTTTGCCGCAGGTCACGCTGGCCTGCACCAGCGCCATGAGCGGCCTGTGGCTTTCGTCGCGTCTTTCCTCGTTGCGCCAGTTGCTGCCCGACCTGCAAATCCGCATGAAGATTTCCGACAGCTTTTCAGATCTCAAGTCATCAGAATTTGATCTGGCTATCTTCTATCTGCGCGAGCCACCGCCCGGTTATCACGTACAGGCGCTGTTTGACGAAGTCTGTTATCCGATGTGCTCGCCGTCATTCCTCAGCCGTATGCCACCTGACGCCAGCGCCGCCGATTTACTTGAACAGACATTGCTTATTCAGGATGACCCGCAACGCGAATGGACCGGCTGGCGCGACTGGTTTGCGTCGCAGGACGTCAGCTTCGTCACGCCGCGCAGAACATGGCGGGCCAACAACTATCCGTTTCTGGTGCAGTCGGCGGTGCTGGGAGATGGGATTTTGCTGGGCTGGGAAGGACTGGTGCAGGATTACATCAATAACGGCCAACTGGTCGCCGCACATCCCGGCAAACTGGCTGCCGCCGGAAAATGCTACATGCTGACGCCGCAGGACCGGTTCCTCAAACCTGTGGTGCATAAAGTCATTAACTGGTTAAAACAGCCGTAAAGTGAATGAATTTGCCAGGCCGGATATCCGGTCTGGCAATGAATATTCAGCAGGATTGACGAGATCATGTTCACAGTGATTTATGAAAAATAATAATAATCCGACGTCATAATAAAATATTATGAATTGACATCGGCTGGCGGTATTTTGTTTTTCTCCAGATATCTGCGTTTTCTCGCAGAATTCATACCAATTAATGTGAATAACAGCCAGCATGACTGCGAAATACAGGATGCAAGGTTGAAATCATGACTTAACGAATACAGGCCAAACACGCCGCCGATTATATTAAGATAGGCGTAACTGTTAGCATCAACCGCTAGCCTGCGCATTTGAACCAGCGCATAAGCCAGAAGATAGCAAAACACGCCAATTAAACCGACAACCGTATGCAGTTCCACCGGTCACTTCCCTTTCCAGACGTTGATAGCTGAGAAAAATAAAGCTTTTCAGGGTGTTCTGCCGCGCATTTTTCGCATACCCTCATGATAAATTCTCATGCAAGTTCAACAGGGGGTTTTGATATAAATCATCAAGGCAATCCATTGCGCCAATTTAGAAACACCCGGGGTATTTCGCCTGCACCTATAAAATTCCAGCACGTACTATGGAGATAATTAATGAAAGATAATAATTCCCCTTTGACGAAATTAATGCAGGATGCACAACTTAGCCGTCGCGGCTTTATTACCAGCGTTTCCGCTGTGGGTATTACCAGTGCTATGGGCTTTTCACCGTTCTCTGCTTTTGCTGCTGAGCCGAAAAAAGGCGGCATATTAAAACTGGGTATGTCAGGGGGAAATACCAGTGATACGCTGGACCCGACATTATTCAGCGACTGGGTGCCATTAAATCAGGCATATATGCTGATGAACGGCCTGATTGAAATTGATGAAAATAACAAAGCCACGCCTGAATTGTTCTCCGCCTGGGAAGCCAAACCCGGTGCCACCGAGTGGGTGTTTACCGTTCGTGATGGCGTCACCTTCCATAATGGTAAAAAACTGGATGCAGATGACATTCTTTATTCCATCAACCTGCATCGCGGCGACAAATCCAAAAGCGCCATCAAAACTCAACTGGCCCCGATTACCGGTCTGACCAAACAGGGCGACAACCAGATCCTGATCACGCTTGAAAGTGGCAACGCCGACCTGCCGTATCTGCTGGCGGATTACCATCTGGTGGTGGTACCCAACGGCTTTACCGACTGGTCGCATCCGATCGGTACCGGCGGTTTTATCTTTGATCAGTACGAACCGGGCGTGCGATCGCTGTTCAAGCGCAACCCGAACTACTGGAAGCCGGATCGCGCCTTTGTTGATGCCGTGGAAGTGCTGGTCATCAACGACCCGACCGCCCGCACCAATGCCCTGATTTCCGGCCAGGTTCACGCGATTAACCGTGTCGATTTCAAAACCGTCGATTTCCTTAAACGCAGCCCGGCACTGAACATTGTGCGTTCATCCGGCGGTCAGCATTTCACCTTCCTGATGGATTGCAGCGTCGCACCGTACAACAACAACGATGTGCGCATGGCAATTAAACACGGCATCGACCGTCAGAAAATCCTCGATACCGTGCTGCGCGGCTACGGTTCGCTGGGCAACGACCATCCGATCCCGAAGACAGACCGCTTCTTCAATCACAGCCTGGAACAGCGCGTTTACGATCCGGACAAATCGAAGTTCTACCTGAAAAAAGCCGGTCTGACGGATCTCAACATCGAACTGTCCTCCTCTGACGCCGCTTTTGCCGGTGCGCTCGACGCCGCCGCCCTGTTCCAGGGGCAAGCACAAAAAGGCAGTATTCAGGTCAACATCAAACGCCAGCCCGCCGACAGCTACTGGGACGATGTATGGATGAAAGCCCCGTTCAGCATGGGTTACTGGGGCGGACGTCCGACGGCTGACCAGATGTTCTCCACCGCTTATCAGTCGACTGCCAAATGGAACGACACCCACTGGAAAGATGAGAAGTTTGATGCCCTGCTGTTGCAGGCCCGTTCCCTGCTTGATGAAGGCAAACGCGCTGAAATCTATGGTGAACTGCAAAGTATCGTGCGCGACGACGGCGGTGCAATGATCCCGCTGTTTGGCGATTATCTTGATGCAGCCAGCAAAAAAGTCGGCGGTATCAGGCCACATCCGATGTTCAACTTCATGGGTGGTCGTCTGGCCGAGCGCGTCTGGCTGGAGGCATGATGAAAAAACGGATTTTACAGCGGATCCTGTTAGGCATTATCACGCTGTGGCTGGTTTCTGTGCTGATTTTTATCGGCACGGAAATGCTGCCCGGCGACGTCGCGACGGCCATTTTAGGCCAGAGCGCCACGCCTGAAACCGTTGCCGCGTTGCGCCTGCAACTCGGGCTGGATGAACCGTCTGTGCTGCGCTATCTGCACTGGCTGGCGGGTATTATGCACGGCGACTTAGGGCATTCGCTGGCGAACGGTCGCGCCATCAGCGACGAACTGCTGCC
>Ga0105250_10001297_pt1 | contig 13727 bp, 11 predicted proteins | sample KBSS54metaG_FD_80425 | JGI IMG/M metagenome (GOLD analysis project Ga0105250, IMG submission 80425) | Switchgrass rhizosphere microbial communities from Kellogg Biological Station, Michigan, USA - KBS S5-4 metaG | ecosystem: Host-associated > Plants > Roots > Rhizosphere > Soil | place...
ACAAGCGACTTCTAGAATTTCCTTCTCACGAAATAACTCTTTCAGTTTTTGTTGTAATATGAATTGTTCCGCTTGTCTCACTGCATCGTCTCTATCATATACCGTTTCATACTCTTTGGCACGATTACTATAATATGTATACATAACACATCACCCCTAATTGACAAATCTCCACCCTTTCTATCATTATCAAAATATTCGTTCGCTTTGGAATTTTATCGTTTTTCTGCACACATCATTTGTTTCTCTTCAAATCGATCCAAAAATAGATATAATCCAATTGTATGATAAATATAATTTCATAGAAAAATGGTGATCAAAAATGACGATAACATTAATTTTCATAATGGCTTTTACAATTATCATCCATGCAGTCGAAACGAGTTCTTATAGTATTCGACTTGCAGGCGTTCGTTTAAAGAAAATTGCCGTTGCATTATCCGTTGTTGGGATGGTATTACTCATTTCGCGAACATCCAACTTACTACAAGCTTTTTTACTTGGTGGGATTATTGATCGGGCGAAGAGTGGTGCTTCTGTTAATTTAGAAAGTACGATGCGTCTTGTTTTATTATCCGCTTCTATCGGCACACTTCTCGCAATTATTTTATATCCGACTTTAACGAAGCTATTTGGATATGTCATTCAAAACTTTGAGATAGATGGTTCATTCATTCGAATGATGAAAACAAACAATGTGCAAAAATTGAAGTATACAAAAAAATATGTTCGTTTTCCAAAATTCGAAATGATCCACCGTATGCGAATTGGCGGTATTCCAAAACGAATTATGCTCATTAATATGTTTGCAACCGCAATTTATACCGCAGGGGTCCTTTCCGCCTTATATGCTTCTTATTTGAGCCCGAAATTTGCAACGAAAGCAATCACGGCTTCTGGCCTTATTAATGGATTTGCTACAATCTTATTGACTGTACTGTTAGATCCGCGTATTGCCCTTTTAACAGAGCGTGCGCTTCAATCAGAAAACGGCGCTGATACAATGGGGAAAATGTTCGGTTTGCTTATGATTTCAAGGTTTCTCGGTACATTATTAGCTCAGCTCATATTTGTACCTGGCGCATATTGGATTTTATGGATTATTAAACTCATGCATTAAATGACCACTACATCATCCTTGATGGTGGGGATCAGTGAATGATACTCATTATGACAGCTCGATTAACAGAAGCAATACTTGATGAAGAGAAAGATATACTATATTCAAAAATTCTTAAATTACTTAAATGAAAAGTTACATTTAATAAGGAGGGAAATGTATGTATATTAAAACAGAACAAGATATTATTAAACTCATACAAAACGATACTTGAATGATGGAAATATTACAGACAGCAAAATCCCTACAACTACCTGATTGGTGGATTTGTGCTGGATTTGTTCGTTCTAAGATTTGGGATGTTCTTCATGGATACGAAGTAAGAACTCTAACGCCAGATATAGATATCATCTATTTTGACCCATTACATATAAGTGTATCCACCGAAGAAAAATTAGAAAATAAGCTTAAAAGTATAGATTCTACTATTCCATGGTCAGTGAAAAATCAGGCTCGCATGCATGTAGTCAATAACATGCCACCTTATTCATCTTCAGTCGATGCAATTTCTAAATTCCCAGAAACAGCGACTGCTCTTGGAGTTACATTAGATAAACAAGATAATGTTGTATTAACCGCCCCTCACGGAATAGAAGATGTTCTCACGTTACAAGTGAAGCCAACACCTCATTTCCTCGAAATGAAAGAGCGCACTAATATGTATAAAAAAAGATTACAAAAAAAGAACTGGCAAAGTAAATGGCCTAACATTACAATCTTCCATCCTGAAATTTAAACATGAAGAAAAAAGGCGCTTCTCATTTTTATGAAGCACCTTTTCTTAATTTACTTCAAAAAATCAATTACCGTTTCTGCAAATTGATTCGCTGCTTCATAATGCGGTGTATGACCACTCTCTTCAAAGACAATAATTTTACCATTTTGAACATCTCTTTTAAATGTTTCGATTTGTTTTTTACAGGTTACCACATCGTGTTTTCCCATGATGAGCAACATCGGATTCTCCACATCTTTTAATTTTGATAATAATGATTGATGAATTTTCCCTTCCTCTTTCAGTCTTGTAAAATGAATATCGGAACGATCATAAAACTTTCCCCATTCTTCCTCACTATACAAACTATAATCTGTTTCATCCTCAACGTTATTATAGATTTCTATTCTGTGTTCTTCTAATTCATCACTCAATCTTAAATATGCTTCTAGTAATTCCTCTGAACTAGCATTACTCTCTGAAATAGCTATACATTTTTTCCCCTGCTGTTCTTTTCCATACTTCTTTAACAGGGCTCCTGTCTTTTTTAATAAAGCTCTACTTGTTAAGGAAAAATCAAAAGTGGGTCCTTCAAAAATGATTTTTCGAATAGATTGTGGATACATTACTGCATATAACAATGCTAAAAATCCTCCAAAAGAATGCCCAATAACAGACCATTTCTCAGTGTTTAACATCTCCCTTAACTCTTCGCAGTCTTCAATAAGATCTCGTAGTCCAAACCGCTCTTGCTGTCCAATTTCCTCTGAACGCCCTACCCCGCGTTGATCCATGGCAATGAGACAAAAAAAATCTTGTAATCTATGTGCTTGATGATAGGAAAAATCAAAACACATCTCACCAGGACCTCCATGAAGATACAATACAGGATGATTCTCTAGTGATCCATGCATCTCCACATACAGCTTTTTCCCGCGCACTTCCACCATTTTACCTTGTAATGGTACTTCTTTTTCTTGTTTCATCTCTTTCTCCTCCTATTTTTATATTTCGACACCATATACAAATAGGAGGACCACGAATCCGTACATGTTATGTATCTGTAATACAACAATACATCTTTCTATCCTCCGTTTGAAAATACTACATTCAATTTTAATTTTACGTTTTTATAAAAAAGCTTCATCCAATGCTTTTTTTACAGCTTCTCCCCTTCCTGATACTTGAAGCTTCATATAAATAGAAGAAGCGTAATTTCTTACAGTTCCTTCCGATAAGAATAGCTTTGCTGCAATTTCTTTATAGCGAAGCCCTTCTTTGAGACAACCTAATACATCCATTTCACGGGGAGTCAATTCATAAGGAAGCTTTTTCGGTATTGGACTATATTCTTTAAATAAACGATTCGCTATGTCATGGGACAACATCGTCCCTCCTGAGTTCACTAACTGAATAGCAGCTACTAACTCTTTTGGTTGAACGGATTTAAGAACATACCCCTCAACTCCCGCTTCAATTGCTTCAGAGGCACTAGAAGTTTCTTCAAAAGTTGTCACCATGATTACTTTGGTACCTGGCCATCTATGTTTGATTTCCTTCGTTGTTGTAATCCCATTCATCTCAGGCATTTGTATATCCATAAGAACAACATGTGGTTGCTTTTCTTCACATTGTTTTAAAGCCTGTACTCCACTATTCGCAACAGATACGCGAAAACCGTATTCCCTCAATAAAAGCTCTAAGCTATCCGAAATGATAGGTTGATCATCTACTATTAATATGCGAATCTCATCTTGCACAAATGATTCCTCTTTATGTAAACCAGGAATGATACAGGTTATAATTGTTCCTGCATTCTTAGTAGAATCAATACTCAAGCTCCCTTGATATTCACTTAGCCGTTCTCTCATTCCCGATAGACCAAATCCCTCTTGTATGACTTCCATTCCGATACCATCGTCTTGTATTTGAAGCATTACATGATTTTTATGATATTGTAAAAGTACTTGTATCGTTTCTGCTCCCCCATGTCTTGTTGCGTTTGTCATTGCCTCTTGTAAACAACGACAGAAAATCCTCTTCAACTTTTTAGCAATTGGATAATATCCTCCAACTGTACGAAATACTACCTGAACATTTGTAGTACTTTTAAACTCTTCTATTAAGTTCAATAAAGACACATCTAGATTTGATTCTTCTTGAGGATCCATTTCATGAACCTGTCTTCGAATATTATCTAATGCAGATCGTGATATATCTAATATTTCTTGTAACTTTTCTTTTCCCTCTTGCGTTGTTAGATGTGGTCGTAATGTTTCCATACTCAATATAACCGAAGTAAATTTATAACCTATCGTGTCATATAATTCTCTTGCCATCCTATCTCTTTCTTCAAGCAAAGTTATTCTTTCTACTTGGGACGAGTATTGTTCTAAAATCGCATTCTTATCTTTAATCAAATTCAATTTTTGCTTAATAGCATCCATAGAATAAACAGCTCTTTGTAGTAAATGCCCTACACCATATATAAAAAGAACATCAAATATACTTAGAAGCAGCTTATTGCGATTAAACCCAAAATTAAAGAAAACTCCCAATACATAGATAATTATCATTGCAGGTAATGCATAGAAGTTTACTTTTCCACGGCAAAAAAATGCAAGCGTTAAAATTGCAGGAGATAAAAATTGAGCCAAATGATACGTATATGCAAAATAAAGTGAAAGTCCCCCCACTAAAATAATTTCTGTTACTACATATAACTCACTTTGTAATTTATATAATATGACAGGTATGACATAAGACAAAAATGTACTTATAAAAACAATCTCAAGTGGAAAGTTTGGATTATCTTGATATGTCAAAGTAACAATTGCAACAATCCAAGTAATCCGAATGAGTATTATTCCCCATTCCTGCCAAAGTAACTTATTTTTTATGTCGTTCAACTTTCATATGCCCCCCTATCCAAATGAACATTATATATATATTCCCTGTTTTTCCTATATTTTCATTTTCATCATAGCAAGGTTATGACACTTTGTCACTGCCTTATATTACATTCTTTTTGCTATGTTAGTAGCCGAAAGGTATCACTAATATTAAGGGAGTGAACAAAATATGTGTATTTTAAAAGTACAGAACTTAACTAAGAAAATTGGAAAGTGCACACTTGTTAATCGAATATCATTTGATGCTCAAAAAGGAGAAATTCTTGGTCTTCTAGGCCCAAATGGCGCTGGAAAAACAACTACAATTAAAATGATTGTTGGCTTGATCTCTAAAACCAGTGGAACAGTCACAATTAACAAAAAAGACACAAGCAAAGACTTTAAAGAAGCTATGAAACATGTTGGAGTGATTGTTGAGAATCCTGATTTATACAACTTTTTATCTGGCTATGATAACCTCCTTCACTTCTCTAGAATGACACCGAATGTTCCTAAAGAACGTTTAGATGTAGTTATTTCTTTAGTTGGGTTAGAAAAAAGTATTCATAATAAAGTTTCCACTTTTTCTCTCGGGATGAAACAACGGCTTGCTCTTGCAATCGCTTTAGTTCACAAACCTTCCCTTCTCATTTTAGATGAACCTACTAATGGGCTGGACCCTCAAGGCATTCGTGATTTAAGACTTCATTTAAAGCAACTAGCCGCAGACGAAAATGTAGCAATTGTTGTTTCAAGCCATCTAATGGCCGAAATGGAAATGATGTGTGATCGCATCGCTATTTTAGACAAAGGAAATCTAATTGGTATACATGATATAAAGGATATTACAAAAGAACAGATACAATCTGTACAATTTGAAGTAGATCGGACAGACTTAGCAATCCCACTCTTACAAAAATTAGTAATAGGTGAAGAAATCATAACAAATCAAAATGTCCTTACGATCAAAATAAGTAAAGAACATATACCTGCAATTTGCGATACATTAGCCAAAAATGGAGTGAATGTTTATGGTGTTCAAACCATTAAAACAACTTTAGAAGACAAATTTATTGAAATGACTGGAGATGGAGTGCACAATGATTAATCTAATAAAAAATGAAAATATGAAAATTTTCAAACGAAAAAGAACTTGGATTATGGTAGGTGTTATGGTTGTATTTATTTTCATTCAATTCCTAAACGTAAAGCTTTCCAGCCAAGTTAATTATGGGGATGACTGGAAGACATCTCTTATTGAAGAAAATGCATTACTTCAAGTTGAAAAAGAATCTCTAAAATTACCTATTGAAAAAATAGAAAATGAAAAAAAACTTTTACTAAATAATTATTACATTGACAGTAATATAAAGCCAACAAACAATGCATGGTTCTTTACGATTGGACAAAGTACAAATTTTTTAATAGCTCTCTCCATTCTTACACTCATAATAGCTGGTGAAATTGTTGCAAGTGAATTTCAATCCGGTACAATTAAATTTTTATTAACACGAACCGCTACTCGCACACAAATATACTTTTCTAAATATATTTCTACTTTATTATTTGGATTTTTCTTAATCGTAATAACGTTCCTTCTTTCCATTCTATTTAGTGGCATTCTTTTAGGCTTTGATGGAATAAATGGTGAATACTTATTTGTCAAAGATCATGCCGTTCAAAAAACAAGCGTCCTTCAGGCACTAATTGGTAGCTTATTATTTAAGATGCCTTACTTAATTATTGTTGCAACTTTAGCATTTATGATTTCAGCGACGTTTAAAAGCACTACATTCTCTATCGTATTTTCTCTTTTAGTAGCAATTGCAGGTTTTGTCATGAGTATCTCATTAAAAGGTTTCAGCTGGACAAAATATTTCATCTTCTCTCATACGGATTTATCAAGTTTCGTATATGAGAATCCCCCTGTAGAAGGCATGACTTTCAGTTTTTCTATACTATTTATCTTAATTCATATATTCATCATGCATGGAATTGCATACCCCATATTCGTAAAAAAAGATGTCGCTTAAATTTTTTATTAAAGACTGGAGGAAAATACATTGAAAAAAAGATGGATTAAATTCTGTATATTAATAACTCTTATACTTACTGGTTGTTCAAATTCCGAAAGTAAAACAAAAGAACAACAACTGGAGCTATCCGCTACTGATGTTAAAACGTTAACATTAGATAACCGTAACGGCAATATTGATATTTCAACAAATCCTAAATCAGATAAAATAGAAGCTTCTATTACTGCAAAGGCTAAAGGTATCAGCATGGATAAATTAAAACTAGATCTTTCAGCCAAAAATGGAATTGCAACTTTAAACACTTCTTTTGATGGACAATTTTTTAGCAATAGCGAAACTTGGGTTGATGTCAAACTATCATTACCTAAAAACATAAAAGTTGAATTTAAAAAAACTCATAGAGACGGCGATATCAGAGTCTCTAACCTCGATTCAGATATAAATATACTTAATGTCAACGGTAATATTGACATTTCCAACGTTAATGGAACTGTAAGTGTCACAAATAGAGATGGAAATGTAGATATTGTGCATACAAAGTCTGACATTAATCTTGATAATAACAACGGCAAAGTCGCTATTAAAGATATAAAAGGATCTATAAGAGCCAAAATTGGTGATGGTTCAGCCGATATCAATAATATCGAAAAGAATGTTACCATCTTAGGTGCAAAAAGCGATAAAATAAAAGTACATAATGTTACAGGGAAAATAACTTTTAATAAATAAAATTGATTTACTTATACAGGATAAAAACCAACCGCATTTTTTAATAATTCGGTTGGTTTTTTCTTAAATACGTTAGATAATTTCTAAATATTCAATCATCTATATTTAAATAATCCCAATCACATTCAAAAAGACAATGACAATTGCGATCGGCGCAACATATCGAAGCAAGAATGCCCAGCAAGTGAATAATGCTTTCCCGTAATTACCGCCAACAAAAAATTCTGCTTCTAATACCTTTTTCTCCATTTTAAATGAGACGAAAATACTAATAAACAAAGCTCCAAGTGGCATTAAAATATTACTAGATAAAAAGTCTACCGCATCAAAAATATTTTTACCGAAGATTGTAATATCATTCCATACACCAAATGAAAGTGCAGATGGGATACCAACTAAGAAAATTAAAAATCCAATGATCCATGACAATTTCTTTCTTCTTTCCTGCTGTCCATTCGCTAGTGCTGAAACAACCGTTTCAAGTAGTGAAAACGCAGATGTTAACGTTGCAAATGTGAATAGTGCAAGAAATACTGTTAAGAAAAAGCTACCAAATGGAATTTGACTAAAAACTGAAGGTAATACAATAAATAGTAACCCTGGTCCTTCTGTCGGTTCCATTCCTAGTGAAAATACTGCTGGGAAAATAGCTAGACCAGCGAATAAAGAAACAAATAAGTTTAGTCCAACAATTGTTACCGCTGAACGTGGCAAACTTTCTTTTTTATTTAAATAAGAACTATACGTGACCATGATGGATATCCCAATGCTAATAGCAAAGAATGATTGCCCCATTGCAAACAAAATACTTTCTGATGTGATTTTTGAGAAATCCGGCTGTAAGAAGAATTTGACTCCTTTCATCGCATCATCAAGTGTTAAAGAGCGTACAATAAGAGCAACAAATAAAATGAACAATGCTGGTAACATATATTTACTCGCTTTTTCGATTCCGTTTTGTACCCCTTTTGATACAACCCAAATCGTAATAAACATAAAAGCAAAATGGCCAACAATTGCCCAAACTGGATCCCCAATTGTTTCTGTAAATAGTGAACTATAATTTTGCTGCGGTATAATCAGTTGCCCAGTTATCCCTCTGAATAAATAGATTAATACCCAACCACCAACAACACTATAAAATGATAACAAAATAAAACAGGTTCCAACGCCAAGACGTCCAATCCAATGCCAGCCTGTATTTGGTGCGATACTTTTAAATGCTCCAATTGCTTGCTTTTGTGTACTGCGCCCTATCATAAATTCAGCTATCAATAACGGAAGACCTATTAATACCGTAAACAATATAAAGATTAAAAAGAATGCTCCTCCCCCGCTCTTTCCAGCAATATAAGGAAACTTCCATATTGCCCCAAGTCCAATTGCCGATCCTGCTGCAGCCATTATAAAACCTAATTTCGAAGTCCACTGCTCCGTCTGTTTCATCCTATTTTCCTCCTAATTACATCTTTTTATATTAATAAATAAATATTATTGACCAATCCAAATAAAACCTCCATTTCTTCCTATATATAATAAAAAATGGCCCAGCATCTCTTTATATAAAGAGACGCTAAGCCATTTACTTAACGCGGTACCACCCTTATTGATTCCATTATGAATCCACCTTAGCAGTAATCGTTTGATTACAAACCTGTTATCGAAGGTTAACCGTTAAGATTTACTAAGAATTAGACTTCTGTTCCACCTTACTGCTCCTAGGCGAGTTCAGGATGTCATTTGACTATGTCACACCAACCCATAGCTCTCTTTACAAACACATGACCTTACTACTCCTATTCAACGCACTCTAATATTCTGAATATAATTTCTTTTGAAATTACTACGAATTATATCGGTTATATTTATGACTGTCAAGTAAGTTATTTATTTTTTTGTCGAAAAAGAGGTTTTTTAAAAAAATATGTTTCTTTATCATTCGATCTATTTTCATTATCATTGGCATTATTTCTATTTGTGGCTTACCAAAATTATTTTTAGGAGTATCTCAAAAACCATTAACTATACAAGGAATGGAGCCCCCGCCATTATTACAATTTAATATGAGTCAATACGTAGACTCAATACTAAACGTCATCTCTTCTTTATTTAATCCCACTAAAATAACTTACAAAGTTAGTTCTAACTTTCAATCACCTGACCTTGACTTATTTCCATATTTACTTGATTCTTATCTACATACATTACCAATTATGATCGGCGCTTTCCTAGTCGCCTCTATCACTAAAAAAGAATCTTCGCAACAAGCGCGAAGATTCTTTTCACTTTATGGTATGAGACGCGTACAATCTCTTGGAAATGCACCTGCTTCCCGAACATTCGATAATTCTAGAAACTTATATACAAGTCTTTCAAGTCCAATTCCAAATCCCCCATGCGGCGGACAACCATACCGGAATGTATCGATATATGACTGGAATTTTTCATAATGTAATCTTTTTTCTTTAAAAGAAGTAAGTAACATATCGTACTCATGAATTCGCTGCGCACCTGATGTAATCTCTAATCCTTTATACAATAAGTCAAAAGAGTCCGTAACAGCTTGATTTTCTTTATTCGGCATCGTATACATCGGCCTTGCTTCTTTCGGATAATGTGTGATAAAGACAAAATCACTACCGTATGTTTCCTTCACATATTTTCCAAGTAACTTTTCACCTTCTGTATCTAAATCCCCTACCGGTGATCCTTTTCGATACTTTGTTTTCAAAATACGCTGCGCCTCTGCCAGTGTAACCTTTGGAATTTCCGTAATGATAGGAACCGTAACTTGCAATAGCTGTAATTCTTTTTCACACTTTTGTTCTACCTTTTCAAACATATAATGTAGAACATCCTTTTCTAATTCCATCACTTCATAAAAATCTTCAATAAAACCGATTTCTACATCGAGTGATATATATTCATTCAAATGACGGGAAGAGTTATGATGTTCAGCACGATAAACAGGGGCAATTTCAAAAACACGTTCCAATCCACCTGCGACCATCATTTGTTTATAAAACTGTGGAGATTGAGCTAAATACGCTTCTTTTTGGAAATATGGAAGCTTAAAAACATTTGCTCCCCCTTCTGCTCCTTGCGAAACAATTTCCGGTGTAAATACACGTGTGAAATCGTTCTCTATTAAAAAATCACTAAATGCCTGTACGAGCGTAGATTGAATCGTAAAAATGGCTTGTATCCGTTCATGCCGAAGCGATATGACGCGCTCATTTAACATTTGATCTAAACCAACTTGTAACTTTCTTTTATTCACTTCAAAAGGAAGTGGCTCAGAAGTATTTAACACTTTTACTTCTTCTACAAGCAGTTCCACACCTAATTCTGTTTTTGTGGTTTCCACAATTTCACCAATAATTTGAACAACACTTTCTACGTCTACTTTATATCCCGCTAATTCTTTTTCTAACACGCATTGAATAACACCTGTTCGGTCACGTAATAATAAAAAACTGATATTCCCCAAATGACGAATTTTTTTCACCCAACCTTGTAGTAAGACCACCTTTTTACTAGCTGTTTTACATTCACAAACGAGTGACCGCTTCATTGTTTGGTCCATTATTTTTCCCTCCCATGTTCTCATATTTATTTGCATGATTGTTGTCATCATCATCATCCACGGCCACTCACCTCCTTTCAAAGAATACAAAAATCCGCCCCTATAAATAGGGACGGATTTTTCCGCGGTACCACCCAAATTGTCATACTGACCATCTTAAACCTGATAACGGTAGGTACCGTTTGCTTTTACTAATCTTCACGTTCAAAGCAACGCTCACAGGTGTCTTTCCATCATGCGGTATCGCAATCTTTTCAGCAGTCGATTGCTCTCTGTAGACCCTTACATGATGTACTTTTCCTATTCATCACTTTTTATATTTACAGAGTATTCTATTCCTTTAAGAGAGAAAATGCAAGATGTTTTTTCTTTATTTTCTGATTTCAATCTCAAGTCCATTCTGAAACAATTTCTTCTAATGTCATTCCTCGCGAACCTTTCACTAAAACAACATCAGTTTAGTTTGCCAATTCTTCAAGTTCTTTTGCATCATGACTTCCCCTCCCACTCAGAAAGAAACTATTTCATTACATAGCAATTTGTTTTCCTAGGCATATTATTAGTAAATTTCTTCTGGAGGTCTATACATGAGAAAAATTATAAGTTTCTTACTCTTACTATTATGCACGATAATGACAAATCAAGCATACGCTTATTCCCCACAATCATTACCCATCTCACAGAATTCAAAACAATGGAAAGTCAATATTGACGAAGTAAAGAAAACAGACAAAAACATGTTACCACCTAAAAAAGGTGTTTTTCACACGTATCACTTCTCAGTACAAAATATCGGAAAAGATGAAGTATATAACGTCCAAGTAGAAGTATTCCGAAATGAATCAAACACGGAAACAAAATATGAACTATTTTCTTTAAAAGAAGCTCGATTAGCAAGTGGGAAAACAGGGTTTGAACATGCGAATTTTCCTGTTTCCGTAAAAACAAGCGAAGTAGATGTCATGATTACATGGCAAGAACATCCTTTCCGTGCAATGCGAAATGGTCAAAAAGTTGAGGGAAGAAAGTTTAAAGAACATTTTGTTTTTAAGGGATCTCAAAAATAAAATTCTTCTACTAGATTAGAAAAGATTCCTTGCAATAATCATATCTGTATCTTCAAACTCATAAAACAAATATATTAAATGTAAAATTGCGTTGTTCTTTCTAAAAAATATTAGGAAAGAATGACGCTTTTTTGTATCATTCTTTTTTCCTTTAAAACTCTAACTACCTTTCAACTTCTCAGCATGGCTCCATCAAATGACCTTAATGCATAGTATTCGATTTAGCATGCAGGAAAAATCAAAGTCAATCACTAATAACCAGTATGTAATGAAAAAATACTGATTAAAATTCATCTTATAAGTGGAGGTTTACGATTATGACTCATACCAATTATGCACTAACAACAGGAAAAACAGAGCTAGTGGTTATCATTGGGGGCGGTATTGGAGGATTACTAACTGCAAGAGTACTTTCTACCTACTATAAAGAAGTGCTTATAGTCGATAAAGATGCTTTTCCAGAAAGACCTAACAATCGCTCTGGCACTCCACAAGCCTTCCATCCACATCGTTTTACCCAGCGTGGTAAGTTAATTACAGAACGACTCTTTCCAGGCTATGAAAATGATTTAGTAGCACAAGGTGCACCCTCAGTACTAAACAAAACCATCCATAACATGAATCAATACGGTACGATAGAAATGCAATATCCACGGAATGATGTCAAATTCAGTAGAGCTTTGCTTGAATGGACACTTCGTAAACAAGTACAAAAAATTTCTAATATTAGTTTTCTCACAAATCATAACGTAATTGGTTTATTAATGACGATTGATCAAACAACTGTTACAGGCGTCCAAGTCTCAGAACGCGGAAAATCTGAACAAGTACGAACACTAAATGCTGATTTGATAGTTGATGTTAGTGGTCGTTCCTCTAAACTCGTAAATTGGCTTCAAGATCAGGGTTATGATGTGCCAGATTCAGATCGCTTGAAAGTCTCCCTTGGATATAGTACTCGCCGCTATAAGGTTCCCTTCCACCTACTACATCTCACAGAAAAATGGGACACAATCAATATTGCAGGGCAGCCCACTAACGGAACTTTTACAGGCGTCTTTTCCTTTATTGAAAATAATATTGCCGAGGTATTACTCTATAGTCCAGGTGGACATTATCCTCCTACAAATTCTGAAGAGTTTGAACAGGCTATTTCCCAGCTCCCAAGTCCGATAATTGGCGAAATTTTGCACGAATTTGAACCGATATCCTCTCCCCGGAGTTATCGTGTCCCAGAACTGTTTCGTCATCACTTTGAACAAATGAATCGATGGCCCTCGGGATTGTTAGTTTTGGGAGACGCATTCTGTATTTACGATCCAATTTTCGGTCAAGGAATGACCGTTGCTGCAATTGAAGTAGAAGTACTCGAGTCCTGCTTGCAAGAACAACAAAATAATCCTACTCCTTTTTTTGAACAAAGAGTTCTCAAAAAAATGCAGGATGTAATCGAACCAGCTTGGTGGCTCAATTGCGCTACCGATTTGCAGTGGAAAGGTATAGAATATGTGAGTTCACAACAATTAAAAGGGATTTCTTTTGGCCAAAAATATATGGATTTATTTCTTAAATATGCCACAACC
>Ga0105250_10001302_pt1 | contig 13672 bp, 11 predicted proteins | sample KBSS54metaG_FD_80425 | JGI IMG/M metagenome (GOLD analysis project Ga0105250, IMG submission 80425) | Switchgrass rhizosphere microbial communities from Kellogg Biological Station, Michigan, USA - KBS S5-4 metaG | ecosystem: Host-associated > Plants > Roots > Rhizosphere > Soil | place...
GTATGCGACGAGCGCTGGATTCCAGCGAAGCTCATGATGTCATGGATACGCATTTCGGCGGCAACCGGATCTTCTTTGGCCGTTATACCAGCGCAACTAAAGTAACTGGCTGGCTTAAACATCCCCGACTCAGTGAAGAAAAAAATGAGAAAAAGCGCGTAGCTAAAAAAATCACTGAGCTGCGTGAATATATGCAATTAACGGAAGAGACCCATCAGGAGGCGGTACGACAAGGGCAGCAGGACAAGGATAACGAATTATCGTTTAATTTCCCCCGAACCGCTGGCGGAGAGGTTCTCAGCCGCTGGGAAATGCAAAAGACACCGCCCGATATTCTGATCACCAACACCAGCATGCTCTCAACGATGCTGGTTCGCGAGGTGGACGATCCTATTTTTGAGCAAACCAGACAGTGGATTGAGCGCGATCCTGATGCCTATTTTTATCTTATTCTTGACGAACTTCATCTACAGCGAGGAACCGCCGGTACTGAAGTCAGCTACTTGCTTAAACATTTGATCAATCGGCTAGGGCTGGATCAGGAAAAACACCGACACAAATTGCGTATTCTGGCCTCCAGCGCCTCTTTACCCGTTGAAGGGCCTGAAGGTGATCAAAGCGTCGAATATTTATGGGGGATGTTTGGTCAGCGGGGATTACCTTCAGGCGCCTCTTCCAGCGACTGGAGAGAATGTATTATCAAAGGTGACACCCTTCCCCCGGGCAATATGTCTCTTTTCCAAGGGGATCTGGAGGCGTTTTATCACGCAGTGCTTAAGTTACAGCAAGCACCACTTACCTCATTACAACATTGGCAGAATGTCGCCCGCAGCATGGGAATGACAGCCAGTGAAGCCTCTACAGAACAACTGGCGCAACGTGTCGTCTTACAGGCAGCCAACCTGCTTGAAAGTGGCTGCTATACGGACGATCATTCTCCTAGAGCCACATCAATTAAAATGCTTAGTTCACGCATATTTAGCGCTCAACCCAATAGTGAAAAAGCGCTCCGGGCATTAATCTGGTTACGCTCGACTGAGGGAGACTGGCCGCAATGGTTTTCACATGCCTTTCCTGATGATATCGGTGCGCCGCGTTTCCGCGCGCATGCTTTTTTGCGTGCACTAGAAGGGTTATATGCCGCGCCAATTTCCGTCCCCAGCGCTGCATCTGCGCAAGAAATCAATCACCGCTATTTTGGCGATCTTACCATAGAGTCCGGCTTACGTTACGGCAAAGATAAAAAATCGCGACGTGTCGAATTACTTTATTGTGAATGCTGCGGCAATCTCTTCTTGGGCGGTAAACCTTCAGTCTTTTCTGGTACAGAAAATCGAATTGAACTTTTACCCAACGACCCGGATACGGAACAACTGCCCGAACACGCAAAATCAGTCATGGTAGAACGCCGATCTGCTGAAGAATACGCGTTATTTATGCCTGTCGTCGAACGTTTCTGGCCGAAAGGAAATGAGGAGCTAAAAAGCGACAATGACAATACTTTCGGTACATGGGTAAAAGCCAGTTACGATCCGTATACCGCCACCATTAAGCATCCTGTTCCGTTATTAAAACAGTTGTCAGAAAACTATATTGCGGGCTGGTTCTATGATGTCAAACCCGGTGAATTTTCTACCCCGGAAAGAGGCCAGTCATCCAGCCAGTCACCGGGAACGGCGCTACCTTTTCAGTGTCCGGCATGTGGTACATCCTACAAATACGGCAAAGGTAAGCTTTCCCCAATCCGTAGCTTTCGCGTCGGTTTTTCGAAAACGACACAGCTACTGACCAGCTCGCTAATGGCGGAACTACAGCGATCGGGTAACCGTGAGCAACTTGTAACGTTTTCAGATAGTCGTCAAGATGCCGCAAGGGCGGCGCTCGATCTGGAATCGGGTCATCATGACGACGTCAGACGAGAAATTGTTGTACATTCGCTACAGTCCATTGCGGCTGATAAACCGTCCCATAACCAACTAAAAATACGCCAGGCAGAGATAGAGAACCGGAACAAAACACTGATTAATCTCAACGTAAGGTCGGATGAGGAAGAGGATGAATTGGATCAACTTGCTGATGAACGAAAGAAAATCAGAGGGTTATTATCAAAGCCTGAAGCTGACAGCATACCTCTGCGTGAAATCCTCGAACCTGAATCACCGGATGCAGGTCAACCGCTTGGCCTGCTGTTAAGGGCGCAGGTAGATGCAGGTATTCACCCTTCCGATCGTACTGGCATCGCGCCTGTTCCCGATCCTGAAAAACATGAAGAAGGCACGCTGACCTTTGCATGGCAACAACTCTTTGAAAAGAACGCGCAGGGGGCGTGGTGCTGGAAGGCGCTTCCATCTTATGAAGACAACCTGCTTGTGGCACGAAAGGAGATTTCACGCGATCTGAAACGGCTGGTGGGGGAAAGCGTATTCAGTAAAACCTATTTCGCGCTGGAAGAGTCCGGTTGGGGTTATCCCTGCCTTCCAATTACCGGAAACGACTCACGGGAACATCTCGCGATTTATGACGCAATGTTTCGTGTGTTGGCTGACGCGTACCGGGTTACCCCTTCACAATATACAAAGCCAGAAACCCCATGGAGTTCAGCGCGCGATGTCAATCGTAGAAACCGCCTGTACCGCTTTACGCAGGAGATATGCCAGCGTTCAGGAGGCGAGCCTTTATCTTTAATTGATAATTTTCTCCGGCGACTGGAGCTGGCGGGTCATCAGGGCGGTATTATTGATATTGGCAAAATGCACTTTCGCCTGGCGGAACCTACCGATCGCGTCTGGCGCTGCTCCCGTTGTGGGCGTATACACATGCACACCGGCGCGGGAATCTGTACTCGCTGCTACTCTCCTTTACCAGAAACGCCGTGCAGCGAGGCAAAAACGCTCCAGATGCAACATTATCTTGGCAAACGTCTCTCACATTCTTCTGGTATTCACCGGATGCGCTCAGAGGAACTGACTGGAATGACCGAAAACCCGGCGGCAAGGCTACGCCGGTTTAAAGGTATTCTGATTGCCGACGACGATGATATTTTACCGGAGGGAATGAAAGATTTTGCGCCCGATCGAGACCTTGACCGGGCAGCTCGCGTGGTCGATGTGCTTTCCGTAACTACAACCATGGAAGTGGGAGTGGATATCGGTGATTTACGCGCGGTCTTTCAGGCTAACATGCCTCCACAACGCTTTAATTATCAACAGCGTGTGGGACGTGCCGGACGACGCGGACAGGCGTTTTCATTCGTATTAACCGCGTGTCGCAGCAAGAGTCACGATCTGTTTTACTTCCGCTATCCGGAAAAAATTACCGGCGATCTCCCTCCGCCACCGTTTTTGACCACAAAGCTGGAGATGATCTGCCAGAGACTGGTACGAAAAATCTGGCTGGTGTCGGCATTCAAATGGTTAAGGCAGCAAACGGAAAAAGCAGATCACCCATGGCCGGTTGACGACTACGCGTACACCCCTGATAACCACGGTGAGTTTTTCCCGGTACACTGGCTGAAAGAAAACCAGGCAGAATGGCTGCCAAAAATCCGGCGGGCCATCGAAGCAACCATCCTGGCACGCGATGAATTTGCCCGGACTTGCACGCAGCAAGACCACCATTTATTCCAGAAAATTATTCAGCCTTTGACGCCGGAACAACTGATTCAGGATATTAACGCCGTACTGAACGACAGTGCAATGGAGGCGAAAGGACTGGCAGAAGCGCTGGCGGAACACGGTAAATTTCCAATGTATGGCATGCCGACCCGATCACGCCTGTTGCTGACAAGGCCCGTCAGCACAGGCGAAAAAGAAATCGAATTTGCCAGCATGGATCGCGATCTGGATATTGCGATACAGGAATTTGCCCCCGGAAAAATTCTGGTTCAGGACAAACGACGCTACTTTACGGCAGGTTATAGTGGAATGCTTAAGCAGAGCAGAAAAAATCCACGATCATTTTATTCAAATGCCTGCGAACCGGGTGAACTCAGAACAATGACCGCCTGTCCGGTGTGCAACGTCTGGGCTCCTGCAAACACACTGGCTACAGAATGTACTATCTGCGGCGCCGTTATGGATAACGCGGAACGCTATCAATGCTATGTTCCTTATGGATTTATCACCACGCTGGAACCAAAATCGGCCAAAGAGGATTTTGATCAGATCCTGACTACGGCCAGTCGTGTATCAATTGCAGAAGCCTACACTTTTTCTGCAATGCCAGAGCCTGACGTTAATGTGGCGATACAGCTTCAGCCGCAGACATGTCTGCACCGCCTGAATCGGGGAATTTATACCGATAAAACATGGCGTGGTTTCAGCGCAACACAGGGAAGCTTATCGGTCCCTTTTATAAAACAAGGGACTTACCAGCCGCTTTGGGCGAACCGGGTTTGGATGGATAGTCAGATCATTGAGACCGATCCGTTAGTTAAAAACCGTTTTACCGAGCAGGGGGAAAACCGAAACACATTTTATCTTGCCGCGCCTAAAGTGACTGATCTACTGGCGCTAAGGGTTGCCCAAACCCCGCCGGGTCTCCGGCTACAGTATCCCACGCTAACCCCGGCATTCAGGGCTGCTGCGCTCTCGGCGTCTTTTATCATTGTTAACTATGCATCAAAAGAGCTGCTGGATATTGATCCTGAAGAAATCGAAATTCTGGAACCCCGCGTTCAAATGCTGAAAAACGGTAAGTCTGTACCGGTTCTGCAAATGGCCGATCGTCTGGTTAATGGGTCAGGGTTATGTGAACGGCTACAGCAGAAGGGATCATCCGGTTCTCTCATTATCCTTGAGATCATGAAGAAGATTTTAAATAACAAAACGGCCTACCCACTAGCTGAGTTTCTGCAACCCGATCATCGCGAACGCTGCTTCCAGGGGTGTTATCACTGTCTGCACAGGTACGGAAACCAGCCGTATCACGGATTGCTGGACTGGCGTCTGGGACTGGATGTTATTCAACTTCTTCTGGATCAAACCTATAACTCCGGGCTGAACGGTGATTTTACCTCTCCGGGTGTGGCTGACTGGCCGGTAAATGCCCTACGATTAGCCAAAGAGGCCGCTTCGCTATACAGCGACAGTGACGTAAAAGTGATGGGGAATATACCCTTGATACGCACCGGGGCCGGGCGATGGGCCGCCGTATTACATCCATTTTGGGATCCCGATGCTGCATTTGCTGCAAACCCGGAACTTGAGGCATTTTCATATGAGATGGACGTAGACACTACGAATACTTTTGCATTGTCCCGGCGCATGGGGACTGAAATGGCAAAATTACGGACTCATGCGTCCTCATCTCAAGAGTGATAATGCAATGAATGAAATGGCGCTATCGCGTACTCGTCCGGTGCTTCCTTCTCTGTTGGGGAGCTTCGTCGTTTGTCCGGCGAAATACCTGCTGGAAAGTGAAGCTCATTCTTACGCACGTTTACCGCTGCATCCGGGAGTGATTCTGGGGCAGGTAATACATCAACGCGTCAATTCAGTGACACACCGGGAGGCTGCTCCCGGGAATTATACCCTCAGGCAATTGGAAAATGATTTTACGGCCGCGTTGACAGCCAATCGACGCGCCGGGCCGGTGGTCAACTGGATATATGATCGTCACGGCGTTGCAGGGCTGGTGTCGCGCCAAATGCTTGTTACCCAGATCCGCTACGTCAGATCGCTTCAGCCGCCTGTTTTCATAAAAGGGGTTCCTGCACACGAAAAAACATTACCCGTTGGCCGGGAGGTTATGTTGGTCAGCGGTGATTTCGACATGCATGGGCGAGCCGACCTCATATATCAGGAGCGGCCCGATCGGTTAAACATAGTTGATTTGAAAACCGGAAAGGTAACAGACGAACAAAACCAGCCGAAAGAAGCAAGCCTGTTGCAGGTTGCGGCCTATGGCATAATGGTAAAAGAGCAGGTACCTGATATGGATATTGGGTTAGTTTTGACGGGGAGCCGTGATAGCTGGGAAGGGACACTAAATGCAGACCTGATTGAACGGGTCACTACGATTATCAAAAATATTAATCGACTTTTGCCACGGAATATCCCACTTTCAGTATATGAACTGGCTTGTCCTGGCATGCACTGCTCCCATTGTTCCTGCCGTTGCTCGTGCCCGGCCTGGACAGAAAAGCTACGCAGGCAGATGCAACCGTCTCATTCTGATCATCAGCATGGCGGAATCGATATCAGCGGGCAGTTACTTGACGTGGAAAGTGACGATCATCTTCTTACGCTGAAGATCCTGCTACCTGATAGCTCAGTTGTTAAGGTCTTTCGCGTGCCTTCCAGCACCATCCCAGAACTAACGGAAATAACAGGAAAAAAAATCGCACTATACGGATTAAACACCTTCAGCGAGACATCAACAGAGTATTTTCCCCGCAACTTCTACGTCATCAATATGCAGGATACAAGAAGATCGGCGTTTCAGTTTCACTGGCAGAGTGAAGGAGAGAATTAGACCTGGGGAAAATGCTTACCTTAAACAACGCTCGATGATCTTACCCGTCATATATTGACGCTCAGCCAGCGGTGATTACTCATGACAAAACCAGCATTGCCCAGCAAAATGGCCCATAAGCAGTACACACCCTAATTCCTCGATGAAGCCCTGAAACTGGCTGAGCGTATTGGTATCGCTGCCTCTGCCCGTGTACTCAGCCTGTGACCTGCTCCCTTTTGATTGATACTTAATGTCTGTATATAGCACGTAGCGCACATATAGAGTCAATTAAGTTAGCGCGTCGGAACAACGGCGGCGGTCATTGATTGGGTATAGTCCCCGACATTACTATTGTATAGCATGAATGTCTTCGGCAGTTGTGCCCTTCTAAATCAATCCCATCCACCGGTCCAATTCTAAAAAAAGATCCTCTTCTTGTCGCTTGGCATCCTTTGCCGTTTAACTATCATAAACCATATACATTTATATAAAATTGTCTCTTGCCATCCTCTGTTTTCTGTATACGATACGTAATTGGCAATGAATCTTTCATGTTTGGTTTGGCGAAAGTTAAATCAGCTGCGCACTGATAAACATCAAGACCTGACTCATGACTTACAGTCCTGACATTTTCGACATAAATTCGGACATCCTTATCCAGGGTCATTCTTTTCTCAATTGTTTTCCGTGCTATATCTACGACCAGATTCTTGGCATCATCACTGTTGCATTTGGGTGTCTTATCACCGCAACCGGCCATTAAACTCGCTGCTGCCAGCACCAGAATTATGTTCAATTTCATTCATTGTTTCCCTTCAATTCAAAGTGGTTGTCTTGTTACTTTTTGTTGTATTGACCATCCATTAACCCCGCCGCAGAAGCCCCGCAGTATCCTTCGCAACCACGAGTTATCACGCCGGCTTTCCCATTATTCATCTCACTGAGCACGGCAACACACTGGCTGGAACCGTCGTTCCAGACCCAACGGCGTTTCTGATTCTCGCCAGCAGCTATTCGTTGTGCCGTACCTTCCATGTTGCAGGTCCCTGATCCATCTTTGGCTGATGCATTGATGCTGAATTCCAGATTACTGTTGCCTGGTTTTAGCGTTAAAACTGCACCAGGCTTAGCGTATTGAGCTGCGATTGCCGGGAGAGCGAAGGCTGTCAGTACTAATGCAGTAACTATTCTCTTCATCACTAAATTCCTTGTTAGCTGATACGAATGTTTTTGGTGATTTTCCCCAGTGCCAGCGGCCTGCGTTTTTCTACAAAGAAATACACTACGTTGAAAGCTGATTTACGGTGATTCCCACGACCGAGAGATGGCCAGTTGCGAAAAGACTCGATCTGTTCTTCTGAATAAGGAGTATCTGAGAAGTCAAACAGGACAAGCAGGGCTTTGCCGTCGTGCTTCATCAACTTCTTCACTTCCGTGCTGTTTACGGTTGCGGAGACATTGGAACGAGCTGCTGTTGGCTTACGGACTGCAAACTCAACGGCCACATCGTCAATGACAAAATCAATGAAACCATGCCCGGATACCGTTCCTGGTAGTTTGCTTTTTACTTCCGGCGAGACGTTATCCGCAAACCAGCCCAGTAAATAGCAACGTACTAGTGGTAGTAGTTCACGTTCGCTACATTCATTCAGACGCAAAGTTTTGACAAATTCGCGCCGGTAAAGGGAGCTGAAAAAGTACTCAAAGCAGTCCGTTATCTCAGTAATGGTGGTTGCCATAGTGTTCCCCTTTTCAGGCCACCTTTGTTCGAAGATTCAACTAATGGTGATTTTGGCACCACTCGATTGCTCAGTTATAGCCTCTAATTGTCCATAAGTGAGTATTTTATCGATTTTATGTCCATTGGTGATGTTCATGCAAGAGTAAAAAAGCCCCAGACTTCCTCTTATGGACGTCCTGGAGATGAAATGATGGTTAAACTGGTGGCAGATTCAGCTGATAAGTTGGTAGGGCAGCGTATTCAGACCAGACGTAAGGAAGCTGGGCTAACTGCAGCCGATCTCGCAGAGACTATCGATATTTCTCAGCAGCAAATCTCTCGCTACGAGCGGGGAACTAATAAGATCAACGTTGCTCATTTAGTTAAAATTGCAGCTGCATTAAAAACGCCAATAAGCTGGTTCTTTATTGATTGCATGGAGGATTTAAACGTTTCTAATATACCGTCTAACTTTGTGGCTGGACTTGATGCCGAATTAAAACAGCGTCTCGATCAAGTCTGGAATAAGCTAGATAGCTCTAAAAAGAAAAGCCTTATCCATTTTTTAGATGAATTCACAAAACCACAATAAAATTAGTTCTCAAGTTAAACTATTTGCATTGAAAGTATATTCCTGGTAAAATGTCATTACTGGATAGTGTCATATTATTCAGTGGCTGATACTCAAGCTGATTTCCAACTTAGCATTTTATTTTATATCCCTTCTGACGGGAGGGCGTTTATTGTCTATAGAGTCAGTACGGGTAATGGATAATTAGTTTTTTTGTGTCATCAATATAAACGTATATCTACCGGAATAAACATGATGAATATTATCCGTCAGGAAGGGCTGTCTATGCCCATAAGTCAGGAACTGATTAATATTATTTTTTCTGAAATCTGCAAGAAACCACCTCTCAAACCTAATAACTATGCCATCACCTTATTATTCAAGGATATCAACTATAGCTTTGAAAATGGTGGCTTCCATCCTGTCGAAATAAGGCTTATTTCTCGCAATGATGAATGGTATTTCGATTATATCACTGACTTCAAATATATGGGCATAGACCCGGAGCTCGAAAAAGAGGTCGATATTAACTGGAGTCAGCGTTATGTCTTTCTGTCCTATGCCGGTGATTTACCACCAGGGGAAGGGCGCGACATCTTTGCTCTCTGGCAGCGTAACTTTGTCCACTATCACTTCCTGAATATCTACACGCCCACGGTTATCTGGGAAAGCTAATCCCACCGCACTGATTACCCATTATTACAACGGAGATATGATCTGTGACTGCAAACAGTGGGATACACGCGTCAGTACAAGGGGAGCTTGATAGTCTTTGCGGCGCGTACTGTCTGGTCAATATGCTGAGCTGGCTCTACGACGGCAGGGTGAAGCGCAGACCACTCATGAACCGGCTTTTTCAGGCCTACCAGCAACGGTGGCCATTACATGAATGGTTAGCAGAAGGGATAGATGAAAATCAGCTCGACTGGCTGATTAAGCAGGTACTCCAGAAAGGTCACTATAACCGCCAGTTTCCGGTCAAAATCTACAAACCTTTCGATGAAAGCCGGAGTCTTGTGGAAGGGCGTGTATTCAGCGAAATGAGGCGGTTCCTAGCGGTAACAGACCACTCCCGCCTGATTATGGTCAGCGATCAGTTTCACTGGTCCCTTATCACCAAAATGGATGAAGAAACACTCTGGTTCTTCGACAGTAACGGGCGAACCACCATGCCTCGCAAAGCCTTCTCCTTACGTACTGGCGTGACCCGCCGCCAGTTGTTTCCCGAAGCCATTTACTTTATCGAAAGGGAGTTCTGAATATGACGACGTTTACCCTTCGCGAAACCCGCATCCTTGACCGTGCCCGCGACATCATCAGCCGGTACTACCAGCCAGGTGTTCAACTTTGCTCCCCTGATGATGTAAGGCGGTATGTAATGTACGAAATGGCCCTGCTGGAACACGAAGAGTTTGGCATCATCCTGCTCGATAACCAGCATCATTTTCTGTATCGCGAGACCCTGTTCAGAGGCTCGATAAACATTGTTAACGTCCACCCCAGGGAGGTTATTAAGCGGGTACTCAGGCATAACGCCGCCGCCGTCATCCTTGTCCATAACCACCCAAGCGGCGAACCTGAACCCAGTAAATGCGATATCCAGATGACTAAAAGATTGCAGGAGCTTCTGGAAATGCTGGATGTCAGGTTACTGGACCACTTTATTGTGGCCGGGACTGAGACGGTGTCCCTGGCTGAGCGAGGGCTGATGTGATGCAGACAGTTACCTGGTTTAATACATGTTATAGCAGGTTAGACGCATGAGCAGAGCTGCGCTGCGCCAGGTCGCGCCGGTGGTGGAAACTACCGTGCTGGACGCCTATATCAGCGGTCTTGCGCCGTCGGGACGGCGAGGTATCACCAGCCTGTTAAACCGTAGCGCCATCATACTCAAACGCGGTGCGGATGCAGCCAGCTACCCCTGGGAGCAACTTAGCTTCGCAGCTGTCGCCAAAGTACGTGCGGCACTGCTGGATGACGGTTACGCCGTGTCGTCGGTTAACATGGCGTTGTCAGCACTCCGGGGCATAGCGCAGACGGCCTTTAACCTCAATTGCCTGGAGGCGGACACCCTTGCCCGAATCCGGGCAGTTAAGCGCGTCAATGGCGATAACCAGCGCAAGGGCAGGGCACTCAGCCGGGAGGAGGTTCGAGCACTCGTTCAGGCCGCTAAACAGCATCCGCAACGTATCCGCTGCTGTCGTGATGTCGCCATTGTCATGACCCTTTGCGGTGCGGGTTTGCGGGCCGGGGAACTGGTCAACCTTGAGTGCCGGGACTATGACAACGGCATCCTTACAGTGAGGCAGGGGAAGGGGCGTAAATACCGGGAGATACACGTTGCGGCAATGGTAGATAAAGCCATCCGCGCATGGATTAAAGACAGTGGAGTGAAAGAGGCCGGGGATGCATTGTTTAACCGTATTCAGCGCAACGGCAGGGTTGTCAGACATGCTCTGACAACAACCGGTTTAACCGGCATCCTGGCGCAGTTACAGCAGGACGCAGGCATAGCGCGTTTTACTCCTCACGATATGCGCAGGACTTTCATTACGCGCTTGTTAGAGCAGGGCGTGGATATTAATACCGTACGCCAGTTGGCAGGGCACAGCGACATATCCACGACTACGCGTTATGACCATCGTGAAGAGGGTATGAAAATGAACGCCAGCAGGCACATCCGGTGCTGGTGAATCACTCTTCATTCAGCTTATGGATTTTGTCGTAAACTTTCTGCTTATCCAGTAGAGACTTTACAGTCTTCTCAGACCATTTCCGCTCCTTGCTCCCCTCAAAAACTGCTTTTGGCGTTAATTCCTCTTTTTCAGTCATGAGTTCGGCAATTCCCTCTTCGTTCATGCCCTTAATGTTTTTCAGATACCACACTGTATTGTGCAGGCGAAAAAGCCTTTTAGGAGCGATTTTTTTAATTTGGTAGAACTCAGACCCGGTTTCTTTTTTAAGCAAATACTCGAACACATGGGATATTGTCGCCATCCGGCCAGGTGTTGAAGATGCGGGTAGGGGGAAGGTAAGCGTTTTACTTATTTTTTCTATCATTGATAACATTTCTTTGCTAACGGGAATCTCAAGCGAACCGCTCTTTTTCCTGCTGTTTTTTTTGTACTCGCGTTCCTTCTCTCTCAGCGCAGTAAGTTCTTTTTGGGTTAATGTACGTCTGTCAATGTTGGGCATGAAAACATTCTTCTCATCATTACTGACCGTCAGTTTTGGTTTGGAACAATCAGGTTTTTAACATGACAGTCAGTTTTTCTTGGCGAACTGACAGTCAGTATCTTCGTTTGAATTGTATGTTACTTACTGACGGTCAGTACTGTCAATTAATAATACTGACTGTCAGTTTTATGGAAAATTATTGATATAAAAATCAATAAATTGCGTGGTTGTAAAAACACCTTTGGCATCAGGTGATGTCGACTAAAAATAGGTGTGTCATGACCACTATTCGTATCATCAAAGTCCCGGAAGTTCTTGAGCGTTGTGCCATTAGTCGGGCGTCGCTCTACAGAATGCTCCAGCGTAACGAATTTCCACGGCAGGTCCGTTTGGGTATACGTTCGGTAGGTTTCTACGAGCACGAAGTTAACCAGTGGCTGGCTGACCGTCAGCGTGTTCAGTAAATATATGTGCGTCTAACAGCACGTTATAAGCGCACTTAAAAGCATGAACAGAGAACATATCAGTCAAGGCTGACGCTGAGTTAATTAAACCAACAGTAAAGAACAGTTATCAACAATAACTGTACGGGAAGCTATTGCTCTCTGTTCCCCACCAGGTTAATGCCTGAAAGGAACAACAATGACTCTGAACAATAACTGGCTTAACAAGAAGAATGTTGAACTCAATATATCAACTGAAATCTGCTGTAGTAGCTATGGACACCGAATGAAAATGCGAGCTGATGGTATTACATCAGTTTCTCGCTTCCATAGTGAGGAAGAGAAAGAGGAGTTCTTGCAGAAGCTTGAGCGCATTTTTGGGAGGAAATGGAAGCAGTATCGTGTTGAACGCAAATCAACGCAGAATAAAGCAGGTAAGCCTCATCCCTATAAATATGGGCTGTCAGTATATCGGAAGGATGATGACTCACCCATGCTTCTGCACATCAACTGGGGACCTCGTCGCGTCAAGACAGGTGGGATACGCTTCGAGTTCCGGCCGCAGCATATGGATGCAAAAGCGATGGATCACATGCTGGGATGGCTGAGCGACCGATTCGGTGCCATTTTCTACCGTCTGTTAGCGCGGTCTTGGGTAACCCGCATTGATGTCGCTCTGGATGTATATGGTTGCAAACTCAATGACTATGTCTGGGATTTAAAGGGAATATCTGCCTTCAAGGACCACATTAATTTTAAGGGGTTACCTGGTCTGAACTTAGGCGGGAAGCGGTCTGAGCTACGGTTTAACCTTTATGAGAAGGTATATGCAGGTGTGCTGAATTCGCTGGGTTTTAACCAGCGTAGTGAGGTTGTATTAAAGAACGGCAAGGCCAGGCAGGAACAGTTTATTGAGATCAACCAGGAGGAGTTTGACGGTTTTCTGCGCATAGAAGCGCGTATCATACCTGGTCGGCGTTCTGGTGCATGGTCTGTCATGCTGGCGGAACTCGCTGAGCTGAAAAACCCGTTCGGGCGCATTGTGGTTTATGAAGGAAAGCTTAAATCCGTTCTGGTTAATGACTTCATTGAGTCATCGCGGCCAAAGAGTAACAGCGCCAAAGCATGGGCCAGGCATGCCATGGGTGATGTAGACAGCCGTATGTCGCGCAGGGTAAAAAGGGCGCTGGTAACGCATGAAACGGAGCTATTCAACAAAAGTGAAGTCTGGGCTTACTGGTCTTCTTGTGTGGCTGCGCTGGGTACAATAATCGCAGAGTTGAAGCCAGTGAATGCAACGAAGAA
>Ga0105250_10001304_pt1 | contig 13668 bp, 16 predicted proteins | sample KBSS54metaG_FD_80425 | JGI IMG/M metagenome (GOLD analysis project Ga0105250, IMG submission 80425) | Switchgrass rhizosphere microbial communities from Kellogg Biological Station, Michigan, USA - KBS S5-4 metaG | ecosystem: Host-associated > Plants > Roots > Rhizosphere > Soil | place...
GAGGACTTCCCGTTCCCGGTCACGCCGCTACGCAAAATTCCGTTCCATGCGTTGCAGCGTCTCTATCTTGCCGCCGGGATTACCTATTACCGGGTACTGGATACTTTGTTTTGAAAACTTGCTAAAGCGTCAGTACTGCGTTGCTCATTGATCATGCGTTCACAGAAGCGAATTCGCTACACTGAGAAGCTAAATTATTGGGGCGCGGTTATGAACCTCTCTGACGCAACACTAGTGCTGCTTTTGGCGGCTCGAATCCATGGGACGGACGAAGCTGTCAGAGCTTCGGCGAAGAGCGTTGTGAAGAAGCTGCCACGTAGCAAGCGTGATCTCATCTACAAGGTGATTGAATCAAAAAGTCCACTTCAGCTAGTGGGCTTTATTGCTGAAAATCTGGACGACTGACAAGTCACCACCGTTAGGTCGACACGAGTGTATCTAGATTTTAGCGCTGGCGGCTGAGTCGAATTTCCTCTCTCGATGATTCTGAACGTCCTGTCCTGGGGCGAGACATTTCTGCTTCCCTGTTGAGGAGGCTGCCCGAAATCAGTGACCTCAAGTTCCGCCGCATCCTCTATCGCGTGCCGAATATTCCTACATTTTTCCTTCTGCGCATTTGCTAGCGTAAGCGGCTTGATATGGACGTTCACTCCATGAAGGCGGTGAGCCGTCTTTGCCAGAAAGAAGGATTGGAAGGTGATGGATCACTCGCTCCCATTGAAAGCCGTTGACCAGGGAAAAGTTGAATCGTTGCGCGAACGGATGGATGACGCAGGATGCATTTTCGAGTTTGTGCTCGTCTCTCCTGACAGTGATGTTGTGATAGATGAGGCAATGCATCGACGCGCTTTGCATGAGCTTTATGAGCAGATAATGGCTGGCCAGCTTGATTGGCATTTTAGGCTTGTGCAGAAATTACCTGATGCGGAGTACCCAGAGCCGACCATGACGTGGGATTTGGACAAGGCCATAGCCACTCCATTGACTCAGGCGCAGGTTCTTAATCTGACACTGACCGAGGGTTATGAACCAGGGTCGCTGACGCTCTACGGCCATTTTCGTGAACCCGCGAATTCGACCGAATTTGAGGGGGGCGAGGAGGACAAAGCGCTCTTTCGCGAGTGGATCGAGGTGCTCGGGCTAAAGGATGAGGACGATGTTGTCGTGCTTAGCTGGATCAATGATGTTAGGAGCGAGGGGTTTCATGATGACAACCTCGTCTCTGTCAGGGACCCATGGAGCGAATACTTCAGTTCCAGTGCGGAGGAACGGAACGGTTGGTGTTTGACGATCTGGAATCCTCGACTGCGCTCGCTTAGTGCGGTTGCTGCCAGCGGTTAACCGAAGGCAGGCGTATGGCGGCGCAAAACTGGCTCTTCGCAGCTGAAACACGGACGTAATATTCGGGCAATACAATTCGCGGCAATGGAATGAAGGTGCAAGAGATGAATCGGCCATCACGTAGCATGCGCAAGTTGCTCGACTCAGTCGCCACCAACAACGAGATCGCGGCGCTTGATGTAATGCGCGCAACTGAACAGCTCGAGGACGAGTTGTTGCGCCAGCGGTTGCTCAACCTGATTCACCGGCTCAATCAGGACGCAAATGACTTGCGATTGGCGCGCGACGACATTCAGGGCCGCGCCATCAACTTAGCGTGACCGGCCGCCGGCGGGCACAATGCAGCCGATCCCGACCGGCAGAAAATGGCCGAGGCTGTGTAAAAACGCATTTCAGCGCGACAGGTACTCAAAACCAGACTGAAAATAACGCGTCTACGCAAAATCCACATCTGCAGACGTGCCGATAAATTTCAGATTTAACGTAGGCGCGCACACTTCAATTTCGGCGAAGCGTTTTTACACACTCTGGGTCGATTGCTGCCCGTCACCGAAGGCAGTTATGGATCGCCAACAGTCGGTTGTAAATTAATCGGTGAGTGGGTGGGGCGTCTTCTCGGTCAGGACTTATCTTGAGTCAATCCTTCGCAATTGCTATCGCCAGCTTGATGACATTCCTTCGATTGGATAGGGGCAAACCCCAGTCAACCGTGCCACGAAAACATCCGTGTGACACTCACATGTGGACTACGCTTCGGACTCCAGGTTGGAAAGTTCAGATTCTTTCAGGGCACTGAAAAAACCTGACCATCCCCTAAGTACTACAGGGAGTTATGACCATGACGTTTTCGCATTGCACGCAGTCCTCCTCACAACCCCATTTGGACGGTAGCAATATTCTGGTCGGCAAGGAGACTCGCGTGCGGCGCAACCGGGTCATTCACACTGGTGTCGGTATCCTGGGGGCTTTCGCACTCGGTCTGCTGCCCACTCTGGCCATTTCAGCCACCGACACCGCAACATTCGCCGTCTCCGCGAGCATTGTGGCCGGTTGCGGGATCACGGCTTCTCCCTTGGCCTTCGGCGCCTATACAGGCGTGCAAACCGATGTCGAGACCAGCCTCTCGGTCAACTGCACCAACACAACGGCCTATAGCGTTGGCCTCGGTGCCGGGACGAGCGGCGGCACCGCAACAGCCCGGCAGATGCAGATGACCGGTACTCCGGCTATCAAGCTGTTCTACGCGCTGTACTCGGACCTCGCGCGGACGATCAATTGGGGCGACACCGGTGGCACGGGTCTCCCCACCGGAACCGGCAGTGGCTCCGCCCAGGTGATCCCGGTCTATGGCCGGATGGCGGCAGGGCAACTTAGTCCGCCGGGCACGTACGCCGACACAATAACGGCCACCGTCACCTTTTGACCTCAAGGGCCGTGGTCAGGCCCGCTTCTTCCCGCCAGAATTCTTACCGGTACCAAAGCAATCACAGATTCTCACGAAATCTGCCCCTTCGTCGCAAAGGTGCGGATTTGACGTGTTAAATGCCGCCTTGACTGGTTGTTTCTCCCCCGGATGCTAACCTCAGCCTGCGAATAACCCCTTAAAGGAAGTGGGAATTTGAATGGACTCGGGGTTTTGGCCGTCGTGAGCACGATGCTCAGTGCGACGGCGTTCGCGGCGCAGCTTCAGGTTGAGGTACGGGTCAATGTGCAGCGCGGTTGCCAGTTGATTGGTCAACAGCGCGAGGCGGGTATCGAGCAATTGGGTGTGCTCGACTTCGGCACCACTGCCCGCCTGGACGATCCGGCCGGGCCATTGAGCGCGGCACTGGTGACCACACGCCTGCCACGCCTGGAATGCAATCCCGATACCCATTACCAATTACAGGTCGATGGCGGCCTGCATGGCGGCGTAGGCGAGGTCCGTTATCTAGCGGGCAGCGCAGCACACAGCAAACCCATTCCTTATCGCCTCTATCGAGACGCCGCGCGGCAGATTCCGCTGCCGGTGAACGTGACATTGAGCGGGCGGGTGCCAGATTCAGGCACGGTGGATTTGCCTCTGTATGCACGTATTGAAAGGCTGGCCGATATCCCCCATGCCGGCCGTTATTCTGACCTTTTGAAAGTGACCGTGAGCTGGTAGCAAGGCGTTGAGTGACACCTGTCCGATGGATTCGGACAGCACAAGGAATGTCGTTCGCAAGCGGACGACCAATGTTTGAATCCTGATGGAATTAGGATCGGTGCAAGACGATGAAGAGTTGGGTGGTGATAACCCTTGGCACAGCTTTACTGCTGGCTGAGGAGGCGCAAGCGGCGATCAGCGGGCAAATTGATGTGCGGCTGATACTCATCGCCAGTTGTGAAGTGATCAATGGTGCCACCAACTCCACTGGCAGCTCGGTCAGTAAATTCGGCCTGCTGGATTTCGGTGCCCAAGGTCCGACCTGGACCAACCCGATCAATGCCAATCTCAGTGATGCCGGCAACGGCAAGCTGGAAGTCTCCTGCAACCCTTCGGTCACCGGTTTCACCGTGACCATCGACGGCGGCGCCCATGGCGACGGCACCACGCGGCGTCTGAGCAATGGCACCCAGACCATCCCTTATCGATTGTTCCTCGATGCTTCCGGTGGCGAGAGCTACAGCATCGGTCAACAACGCAATTTCGCTGTTACCAATGGAGCCCAGATACCAATCCCGGTATTTGGCTCCGTGGTGGCGAATACCAGCGCGGTCCCGGCGGGCGTCTATACCGACACCCTGAGGGTCACGCTGGATTGGTAAACCTCAGAGGATGGACATCATGCATATGCTCGTATCAAGGATTGGTTTTTCAATGCTCGTAATGGCGTTGGCCGGCAATGCTCAGGCGGCCACATCTGCCGGCCAGATCACCACCAGCATGACGCTCAGCAGCAGTTGTGAGATCAACGGTGCTCCCGGAGGTGTTACCGGGGTGGACTTCGGTGTGCTGGACTTCGGCACCACCGGCAGTCTGTTCACCACCGCGAACGGGGCGGTGCTTGCTGGCGGCGGTGGCGCACTGTCGATTCTCTGCTCCAGGGGCACCTTACCGACGGTCACAGTCGGTGCTGGTGCCAACGACGGCGGATCTGTCGGTGGCACCCGGGCGCTGGCTGATGGTAGCGGCAACTTCGTGCCTTACGACTTGTACACCGACACCGGTCGGACGCAGGTCCTGGCGATCGACGGGGTGATCGCACTCGAAGAAAGTACCGGCGTGGCGCAGACGGTGAATATCTACGGCAAGGCCGTGGGCAAGGCAGGCTTGCCCGCAGGCACCTACTCAGACGCTGTTGCCGTTGTATTGACCTTCTAGTGCGATGGCCAATCATGGTTGTGCCGCCCTGATCCTGCTCTGCGCGACCGGTTTGCCGCTGCCGCTGGCGGCGGTGACCAGTCAGGGTTTTCAGGTCAGCGCGACAGTGACGGCGGCCTGTTTGGTGATGGGCGGGGTTTCCAATTACGGCAACCTCGATTTCGGCACCCAATCGGCGCTGGCGATCAACACCGTGCAGGTGCAATTGAGCGCCGGCGTGCAGTTGCAATGCTCACCAGGCGTGACCCTGAACATGAGTGTCAATGGCGGCCAGTACAACAGCAACGGGCGGCACCTTCAGCTCGATGGCGGCAGTGCCCGGGTGGCCTATCAGTTATTCAGTGACGCGGCCTTCAGTGAGAGCCTGGGCATCGGTCAGAGCGTGGCCGTGGCCTACAGCGATGCGAACAACATCAGATTGCCTATTTACGGACAAGTGCAGTTACCGGGTGATCAGCCCGCAGGGATTTACAGCGACGTACTGCAGGTGCAGCTGTCGTGGTAGCACGGTCATTCGTGCATAAGGAGTAGGCATATGTGTTCACCTTTTTGCAGGTTACCGGTCGCGCGTTGCGCTGTGCTGGCGATGGTCTTGCTGGGCGCGGTCAAGGTGCAGGCGGCCAGTTCGGTGCTGATCTGGCCGATCGATCCGGTGCTGGAGGCCGATCAACAGGCGAGTGCGCTATGGCTGGAAAATCGTGGCAACGAGACGGCCAATCTGCAGATCCGGGTGTTTGCCTGGAGCCAGAGTGGTTTCAGCGATCAGTATCAGAATCAGCGCGACATCATTGGCAGCCCGCCGGTAGCGAAAATCGAACCCGGGCAAAAGCAACTCGTGCGCCTGACCCGTACCCGCGATATACCGCCGGGACAGGAGCTGGCCTACCGCATCATTATCGATGAAATCCCCGCAGCCAGACCCGTGACGGCCGAAGACGGCAAAACCGCTGCCGCCATTCGGTTTCAGATGCGTTATTCAGTGCCGCTGTTTGCCTACGGCGCCGGTCTGTGGAGCAAGGAAGACATGACCCGTAAACGCGACCCCAAAGGCGCCGGCGTGGCGGATCTGAGCTGGCGTAAAGTGGCGGTCGATGGCCGTTCCTACGTGGAAGTGCGCAATCAGGGCGCGGTGCATGCCCGGCTGACGGATGTTGCGTTCAAGCAGGGCGGTCAGACACGGCCGCTGGTTGAGGGGTTGCTCGGTTATGTGTTGCCGGGGGCGATCATGCGTTGGCCGGCACCGGAATTGATCACTGCGGATCAGGCATTGCAAGTACGGGTCAATGGTGCGCCGCAGGTACAGAGTATTGCGCCGGAGCGGTGAGCTTGAGGCTGGTTAATCAAGAAAAATGACGTGTCGAACGTTGAACCTGTGAGGGGCTATCCCCTTTGCCACAGGTTCCTTGACTGAGAGGCTCTCAGACATCCGCTAGCCCTTGTAAGGAAATGTCCATTGACGGACGTAAAGCGGTGATGAGCCAGGATTGGGCTCGCAGTATCAAGCGTCCGCTGTGGGCCGCGATTGGCCTGTACTGTCTGGTATTTGCCCACCAAGGCCTGGCGGGTGACCTGCCGCCAGCACCCAGCGGCATGGAGGCGATTGCCGATGCACACCTGTTTCTGGAATTGGTCGTCAATCAAATGAATACCGGGCGTGTGGTGGCGGTGGAGCAGCGCGGCGGGCGCTTCTTTGTACCGGTCGTGGCGTTGCGCGAAACCGGTATGAAGTTGCCACAGGAACTCAGCGGTGAGGTCGCCCTCGACAGCCTGCAAGGCTTGCATAGCGACTATGACAGCCAGGGTCAGCGGCTGTTGTTGAATGTCCCGCCGGACTGGTTGCCGGAGCAGTTTGTCGGCAATCGCGAGATTTACCCGCGCACCCCCGCGTTGAGCAGTTTCGGCGCCTTGCTCAACTACGACCTGTACCTCAACGACACCGACGACAGCAGCACCTACCTCGCGGCCTGGAACGAGGTGCGGCTATTCGACAGTTGGGGCACGCTGTCCAACACCGGGCAATACCGGCGCACGATTTCCGGAAACAGCAGCGGCATACTGGACAATGGTTATCGGCGTTACGACACCACCTGGCGTGACTCCGATGACGAGCGTCTGCTGACTTACGAGGTGGGCGATCTGGTCAGTGGCGCCTTGCCCTGGAGCAGTTCGGTGCGCCTGGGCGGTGTACAAGTGTCGCGCGATTTCGGCATACGTCCGGACCTGGTGACCTACCCTTTGCCGCAGTTCGCAGGGGAAGCGGCGGTACCGTCCTCTGTCGACCTGTTCATCAATGGCTTCAAATCCAGCAGCGCCGAGCTGCAGCCCGGTCCCTACACGCTGACCAACATTCCGTTCATCAACGGTGCCGGCGAAGCGGTGGTGGTCACTACCGATGCCCTTGGTCGACAGGTCTCGACCACCGTGCCGTTTTATGTCACCAGCAACCTGCTGCAAAAAGGCCTGGTGGATTTCTCGGTGGCCGCCGGTACCCTGCGCCGTGACTTCGGGATTCGCGATTTCGGTTACGGTCCGGGTGTGACCTCCGGCAGCCTGCGTTACGGTCTGAACGACAGTCTGACCCTCGAAAGCCATGCCGAGGCCTCGGACGCGCTGACCCTTGGCGGCGTTGGCGGCGACCTGCGCCTGGGCAATTTCGGTGTGCTCAATACGGCGCTCAGTCAAAGCCGATTCGACGGCAATCGCGGTCAGCAAGTCAGCCTCGGTTATCAATACAGCAGCCAGCACTACAGCGTTTCTTATCAGCGTATGCAGCGCCGCGACCAGTACGCCGACCTGACCGTTGTCGACAGCCCCTATATCAGCCTTAGCCAGCGCAGCGAGCAACTGACCCTGAGCGTCAGTCTCAACGGCTGGGGCAGCCTCGGCGCGGGCTATTTCGATGTGCGGGCAGCCGATGAATCACGCACCCGGTTACTCAACCTGACCTGGAGCAAGCCACTGTGGCGCAATTCCAGTTTTTACTTGTCGGCCAATCGCGAGATCGGCGATAGCGACTGGGCGATGCAGGCGCAACTGGTCATCCCCTTCGACCTGCGTGGCAGCCTGAGTCTGAGTAGCGAGCGCAGCAAGACCGGCGAAAGCCGCCAGCGCGTCAATTACAGTCGTGCTGTGCCCAATGGAGGCGGCATGGGCTTCAACCTCGGTTATGCCCATGACGAAGGCCCGGATTATCGTCAGGCCGACCTGACCTGGCGTCTGCAATCGGTGCAATTGCAAGCCGGGGTTTACGGTAGCAGCGATGCCGAAACCCGCTGGGCCGATGCCAGCGGTTCCCTGGTGTGGATGGACCGCCAGGTGTTTGTGGCCAATCGCATCGATGATGCCTTCGTCGTGGTTAGCACCGGTGGATATGCCGATATTCCGGTGCGTTACGAGAATCAACGGGTTGGCCAGACAGATAAAAATGGTCATCTGCTGGTGCCATGGAGCAGCGCCTACTACCGCGGAAAATATGAAATCGATCCACTGAATCTGCCGAGCAATGTACAGAGCTCGAATATTGAACAACGGGTCTCGGTGCGCCGTGGCAGTGGCTACCTGCTGGAGTTTTCGCTGAGCCGGGTCATTGCCGCAAGTGTTGTGTTGGTGGACGCGCAGCAGCACGAATTGCCCTTGGGCAGTCGAGTGCGGCACGAGCAGAGCGGGGCGTATGCGGTGGTCGGTTGGGACGGGCTGGTCTATCTGGAGAACCTGGAAGAGTACAACAGTTTGCAGGTGACCCTGGCCGATGGCCGGACCTGCCAGGCGCAGTTCACGCTGGAGATGAAGCAGGACCAGGTGCCATTGATCGGACCGCTGTCGTGTCAATGAAAACGCCAATGAATAGGGAGATGGATTGTGCAATTTTCTAATCGATGGCCGGGTAAAGTGATCGGGCTGATGGCGATCTTTCTGCCGTGTCAGGCCTATGCCTTGTGCGATGTGGTCAGCACTTCACCGGCTGGTTTTGGCTCAATGAGTTCGATCGCGGTGCGTACCACTTTGCAAACCAGTTCCACCACCAATGCCGGTTTGAGTTGCACCGGTTCGTTGGCGTCGCCGTTGGCCAGCGATGATTATTTTTACGCCACCATTACGTCAGCAACCGCTGGGGCGGTCGGGCCGACCGGTGATGTGATTGGTTACACACTGTTTGCCAACAACAGCCCCAGCTATCCGATCACTCGCGGCGTGGCGTTCGACTTCGCCCGACACTCAATCATCGATAACCTCGGCCTGCTTTCCAATCCAGTGGTTGCCAAGTCCGTACCGATCTACCTGAGTACGACTATCGGCAGCAACGTGGCTGCCGGGATTTACTCTGAAACCTTGAACATTTTCTGGAACTGGGATTATTGCCGTGACTATGGTGGAGGCGGCAGTTGTCAGGGGCGAGACATCAACAGCGGTTCCACTAGCCTGACTGTCAATATGACCGTGGACAACGACTGCACGATCACCGCGCCGAACATCAGCTTTGGCAGCGCCTCGATAGTCAGCTCCTTCGCCACCGTCACTGGCCAGACTATCAACCTGGCGTGCACCAAGGGCAGTGCCTACACGGTGGGGCTGGACGATGGTCAGCATGCTGTCGGCGTGGGCGGGCGCAGGCGGATGATCTTGGGCGGCAATTACCTGGCTTATGACATCTTCAAGAGTGCCGGAACCACTCGTTGGGGCAGCGTCAGCACGGCGCGCCGCGCCAGTTCCGATGCCGAGGTCAACCCCGGCAACGGCCTGGGCACCGGCAGCCAGATCTTCAACTACACCGCCAAAATCTACACCGACCAGAGCACGCCGCCACCGGGAACCTATCTGGACAGTGTGGTGCTGGATGTGGGGTTTTAGAAAGAGCCTGAATACAGGATTGCGACCGTTGTAGCCGCTGGGTGCGAGGCTGAGTTCGACTAAGAGTGCCCGGATTTAACCACTGTCGATTATTTGATTGATCCACGAGTGATCGGCAGTCTACGGTTGCTCCACAAGACTGCCATCACCTGCTTTTCCCTGGAGTAGCGTATGAGCAATTTACTGCCAGCAAGTTCTGAGCATGCTGAAGCTTTTGTGCAAGGGAGGATCACCTCCTGGTCGAGGATGTTCGCACGGCACTGACCCCCTACCTGGAAAGCATCAATAAGTTGTTCGATACCGTCGATCGTGGAGATGACGCGTGGGCGCGCGAGATCGACAACGAGGAGGCCGACCTGCGGTTCGAAAAAATTGAAAAAGTGGTCCTGCAAGCCGCGCCTTGCACGGTTCGCTGCACGACAAGCTCACCGGGCTGGCCGACCGGACTTTCCTGGCCGACCGTTTCGAGCAGGCACTGCGCTTGGGGCGCCGCCAGGATTCAATCACGGGCCTGTTGCTAATCGACCTTGACCGATTCAAGGACGTCAACGACACCCTGGGGCACCACTGCGGGGACAGCCTGCTCGACCAGATCGGCAAGCGGCTGATCAGTGAAGCACGAGAAATCGACTCCGTCGCCCGGTTGGGCGGTGATGAGTTTGCGATTCTGCTTCCCTCTGTTGAAGGCTTGGAGGGGTGCCAGGTTTGCACGGTGACGATCCTTCGACGCTCATGCAGCGCACCGACATCGCCATGTACGCAGCCAAGAAGCAGGGCAAGGACATACTCGCCTACGACCCGGGAGCGGATCGGAGAACTCCGGAACGCCTGGCCATGCTCGGCGAACTGCGGCGAGGTCTGGATCGCGGCGAATTGTTCTGGAGTACCAACTCAAGGTCAGCCTGAGCACAGGAGAAGTCACCGGGGTGGAGGCGTTGGTGCGTTGGCAGGATCCGGTGCGCGGCCGCGTGCATCCGAATGAGTTCATGCCGGGATATGCATACCGGTTGCCGTGAACGTTTCTGCACGCAACCTGCTGGACAACAAGTTGGTGGCTCAGATCGCCGACCTGCTTGAGTACCACAAACTGACCCCGAACATGCTCGTGCTCGAAGTAACCGAGTCGGCCATCATGCCCGATGTCAATGCGGCTCGTACCATCCTCCTGCAGTTGCATGCAATGGGGCCAGGGGTTCAGTCCGCTTCTCCTCCAGGCACTTCGTCCTGTGAAGCCGCGAATGAAAGCAACTGACTGGTCATCCGTTCCCCGGTAAAAGCGGCCACGAATGGCCCGTATCGACCCCAAGTGGACATCAGAGATGTCCGCCTTTCAGCTTGCTCCCACCTTCGAACTAGAGCGTCAGGCGGTTGTTTCGACATAGGTCGGGTAGTCGATGTAACCTTTTGCATCGCCGCCATAGTAGGTCGCTCGGTCCGGCTCATCGAGTGGCCAACCGTTCCGAAAGCGAGCGACCAGATCCGGGTTGGCAATAAACGCTTGTCCGCCCCCCCACCAGATCGACAAGACCTGCTTCCAGTAATTGATTTGCGCTGTCCAGCGTCTGAGCGCCAGCAAGGATCAGCGCCCCGGTATCGAATACCTGGCGCAGCTTTTCAAGGGTGCGCTTGAAGTGTGTATTTTCTGCAGGAACCCTGAGACGAAACCCTGATTGGTCCATCAGGTGGATATAGGCGATCTGTCGCTTGGCCAGTTCGCGCCCCAGCTCAAGGTAAGTACGTTCGGTGCCCGCATAGGCGGGCATATCGAAAAGTTGGCCGTAAGGGGTGAATCGGATTCCGACACGCTTGGCGCCTATCTGCGCAGAGACGGCATCAATCACTTCCAACGTGCCGCAAACGGTTTGCCAGAGGTTGTGAGGAGTAACGATCATTGCGGTCGTTGACATTCGGGTTGAGGAATTGCTCGATCAGATAGTCGCTGGCTCCATGTAATTCCACGCCGTCAAATCCTGCATCGCGCGAATTCTGTGCCGCGATGACATCCACCCTGGGCCTCTCCGACAAGGCCCTGGAGGCCTGCATGCTGTACGACTGGCGGGGCAACATCCGCGAGCTGGAGAAACTGATCGAACGTGGCGTGATCTTCATCGGCGCCAACCAGAGCATCAGCGCCGATGCGCTCTTTCCGCACCTGTCCCCAGGAGACCGACACATCTCGAAGCTGATGGATAGGCCACGGAAAACACCTGAACCGTTCAGCTCACCGCAAAAGATCCGCGCTTCAGCGGTCAGCGCCCTCGTTCAGGGAGGCGCCATTCGCTCTGACGGACTTCATCCATTCACGAGGATTCAAGCCAGTTCTTCGCCGGAAAGCACGAGCCAGGGCGGAAGGGCTTTCATATCCCACCTGCTCGGAAATCAAGGCCATAGAACGGCCTTCTCGCAACAGCTTCTGAGCAAGACTGATCCGCCAGCTCAACAGATACTCGGCAGGGGTCTGCCCTACGACATCCTTGAAATGCGCTGCATAGCTGGCCCGCGACATATTCGACTCGCCGGCCAGTTCCGAGATCGACCATGAATGGTGCGGTTCTTCGTGAATTCTTACCAGCGAACGGGCCAGACGAACATCCGCCAGCCCCGCCATCATCCCGGATTTGAGTTGCTGATGATCGAGCAGGTGCCGCAACAATTGGATGACGGTAAGCTCGAACAATCGATCCAGCGTTGCGTGGCGACCGCAATGATCACTGGCAGCCTCGTCGAACAACCATTTAACCGTGTCCGAAAGCATTGGGAGTTCGCTCAGAGGCTGCACGATCATATCTGGCAGCGACGCAGCCAACAGATTGTTCACGCCGCCTGCGAACTCCAGAGATGCACATTGCAAGCGAGCACCACCGGACTCGGTGCCGACCAACTGGTGCGGGCTCGGCCGGGGAAAGAAAATCAGGCTAGGCTCGGTCAGAAGTACCTGCGGCCGACCCGCGATTGCCAACCTCAGCTCTCCCTCCTGCAGCAGATGTATGTGCCCTCTCCGATTCGCGCCGTCGAATGAGCTCACCCCGCAAAGCCCACCACTGTAAAACAGGTTCGCGCGGACACCGAATAGCGTCAATAGCTTGGATAAACGATCCATGGCTCACCTCAATGTGGACGATCTGCAGCATATCATGGACTAACTGCGTCCAAATCGATTGCTTTCCGTTGCACTATGGCACCGTACTCAACGCGCAACGCGCATCGTCACTGGAGGACAACGCTACATAAACCTGCACTTGCTTTGAAAAAGTCGCTCGATGCATCCGTCAAACGATGCAGCAGCGGGAGCCAAGAAAACATCAGGGCTCACGCTTTTACTGATGTTTTATAAGGAAACTCCTGTCACTCACTTGTTCATGCGTTCGATTCATGGCTGCACTGGAACGCACCTTTTTGGAAATGACGTGCGACACGGCACGCCGAACTAAACCGCTAAAACCATTAATATTCCGGAGAAACATTATGACAACTTCTACCATCAGCCACGTTAATGCCCTCGGCCCCTTCAAAAAAGGTATAGGCGCACAAGTCGCCCGATTCGGAGTAGGGGGCATTTACTTTGCTATGACCATTATTTACGTGTGGTTCGGCGGAATGAAATTCTCCGGGTATGAAGCGAACGCCATTCACGGGTTTGTCAGCAATAGCCCACTGCTTTCCTGGATGTACAGCTTCATGAGTATTCAGGGTTTCTCGAACTTTCTCGGAGTTCTGGAGATTTCCATCGGCGTGCTTATCGCAGCCCGAATCTTCTCACCCAAGTTGTCGATTTTGGGTGGCATCCTATCGGCCGGCCTGTTCATCACAACGCTATCATTTATGCTGACCACTCCAGGCGTATTCGAGCCCACTCTCGGTTTCCCCGCGATTTCAGTGGTTCCCGGCCAGTTCTTGCTGAAGGATCTGGGGCTTCTTGCAGCTTCGATTTTTATTGCCGGCACCTCGATTACTGCGCTTGAACAGGAAATCGGTTAGGACGAAAGCGGTAAATGCTTAAAAAGGTCTTCTAGTTCTACTAGAAGGCCTTTTTTGTTCACTGATTTTGAAGCGATATTTCAGCAGCTAAGCTTGCAAAAATAACATGGGGGTCTATACCAGCCTAAGCCTAAGCCTAAGCCTAAGCCTAAGCC
>Ga0105250_10001309_pt1 | contig 13636 bp, 12 predicted proteins | sample KBSS54metaG_FD_80425 | JGI IMG/M metagenome (GOLD analysis project Ga0105250, IMG submission 80425) | Switchgrass rhizosphere microbial communities from Kellogg Biological Station, Michigan, USA - KBS S5-4 metaG | ecosystem: Host-associated > Plants > Roots > Rhizosphere > Soil | place...
ACTTTACACAGGTGCGGGACTTTGCGTGACAGACGGTCGATGTCGGTCATGTCGAAGTCGATTTCGCCTTCCTGCGCGGCAGCCAGCAGGTGAAGAACGGTGTTAGTCGAGCCGCCCATCGCGATATCCAGGATCATGGCGTTTTCGAAAGCCGCTTTGCTGGCGATGTTGCGCGGCAATGCGCTTTCATCGTCTTTTTCATAATAACGTTTGGTCAGCTCAACGATGCGGCGACCGGCGTTAAGGAACAAATCGCGGCGATCGGCGTGCGTTGCCAGCAATGAACCGTTACCCGGCTGAGAAAGGCCCAGCGCTTCGGTCAGACAGTTCATGGAGTTGGCGGTAAACATACCGGAACAGGAGCCGCAGGTCGGACAGGCAGAACGTTCGATTTGTTCGCTGTCGGCATCACTGACGTTCGGGTTTGCGCCCTGAATCATCGCATCGACCAGGTCGAGTTTGATGATTTTGTCAGACAGTTTGGTTTTACCGGCTTCCATCGGACCACCGGAAACGAAGATCACCGGAATATTCAGGCGCAGTGACGCCATCAGCATTCCCGGGGTGATTTTGTCGCAGTTGGAAATACACACCATGGCATCAGCGCAGTGCGCGTTAACCATGTATTCCACCGAGTCAGCAATCAGTTCGCGTGAAGGCAATGAATACAGCATGCCGCCATGCCCCATGGCAATCCCGTCATCCACAGCGATAGTGTTGAATTCTTTCGCCACGCCGCCGGACGCTTCGATTTGCTCGGCAACCAGCTTACCCAAATCGCGCAAATGCACGTGGCCCGGCACGAACTGGGTGAATGAGTTGACGACGGCAATAATGGGCTTACCAAAATCGTTATCCGTCATGCCGGTAGCGCGCCATAATGCGCGGGCGCCAGCCATGTTGCGGCCGTGTGTCGTGGTGTGGGAACGGTACTTAGGCATGCTCTGTTCACTCCAAATCATTTCTGTTTAGCAGGCAGCGAAATCGCTACCTGCTGAATTTCTTATTTACCCTGAATCATTCGGGTTGCACCAGGCAGCGAACGCGGAGGCGGCCTGAAGGATGACGGGTAAAATTATTGTGGGTTGATTGGATCCAGCCAACCCCATTTATCTTCGGTTTTGCCGGTGAACAGGCCGAAGAATGCATCCTGAATTTGTTTGGTCACCGGACCACGTTTACCGATACCGACCTGAATGCCGTCAACGCTGCGCACCGGGGTGATTTCTGCAGCGGTACCGGACATGAAGACTTCGTCTGCCAGATACAGGGATTCACGGGACAGAACTTGCTCACGCACTTCAAGACCCAGGTCTTTTGCCAGTTTAATAATAGCGTCACGGGTGATACCTGGCAGGGCAGAAGAGGTAAATGGCGGTGTGAACAGAATGCCTTCTTTCACTTCAAACAGGGTTTCGCCAGCGCCTTCAGACACATAGCCGTGAATGTCCAGCGCGATACCTTCCTGATAACCGTGACGACGTGCTTCGCTGCCGACCAGCAGGGAGGACAGGTAGTTACCACCGGCTTTCGCAGCGGTTGGAATGGTGTTTGCAGCAACGCGGTTCCATGAAGACACCATCGCGTCGATACCCTGCTCCAGCGCTTCTTCACCCAGATACGCGCCCCACGGGAAGGCGGCGATGATCACATCAGTTTTGTAGCCGTCCGGCGGATTAACGCCCATACCCACATCGCCGACAAACACCAGCGGACGGATATACGCGCTGACCAGATTGTTTTTACGCAGGGTTTCGCGGCAAGCTTCCATCAGCTCATCCACACTCTGGGAAACAGGCATACGGTAAATTTTTGCGGAATCGCGCAGACGCTGCATATGTTCACGGTGACGGAATACGACCGGGCCTTTATGGGAGTCGTAGCAACGCACGCCTTCGAAAACGGAAGTGCCGTAATGCAGTGCGTGTGACATGACATGGACTTTAGCTTCTGCCCACGGAACCATCTCGCCGTTGAACCAAATGTAATCAGCTTTCTTCGTCATTCTCTCGTTCCTTTACTCCCGCATTCGCGCGTATTTGTTGTGATGTATGTTGCTGGATCTCGACACAAGCGACATCCATAAGTTTGCGTAACTGTGAAGACAGTAAATCTACGGGCCGCTGACTGGCAACGGTCAATTCGATATTTATGTTTTCCGCATTGACCATCGGCGTCATGTTCATTGCGCACACCTGAAAACCACGGTGACGGACGACGCGTAATACGCGCTCTAACATTTCGGGGCGGAAGCGGGCCTGAATTGAGACGTTATGTTGCATCATGACATTTTCTCCAGCATGGTTTCGTTGCCTGCGCCCGGTGGAACCAGCGGCCAGACATTCTCATTTTCGTCGATGGAAACCTGGAGCAAATACGGACCTTCACTGTTGAAGAAAGCGTCCAAAGCGGCATCGACTTGATCTTTACGGTGGATACGCTGGCCGGGGATGTTGAATGCGCTGGCCAGCGTGACAAAATCGGGGTTATCGGAGAGGTTGGTTTCACTGAAGCGTCCGTCGAAGAACAATTCCTGCCACTGTCGAACCATCCCTAATCGCTGGTTATCCAGCAACAGGATTTTGACGGGCAACTGTTTTCGCTTTATGGTGCCCAGCTCCTGAACATTCATCATGAATGAACCGTCACCGGAAACGCAGATCACCATATCGTCGGGGCGGGCAACCTGTGCGCCGACGGCGGCAGGAACGCCGAAACCCATCGTGCCCAGACCGCTGGAGGTGATGAAGTTTTCCGGGCGAGTGAACTGCATATGTTGCGCGGTCCACATCTGATGCTGGCCGACGTCGGTGTTCACCACGGTATTGGCCGATTTACGGTCAGAGATTTGTTTCAGTAACAACGGCGCATAAATCGCTTCACCCGGATGATCGTAGCGCCATTCGCCCTGCGCTTTCAGCGTCATCACTTCATCACGCCAGGCGTTGATGTTCAGGGGTTGTTGCAGCGCCGGTAACAGCGCATTCAGATCACCCTGCAACGCCACATGCGCCTGGCGCAATTTGTTCAGCTCGGCCGGATCGATATCCATGTGGATAACCACGGCGTCTGGCGCAAAAGTATTCAGCTTGCCGGTCACGCGGTCGTCGAAACGCGCGCCGACGGCAATCAGCAAATCGCAGGACTGAACAGCCAGATTCGCCACTTTGGTACCGTGCATGCCCAGCATACCCAGATAACATGGGTCGCTGGCATCCGGCGCCCCCAGACCTTTCAACGTTGCTACCGCAGGAATGCCTGTCGCAGTAATGAATTCGCGTAATGCCGGAACGGCCTGCGCGATACCGACACCGCCACCGACGTAAACCATCGGTTTTTGCGCGGCAGCGATCATGGCGCGGGCTTGTTGTAATTCAGCCGCAGGATGCGGAAAAGTTTCTTCAACCGCCACCAGATGCGGCGGTAATTCACCCACGGCCAGCTGGATATCTTTCGGAATGTCGATCAGAACCGGGCCCGGACGACCGGAGCTGGCGATGGCAAAGGCTTCCGCCATGATTTCCGGCAGCGCTTCCAGAGATTCAACCAGGAAACTGTGTTTGGTGCAGGCCAGGGACAACCCTAAAACGTCGATTTCCTGGAAGGCATCGGTGCCGATGAAGGCAGAACCAACCTGCCCGGTGATGGCCACCAGCGGAACGGAGTCTAACAGCGCGTCGGCCAGACCGGTGATCAGGTTGGTCGCGCCAGGACCGGAAGTGGCGATACAGACGCCAACTTTTCCGGTAGAACGGGCATAGCCGATGGCGGCCATTGCAGCACCCTGCTCATGCCGGCACAACAGGTGTTCCACGCCGCCGTCATACAATGCATCGTATACCGGCATGATTGCCCCGCCAGGATAACCAAATACTGTATTTACACCCTGCGCACGCAACGCTTGTACTACCCATTGTGCTCCATTCATCTTTATTCTCCTGCCTTTTTGCGACAAGTGCAGAATATTATGCTGTTGCTCATTTTCCGACCCCGCTTCTCTGTTCTCTGAAATTCCTGACCCAAAAAAAAACCCCGGACCTTTCGGTGCGGGGTTTCTTTTCAGGTTCAGGCTTGTTTAATAAGCCTTTCTTCGTCCAAGTGCAGCCCCGCACGGTGGGATAATAATCACCACCACGCTAATCACGACTAGGCTAACTACGAGGAGAAGGGCTTTCATTTTTAGGTTTCTAAAATTCATATTGCGAACGATTGCCTACAGAGTTATCACAGTAAGATGATTAATGACAACATTTTTCTTGCGTTATTATTTGCAGTCCGTTGCAGAAACCATGAAAAATCATCTGAAAAATCAAAACTTAGCGTGATGATTTGCCGTTTGATTATTTATTGCTCCAGCAATCGCTTTTCCGCGGGTATCCCGGCCAAATGCCACCAGAACAGAAATCAGAATGGCGACAGTACCGGCCACAATTGCCATCGCCAGTCCGTAGTTGTGTCCGTGGCTTTCGGCAATGTAAGCCTGAAGCGTCGCATTAACCGAAGCAATCAGATTACCGAGCTGGTAAACAAACCCCGGCAGAACCGCGCGCGTGTTAGCAGGCACCAGTTCGGTCAGATAAGTCGGCACGACGCCCCATGCGCCCTGCACCATAAACTGCATCAGGAACGCGCCCAGCCCCAGCATCCATGAACCGCCGGAGAAGGCCCATAATGGAATGACCGGCAGTGAAAGCAACGCGGCGATAATAATCGCTTTCTTACGACCAATTTTCTCAGACAGCGAACCAAAGAAGATCCCACCGATAATTGACGCAATGTTGTAGCTTATGGCGATTAAACTGACGGTATGTGCGTCAAAACCGTGCTGAACTTTCAGGAACGTCGGATAGAGATCTTGCGTACCGTGGCTGAAGAAATTAAAACCCGCCATCAGCACAACCAGATAAATACATAGCTTCCAGTTTTTCTTCAGCACCGGCATCAGTGCCGTGCTTTCGTTGCGTTCCCGCGCCGCCAGCCAGACCGGCGATTCCTGTACTTTGAACCAGATGAAAGGCAGCAGGAAAACCGGCACAGCACCAATCACAAACATGCCGCGCCAGCCGACCACATTAAACAGCAAACCATATACCACCGCCGCCAGCAGATAACCAAACGGATAACCCGCCTGAAAAATCCCCGACATCACGCCACGGGAACGGTCAGGTATGGTTTCCATCGCCAGAGAAGAAGCTACGCCCCAGACACCGCCCATCGCAATGCCGTAAATTACGCGAAGGATCAGGAAAACGGTCAGGGAAGGTGCCGCCGCAGTACACAGCTCGAAGAAAGAAAATAGCGCGATATTGACCATCAGCACCGGCTTGCGCCCGTACTTTTCCGCCGCACGCCCGAACAGCAACGCCCCAATCGGTCGCACGGCCAGCGTCAGCAGTATTGCCAGCGTGACCTGTTTGATATCTACCTGAAATGCCGATGCGATATCGCTGAGCAGGAAGACCAAAATGAAGAAATCGAAAGCGTCGAGAGTCCAGCTCAGAAAGCTGGCGATGGCAACGTTACGCTGCCGAGAAGTCCAACCAAACATGGGTGAGTCCCTATTTCGGAATAGCTGCAGGTAGTGCACTCACCAGGGCATTGCGGAAAATCCCTGGTCAGGCAGAGAGATGTTAATCAGTGTTCTCTATTTGTTTATTTATTGTTAAATACAGCAAGATTAAACACCCCTGCCGGTATTTGCGGCAACTTAATTAGTCCGCTAATTTGTTTCCAGAAACCTTAAACTGTTAAGGAGTATTGCTGTCGTTGCGAAGCAGTTCGCATCCCTTCATGTTAAGTCGGTGACTTGCAGATTATTTTCCCATCGCATTACGCATTGCAGCAAACTTCTTCCCGAAAGCGTTTCCAGCTCAGGCATGCTGCCGTCAGCAGAGCTCATAGAAAGGAAAAAGCATGTCATTAGCCGTGGTATATACCCGCGCATCGCTGGGGGTTCAGGCACCCGGTGTCTCGATCGAGGTCCATATCAGCAACGGATTACCGGCCCTGACACTGGTCGGTTTACCGGAAACCACCGTCAAGGAAGCCAGAGATCGGGTTCGCAGCGCCATCATCAACTGCGGGTTTACCTTTCCGGCCAAACGCATCACCGTCAATCTTGCACCCGCTGATTTACCCAAAGAAGGCGGCCGGTATGATTTGTCCATCGCGCTGGCGATTCTGGTGGCCTCAGAGCAGCTTCAGGGCGATAAGCTTGAGGAGTACGAGTTTCTGGGTGAGCTGGGCCTTTCCGGTGCGCTGCGCAGCGTAAATGGCGCGATTCCGGCGGCACTTGAGGCGCAAAAAGAAGGCCGGGTGTTGATCCTGCCGCAAAGTAATCAGACGGAAATGACGCTTCTTGATCCCGGTGTAGCGCAGGTGGCCGGGCACTTATTGCAGGTCTGCGCATTCCTTCAGGGCGAGGACAATTTGCCACCGATTGAATTTCCGGCGACGGCGCCTCCGCCCGAGTATCAACCTGACATTGCCGATATCATCGGACAGGAGCAATCAAAGCGCGCGCTCGAAGTGGCGGCAGCGGGAGGGCATAATTTATTGTTGATTGGGCCTCCTGGCACCGGAAAAACCATGCTGGCTAGCCGGTTGCCCGGTTTACTGCCGCCCATGAGTAACGAGGAAAAGCTGGAAACGGCCGCCATTGCCAGCCTGGTGTATAACCCCGAAGATGACGGCGAGTTTTCACGCATCCGCCCCTTTCGTGCACCGCATCACAGCACATCCATGAGCGCGCTGGTGGGAGGCGGGTCGTTACCCAGACCGGGAGAAATATCACTGGCACATAACGGCGTATTGTTTCTCGACGAACTGCCAGAATTTCAGCGCCAGGTTCTTGATGCCTTGCGCCAGCCAATGGAATCCGGCGAAATCACCATTTCCCGTGCACGGGCGAAAGTCCGCTATCCGGCAAGAGCGCAACTGATTGCAGCGATGAATCCCAGCCCGACCGGACACTATCAGGGCATTCATAACCGCACACCGCCACAGCAGGTTTTACGCTACCTGAGCCGGCTTTCCGGGCCATTTCTCGACAGATTCGATCTGTCGATTGAAGTCCCGCTCCTGCCGCCCGGCATTTTGAGCCAGCAAAACCATACGCCTGTGCTCAGGGAAAATAGTGTACAAGTACGGGAACGGGTACTGACCGCCAGAGAAATTCAGTTAAAACGCGCGGGAAAAGTCAACGCGCATCTGAGCAGTAGCGAAGTGGAGACGTACTGTGTGTTAACCAAAGCAGATGCTGAATTTCTGGAAGAAGTCCTGCACAAACTGGGATTATCGGTCAGAGCCTGGCATCGCATTCTGAAAGTCGCGAGAACATTGGCTGATTTGGGTGGCGAGGAATCGATTGAACGAAGACATATTGCTGAAGCACTGAGCTATCGCAGCATGGATAGGCTATTGTTAACTCTACATAAGAGCCTGGCATAAAAAAACGGGGCATCGCCCCGTTTCATTAGTCATCGCTTTCCGTGTAGTCTTCTACAGCGTCAGCCTGCGGTTTACCGCCAGACAACGTGTGGAATTTCTTCGGACGACGAGTGCGGACAATGTATTTGTTCCACACTTTTTCTGCATCCGTTACCGGTTCGCGCGTACCACGGCAAACCTCCAGGAACAGTTTTTCTTCGTCGGTAACGGGCTCACGTTTTCCCAGATCCAGCTCGTTAAAAGCAAAGCCGTAACGTTCTAGCATTTGCGCTTCTTTAATGGTGAAATCGCCATGCCGGGAGAACCCGCGAGGGTAATGTTTATTATCAAAAAAACGACTTGTCGTGGTGAAGCTTTCCGCCATCTGACACGCTCCTAATTCTCTCATGGTCGTGCTGTTATGGCGCGGAGTATTAGTTAGGCTTGACATTGTGTAAAACAAAACATTTAAATCTTAACGACAAAAAATATTGGAGATAGTTTTGGACACGGAATTACTGAAAACCTTTTTGGAGGTCAGTAGAACTCGCCACTTTGGTCGGGCGGCGGAATCCCTTTACCTGACTCAATCCGCTGTCAGCTTTCGTATCCGGCAACTGGAAACCCAACTTGGCGCCAATTTATTCACACGGCATCGCAATAACATCCGCTTAACGCCCGCAGGAGAACGTCTGCTGCCTTATGCAGAGAATCTTATGTCAACGTGGCAAATGGCGAAAAAAGAGGTTGTACGCTCGTTACAGCACACAGAATTGTCGATTGGTGCGACGGCGTCGCTCTGGGAAGCCTATCTGACCCCGTGGCTGCAGTCTCTTTACACCCAGCGTGGCACGCTTAGGCTTGAGGCGCGCATTGCACTGCGTCAGTCGCTGGTCAAACAATTGCATGAAAGACAACTGGATTTGCTGATCACCACCGAGCCACCAAAGATGGACGAGCTCTCAAGTCAGTTACTAGGTAATTTCTCGTTACGACTATTCTCATCGCAGAAAACGGTCAGAAGCGAACAATCACCGTATGTGAAGCTGGAATGGGGCGCTGATTTTCCTCAGCAGGAAAAACTGCAAAACAGCGATCAGGAACCGGTGTTAACCACAACCTCTGCACATCTGACGCGTCAGTTGCTGGAAAATACCGGCGGTTGTGCGTTCCTGCCTGCGCACTGGGCCAAAGAATATCCGCAACTGGCCGCACATGAAGATGTTCCGCCGGTGATCCGCCCGCTTTACGCCGTCTGGCTGCAAACCAGCGACCAGCAAGTGTTGATCCGTCAGTTACTCAAAACACCGCTGATCACTAATTTCTGATACCGTCCTGTTTCAGGACGGTTCTGGTCGCGGATGGCGCGCTCTTCTGGCTGTCCAGAAGCTGCCCATCCCTTTTTGCAATCCGATGAAGATAAACAACAAAACGCCCATCACGATTTTGGTCCACCACGAACTAAGCGTACCATCGAAAGTGATGTAGGTTTGGATCAGCCCCTGAATAAGCACACCAAACAAGCTGCCTAAAACCGTGCCTACGCCGCCACTCAGTAACGTCCCGCCAATCACAACAGAGGCGATAGCATCCAGTTCTACACCACTCGCCGCGAGTGCATAACCCGCAGAAGTGTAGAGCGAGAAAATGATGCCCGATAAGACCGCCAGCGTACTGGACAGCATGTAGATATAAATCGTGGTACGCCTTACCGGCACCCCCATCAGCGCAGCCGACACATTGCTGCCGCCAACGGCATAGACGTTGTTACCGAATCGCGTACGGTGAGCCAGAATAATCCCGCCAAGCACCACCAGCAGCATAACCAGAGCCAGCAATGTGAAACGACCACCACCGGGCATTTTCCAGGCATAATTGGCGAGGAATTCATAAACCGGATGGTTAATCGGCAACGATTCTTCCGAAACAATAAAACTCATACCGCGCACAAAAAACATGCCCGCCAGCGTGATGATGAAAGCAGGCAGTTTCAACGTATCAATGATCCATCCCATCAGCGCACCAAACGTGGTGCCCATCAACAGCACGATGACAAAGGCATAGCCAGGCGCGATGCCATAAGCACCGATGAGTTTCGCCAGCAAAACACCGGTGAAAGCGATAACAGAACCCACTGACAGATCGATGCCGCCGGATAAGATGACAAATGTCATCCCGACGGCCACGATGCCGAGAAACGCGTTATCCGTCAGCAAATCAAAAAACACGCGTGTGGATGCAAAACCGGGGAACTGAGTGAAGCAATAGGCGTATCCGGCCAGGAAAACCACGATCGTAATCAGCAGGGGCAGATTTCTTTTGAGCATTATCCTTTCCTCCGGAACAGATTACTGAAAGAGACGCGGGGAGACTGAACTACCAGTACAGCGAGCACCACCAGAGCTTTCAGCACCAGGTTGAATTCCGGTTTGAAGCCGGAGAGCAGAATGCCGGTATTCATTCCCTGAATGATCAGTGCACCGACAACCGAAAGAAGCAGGTTAAAACGTCCACCCAGTAACGAGCCGCCGCCGATGACGACGGCAAGAATGGCATCAAGTTCCAGCCATAGTCCGGCATTATTGGCGTCCGCTCCGCGAATATCAGCCGTTATGATAACGCCCGCAACGGCCGCGCAAATCCCACAAATGACGTAAGTGGAGATCAGCACTAAACGGGCATTTACGCCGGCGTTATAAGCAGAACGGATATTGATGCCGACTGATTCGATGAACAGGCCAAGCGCTGTTTTCCGCGTCAGCGCCCAGACAAGAACCAGCATGGCGACGGCAATGATCACCGGCATTGGCAGATAGAACAAAGAACCACTGCCAAACTGCGATAGACCATTGTGTTCAAACGTGACGATTTGCCCTTCCGTAATCAGCTGTGCGATGCCACGTCCGGCGACCATCAGCATCAGCGTGGCAACAATCGGCTGAATTTGCAGAACAGCGACCAAAAAGCCATTCCACAAACCGCATATTGCCCCCACCCCGACCGAGGCCAGCAGCACGATCATCAGCGGATATCCTTGCACCGTCATGGTCGCGGCTGTTGCACCGGCAATCGCCATGACCGCACCGACGGAAAGGTCGATGCCGCCGGTCGCGATAACCAGCGTCATCCCGAGAGCCAGCAAAGCGACAGGGGCACCACGGTTGAAAATATCCACCAGGCTGCCAAACAAGCGGCCATCCTGAATATGGATAGAGAAAAAGCCCGGGGCGACCAGGCTGTCTATGATTAATATTGCGACGAAAGCACCGATTTGCGTGGCGCCTTTTGGAAATACCCATCTTACTTTGCGCGGTTTTCCCGTCATTGGCAGGCTCCTGTTATTCATCACTATCTCCCCTCATTGCGCCGCAATGGCTTTCATAATGGCTGGCACGGAGATATCAGCCTGCTCAATTTCGGCAATATGACGACGGTCTCGTAAGACAACAATACGATCGGCATAACCCGCCAGTTCTTCCAGCTCAGAGGAAATAACCAGTAACGCCAGGCCTTCGTCACAAAGTTTTTCAATCAGACGGATGATTTCTGCATGGGCACCGACGTCAATCCCACGGGTAGGTTCATCGAGAATGAGGAAACGAGGATTGGTTGCAAGCCAGCGGGACAGCAATACTTTTTGCTGGTTACCACCGGAAAGATACTGAATTTCCTGCTCAGTGCCCGGTGTACGGATGCCAAGGAGTTTGATAAATTTTTCGGCGATCTGATGCTGCTCTTTCATGGGTAAAGGACGCAACCAGCCGCGCTGCGCCTGTAAGGCAAGGATGATATTTTCACGCACTGTAGCCGCGCCGATAATGCCATCGGTTTACGATCTTCCGGGCAGTAACCAAATCCCAGTTTAGCCGCTTTTCTGGGCGTGCTGATGGCGACTTCTTTGCCATCGACACGTGCATTGCCGCTGTCATGCCCTTTAATGCCAAAAATCAGCTGAGCGGTTTCCGTCCGTCCTGATCCCAGTAACCCCGCCAGTCCGACGATTTCACCCCGACGTACTTTCAGGTCAAAATGTTCGACCACACCTCGACGCCCATAGCCTTTGAAATCCACTAATGGCTCGCCCGTTACATTTCTATGTTCGGTGCGTTTGAGCAGGTTTTCATCAAAACTGTGTCCCAGCATCATCGGCACGAGATCGATACGCGGTAAATCCACCGTTCGTTCAGACCCCACACGCTTACCGTTTCGCAAAACGGTAATCCGGTCGCTGATCCGATAAACCTGATCGAGGAAATGGGTGACGAAAATCATCCCCACCCCTTTATTACGCAGTTGAACCAGAATATCGAGCAACATACTGACTTCTTTGGCATCAAGGCTGGCGGTGGGTTCATCAAGAATTAAAACCTGTGCAGACAGGTCAACAGCGCGGGCAATTGCCACGATTTGCTGAATCGCAATGGAGTAGGTTGAGAGTGGCTGGCTGACATCCAGATGCAGCCCATAGCCTTCCAGAAGGGCGTCGGCCTGTTGTTCCATCTTGCGCTGATTGACCAGACCGAAACGGGTTGGCTCGCGCCCGATGAACAAGTTGGCAGCAACAGAGATATTTGGCAGGAGATTTACTTCCTGATATACCGTACCAATCCCCAGCGACTGGGCATCAGCAGTACTGATTGGCTCGATCGGTTTTCCGTTAAGAAAGACCTGGCCAGCAGAACGTTTATAGACACCGGTGAGGGCCTTAATCATTGTGGACTTACCGGCGCCGTTCTCACCCAAAAGGGCAACAATTTCACCGCGTTCGAGGGTAAAGTCGACATTTTCCAGCGCTTTTACGCCGGGGAATTCAACTGATAAACCGTGTACTTCAAGCAGCGTTTCTGAACCAGGATTATCCGTCACGTCACTACTCCTGCTGCATTCGCTATAAGCGAAAAGGGAATAATTGTTACCGGCTTGCCCGTGAGACAAGCCGGTAAACCGGCTCAGTAACCCATGTTTTTCTTCATGTCATACTCTTTCTGAGCCATGTCCGGCAGGATCAACGCGGATTGAGTCTGAATGAATTTCTTCGGTTGCGTACCATCCTTTTTCATCGCAATCAGCGCATCAAATGCCGGGCCAGCCATGTTTGGTGTCAGCTCAACAGAAGCATTCGCTTCACCCGCCAGCATAGCTTTGTAGATATCAGGAACACCGTCGATAGAAACGATTTTGATCTGCGAACCCGGTTTCAGGCCAGCTTCTTTGATAGCCTGAATTGCACCGATCGCCATATCGTCGTTATGGGCGTAAACAGCACAAATGTTCTTACCGTTTTGCTCAGCCTTGATGAAGCTTTCCATTACTTCTTTGCCTTTACTGCGGGTGAAATCGCCGGACTGTGAGCGGATAATTTTGACGTTTGGTGCAGCTTTCAACGCATCTGCAAAGCCTTGTTTACGATTTAACGCCACACTGGCACCGACCGTACCCTGCAATTCGACAACATTACATGGTTTGCCAGCAGCGTCCTTCACCAGCCAGTCACCCGCCACTTTGCCCTCATACACGCTGTCAGAAGCGACTGCAGCAGTGTAAAGAGACGGATCACTGACCTCGATCGTACGGTCTAACAGGAACACAGGGATCTTAGCTTCTTTAGCCTCGGTCAGAACCGGAGCCCAGCCAGTAGCAACAACAGGAGCGATGAAAATGGCATCAACACCCTGTGCGATGAATGAACGTATTGCTTTGATTTGGTTCTCTTGTTTTTGCTGAGCATCAGATATTTTCAGTGTAATACCACGTTTTTCCGCTTCTGATTTAGAGACTTTGGTTTCCGCAGAACGCCACCCAGACTCAGAGCCGATCTGCGAAAAACCAACAACCAGCGGAGCCGCCTGAACTGCGCCACAAAATGCTGTTGCTACTGCTGCTGCCACAAATAAGCGTTTGTACATGTTTCTTTCCTCGCGTGTAGTCTGAGCTACTTTTTGTTATGACTCGTAGGGTACGGCCAGGACGTTTACCCGACATACGCATTCAGCCGCTACGACAGTTTTGTCGGAAAATGGATAAAAGAATGCGGTCAGGGTTTGATAGTCGTCATAAGACGATGATTAGGTTTAGTACATAGGGAAAATGGGAGCATGAGCGAGGTCACATACGGGGAGAACAATCAATTCGTGCATGTATTCAGCCAAAACATGACAAAAAACAACTGGCAAAAGCGAAGATTTTGAGCCCATTGGTGCAAATAATC
>Ga0105250_10001326_pt1 | contig 13524 bp, 13 predicted proteins | sample KBSS54metaG_FD_80425 | JGI IMG/M metagenome (GOLD analysis project Ga0105250, IMG submission 80425) | Switchgrass rhizosphere microbial communities from Kellogg Biological Station, Michigan, USA - KBS S5-4 metaG | ecosystem: Host-associated > Plants > Roots > Rhizosphere > Soil | place...
CCTGGAGCGGCTGGGCGTGTGGAGCGCCGTGCAGGGGCAAGTGGCACGCGCCGAAAACGTACGCGCCGCGCTGGCACTGGTTGCGCATGGCGCTGCGCCCTTGGGAATTGTCTATGCCACCGATGCACGGGCCGAACCGGGCGTGCGCGTGGTGGGCGTGTTTCCGGCCGGCAGCCATGCGCCGATTACCTATCCCGTGGCGCGACTCACCAGTTCCACCCATCCCGATGCTGAAGGTTTCCGCCGCTTCCTGCTGTCGGGGCAGGGCAAGGCGATCTTCCGCCGCTTCGGCTTCGTGGCGCACTGACAGCGATGCTGCTCTCTGCGCAGGAATGGGGCGTCGTGGCGCTGTCTGCCAAAGTGAGCGCCGTTGCCATTCTGGGCGTCATGCCAATGGCGTTCGCCCTGGCCTGGGCGCTCGCGCGCGGACGGTTTCGCGGGCGGCTGCTGCTCGATGGCATTGTGCATTTGCCGCTGGTGCTGCCGCCGGTGGTGATCGGCTGGCTGCTGCTGGTGGCGTTTGCGCCCGGCGGCCCGGTGGGTGGTTGGCTATGGCGCACCTTGGGCGTGACGCTGCTGTTTCGCTGGACCGGCGCTGCACTGGCCGCCGCGATCATGGCCTTGCCGCTCATGGTGCGGGCGATCCGCCTGTCGCTTGAGGCGGTCGATCCCCGGTTGGAGGAGGCAGCGCGCACGCTGGGCGCCGGGCCGTGGGCCACGTTCCGGCGGGTGACTCTGCCGCTTTGCGCGCCCGGCGTGCTGGCCGGCGCGGTGCTGGGCTTTGCGCGCTCACTGGGCGAGTTTGGCGCGACAATCACGTTCGTGTCCAATATTCCGGGCGAAACGCAGACGCTGCCGCTGGCGATCTATGCCGCGCTTCAGGTGCCGGGGGGCGAAGCGACGGTGTGGCGGCTGGCGCTGGTGGCGGTGGTCCTCTCGCTGCTGGCATTGCTGGCATCGGAAGCCTTGGCACGACGGCAGGGGGGCAAGCGCGCGCATGTCCTTTGACATCGATATCGTGCTCGCACGTGGCGGGCGCACCTTTGCCGTGCGCGTGGCGGGTGGGCCAGGCATCACCGCCCTGGTCGGTCCATCAGGACAGGGCAAGACCAGCACGCTCGACGCGGTGGCCGGCCTGCTGCGGCCGGTCAGCGGCCGTATCGCCGTGGGCGGCGAAGTGCTGTTCGATGCGGCCCAGGGCATCGACCTTCCGCCCGAAGCCCGCGCGGCCGGCTATGTCTTCCAGGACTTGCGCCTGTTTCCGCATCTGAGCGTGCGCGACAACCTGCTGTTCGGCGCTGGCCGCGCTGCAAGCGTGCATGGTGCCGTCACACTCGACGAGGTGGCCAGCATCCTTGACATCGCACCCTTGCTTGCCCGCCGCCCGCATTCGCTTTCGGGCGGGGAAGCGCAAAGAGTGGCAATCGGCCGGGCACTTCTGTCCGGCCCCCGCTTTCTCCTGATGGACGAACCGCTGACCGCGCTCGATGCCGCGCGGCGGGATGGCGTGATTGCCTTGATCGCCCGCATCCGCGACATGTTTGCCTTGCCGGTCCTGCTCGTGTCACACCGGCAGGACGAGGTGGCGCGGCTGGCCGATGCGGTGGTGACGCTTTAGGCGTCCAGCCCCGCCAGCACTTCATAGGCCAGCACTGCGCCGGCAACGGCGGCGTTCAGGCTGTCGGCCCGGCCATTCATCGGCATGGTCACGCGCAGATCGCAGGCCAGTTCATAGTCTTCGGGAAGACCGCGCGATTCGTTGCCGACCATGATGAAGCAGGGCGTTGCGTAAGGCGCGCCGCGATAGGGCACGGCATCGCGCAACGATGCGGCCACAAGCTGCCCGGCGCCGCTTCGCAGCCAGGGCAGGAATTCGTCCCAGCGGGCCTGGGCCAGGCCTTGGGTAAAGATCGCGCCCATGCTGGCGCGCACCGCTTCCACCGAGAAGGGGTCGACGCAATCGTCGATCAGGATCAGGCCGCCGGCACCCACGGCATCGGCGGTGCGCAGCATGGTGCCAAGATTGCCCGGATCGCGCATGGCCTGGGCCACCAGCCACAGCGGGGCAGCATCGCGATCCAACTGATCAAGCCCGGTATCCCATTCGGCAAAGACGCCGGCCACGGCCTGGGGATTGTCCTTGCCGGTCACCTTGGCGAGAATATCCACCGGCAGTTCGACCACGTCACCACCGGCTGCGGCGACGGCCAGTTCCAGGTCTGTCAGCAAGGGATGGGCTTCGCGCCCCTGGGCCATCAGCAGGATTTCCGGCAGGCGTCCGCCGGCGCGCGCATCGGTCAACAGGCGCAAGCCTTCGGCCAGGAAGCGCTGTTCCCGCTTGCGGTGCTTCTTGTCGCGCAGGCTGCGGACAAACTTGACGGTGGGATTGGAAAATCCGGTGATCGTGCGGCGAGACATGGCCATTGCCCATGCGTCAGCCAGCAGCGATGAGCAAGAGCCTCAGTCCTCGCCGAAGCCGTCCTTGACCAGGCCCGCCAGCTTGAGCAGCACCTGATCGGCTTCCTCTTCCGGGCCGGCAACGACCACGTCGATCGCATCGCCCTTGGCTGCGCCCAGCATCATGAGGCCCAGAATGGAGCCACCGGCAGCTTCCGTGCCATCCTTGAACACTTTCACGTCCACGCCCGTGGGCAGCTTGGCCACCGCGTTGACGAACTTGGCGCTGGCGCGGGCATGCAGGCCGCGCTGGTTGACGATGGTGATCGTCTCTCGGGCAACGTAGCTCTGGCTCGACATCGGCTTCCTCTTCCCTGCCTTGTTGCCGCGATTGGATCCTCAGGCGTCCTGGCCGAGGAACTCCGACGCGATCGTGATATAGTTGCGGCCGGCGTCGCGCGCAGCGGCGGTGGCATCGCGAACATTCATGCATCCGCGCGCCTTGGCAAGGCGGATCAGCATGGGCAGGTTGATCCCCGCGATCACTTCGACCCGGCCCGCCTGCATCAGCGAGATAGCGAGGTTGGAGGGCGTCCCGCCGAACAGGTCGGTCAGGATGATGACGCCTTCGCCGCTATCCACGCGGCGAATGGCATCGGCGATCTCCTTGCGGCGACGCTCCATGTCGTCGTTCGGGCCGATGCAGACGCCGATAACGTCCTGCTGTCGGCCCACGACATGCTCCATCGCATGGATGAATTCGTCGGCAAGGGCACCATGGGTGACGAGAATCAGACCGATCATGAAGGGAACGGGCTCCGGAATGCAGTTTCGCAAGATGCCATGGCCAGGCTTAACAGAGCCTTGGCGAGCACATGCGGACTGCCAGAATGCTGGCATTCACAAGGCATGACTTTCAGAACCGTCCCAACCCTCATGCACGGACGTTGGCCGCCCGACTTTTTTCGCAATTGGCATCGTTTTTCGTAACTGGCATCGCCGTCAAACCTGCACCGCCTGTGCGCCTTCCAACAGGTTGGCGCCGCGCGTGGCGAGGTTGCGGTGCAACAATGTGGGTGAAAAACCGGCGTTGCGCAAGCCTTGTGCGATCTCTTCGGCCACGAAGACCGAGCGATGCCGGCCACCGGTGCAGCCGAACGCAATGTTCACATAGGCTTTCCCTTGCGCGGCAAAGCGGGGCAGCAGCAGCAGCAATAGCCCGAGAATCCGCTCGAAAGCTTCGGAAAAGGCCGGGTCCTGGCGGATGTATTCCCCCACTGGCGCGTCCTTGCCGGTCATCGGTCGCAGCGTTTCATCCCAGTGCGGATTGTTGAGGAAACGCATGTCGAACACCAGGTCGGCCAGCGGGGGCGTGCCGCGCGAGAAGCCGAAGCTGCTGATGGTGAGCGTGGTGCGACTCGGTGAGATCGCACCGAACTGTTGCCGGATTGCCTGTTGCAGGTCATTCGTGGTGAAATCAGTGGTGGAAATCACCACGTCGGCCCAGCGGCGCAGCGGGGCAAGCAGATCGCGCTCGGCCGCGATGCCGCTGGCGGCGGGCTTGTCCTCGCTCATCGGATGGCGGCGGCGGGTTTCGTTGTAGCGGCGCTCCAGCTCGGCCCCGCCACAATCGAGGAACAGCGTGGTGATCGACAGATTGGGCCGCGCGCTCAAGGCCTTGACCCGCTCGATGATCGCCTGCGGATCGAACCCACGGGTGCGTGTGTCGAACCCGATGGCCAAAGGCGTGGCCATGTCGGCAATCGCGCTGTCGGCCCGCGCCTGGCCCGGCTCGGTTTCGAGCAGCCGGTCGAGCAGGCGAATCGGGAAATTGTCGATCGCTTCCCAGCCCAGGTCTTCCAGCGTGCGCAGGGCCGTGGTCTTGCCCGCGCCAAGCAGGCCAGTGACGAGCAGGATACGCTGGGATGCAGCCGGCTGGGGCGAGCGCAGGGTGTCAGGTGCGACCATGGCCGTCTTTTGCGCGCATTGGGGGCCAAAGAAAAGTGCGGTTACGTATCGATCGTGGTGCCAAAGCGTTCCAGTGCCAATCCGGCACGAAGGGCAAGCATCGGCGTATCTGGCCAGAGCCGCAGCATCGGCACGGCAACGCCGGCGCGCTGCACCGTTTGCGCCGCTTCGACAAAGCGCTGGGCGTCGCGATCAAGCACCAGCACCAGCGCGACCGGTGCCTGCGCGACATGGGGAAAGCGCAGCAAGCCCAGGTTCCGCACTTCGAGCAGGCCCGCCGTATTGGGATGCGGCTTGGCCATCAGCTGCGCCGTGCCATGGGCGACCGGCTGCTGCAGCAGTATCAAGCCATCGTCGCCCACCAGGCTTGCCCCGCGATCGATGAGGGCAAGCGCGAGGCTGGACTTGCCGCTGCCCGGTGGCCCTTCGATCATCACGGCACGCCCGCCGATGGCCACGGCCGTGGCCTGATGGAGCTGGCCTGGAACATGGACCTGGCCTGAAACAGGGACTTGGCCTGAAACGATCATGCCCGTTCGTCCCCGGCATGGGGCAGGGTCAGCACCAGGCAGGCACCCTGCGCGCCATCGGGCCGATCGATGATGGTCAGCCGCCCGTCGTGCGCTTCGGCAATGGTCCGGGCAATGGCAAGGCCCAGGCCGCTGTGTGCGCCAAACGCTTCCTCGGCAGGGCGCACCGAGTGAAACCGCTCGAACACCTTGTCGCGCTCGCTGGGCGGAATGCCGGGGCCTTCGTCGGTTACGCTCAGCATCACCCGCGCATCCTCGCTCTCGCCATCCGCCTGGGTCCACACGGTCACGTCCACCGCGCCGCCGGGTGGGGAAAACGAGACGGCGTTGTCCAGCAGGTTTTCCAGCACGCGTTCGAGCCGCATGGCATCGCCCACCACATGCGGGGCGAGGGCATAGCCTGGCTGGTTGAGGCGGATCACCGCCCCATCACGTGTTTCGCGCGCGCCGCGGGCGCCCACCACTTGCGCAGCCAGTCCGCCCAGGTCGAGCGGCTCGAACGTGGCGCGGCTCAATTCCGCGTCGATCCGGCTGGCGTCGGCGATCTCGGTGATCAGGCGGTCGATCCGCTGCACATCGTGCTTGGCAATGTCGGTCAACTGCCGGCGCAAATTCGGGTCTTCCACCCGGTCGAGCGATTCGATCGCACTGGCAAGGCTGGCCAACGGGTTCTTGAGTTCATGGGCCACATCGGCGGCGAAACTTTCGACCGCATCGATGCGGTGGCGCAGTGCCATCGTCATGTCGGAAAAGGCGCGCGCCAGCAGGCCGATCTCGTCGCCACGCTCGGGCAGGCGCGGCACCACCACTTCGCGGTCTCTGCCCAGCCGCACGCGAACGGCCGCCCGCACCAGCGCGCGCAGTGGCTGCACGATGGTTCGCGCCAGGAACAGCGACAACTGGACCGACAGCATCAGCGCCAGCCCGATGATGATCACCAGGGTCTGCCGGGCATCGCGCACCGCCTGGGTGATGTCGGTCGCGTTGCGCAGCGACAGCAGCATTTGCCCACTGTGGCCAACGGGCGTGGCCGCGCTCAGCACGGGCGTGCGATCGGGGGCATAACGCAAGTACACCTGGGTGGTGCCGGCTGCTTGCGCCCGCACCACTTCGGGCCAGTTGCGCGCGGCCGGGTCTGCCGGTTCGGCATAGCGTTCGACCGGCGGCGCGCCGACGATGAAGTCCACCCCGCGATCGAGCAGGCGCGCAGCCTGCTGATACCATGGCTCGCCAGCGGGATCGATCAGGGCAAAGCTGGGCGGGGCCAGGGCAAAACTGTCTGCCGCCAGCCGGCCGTGGCGATCGTAGAGGCGCAGGCGCATGTGCTGGTCCCGCCCGATCCTGACCAGCAATGCCTCCTGCTTGGCCAGCGGCGCGCCATCGAGGGCATCGGCAGCCACTTCTGCTTCGGCGCGGGCCAGCTTGAACCGCTCGCCCAGCAACTGGCTGCGATAGCTGTCGAGATAGAAGAAGCTCCCGGCCAGGAGCGCCAGGGCAATTACATTGACGGCCAGGATTCGCGTGGTGAGCGACAGGCCGCGCGGTCGCAACGCCCGGGGCACCCGCAGGCGCGGCGCGCGATCGGGCGCGGGGGCGGAAGAGCGCGAAAGCGTCATTCCTCGCTGTAGCTGTAGCCTGCGCCGTAGAGAGTCTCGATCGCGGAAAACTGTGGATCGACCGCGCGGAACTTGCGGCGCAGGCGCTTGATGTGGCTGTCTATCGTGCGGTCGTCGATGAACACGTCATCGTGATAGGCCGCGCTCATCAGCTGGTCTCGGGTGCGGACCACGCCCGGTCGCAATGCCAGCGCTTCCAGGATCAGGAACTCGGTGACGGTCAGCGATACGAGCCGGCCGGCCCAGGTGACGAGGTGGCGTGCCGGGTCCATCGTCAGGCGGCCGCGCCGGATCGGCTCGGGCAGGCTTTCGGCCGGCTCGGCATCGGGGGTCACCGTGTCGCGCCGCACGATCTCGCTGCGGCGCAGGATGGCACGGATGCGCGCCAGCAGCAGGCGCTGGCTGAACGGTTTGGCGATGTAGTCGTCCGCGCCCATCGCCAGGCCGAGTGCCTCGTCGGCCTCGTCGTCCTTGCTGGTGAGGAAGATCACCGGCAGGTCGCTTTCCTCGCGCAGGCGGCGCAGCAATTCCAGCCCATCCATGCGTGGCATCTTGATGTCGCACACGGCCAGGTCGGGCGGATTGCCGAGCAACGCCTTGAGCGCCGTATCGCCATCGTTGTAAAGCCGGGTGGCAAAGCCTTCGGTCTGCAAGGCAATCGACACGGTGGTGAGAATGTTGCGGTCATCGTCCACCAGCGCGATTGTCCGGCGTGGCTGGATTGCGCCACCCGCGCGCGCGGCCGTCCCATCGGGTTGGGGCGGGGCAGCGGGGGACGAGACGGGCTCTTGGCTCATGGCGCTTGGTTCTTGATGGTGTCGGCCGATCCGGCTGGCGTGGCCCGGCAGATTAGGGGGCGCCGGCGCTGCTGGCAAGAATCCGTGCCAAGGCTGCGGTTCGCGCGGATTGGCAGTTGAATATTGTGCAACTTGCTGCGCAAAAATCTTGCGTGCTTCCGGTTTGACGCGGGGCAAGCTGTCAACTATCCGAAAATAGAGTCGCGCATTCGTATTCGGCATTCGTATGCAAAAATACCGGATCGATCCGCGCGGTCATGCTTTGATGCAGTTTTTGTAATCTTCGGCCTTGCGTTCTGCCTCCTGTCCATTGCGGCAAGGAAAGCGCAGCATGGCCCATCAACGGGAGGCTAGTGATGTCCGTGAACAGCCTGAACATTTCCTTGTCCGCGCAAGGTTTTCCTGAGCCTGCCGAGCTGTTTGCCAACCTCGGCACCGCCCCGCTGGTGGAACATGCCGTCAGGAACGGCGAAGGCGTGCTTTCAAAGGACGGCCCCTTCGTGGTCGCCACCGGCAAGCACACCGGCCGCTCGGCCAAGGACAAGTTCATCGTCCGCGACGATGAAACCGAAAACACCGTGTGGTGGGGCAAGACCAACGTGGGCATGACGCCAGCCCACTTTGCTGCGCTGAAGGAAGATTTCCTTGCCGCGCTCGCCACCAAGGACAAGCTCTACGTGGCCGATCTGTTCGGTGGCTCGCAGCCCGAACACCGCGTCAAGGTGCGCGTGATCAACGAGTTTGCCTGGCACAACCTGTTCATCCGCACCCTGCTGGTGCGCCCCACCGCCGATGAACTGGCCAGCTTCGCGCCGGAATACACGATCATCGACCTGCCCAGCTTCCGTGCCGACCCGGCGCGCCATGGCACCCGCACCGAAACCGTGGTGGCCGTGAACTTCACCGAAAAGCTGATCCTGATCGGCGGCACCGCCTATGCCGGCGAAATGAAGAAGTCGGTCTTCGGCATTCTCAACTACCTGCTGCCGGTCAAGGGTGTGATGCCCATGCACTGCTCGGCCAATATCGGCCCCAACGGCGATACGGCGGTGTTCTTCGGTCTTTCGGGCACCGGCAAGACCACGCTGTCGGCCGATGCCAGCCGCACCCTGATCGGCGACGACGAGCATGGCTGGTCGGATACGGCAGTCTTCAACTTCGAAGGCGGCTGCTATGCCAAGATGATCCGTCTCTCGGCAGAAGCCGAGCCGGAAATCTTCGCCACGACCAAGCGCTTCGGCACGGTTCTGGAAAACGTGGTGATCGATCCGGTCACGCGCGAGATCGACCTCGACGATGCGAGCCTGGCTGAAAACAGCCGCGGCTCCTATCCGATCGATTTCATCCCCAACGCGTCGGAAGAAAACCTGGGGCCGGTGCCGCAGAACCTGATCTTCCTGACGGCCGACGCCTATGGCGTGCTGCCTCCGATCGCGCGCCTCACGCCCGATCAGGCCATGTACCACTTCCTGTCGGGCTATACCGCGCGCGTCGCCGGCACCGAAATCGGCGTGACCGAGCCGGAAGCCACGTTCTCCACCTGCTTTGGTGCGCCGTTCATGCCGCGCCATCCCTCGATCTATGGCAACCTGCTGAAGGAACGCATTGCCAAGGGCGGGGTGAAGTGCTGGCTGGTCAACACCGGCTGGTCGGGCGGCAAGGCCACCCAGGAAGGCATCAAGCGCATGCCGATCAAGGCGACCCGCGCCCTGCTCAACGCGGCGCTCGACGGCAGCCTCAACAGCGCCGAATTCCGCGAAGACCCCTACTTCGGCTTCGAAGTTCCGGTCGAAGTGGCGGGTGTGGACACCAAGCTGCTCGACCCGCGCGGCGCCTGGGCCGATGGCGCGGAATACGACAAGACCGCGCAGGAACTGGTCAAGAAGTTCATCGACAACTTCGAGCAGTTCATGGAGCACGTGGACGAAAGCGTGCGCAAGGCAGCGCCCGTTTCGGCCTGATCAAGTCACTGGCCTGGCAAAGGCCGTTGGATATGGAAAAGACCCCGGCGCGCGATGGCTCGCCGGGGTCTTTTCTGGCCGATCCTGTCGTCTCAACGTAGCGCGGGGCAGTCGCGATCGACAAAGGCCGGCGGCATCGCCACGCGGCGATAACCCGCGATCGAGCGCGTCGTCGGCAGCGGAGCGTAGTAGCGCGCCAGCGTGTCGTGCAGCGCCGGCTCTTCCTCCAGATATGTGCGCAAGTGAAAGGCTGCGGGCTGGTAGGCATACATGCGCCTGGTTTCGAACAGGATCAGTTCGGGGCGGCTGCAACGCACCTCGTCGGCAACCTGGCGGCGCAGCGTGGTTGACAGATCGCGCAGTTCCGGCGTCTGTGGCCCGAGCATCCGGGCATGGGCGATCGCCGGGATCATCCACAGGCTGTAATAACGAGAGCGCCAGGCGAGGCCATGCTCCGTCACGGCCGGCCACGCCCACATCGGGTCCGTGGCGGCGATATAGACCGCAGCGCCGGGGCTGACCGTCGCCAGCAGCGGATCGACTTCGGCGCGAAGCGGATTGTGATAACGCCCCGACGCGAAGGGAAGCAGCATCGGCACGGCCAAGCAGGTCACGCCCAGGGCCAGCGGGAGGCGGCGCGATCCTGTCGGCGTGTCTGCCGGCAGACAGCCGATGCTGGTCATGCACACTGCCACGGCCAATCCCATCATCCCCGTCACCGGGACGCTGTGATACATCCAGCCCTTGTTCTGCACGAAATAGGCGAAGGCGAAGCCCGCCGCGCCGATGCACAGGCCGTGCAGCAACATGGCTTCGCGGGCCGGGATACGGCGGCCATAGGCAACGAGGTACAAGACGCCCACCAGCCAGGCGACCATCCACGGACGCAGCAGGACCATGCGCAGCGGCGATTCGTAGCCGGCGTAAGCGGCCCGGACCATGGGCACGACGCGGGTCATGAAATCCGGGGCAAAGCGCAGCACGGCCAGCGCATAGAGCAGCGCCGCCACGCCGATCACGACCGTCTCGATCCGCAATGGCCGCCAGCGGCGCCGCAGTCCCACGATGAGCCAAAGTTCCAGTCCCAAGGGAATGGTCACGAACAAGTGCTTGAGCGCGAAGCCATAGGCCGCCGCCAGCGCAACGGCGAGCGCCAGTCCAACGGGGATCGCTTCGCCGCGCCGGCGTGCCGCCAGCAGTGCGGCGTAAGGCAGCGCCGCGATCAGGGCGAGCTGCTCGCGCTGGCCGAAATCGTAGATAGGATTGACCGTGCACAGCCACAGCGCCAGCAGCATCAGCACGAGGCGCCGCCAGGGTTCGGTGATGCCGGACAGACGCCCCAAGGCCCAGGCCGCAAGCCCTGCCCATGCAACGATGATCGGCACGACGATCCGCAGCGGTGCAAGATGCAGGGCATCGGCAAGCGCCACGATCGGCTGCGCGCTCCAGAACCACAGCGGCGGATTGAGTTCGAGAATGTCGCGATAGAGCACGGCACCCTGGCTCATCTGCCGGGCGATCCAGAACTGCCATACAACGTCGTGCGTCAGCGGAATGCCCCAGAGGGCAAGGGCGGTGGCTGCCGTGACCAGCGCAAGAACCGATGCACAAGCATGCCGGACAATAGAAGCGTGTATGGCGGTAATCATGGCAGGTCGAACATCGCTATCGCCTTTGGCAAATACAAACATCTGCATGGCAAGAAAAAAGCTGGCGGAGTAAACCATCATTGCCGCCAAGTGTAGCGCAGGCTGTCCGGCAAGGCCCATCGTATGGCCAACGGCAATGACAGCAAGATTGAGGAGATAGGCAAGTGTCGCTGCGCCCACGAAGCGGGCGAATTCGCGCGGATTTGGCGGCGAAGGCGTTGCAAACGTGAATTTCCGATTGAGCCCGTAGGATAACACCAATCCGGACGCATACCCGGCTGCATTCGCAACGTAGTCACTCACGCCCAAGCGGATCGCTGCGAAAATGACGCAGAACCCGAAGGCGGAGTTGATCAGCCCGGTGCTGATAAAACGGGCCGCAGTGTCCATTTGCTTCACCTTGCCGTTCGTTAAAGCATTTTCGAGTCAGGTGGCATCACCTGCCAGTTCGGAAAAATACGCCAAATCAAAGGGCTGGATTGCCAGCTTTGACGAAGCCAAAGCCGATCGGGCTAGCGATTGGCGGCGATGCTGTATTGCCCGCCGAAAGGAACCCGGCCCAGGAACTGCTCGAACCGGCGTAACGAGGCCAGCACCTTCGGGAAGAAGACCCGAAACCTGATATCAGGCGATGCGAACCCGGCTTGCTTCAGTCTTTGATTCATGGCTGACGCCGAAATCAGCACGGCATTTTCATCAAAGGGGCAATTGGCGACCGCATGGCGGGTCAGCGGATTCCAGGGATTGTGCTCGAACAGCACGAACAATCCTTCTGGCGCAAGGTTTTGGCGCAGTTGGCCCAACAAGGACACATGATGCGTTTCCGGAATGTGGTGAAACACGCAAGCGGTGAAAATCAGATCGAATTCACCAAGGTTTGATGGGAGCGTTTCACCATCATAGATTTGGTAGTCCACGTTGCCTACCGCTCGGGCCCGACAATGTTCCAGAGATTGTTCTGATACATCCAGGCATGTGATCGCTGCATCGGGAAAACATGCGCGCAGTGATTCCAGCGAGTTTCCGATGCCGGATCCGAAATCGAGGATGCGATGCACGCGAAGGTTACGATGATAAACAATCTTTCGCGTCTCGATGATCTTGTACTGGGCAAAGAAGCTTGTGTCTTCGCCAGTCAGCCGTATCGAGCGCGCGTGTTGTTGTTCATAAGTGGATGCGACCGCGTCAAACTCAGCCATTTGCCACCTGCGTCGCGATATTGAAGGAATCTGGCGTTGTGTGGCCGATAATGCCGGCTGCACGAGAACAGGCTGTCATTCCAGATCCACGCACTTCGTCGATGATGAACAGCGGCCGGCGCTTGCTTTCCATGTACATCCGGCCGAGATATTCGCCAAAGATGCCGAGCATGACCAGTTGCAGGCTGCCGATGATGAGGACGATGCCGGCAAGGCTGGTCCAGCCCGCCAGCGTGCGGCCCAGCAGGTAGCAGGCCAGGACCCAGCCCAGCGTCACCACGCCCAGCGCACCGGCGATGAAGCCCAGGTAGGTGGCGAGGCGCAGCGGCACCGTGGAAAAGCTGGTGATCGCATCGAAGGCGAAAGCCAGCATCTTGCGCAGCGGATACTTGCTTTGCCCGGCGAACCGCGCCTCGCGCTCATAGGGCAGGGCGACCTGGCTGAAGCCGATCAGGCTGACCATGCCGCGAATGAAGCGATAGCGTTCGGGCATGGCGTTGAGATGGTCGACCACCCGTCGCGTCATAATGCGGAAGTCGCCGGTATCGCGCGGAATCGGCACATCGACCATGCGCTGCATCGTGCGATAGAACAGGCTGGCCGTGGCGCGCTTGAACATCGTCTCGCCGGCGCGCGTCACGCGCTGGCCATAGACGACGTCATGCCCTTCGGCGAGCCGCGCGAGGAAATCGGGAAGCAGTTCGGGCGGGTCCTGTAGATCGGCGTCCATCACGAGGATGGCCTCGCCCCGGCAAACCTGAAGCCCGGCGCTGAGTGCGAGCTGGTGGCCATAATTGCCGGCGAGGTTGACCAGAACGAGTTGCGGGTGCCGCTGCGCCAGCGCGTTCATGATCGGCCAGGTTCTGTCGCGCGAACCGTCGTTGACCAGCACCAGCTCGAAATCGTCGCCGACAAAAGCGGTGCAAGCCGCCGTGACCCGATGCACGAGCTGGGCAAGGCTTTCTTCCTCGTTGTAGCACGGCACGACCACCGAAAGGCCTGGTGCGGGTGCCAGACCACGCGAATCCAGCGAGCGGGCCGCAGCAAAGGTCGAAGGCGGCCACGGTTCCATGTTCATGCGCAGATCCTTGGTAGCGGCGGGCCAACCGTACAGGCGTGCGGCCTCATGCCCCCTTTCGGCCGCTGCGGCAGCTTACGGATGGAATGGTAAATGGCTGGTAAATCATTGCCGTCCGGCAGCGCAGGGCCGTGTTGCGGCGATACGAAAAGGCCCCCGGCAATGCGGCGCTGCCGGGGGCCTTTTGGTCAGGCCGAAGCCGTGTTGATCAGCGGATCGGGCAATCGGGCGAAAGGCGGAAGTCGAGGTAGTTGTCGACCGACTTCATCATCTCGTCCAACTCGTTTTCATAGAAGTGGTTGGCACGCGGGATTTCGTCGTGGTGGATA
>Ga0105250_10001331_pt1 | contig 13507 bp, 11 predicted proteins | sample KBSS54metaG_FD_80425 | JGI IMG/M metagenome (GOLD analysis project Ga0105250, IMG submission 80425) | Switchgrass rhizosphere microbial communities from Kellogg Biological Station, Michigan, USA - KBS S5-4 metaG | ecosystem: Host-associated > Plants > Roots > Rhizosphere > Soil | place...
CAGCACGCCCCCGCGGCGCATGCCGGCGACCACGCCGAGCGCACGCGCTGCGCGATCGAGCGCCACGATGCGCCCGCGCTCGTCGTGCTCGAGGGCGGCCGCGTCGTGGCGCTCGATCGCGCAGCGCGTGCGCTCGGCGTGGTCGCCGGCATGCGCCGCGGGGGCGTGCTGTCCCTCGCGCCGGACGCGCAGATCCGCGAGCGCGACGCCGCGCGCGAGCGCGAGCTCGTGCTCGGCGTTGCCTATGCGCTCCTGCAGTTCACGCCGAATGTCGTCGACGCCGAGGAAGCCGTGGTGGTGCTCGACGTGACCGCGAGCCTGCGCCTCTTCCACGGCATCCGCGCGCTGCGCCAGCGCGTGCGCGACGTCGTCGCGTCGTTTGGCGTCACCGCGGCGGTGTCCGTCGCGTCGTCGGGCCCAGCAGCGTGGATGGTCGCCCGCGGCCTGCGCGGCGGCCTCGCATTGTCCGCGAGATCGCTGCGCCGCGCGCTCGAGCGCGTGCCGCTCGTTGTGGCGCCGGACGCCCGGCGCTACGCGAACTGGTTTGAGGATCTCGGCTGCGAAACGCTCGCCGATCTGCAGCGCCTGCCGCGTGCCGGGCTGAAGAAGCGTTGTGGCACGCAGTTGCTCGATTGGCTGGACCAGGTCGCCGGCACCGCGCCGGCCGCCTACGACTGGCTCGAAATGCCGCCTTCGTTCGATACGCGCGTCGAGTTGATGGATCGCGTCGAGCATGCCGAGGCGCTGCTGTTCGTCGCGCGCCGGCTGATCCTGCAGCTGGCCGGCTGGCTCACCGCGAAGCAGCTGGACGTCGCCGCGTTCGCACTGTTGCTCGAGCACGAGCGCGGGCGGGACGCTATCGCGCCGACCGAGATCGAGATCGCGCTGGGCGCCCCTACCCGCTTCGAGGAACACCTGACGCGGCTCGTCAAGGAACGGCTCGGCCACGTCGAGCTCGCCGGGCCCGTGATTGCAGTGCGCCTGGTCGCCCGCAGCGTGCAGGAAGCGGCCGCGCCGAGCGACTCGCTGTTTCCAGAGCCCGGCGGTACGCCGCAGGATCACGCCCGGCTGCTCGAACTGCTGACTGCGCGGCTCGGTGCCGAGAATGTACTCGTTCCCGCTCCCATGGCCGACTATCGTCCGGAGCCGGCAGCCCGATGGGTGCCGATGCGCGACGCGCCTAAGCCGTTACCCCTGCCGGCGGATCTGCCGCGCCCGGCCTGGCTGCTTGCCAAGCCCGTGCCACTGCTCACGCGCCAGCATCCGTTCTACGGTACGCCGCTGCGCATGGTGTCGCCCGGCGAGCGCATCGAAGGCGGCTGGCAGGACGGGCAGACCGTGACGCGCGATTACTTCGTCGCCGAGGACGACAACGGCATCTGCTACTGGATCTACAAGGAGCGGCCGACGGCCAGCGACGAGAGCGAAGCGCGCTTCTTCCTGCACGGCCTGTTCGGTTAATCCACCATGAACGCCGGCAATTTCGGCGCCCTGCCCGCCTACGCTGAGCTCCAAGTCGCCAGCGACTTCTCCTTCCTGCACGGCGCGTCGCGCGCGGAGGAATACGTGGCGCGCGCGGCGCAGCTCGGCTACAGCGCGATCGCGATCACGGACGAATGCTCGCTCGCCGGCGTCGTGCGCGCGCACGTCGAAGCGAAGGCGGCGAACATGCCGCTGATCATTGGCTCGCACTTTCGGCTGACGGCCGCCGATGGCGCGCCCGCGCTCGCCTTCACTGCACTCGCGATGAATCGGGACGGTTACGGCAACCTCTGCGAATTCATCTCGCTCGGTCGCATGCGCGGCAAGAAAGGCACGTACCGCCTGGCGCCCCTCGATGTAGAGCACCCGGAAGCGCCGTTCACCCACCTGCGCACCCTGCCCGATTGCATCGCGATCCTGTCGCCCGACTTCCCCGCCAACGAGCAGCGCCTCGACGCGCAGGTCGAATGGTTCGCGCGCGTGTTCGGCGATCGCGCATGGGTCGCGCTGACGCTGCACGCACGCGCGATGGACGACATCCACCGCGGCGTGGTCGAGCGCGTCGCCGCGCGCCACGGCGTGCCGGTGGTGGCCACCAGCTGGCCGCTGATGCACGTCCGGTCGCGCAAGCCGCTGCAGGACGTGTTGACGGGAATCCGGGTCGGCCGACCGGTAACGGAGTGCGGGTACGAGCTCGCGCCGAACGCGGAGCGTCACCTGCGATCACGTCTGCGGCTCGCCAATCTCTATCCCGCCGGCGCGCTCGAGGAAACCGTGCGTGTCGCGCGACGCTGCACGTTCTCGCTCGACGACCTGAAGTACGAGTATCCCGACGAACTGGTACCGGCCGGCACCGACGCGACGACATACCTGCGCGAGCAGACCTACATCGGCGCGCGGCGGCGCTTCGCCGCCGGCATCCCGATCGACGTCCAGGCGCAGATCGAGCACGAGCTGCAGCTGATCGCCGACCTGAAATACGAGGCGTATTTCCTGACCGTCTACGACATCGTGCAATTCGCGCGCGAGCAGGGCATCTTGTGCCAGGGACGCGGCTCGGCGGCAAACTCGTCCGTTTGCTACTGCCTCGGCGTGACCGAGGTCGACCCGTCGCGGCAATCGATGCTGTTCGAACGGTTCATCTCGAAGGAGCGGAACGAGCCGCCCGATATCGACGTCGATTTCGAGCATCAGCGTCGCGAAGAGGTCATGCAGTACATCTACCGCAAGTACGGGCGCGATCGCGCAGCGCTGACGGCCGCCGTCACGACGTACCGGCCGCGCAGCGCGTTGCGGGAAGCCGGCAAGGCGCTCGGCGTGGATCCCGCGATCGTCGATCGCGTGGCGAAGCAACACCACTGGTTCGATTCGCGTGCCGATTTGCTGCAGAGGTTTGCCGAAGCCGGCCTCGATCCCGAAGCGCCGCTCAATCAGCAATAGGCCGCGTTTGCCGCGCAGTTGCTCGGCTACCCACGGCACCTGTCGCAACACTCGGGCGGCTTCGTGATCAGCCGCGGCAAGCTCACGCGCCTCGTGCCGGTCGAGAATGCAGCGATGGAGGATCGCTCGATCATCCAGTGGGACAAGGATGACATCGAGGCGCTCGGCATCCTGAAAATCGACGTCCTGGCGCTCGGCATGCTATCGATGGTGCGCCGCGCGCTCGACATGATCTCGGAAAAACGCGGCGAGACGTTCGAACTGCAGGACGTACCGGCCGAGGACAAGGCGACCTACGACATGCTGTGCGAAGGCGACAGCATGGGCGTGTTCCAGGTGGAATCGCGCGCGCAAATGTCGATGCTGCCGCGACTGCGGCCGCAGTGCTTCTACGACCTGGTGATCGAAGTCGCGATCGTGCGGCCGGGCCCGGTGCAAGGCGGCATGGTGCATCCGTTTCTCCGCCGGCGCCAAGGGCTGGAGCCCGTCACGTTTCCGTCGGAAGGCATGGAGAAGGCGCTGGCGCGTACGCTCGGCGTGCCGATCTTCCAGGAGCAGGTAATGCAGGTCGCGATGCTTGCGGCCGGCTTCTCCGCCGGCGAGGCCGATCAACTGCGCCGCGCGATGGCGGCATGGAAGCGTAAGGGTGGACTGGAGCCGTACCACGAACGTCTGGTGAGCGGCATGCTAGAGCGCGGCTACGATCGCGAGTTCGCCGAGTCGATCTTCGCGCAGATCAAAGGTTTCGGCGAGTACGGCTTCCCGGAGAGTCACGCGGCCAGTTTCGCGCTGCTCGTCTACTCGAGCGCCTGGCTGCGTCGACACGAACCGGCCGTGTTCCTGGCCGCCCTGCTCAACAGCCAGCCCATAGGCTTCTACACGCCATCTCAACTGCTGCAGGACGCGCGGCGTCGCGGCGTTGAGGTGCTGCCCGTCGACGTCAACGTGAGCACATGGGATTCAGCGATCGAAGGGCCGACGACCGAGGCGCCCGTGCGCCTCGGCTTCTCGCTGTTGCGCGGCATGCGCGAGGACGTCGCCGGCCGCATCGAGCTCGCACGCGCTGCGCGGCCATTCGTCGACGTCGCGGACCTCGCGCGCCGTGCTCGGCTCGATCGGCACGACCTGCAGGTGCTCGCGCGCGCGAACGCACTTCGCGCACTCGCCGGCGGCAACCGACGCGCCGCGCTCTGGCTCGCGGCGGCTGCCGTGCCTGATCGGGATCTGCTGCGCGGCACCGAGCGCGACGACGCGGTGCCGGCGCTGCCGCAAGCATCGGAGGGCAAGGAGATCGTCACCGACTATCACGCGATGGGCTTCACGCTCGGCCGGCATCCGCTGGCGCTGCTGCGCGAACGCCTGGCGCTCGATCGCCTGCAGTCGGCCGAACAGCTGCAGACGTTGCGCAGTGGCCAGCTCGCGCGCGCGTGCGGACTGGTTACGGTACGGCAGCGGCCGGGCACGGCGAACGGCGTGCTGTTCATGACGCTCGAGGACGAGACCGGCCAGGTGAATGTGATCCTCTGGCCCGGCCTGCTGGAAAAATTTCGGAAGGAAGCGCTCGGCGCCGCGCTGCTCGCCGTGTACGGCGTATGGCAGGCCGAAGGTAAAGTGCGGCATCTGATCGCGAGCAAGCTCGTCGACCGGACCGAGCTGCTCGGTGCCCTGCCGACGACGTCGCGGGAGTTTTGCTGAAGATTCGGCCATCGGCGCATACGCGGCTCGGGGCAGTTGATCGCGAGAACTTGACTTCCAAAATCGCGCCGTATGCTGGTCGATATCGATTTCCTAACCACGACTGGAGAAATGATGTCGACCTTCCAAGAACTGCTCGCACAACGAGCTGCCCTTGAAACGGAAATTCAGACCGCCAAGGCAGAAGAGCGCTCGACCAAGCTGAAGGAAATCAAACGACTCGTGGACGAGTTCGCGTTCTCGACGCGAGAGATTTTCGGCACGAGTAAAGTTCGCACGCGTCAGCCTGTTCAGCCTCGATATCGTGACCCCGGTACCGGTGCGACGTGGAGCGGGCGTGGCCGGCCGCCGGCGTGGATCGACGGCAAGGACCGCACGCAATTTCTGATCGCGGCACCGGCTGCCCAACCTTGATCTGCACGCCGACACTCGATACATTCAACCTGTCACAATCGGGGCGGGCACGCTCAGCGCGGCCCGCCGCGTATCATCCCAACGCTTTCTCATGGCACTGTCCGAAATTCCCGTACCCATTGATCCAGAAGTCGACCCGGAGCTGTTCGATCGCGCGCTCGAACGCGCAACGGAAGACCTGCGCAGAATCGTGATGTCGATCGCGGAGCGCTTTTTCAATACAGCTTCGACACTTGCTGCCACCTGGCCTGCTTTGCTCGAGATCGAAGAGGAGGCGTTTTCTGACCTCGGTTTTCAGAGCCGGAACGATGGCGCGGTCGTCGCTGCCCTTCCCCGAATCGGGCCTACGACGTTGCCCGGTGTCGACCTGAACGGTTTGATCGACTGGCACCTGTTCGCAGGGCCGCTGCCGATCGTTTATCAATGTATCCGAGACCATCTGCGTAAGCCATCGCCGACCGTACAACAAAGCGGTGACGTGTGAGCCGCGCGTCGCCCCGACTAAACGCGATCGCCGGCGGCTCGCGTCCAGTGTGTGACGCAAACGCGGACGATGCGCTCAAACGCCCGCAGAGCGACGACGCCATCCGGACGGTCGTGCAGACGCAACGGCCGAAGCACCCCTCCCTCCTGGGGACTAGGGACGCGAATCGTAGATTCGCGTTATGCTTGGAGTTCCCTATATTCAGTATATAAGATCAAATGGACGATCCGACTCTCTGGCTGTCGGCACCGACCGAGGCCTACCAAAAATGGCAACGCAATGAGGCAGCCGGTGCCGATCGGCGGGCTTTCTCGCCGCGGTCGATCGTCCAGCACGAAGCCATGTTCGAGCGCTTCATGCGACACCTCGAGGCGGCTCAGCGCACGCTGGCCACCTTCGGCCCCGATCATCTCGAATCCTTCTTTGTCGACGTCGATCGACGGTGCAAGCCGGGGACCACGACCCGCCTGCGCTACCAGAAACTCCTGGACCGACTCGGTCGTCACCTCGTCGACGTCGGTGTGCGACAAACCAATCCCGCCGCCGTCTATACGCTCACGCAGACGTGGCCCGAGGACGAACCCACGCCGGTCTACCTCCTCGAAGCCGATGATCGTCGACTGCAGGAGACCATCATCGCGGTCGACGGGCTCGACGATCGCGCGTCGCGAAACCGTGCGATCGTCGGCTTGCTGCTGTCGACAGGCATCACCGCACAGGAGATACGTCAGGCGGCCGCCGTCGACCTCGATCTGGCGCCGGCACGCCCACATATCCTGATTCCCAAACGGGGCGCGCGCGAAGCCCGCCGCGTCAACGTCGACGGGTTTGCAGTACCGGCGCTTGTGCGTTGGCGAAACTGCGCGGCGGCCGCCGTCAGTCCGTTGCTATTCCCATCGCCGCGTGCCGGCGGCCTCATGACCGACGAGATGCTCGGCCGCATCGTTCGGGACGAACTCCTTGCGATCGACGTTCGGCTCCCCGATATGAGCCCACGCATGCTTCGGAATACGTTCGCACGGCGCTTGTTGCTCGCCGGTCGGAGCAACGACGACGTCATGCAGATGATGGGACTCTCCAGCCAACGAACCGTGATCCGGATCCGTGCGACGCTGCCATCGAGTCCGCAAACCGCCGACGCGACTTGACTTCGTTGCCGCCTCGATAGCCTGAAAAAGCCAGCACGTCCGCTGGCTTTTTCGCTATTGGAGCATCGCTATGGACTACGCAACGCACTACGCTGACCTCGTCTATCTCGTGAACGGGGACCTCGCGGTCTGCCGATATAGGTTCTTCCTGGTCGACACCGATCCCAAGCAGGTGATCGTCCAAATCGACAACCACCGCGGCCCGAAAAATGTTCTAGTCACGGATTATCGAGCTCGCGACACGATCCTCAATCGGATCGCCGATCGCGAGCTCATGGGGATTCCGTTCGACATGCTATGCGTGGCGCTAACCAACGATGGCACGCACCACATTCTCTTCGTCGAGCCCGATCTCGAAGACTACGTGCACCGTGGGTTTCCCTACGAGCGTTCGTCTGAACCTGCCGCTCGCGGCCGCCATGTCGAGCGAATCTCGATCGACTCGCGTAACCTGGTAATCGGTCGCGCACGCATCCTGACCGCGCACGCAACACCAACGCCGGCGGCCGCGGACCTGGCGTCCGTCCTCGACCGCCCTGTCGCAGGATAAAGCGGCGGGCCCGCCGACAACAAAAAAGGGGCATCGCAGATTGCCGGGGAACGCGGGGAGGACCGTCGGCATTCGGCCACCTCCGGCCGGTCGACATGGGAATGCAATTCGTTGACAATTTCGCGGCGAAGGGCTCTACCACGGCCGTCTCAGAAGGAGCGACGCACTCAACTGGCTTCCCGTTCGATGTCAATGCAGACAACTAGGCTGGAAAAAATGATCAGTAAAACTGTTGAACAATTCTATTCGGATATCTCGGACATCTCGATGCGCCTCGTGAGAGCACATGGCTTGACGCATCGAGCACCGGACGATCAACCTGATCTGGCATTGTTTCGTTGGATGGACTATCGGCTCCGGCGCATCAACCCGCAACGGCGGGAAGTACACAAGTCCAGTCGATTCCCAATTGACGGCTTGCCGAGCACCGTTCAGAAGGCGCTATCCCTCATTGAGGCGCGCTTCGCGAATGGCGACGACGTGAATCCCTATCTCAGTAAGGGGACTATCCATAACGACGTCGCCCACCCGAAGCAACAGAATCGTACGGACGGGCTTTGGGCGGACTGGGACATCCATCATTTTCATCTGACCGCAGAGCCGCTCACAGAAGGCCAACGTTTCTCGAAGCGGTCCGGATGGCTGCTGTTTGCGAAGGTGTACGACGACGCAGTCGCCTTCATCGACGTACGGGATCACGATGAAGACTTCTTGTGGACGCAGGACGACCTGCTGAAGACTTTCATTTCATCATGGCCCGAACAGGCCAAGCCTTTTCGCATCACGACGATGAAGGTCGAGTCTCGTGAGCAATCGCCGGAGACACTGCAGATGCTCCGAAGCGCTGGAGTTTTTGTACCGATCGAGCATGGCGGGAACTTCTATTTCGGGCCAGGCGGTGGAGTTACGACGGCCGCAACGTCCACGAAGGTGAGCGTCGCATGCATGAATGTCCGGGCGAATGCGCGGCGGATTGCGACCTGGCTCGATATGCCCGATAACGTGCTGCGGGTCGAGTTGCGCAGTCATGGGGTCGAAAATCCGCAATTTTCCATTGGATGCAATGAGGTTGGATTGATTCTTGGCGAGATGACCGCGCCCAACGGCTACTGGCAGTTCACTAGAAGCGGCTGCGAAGATGCGAGCAACCCGATGCAGGCGTTGCACGATCTATTCTTGCCCGAATGGGCTGCTGCCACGTTGATCGCTGATCTGGAGTCGAAGCAGAGCGCTTGAGTTCGCTGCGCATAGCCCGCGCCGCGTGATTACCGAAGGGCTCGATTCCCCGCGAATGGCCGCTTTAGAGCAATGCCACTGTCCCTTGTGGGGTCGGCAAGCGACGTCCACGGAAATCCACGAAGAACCAAAAAAAATAGCCCGGCATGATGCCGGGCTTGGTTCAGAAAGATTCGCGTCACGCCGCCTGCGAGAACAGGTCGACAGGCGCAAAATTCAGCATCGTGAGATGTTCCGTGTTCGAGATCGCATGATCGATGAGATGCCGATCGAGCTCGGCCGGCGTCAGGTTCAACCTTTCGGCGAGATTGGCGAAATACTGGCCTCGCTTCGCCATCTCCTGATACCGGCCGGCCATGCCATCTGGCAACCGCACGTAGCCCTCGTTCAGCCAGAATCTGGCCGAGTCCATCCCGGCGTGTTGCTGAGCCTTCATGGACCAGGCCGCGTCAAAGCTGCAGGTCACGAACGCGCAGGCGGCCTCAACGTCGACTTCGAATTGATCGCGCTCTTCGAAATAGACGATCTGCTCACCGGACTTCGTGCGTGCGTACCGACTTGCACGATCCGGATGACGATAGCGGTTCCACTGCTCCGCAGCGTAGTCGCGAAGCCCATCCGTAGGCACCTCTGCATCGTACGCGCCGACGAAGAACCACCCATGGTGCGGAACGTCGATCTTCGGCAGTGGATCGAGGACTGGGACATGATACCGCCGCCCGAGCCGATGCACGTCGAACCAAACCGAAAGTGCTGGGAAGGCATGCGGCGCATAGTGGTGCATCGAGAGGTAGAAGTCGATCGCCACCAGCTGCGCCGGCGTGATCATCTCGAATTGCACCTCGCAGAGCGCGCGGTTCTCCGGGGTATCTGGTAACTCGCCCGCCGCCAGCATTCCCTCATGCCGCTCGGCCCGCTCGACCTCAAGCACGTCGAGCGTCAGCAGATACTGCAGCAGTCGGACCCGTTCGAGATACGACAGGACGTCAGGCTTAACTGCCAGGTACCCGGCGTTGCTCACCTTCCGACCAACGAGCTCGCGACAGCCGAGATCCCACTGCACCGCGACCAGGTAGTTCCTGAAGCGATTCAGGCCCTCAAGATGCTGGTGGCCAGACTCCTTCACCATCGACTCCATCGACCGATCGCGCTCGCCAGTGACGCAACAAAATGCGCAACCGAATCGACTGCCGCACGGCGACCGCGCACCACCCTCCCCGAGGATCACACCGCAAGTCCCCTCGTTTCCAGCGCGGTACAGCTCCGACAGGCGCCGTACTGACTCGCAGGACACCGGCGACGGGAAAGGTCTGTCGGAGTCCTCCGCGAAGAGCGCAAGCATCGACCACACGCAGTCGGTCGACCACTCGGCGATCGGCGAAAATGTCAGAAATCCATCCGCGTTCTGGACGGGTTTCAGCGCATTCTCGTTGCGAGCGGCCATGGCCGTTGCGCGACTGCCGCTTTCCCCGAACCTGTTGCCGAGTACGGTGACGACTTCGTTGCGCCCGCCGGCGGTCGCCGAACGTGCGAGTGCGACACGCAATCGATTCTGCGGATCGACCTTCCAGTCCGCAGCACAGGCTCGTATCCGCTTTCCGTTCTTCACCCCGTTCTCCGGGGTGCGGGGAAGCGTCCCGCGGCCGATCGTCGCGACAACAAACTGTGACGACAGGGACGGCTTTGCGACGTGCACCGATACCGGCGTCGCGGCATCCATATAGGCGTCCCGAATCTCGTCGAGCATGGCCTGGAGGTGCCAGTGCATGCTCGGATTCTCGATCGTCGTGTCCGCGCTCGTCACGAAGTGCTCACGCGACGCGTCTACGCCCGCCCGGCGCACCGCCTCCAGCATGAGGATCGCCGTGCAGGTCGAGTCCTTGCCGCCGCTCATCGCGTTCGACAGTGTGTAGCCCTGACGAATCAACCCGACAAGCGCGTCGATCGCCGACTCCATCATCACGAGAATTTCAGAAAACATGTGTTGCTCCAGTCGCGCGGGAACAGCCCCACGCGGGAGCCATCCCCGCGCGGGTTGAGAAAAATGAAACAATCAGGGCGCGCGATACAGTTCGCCGCGCGCGGACACCGCTTCCCAGTTCTTCAGGTACGCATCTGCGACACGTTCGTCGCCACGTAACACGACGACGTTCTCGGCGTTATACCGGGCTGCATGCGAATAGTTGTAGCTGCCAGTCTCGACCGTCGCTCCATCGACGACAAGATATTTGGAGTGCTGGATCGGATAGACGCTCACGACGCGCACCGGGATGCCCGCATAGGCGAGACTCCCAAGTGCGGCACGAGCGCGGCCGCTGCGGTCCTCCTCGAGATTGTTGCGATAGTCCACTGTCACGGCGACGGCGACGCCGCGGCGTTGCGCCGCGATCAGCGCACGGACAATGGCCGGCGACGTGAACGAATACGCCATCACGCGAATCGAGCGCTGCGCCGAATCGATCGTCCGAATGACCAACTGCTCGGCGCCGCCGTTCGGCGAGAACGCCACATCGACCGCGGGCACGGGTTCCGCGTGTGCACGCCCCGCAAACGCAACCGCGGCGAAACAAAACAACAACGCCACTGTCGTGGCAAACAGGATCTGCTTCTTCATACGGCCTCCAATGGGGTATACGGGCAAAAGCCTCGCTCTCTTTCGAAAGCGAGGCCTGCCGATGTAGGGGTTATGGGTTATCGCAGCGCTTCGGCTGCCCGACCGGGAAGGTAAGCACTCGACCATCCTTGCAGATGACGAAGTCCGTCTCCTCCTCGATCCGGCGCTGCACGGTGATGGTCGGCCGCCAGACCGACTGCTGAAGCTCCGGCTGACTCGCCGGAATCGGACCATGGGCCGCGATCAGAAGCATGATGAGATTCGGCATTGCCCCTCTCCTCAGTCAGACCGCTTGCGACGGAGCCGCCGTCGCCGACAACGTGACCCAGCGACCTTCGATCAACACATCGCGCAGCTCCGAGCCGTTCAGCGTGTAGACGTGCTCGCCACCCACGCGCGGACGCGCTGGGCGAATTGCCACCGTGATCCCGTTTGCGACTTTCGATTGAGCCGATGTCAGTTGCATTACGTTCCTCAAAAAAGAAAAGCGAGGAACGCCCCTGCGGGGACATTCCCCGCCAGGGTTCAAAGAAATGGACGCCGCCCTACTGAGCAAGCGCTGCTACATCGATCACTGCATCGGCTTCGGCGATCAGCTCGGGCGTCTGCGAGATGAAGAACTCCCGCTCGTAACCGCCCTGCTTCAACACCTCCCGCTTCATCCTCATGAACTGCACCTTGCGCTGCGGATCCAGCGGTCCATCCGACTCGTCGCTGAATAGCGATTGGTACGGCTGGCTCGCATTTCCCGCGATATACAACGCAATACCGCGCGTCAGACACTCGTTGATCCAGACCTTCTGACCACCGGACATGACCCCGACCGATTTGCTGCTGTCGCTGTCGGCGTCGTGCACGAGGATTTCGAATCCCTCACGCAGTTCGCCGTTCGCGAGGGCTCGCTGTGTCTGGATCTCAACCGTGAATCGCATGCCATAGCACGCAAGCAGCAGGTCGTTCACCGTCTTCGTCAGGGCCGGACCGGCATCGTCGATCGTCAACGCAATTACGCCGTCGTTGCCGAGGGCTTTCGCCACCAGCTTCCAGTGCGCGATCTCGTCCGAGATGCGCGTCGCCAGCGACTGCGTTGCTGCCAGGCCGCCGAGTTCACGCTCCAGCGAAACAAGCTCGGTTTCGCGTGTCGCCTGACTGCGGATCAATGCTTCGATCCGCGCGTCGAGCGCCGTGCTTGCCTCGCGGTGCGATGCAATCTGCCGGTCGACATCCGCGATTGCCTGCGTGACGTCTACCGCCACAAGACGAGCAATTTCCGTCTCGATCTCGCGCGACAGCGCAGCCAGCCGGCCCATTTCCGTCTCACGACGTTTCTGGGCTTCACTGTCTTCCACATCGAGGGTGGCAAGCTCGGCGCGCGCCGTCGCCAGCCCCGCATCGGCCGCATCCAGCAACGGCTTGCGAGCCGCCAGGACCGTCGCACGCTGTAATGCCTGCCGTGCCGCCGTGATACTGGCGTTCACCTGCTGCAGTTCAGCGCGCTTCGCTAACAGCGATGCGATTGCCGGCGCGAGCCCATCCCGCTCGTCTCTCTGCGCCTTGTAGCGGGTGCGAAGATCCTTCAGGGAAACGGTCTGAACTTGCGCCTGTTGTGCAGCATTGCGCGCTTGCGCGAGCAACGGGCACGTGGCGTGGATCTCCATCCCGGCGCACGGCACCGACTCAACGACAGCCGCTTGCCCCTGCAGGTTCTTCAGCAACTCGGCTTTGGTCGCGCCTTCCGATTCGAGACCGGTCATCGCAGACTGAAGCGTCACCAGCCGAAGCTGCTTCGCATCCATGTCGGCGATGGCCTGCTGCAATGGCCCGATCTGCGCTTCCAGTTGCGCGACCCGAAGCTGCGCTTCGTCCCTCGCGGCCGCGGCGCCAAGAATGGCGTCGCGTTGCTTCACCACTGCTTCGTGCCCCGTCATCGTTGTGCGAATCGCGGCGCGGCGTTGCGCGAAACGTTGCCGATCCGCAGCCGTATCCCGTTCGATGCCTTGCATGGACGTGGCCACCTCGTTGCGCCGCACGCCGAGTTCGCGCAGTCGTGCTTCGACACCCGCGTTCTCGCCCTGCTTTGCCACGAGCGTCGCCCGCTGCTGCACCAGGCCGGCGAGCGCGGCTTGCACCGACTCCCGTTCAGCGCGTGCCGAAACAGTTGCCGCGGCATCCGCTTCGATTGACTGGTGCGTCTGGTCGACACGCTCGCGCTTGCCGGCAAACGCCACAACGTCTTGCTGCACGGAATCCAGACGCCTCGCCAGCACTTTGGCGACGTCAGCCGCCTTCGCGGCCAACGCACGCAGATGGTCGATCTTGAGCAACTCGGCGAGCAGCGTCTTGATCTCGTTCGCGCCGTAGGATGCGAGCGGCCGCCGGTTCTGCGCGGAAAACACGCTGGTGAAGAACGATTCCAGCGAACCGCAGACCGCTTCGACACAACG
>Ga0105250_10001336_pt1 | contig 13491 bp, 9 predicted proteins | sample KBSS54metaG_FD_80425 | JGI IMG/M metagenome (GOLD analysis project Ga0105250, IMG submission 80425) | Switchgrass rhizosphere microbial communities from Kellogg Biological Station, Michigan, USA - KBS S5-4 metaG | ecosystem: Host-associated > Plants > Roots > Rhizosphere > Soil | place...
ACGAAAAAACCGCCCTTAGGCGGTTACGACATTGCTTATATAGCTTTGTTTTAATTAGTCTTTTGAATATGGTGCCCGGGGCGGGACTTGAACCCGCACAGCCATAAGCCGAGGGATTTTAAATCAGGCGCTTTTTTGATTTACTTCAATTAGTTGTACTTACTTTTCATAAAATATGATTAAAAATTGAACTTTACATATCAATCGCTTGCGATGCATGTAAACGCAATATTATGAACATAAATTATCAAAAATGAGGTTGTTATGGCCGACATTGTTACTGGCTTATCTGCTCTTAATGCTGCCTTTGATATTGCTAAAGAATTGAAAAATGCTTCTTCAGCCTACAATGATGCAGAGATTAGGCTTAAGATAAGTGAGCTCTACAGTGCCTTATCTGAAGCGCGAATAGAGTTAGCTGATGCCCAAACTGAAATTCATGGCCTAAACGAAAAAATCAAAGATTTGGAAGGCAAGCTTAACTCCTCAGATGAAATGATTTATAAGGATGGCGCTTACTACCGTGCTGTTCCGCTAGAAAACAAACCAAATGGCCCATTCTGCCCTGCTTGCTACGAAGGTCCGGGTAAGAAGACTTCAAGCATGAGCCCTGTAGCGAGACAGTTCTCATTCGCTGGTAAATTCAAATGTAATACCTGCGATAAATACGTGAAGTGAGCATGTTCGCTAACCGCTTCGCTAGCGTTTCACTGAAGCCAACCTATCATCAAATTGTCACTTCTACTTCCCTTGATGTTGACCATGCTCTCATTGGAAATGTTTAGCACCGGATTGTGCTGAGCCCGGCCCCCCCACCAGTACCGGGCTTTTATTTTTAAAATTAAAAAAATTAAAATGCTCGGCTACATATGCAGTTTAAGAAATTCTTTATCATTCAGGATTTGTATCAACACATTTCAATAAATTTATGAAATTTACAGGTATTTGGTTTATTTACTTACAGTGAGAAACTAATTGACTGAGGGCAGGCTAATCCCTTACATTTCACGCGGGTCCTCATACCCTCGAAAGCAAACTTTTTGGTATTGGCTATTTAATTATTGCCCGTGTGTTGCGGGCTTTTTTTTGCCATAAATTCCAAATACTGGCTACTATTGATTTGTCGCCATCCCACCAACTGGTGACGATCCTATGAAGCGACATCACCCTGATGTCCATTGTCGGCGAACTGCTATCACCCCATTCGCCGAAACCCACTGCGTAGGTGGGTATTTTTTTGTTATCAGAGGAAACCTGTATGGAATTGTCACCCAAAGCCGTAGTTGCCCTGAACGTAGTTGCTGAAGTGCTGCTTGTTTCTGGCCTGATGTGGTACAAAGGTTTTTGGTAATAGGTTGCCTGGATGTTTCTGAGAAGAATATATAACTGCCTTATTTTAATAGTCAGCAGCTACTCCACATTTATTAACAGCTGAGTCCATAATGATGCAGGGCATCTGAGTTTCTGAAGCCCTCTGAGGCTTGCGCCCGTTTCCCATTCCAGAACAAACACCTGTCTTTAAGCCATAAGCTAACGATACCTTCACAACGGATTGTACCCTTTTGCATTTGACGCAGAGTTAATCCCTGCCTCCTCTCCAGCCACAGGTGCAGTGCTTCTGTCAGCGCAACCTGCATATACGGTTGAAACGATAAGAAAGAGCAATCTGATACAGAGTTTATTTCGGAATTTTGTAATCATTCCTCCCCCTTCACAGCATGACTTCGGTCAATACAGACTTCTGCTCATGGAAACGAGCCAACTCAGCTGCGACAAATAATAGATTGCCTTATGGGAAAATAACTCAGTTAGGAATTTACTTAGCTGCTTTTAAGACTTTAATTGACTGGACACCGCCTCAGAAAAAACACATTTTAATGTTGGGGACATCACTGTGTTCTCTCCTCAACAAAGATAAATTGATGCCTTTTTTGCCGCACCGCGGCCATCACCCGGTGCGGCTTTTTTTTGCGTTACAGAAACAGCACCCAGAACGCAGGCATGCTTACACTGCTATGCCTCGACGCGAAGCATAGCTCTTGATGTAAGCATACATTTGCGCTTCTTCTGCATTGGTTAACGCTCTGTTCCACAACATCGCCGTCATGATTTCTGTTGCAGCCGTCGCGTTGCCGTTCGGCCCCTGAGTACCGATGCGCAGTGTAGCCTTATTACGCAGGTCCCTGACGTTTCCGGAAACCAGTGCAGTCGTGGCCAGCGTCCCTTTTGTCAGGTTTTTGATATACCGGTTACCTGCGGTCCCTGCTGCGCCTGCACCATCAATTTTACCCAGCATGGCACGCCATGAACTGTCTCCCGCGGCAGAAAGTGACGTGGCCAGACCGGACTCCGCCGCAAGAATGGCAGTATTCGGGTTAGAAGTGGCACCTGCAACACCGGTATATGAAGCGCCGAGCATTTCCTGCGTGCCTGACGCCTCAAAAACAATGCCAGAGCCGTTTGCAGTGATGGAGGCACTGCCATCCGTCGTGTTCTGATTGTAGTTTCCAAAGAACTGCATGCGGCCTGACTGAGGGGCATACACCTTGCCCACAACCAGCAATGTCATATTAGCCTGCTCTGCAATCCCTGTATCAATATAGGCAGACGGTGACAGCTGTGAGCTGTACTCCGTGGTATGAACGGGTGTGCCCGTTATTGATGGCTGCACGCTACCCAAAATCTGGTTGTACCATTTACCTTTAGAGCCCCCAAACCACACACCAAGAAGGCCGTCCATTACCGGGACATTGATACCCATTGAAAATGCCTGAGCATTGACATTTTTACCCACCAGAACAACACCCATTATTTACCCTCTTCTGTTGCTGAGATAACGTCCGCCCCACACCAGTTCTGAAGTGCGTATGGTTTACCGTTCAGTTCTGAAATAGATTCGGCTGCGGGAGAACCGCCGACGAGTTCCCACTTATATGTCGATAAAGAGTCATCGCTGTCAGCAATATTATGTACGCCTGAATGGTTTGTTTTATCACCCAGCCAGATATTAACCGGCGACAGCAAATCACGGGATGCCCTAATCTGTACGACAGTATCTGAGACAACTGAGACAGTAAGGTCAGTATCATAAAGGGTCCCACCACCGTCTTTTATGGTGAATCCTTTATCTGCAAAGCTTGTTGCAACATTTCCGACATAGCCCGGTGAAAATTTAATTGGCGGAACAGGTACAGTGAAACTGATATTAACCGTGTCACCCGAATAGACAGCCTCACGCATGCGGAATACAGGTTTCCCGCATCCGCGATGGACCCTGTCCATCGCCTTCCCGGCATCGCAGCCAAACCAGCGATATGAATTAGCAAAGAGGTGGTTATCGTTAGTGTCAGTGTTTACCGGGTTTGGCAACTGGCCCACAGGGTTAACAAACGTTGCCAGTCCCGGGTTATTGTCGCAGAAATCCAGTAACGCTTTTGATACTGCAAGACTGTTGGCATCGGACGAATACATCCCACCCAGCTGATAACTGTACCAGTGAGGTGGCAGGCTCTGACCAAATATCGCCATGCCGTCAGCGCAGATATTGTTATATAGGGTCGTCAGTGCAGAATAATAAGAGGCATAGGCCGTTGACCCGTCATTCTCTCCCTGCATCCACAGTACACCGCAAAAACGCGTTGTCTTTCCGTCCGCATCTGCAGCATCTTTAATGCCCTGCAAAGCCGTAATAACGTGATCATAAAAATTCGGCGATGCGCCTTTGCTTAACTGTGCAATGGTTTTTCCACCAACGCCACAGCACGCACCTGCAAAGGTACGGGCAGTATCGTTGTCTGTCATCAGTCTCTGATTGTGCAGAAACTTACCAAAATTCAGCCACCCGGAAAGGGATGTTTCACCGAAGCTGCCACCTGATGGATCAATATTACCCGCATCACGCTGGCGAACTTCAACCAGCTTAACCAGTGTGTCAGAACCACCTGCCGGGCCATACTCTTCCGAAGTGGTCGTGCTGATGAAGTTAATACCTCGAGGTGAATTCCCCAGCATCAGGTTTCCAAAGGCATTAACGGTTGATAATGGCACCTGGCTGTTGGTGCCCACAGAGAAAGACTGACCATAGATGATGAAGACATTGATATCTGCGGTGGGCATCTGCGTCAGATAATAGCGCTGCCGCATGTCAGCAGACACTTTTGCCAGGGCGTTGTTACCCATGCGGGCCACTGTATCAACCGATGAAGTGGTAACGTCACTGCCTTTTATTTTCGTCTGAAGTTTAAAATCACTGGTTAGCCTGAGGAACACGATGCCGTCAGGGTCTTTCATGGTGAGGATGTCATCGCTGCCATTATCAACGGACAGCCTGATAGCCTCCGATTCGATACCGAAATCACTGCTCATTAATGACACAATCTGCGTAAGCCAGTCGTACTTCACCGTCACGCCCAGGGCTCTGGCCGCACCATCCGTAAACTGTGCAAGGAGACGCCCATCTTCATCCTGAATACACAATCCATCACTGCTGTTTTTGAACAATGAGAAAATCAGATTACTGAGAAACTCCGGCATCAGGCTGACCTGCTGACTTTCAAGCCCGACCCCCTTTTCACTCAGGCTCACCTTTGCTGCAACGAAGCCATCTTCATCGCAGAAATCAACAAGGCTCACTGAGTCTGCGCTGGATTTTGCGATGCCTGTAGCCAGCTCAACCGCGTCATTCAGTGCCACCAGTGAAGGCAAGCTTTTCCCCGTTGCTACCAGTGTGCCACTGGTGTTGATATATTCATCGGCAAGCGTCTCATCACTGGTGCTGCGCACATACGTAACTGAACCTACGGGAATATTGGCAATATCAGTCTGAGCGGCGGTAAGCGTCATATACTGACGACTCAGCGGCACGAGGTTCTTCAGAGGGTCCTCGACCATATCAACCAGCTTTGCAATATGCCCCCAGCTCGGCCCCTTAAACTCCGTACGGTCTGGCCTGGTAACCGTCACCGATGGGTCGTCGCTGTAGATTTTCTGCCAGTTCTGGAAATCAAGAATGCGGCCACGCGCCACCTGTCCGAAGTCATTAATGATCTTCTGCGTAATAGCTACCTGCATCAGGGCAGGAACCGCAGTCCAGGCCAGCCCTGAAACGGACGGACCGTCAAAGGGCTCTGCAAGCACAATCTTGACGTCTGAGGTCACGTCAGCAACCACAATGGTATAAGGCGCATCACCCACGGTGACGTAAACAAAGTCACCGGCTTTGAGCTCTGAGGTGAAGCCTGTCCCGTTACCGGTTACAGCGGTGGAGCCATTCATTAAAGAAATAGTGCCTGCTGGCATAGTTTTCTCCGGGCAATAAAAAGCCCGGCGCGAGAGCCGGGCTGAAGGTTTCAATAGGTATCAGGTGTGAAACTGGTTCGCGGTCGGTGCGGCGAAAATCTGCGCGGACCAGCTCGTATGCTCGCGCTGCCCCTGGTTAAGGGCGCCCGCACGCAGTTGCACATTAGCCGCGCCCGTGCCGATATCGAATGAAAAGGTGTATTCAGACACCTGATTTGTGCCATCGCCTCCCCCGTTGTAACTGACGAGCGGAGTGATCGTCTGCGTACTTCCATCGGGTAACTGAACGATCACACTCGAGCCGGTCTGGCTGTTGTTCCTCTGTCGCAGAATACGGCCGCTGATGGTCATACTGACGTCGCCCCGGCCGGCCGTGCCATCCCAGTAAATCACGCTGCTTGCCCCAGTATTGCTGTGGTAAAAGCTGAAGCTCTTTGCCTGCATCAGCGGACCGTTTATGCGGTTTGCGCTCAGCGTCCCTTTGATGGTGCAGTTCTCGTTAATGGTAACGTTGTTGAGCTCACCTTCACTCGCGAAAATCTTCCCGCGCACGATGACGCCGGAAAATTCAGCCGTGCCATTTTTATTGATATGCCAGCCGGTCTGACCTGCAACATACCCCGTGGACTCAATGTAATCACCAATCATGGCGTTGGTTATCCATGCCTTACCGATAAAGGCCTGGTTAATCAGTACCTGCCCGTCCTTAATAATGAACGGTGAATAGAGCGTGTTCCCGCTACCGCTCAGCACCACAAACTGATTCGCATTAACCGCAAAACGGGTCTCAACCTGCGTGCCGTTGACGATGGCCGCCACGGAAATACCCGCATCGTATTTCGTGCCGTTGTAATTCAGCCCCATTTTCATCGTCCAGATAGCTGACGGGCCGCTGGCATCCGCATAGGCGGTAAACTTCTCCTGAATCACCGCTTCCTGCTTCTCAAATTTTGCCGCCACGTCCTTTTCCGTCTCGGCAAGGGCGCTGGTCGCATCCACGGCAATTTTACGCGCCTCGATAATACCGGCACGGTTATCACCGTAATTTTTCCACTGCTGCTCCACATCGTCATAGCTGGCAAGAATAGTTTCTGCCAGCAGTTGAGGATCGGTAATGAGCGGTGCAAGCAGCGCCTTCCCGTCAGGCGTCTGGAGATACTTTTCCAGCGTGTCCTGGATTAACGCGTTGGCGTCAGTATTGCTGGCTCCCGCAACAAATTCTGTCCAGTCACCGGTATTACCGATTTTGTCCACCAGCCTTGCGCGGTACCAGCGGTGAACACCAGCAGGCACAGGGCCATGCTGATAGCTCACGCCCGGATAAGGCACATAGGCAAGGAACAGAGGATTCTGCCCGTCTGCTGTCGTTGATACCTCGATCTCGGTGTATGCCGTATCGCCTGATCCAGCAGGGAAGCCCCAATGAATGTTGATGGCCCACACCACATCAGTAGAGGCCAGCAGACTGACCGGAGTGCCAGGTTTGCCAATTTTGCCAACCAGCGTTGTTGACTGCGCATAGCCCCACGGTGATGAAACGTCCACCGCATTGACGGCGCGAACACGCACGTCATAAATACCGGCATAGATGCCAGCGACGGTGAAGCCCTTAGCGCTCTGCTGGCCGACGTTCACCCAGTCTCCGTTATCCTTGCGCCACTGCGCTACGTAGCTGATGGCGTTTGGCACTGAATCCCACGTCACCTGCATACAGGCAACGTTTAATCCCTGCTCAACGTAATCAACCTGAGAAATCACCACGTTTTCTGGCTTATTCATGACGCCAGGCGGAGTGATGGTGATCGGTGGCGGGTCGATTTTTACACCGTCATCGATATAGCGGTATTTGTTCGGGTCGTGCTGAACACCGCCAACCGTGAAAGTGCCGTCATCATTGGTGGAAATAGACGTTACACGGAAATACTGAATCGCCAGATTGTCGCTGTCGATTGCCCACACAGCCCCGGAAACCGGCGTCTGGCTGTATGCCGTGCTGACGCGTACCGTTTTTTTATCCGCGCTGACAGACGCAATGGTTCTTGTCTGCGCCATGCCGTCAGGAAGGTTGAGCACCAGACGATCACCGGCAGAGTAATCAATTGCCCTGTCCAGGGTGACATTGAGCCCGCTGACCGCGCTGATTCGACCGCCATTCTGTTTACCCGCGCGAAAAGCATCCGCTACGCCGATAATTTTAGCCGGCAGCGGAATGAAGCCATCCAGACCAACGTTGAATGAGATGGTCCCGTCTTTTGCATTGGAGAGAATGGCCCAGCGGCCACGACGGTGCGCCTCGCTCTGTGAGGTGCAGCCAATAGCGGTGATCTTGCTTTCGTTGACGCCATAGCGCTGAACGAGGTCAGCCTCGTAAACGCCTTCAACCGAATCGGTATAGTGGTTCTGTGGATCAGACCAGCTTACCTGACAGGAGGTGTAACGGTTTTTGTAAGAGCCGCCGCCATAGGTGAACAGGCCGTCAATGACGTTAGAGCAGTGGTAGACAAAATCAACATCGTCCTGCGGGACATCGGCATTAACATAAATCTGGTCATTGCCCCAGAAGGTGATGCCGCGGAACACCGCCGCAATATCCTTGAGAACGGTGTAAGCATCCTGCTGGCTCTGAATGAATACGTTACAGGTAAAGCGCGGCTCAGTTCCGCCAGCTCCATCCGAAACCTTCTGATCGCAATACTGCGCGATTGCATACAGCTCCCACTTATCAATCATGGTGGCATCGACACGGTTTCCCATGCCGTAAATCTCATCGAGCACCAGATCGTAAAATATCCACGCCGGGTTATCAGTCCATGCCAGTTTGAAATCACCCTGCCATGTGCCGCTATACGTGCGGCTGATTGGGTCATACGTTGTCGGTACTCGGATCAACTTGCCTTTCGGCTTACAGGTGATTTTCGGCGCGCTACCGTTGAACTGGCTTGAATCCAGCTCGACGTATAGCAGCGCAGTATTCGGGTAGCGTAGTTTGCTGTCGATCACCTCCGCAAATGAAAAAACCTTGAAGGCGTTCATCAGCTTCGTGGAAGTTGAGTCAGCGGTGATTCTGCGCACGCGGATTGACCATCCGGTCGTTGCTTTAGACAAATCAATGCGATGATCGCGCTGATATTCGGATGTGGTTTTGCCATCGAACGTGCCGCTCACAACCTGAACGTAAGCGCTGCCGTCGGTTGAAAGGTCAATAGCATACTGTGTCACGGTTCCGACCATGTCACCGTTATCTTTGTACAGGTAATGCAGCGGCAGACTCAGCTTTATACGCACAGCATCGAGAGACAGGTTGCTGAACTGGCGAATCCACGGCGCGGTAGTGGATACCTCAACGCCAACCGAAGATTCGTTATCTACTTCGGGCATGCCCTGAATGTATGACTGGTCCTGCGTGCCCTTGCGAAAATCCCATTTAACGCCTGTAAAATTATAACCACCGCTGTTGTTGGCAAGAGGCGTGTCATTGATATAAATTTCCTGCGCCGTCAGGTCTCCCTGAATCTCGCCCTCTGAGATCGCCAGAAGCATCTTCAGCTTCGCAACTGAAAGCAGGTCATCCGGCTCTTCTACTGGCGTGTGAGCACTACCGCCACCACCGCCTTTATATCCCTGAATTACGCGCGCGCCCTGAAGAAGTTGCATATTGCACCCATAAAAAAAGCCATCCGGAGGTGGCTGGATTGCGAGAAGGTCTTATTGCTGGTCGCTGGAGAAGATTCCGGCGCTGATGATGGCACCGCCAATTTCGCGCTGGCCGTAAAGTACCGGTACCGGATAACCCATCGCGACAGTGTTTACTGGCGCGCCAAAAGCATAGTTTGGCTGGTTGTCCGTGCTGGATGCCGACCCGATGTTATAGCTGGGCTGCGGGGTGAGCATGCTGACCACGCCACCCAGCATCATGCTGATGCCGATGCCGGTTAAAATGGTTGTAGCCCCTATAGCACCAGCAGTCATTGCGGCACCCCATGCAGCAAGACTCGCACCTGCAGTAAAGAACGCGGCCACCAGCGCGATCGCGCCGATAACGATTTGCAGAACACCCGCCTGCTTGCTGCCTTCGATTACCTGGCTCATCCGGTATTCAGTCGCACCGGTAGACATGTCAAACTCCTCCAGCCCGATGTTTTTCCCGCCGCTGTAGAAGGCAAAACGCACCCCGTTGAGGTGCGCGTTTGACACGTACTTTTTAAATCCGGGAACCGATGCGCACATCGCCCTGAGCATTTCCCGCATGTCAGCAACGTGGAACTGATGAACCTTGCCAAACTTTTTAGCCAGGCCGCCAGAGAGCGTTATTTTCTTAAGCATCAAATAAATCCTTATGCCGCACGATACGCACGGTGCGATCGCGGTAATATTTGCCGTAGGGAACGCGCGCGGATAGGTTGCCGAATCCGTGATGCAGCATGATATTGTCACCAAGATAAACGGCGGCGTGGTTTGTCACGGGAGCCTGTACGCGCATCATGATGACGTCCCCAGGCTTCATGGATGCCGGATCAACTTCGGTAAACCCTTCACCCTGCCAGTTGTCGTCATAGCGGCTTTCTTTGCCATCAAGCCACCACTCGTAATCGACCGACCAGTTCCCCAGCGTGATGCCATGCGTCTGCTGAAAGTAATCCATCACGAGCGTCCAGCAGTCGGCGTGACCGAGTACCCACTGCCGACCCGCCAGTTCTCTTTCACCGCGCGGCGATATGGTGCAGAAGTCACCCTCCGGCCAGGACATGATCCCCCACTCAACGCCGGAGTGATCGCACTGGATGCGGTCCATTTCCGAGGGGATGAGCTGCACAACATCCGGGTGAGAGTGAATAATCATCAGCACGTCGCCCTGCGCTTCCGCTGCCTGCAGGTCATCGTCAGCCATCGTGAAGCTTTCGGTTGGCGTATCTGAAATATTGCGGCAGCGAACATACTCCTGAGCACGGCCAATCTGCACAATGACCCCGCAGGCCTCGCGCGGATATTCCGCCTCTACGTGCTCACGTATGGCGTTCATGATTTTTTTACGCATAATTATTTGCCCTGCAGGTTTGCCGCCGGAAACCCGCCAAAGGAAAGCGCATTCTCTGCGCCAAAGCGAAGACGGCAGTCACTCAGCTTGCCGCCGCAGACATCAAGTCCGGGGTTGTCAGTTGGCGTGCCGTCTTTGAGAAAATATTTATTACCGGCGTAATCGCAGCCGGTGCCGGTTCGGTACCAGCCGCGCATGCACCAGGTGCAGACCGGCGTGATTTGCCGGGATGGTAATTGCAGGCTCTGAACGTCGAACGGTGAGCACAGCTCAAAGTCAACCTGCGCGCGCGTTTCCTGACTTTTGGCATTCACATAGAAAAGCTGCACGCGTTCATCGCTGGGGCTGGCGTTAGGATTGCCAGCGGTCCAGTTTGCTGCGTCCAGATATTTAGCGAGCGTAGTGTGAATCTTCACCTTCGCTTTAACCAAATCCTCAAACTGGAGGCACAGCGCCGTGACGTAGTTCCCCACGTTACCAACGGAAAGCGTCGGTGTAGGCTGCGAGCCGGTGCTAGACAGCTCCATGCCTTTAAGCTCGTAGGGATAGGGATCGTACTGGTTGCCCTGCCAGATGATGGCGGGGAGGTTTTCCGCAGCAAATGCAGCCCAGCCATCAGACGCAATATTGTGCGCATGAAATCGCAGGATGTTTTCCATCCCGAACGCCGTTCCGTCTATCTCGATGAGCTGAACCAGTTGGCCCGGTTCAAGTTGCTGTATGTCCTGAGTGAAGCTCATATATCGCCCATAAAAAAGGGCACCGAAGTGCCCTGTTAAGGTTTATGGCTACGGCCCGAAAGCCTGCTCGAAGGTGAAAGCAATGTCGCAGAATCCTTTCTTCGGAAAGGTGGGATTAATCGAATCAAACTTGACGCGGTAAAGATTTTTTTCACCCCATGGATTCGTCCACCAGAACGACTTTGTAACGTGCTGTTTGAGAAACGCCCGAACCTGAGACATGTCTTCAAGCTTACCGTTACAGGATAATGACCATGATTGCGCGTCGTTATTAATCCCGTTCTCAGCGATTTGCTCATAACCATCACCGAACTTTGCCTGATATACAGACTTGGTGATTTGCTCGCTGGCACCGATCCTGACACACCAGTTAAACGTATCAATTACCATGTGGCGTTATCCTTTTCTGTAGAGAAGGCCACCCGGTGACATCTCTTTTCTCAGACGATCGGTGATGGTCTGCTGGATAATTCCTGTCATTTGCGTTGCAACACCGGCTGTGCCGGCAGCCCCTGCCTGAGCCTGACCGTCACCCTGCATGATGTTTACCGGCGCATCCACCTGAATGACCGTATTGCCGTTACCGGCGGCGCGATTCACGCCAGATGAAAACAGGCGATTTCCCGGCATCTCGCCAACATAACCGCCGTTTGCATATCCGCGCATCATGTCGTAAAGATTCGCAACGCCGATGCGCTCTGTCGCTTCTTTGGTGAAGACAAATTCACCCTTGTGAACAACGCCAGCCGGGTCGTGCTTTCCGCCGCTCCCGGTGTAACCGCCATCAGCATATGCGGTATAGCTTGTCGGCATGCCCATCGCGCCCACACTGCCGGATGTCGAAGCGCCAGAGCTCGCTGCGCCTACAGCGGCACCGCCAAGGCTTCCAGCAAGTGAACCGAAAATACCGCTCACCGTGTTAACCAGCGCCATCTGCAGAGCGACTTTGGCAATCGTCTGGAGAACTGAAACACCCCAGCTTTTCCAGTCCGCTTTGCTTCCGACCAGCATGGCGGACATATTATCCATCGCGCTATCTAGCGTTGAGGTCACGCCGGATGATACCGCGCCTGAAACGTTGCTGGCGCTTTCAAGCCAGTTTTCATAGCCTTTTGAAACGCCGTTAAGCCAGTTTGACTCTGAAACGGCGATCGCCTGATATTTCTTGTCGAGCGCATCAAGGGCCTGCTGACGGGCTGCAATAGCCGCCGAACCCTTATCCGTTTTGTCGAACACCCTTTCTACCTGCTGCTGATCGTCGTAGCGGCTCCGCTGGCGATCGCTCATTCCTGCAGTGTCGGTAGTCTGCGCGGCGTCATCACGGTATTTACGGGCGGCATCGGTCAAATCCTTGAGCGCTTCGGTTTGTTCACGCTGCTTGCGCACGTTCTCTTCAGCGCGTTGCGTCCAGGTGGCAAGCTCTACAGAGTTATCCCGGATAGCTTTGCGTTGCTCTTCCGTCCACTTAGCGCCGGTCTGATGCGACGCCGCGTAGAGTTCAGATGCTTTTTCACCTTCGGTAGCGCGAACCTTCTGCACTTCAATGGCGACGCTAAGGTCGGCCATTTTACGCGCATAGTTTTCTGACTGCTGGGCTGCTGCCCGCTCCTCCTTCCCCTGCTCGCTGACAGCCTTTTTACCTTCACGCAGCGACTTGTTCAGGTCTTCCTGTTTCTGCCAGGCCTGTACGGTGTTGCTGATGTATTTCTGCCGCGCCTCGGTATATTCAGGCGTATTGGTCAGCCCGGCATCATCAGCGGAATATTCCGCCTGACGCCTGACGCGATCAGCGCCTGAGAGACCAGCCAGTTCGTTTTCACGCCCGGATTTCTGCAGCAAATCAGCCTGTTTTGACGTGAGTTGAGCCGAGGGAATACGGAAAGGTGCGTTTGCTAGATTGGTTCGGGTGGCAAGCAATTCATTGCCAAGCGAAAGCAGGCGGTTAAATTCCGTGTGCTGGCCGTTCATCATCAGCAGCGACTGATAAGCCGTGTTTTGCTGAGCGGCCTGCTCACGAATCAGTGTTACCCGACGATACTCCAGAGACTCAAGCACCTGCTGAATTGTTGCTGCCTTCTCCTGCATCTGGTTAAGTCGGGCCTGTTCGACTGCCAGTTCAGCAGTTGCCTGCTGCATGCCGGACGATACTTCCTCAACGCTCGTCAGATAGTTAATGAGAAAACCGCCGACGGAAGGGCCGGGGCTTGCCATTATCTGCTGATAACCCTTGATCTGGATTTTTAGCTTATCAACTTTCGCGGCCTGCTCATCGATCAGCCGGTTCTGCTCGTCCATTGACGTGCGGGTTTTAGACTGCGTGTCGGAAACTTCCGGCAGGCTCATACCCGGCGTGGCTTTTCTGACATCATCCAGCGTTTCGATATACGCGCGCGCTGATTCCCGCGCCTGCTCCTGACG
>Ga0105250_10001352_pt1 | contig 13340 bp, 10 predicted proteins | sample KBSS54metaG_FD_80425 | JGI IMG/M metagenome (GOLD analysis project Ga0105250, IMG submission 80425) | Switchgrass rhizosphere microbial communities from Kellogg Biological Station, Michigan, USA - KBS S5-4 metaG | ecosystem: Host-associated > Plants > Roots > Rhizosphere > Soil | place...
CGGTTCGGCGCTGGAGTATTGATCGGGGTACAGACGCTCGCTGTGGCGGGCGATCCCGTGTTCATTGACCACGGTGAAGCTGAAGCAGCCTTTGCGAGCGGCCATGATCAGGCAGTTCATTGGGGCAAAAGCGTTGGTTAGGGTGCGAATGGCATCCTGAGTCTGGATTTGAGTAGACATAGTTATTAGGTGTTCCTACAAATGACACGGATAAGAACCGTGCAACGTTAAAACGTTCCAGTAATGTCGACCACCATTGGTCGAACAAAGAACCCGACTGGAACAAAGCAGCCAGTTTGAAGCGCTGATAAGTTGGCGCGCTTGGGCTGGCAGGTAGGTACTTAGGAGGACAGGCAACACATCGAGGGCAAAGGTTCTGGGCCCGGGGTGAAGATCCTGATCAATTTGCAGGCTGGTTCGGTCAGAGTAAGTGGTCTTCGCAACACCCTTTGCATTCATTCAAAGGCAGTGTCGGCGCAAGATTTACCTGGAAACCATCGAGGGGTCGTTCCCGCTTTTTTCGGTGAAGGGCTTCTGGGAAGAAGGCTGACCGTGGGGATGTGTTCGACCGGAATTGACTTTCAGCTTGGTACTAACGCCGCGGATAGTAACGGAACGTCCTGGGCAATGCAAACCCGGCGGCAAAAAAAGATTTCGGTCGATGGCGCGGATCACGGGGGACAGGGCTGGCCCCTTCGCGAGCAGGCTCGCTCCCACAGGAGAACGGGGCCGATTGTAGGAGCGGGCCTGCTCGCGAAGAAACCATCCGTCGCCACAAAAGCGTGCAGCCATGCCCAGCGCCAACCCGCTTATCCCCAGTCCGAGGCGCAAAACGGGCCAAAAAAGCGCATCGATATAACCGGGTAACAGGTACTTGTGCACATTAGTTGCGCAGACGGTAACCTTGCTGTCATATCAATCCTGACCCCGATGGCTGCCTGTATCAAAAGTTTAAGTCAATGAAAAATATCGTCTTTTTTTGTTGGTGAAAAAATCGTCAGTTTGACTGCGAGCCCCATTCCACAAGGCTTTGCGGAGGTTCGGGAGCGGTTGTCCACTGAGTTATCCACAGCTTCTGCGGATTGTCCCTAGCGCTTGCTCTAGGACGGGCGTGCCGGGTTTTTTTCGACTTTACCTGTACGAAAAAGAGAGTAGAGTGGCGCGCCTTCCGATCTGTCCCACAGTGTTTTATGAAGTTTCGCTCAGTATCAGACTCTGTTACCTCCGAACACCCTCGTGTTACCCCTCCCAAGCGATTTTCCGTGCGTGTGGCCGAATGGCTGCTCGACAGCCCGCGCCTGGGCGATAGCCGTAATGCCAAGCATCTGGCGGGGCGTCTGCTCAAGCAACCGGCGCGCGAAGGCGTGGTCGCCGCGCAAAGTCGTCTCGGCCAATTGATGTGCCGCGAGTGCGGCAATGCCCGTGATCGGCGCATCGGGCAGGATCTGCTGCGCCAGGCCGCCCGCGCCGGCGACAGGCGTGCACAACGCGAACTCGGTCTGCTCGAAGACTGAGCTGTCCAACGCCCCACGCCTTGGTTAACCTTCAGGCTTTATCGAATCGGCAGGAGTGGCTATGGCTATGGACTTGACCAGCGTGTTGCTGGGTCTGGCGGGCGCGGGATTGCCGCTGCTGGCGCTGGCCTGGCAACTGCAACGGCGGGCCAGTGATCGGCAAGCCGAGGTCGCCTTGCTCGAAGAGCGCCTGGCCATGGCGCAACTGGCGCAGGACGGGCTCAACGCGCAGCTGGAGGCCAGCCGCGATGAAATCGTCGACCTCGGCCAAGCCAATGCCGCCAAACAGGCGGAGCTGGCGGCCCTGCGCCGCGAAGTCGAGCTGCTGCAGATCGAGCGTGATGACGCCCGTGACGCTTCCCACGCGTGGAACATCGAGCGTGCCAACAAAGAGGCCGAATTGCGGCGTCTCGACGCACAGGCCGCGTCGCTCAACGCCGAACTGCGCGAGCAACAGGAAAGCCATCAACAACGCCTCAACGACCTGCAAGGCTCGCGCGATGAGCTGCGCGCGCAATTCGCCGAGCTGGCAGGGAAGATCTTCGATGAACGTGAACAGCGTTTTGCCGAGACCAGTCAACAGCGCCTCGGGCAGTTGCTCGATCCGCTGAAAGAACGCATCCAATCCTTCGAAAAACGCGTGGAAGAAAGCTATCAGGCCGAAGCCCGCGAACGCTTCTCGCTGGCCAAGGAGCTGGAGCGTCTGCAAGCGCTGAATCTGCGCCTGAGCGACGAAGCGACCAACCTGACCCGCGCCCTCAAAGGCCAGAAGACCCAAGGCAACTGGGGTGAGCTGATTCTCGAGCGGGTGCTGGAACACGCGGGTCTGGAGAAGGGCCGCGAGTACCAGACTCAGGTCAACCTCAAGGGGCCGGACGGCGAGCGCTTCCAGCCGGATGTGATCATTTACCTGCCGGGCGACAAGCAGGTGGTGGTCGACTCCAAGGTCAGCCTCACTGCCTATCAGCAGTACGTTGCCGCCGAAGATGACACCCTCGGCCAGGTCGCGATCAAGCAGCACGTGCTGTCTCTGCGCAGTCACGTCAAAGGCCTCGCCGGCAAGGATTACAAGCGTCTGGAAGGCCTGCACAGCCTCGATTTCGTCTTGCTGTTCGTGCCGATCGAAGCGGCGTTTTCGGCCGCATTGCAGGCCGAGCCGGCGTTGTTCCAGGAAGCGTTCGACCGCAACATCGTGATCGTCAGTCCGACCACGTTGCTGGCGACGTTACGGGTGATCGACAGCCTGTGGAAGCAGGAGCGGCAGAGCCAGAACGCCCGGGAAATCGCTGAGCGTGCCGGCTGGCTGTACGACAAGTTCGTACTGTTCATTCAGGCTCTGGACGAAGTCGGCAATCGCCTGCAACAGCTGGACAAGGCCTACAGCTCGGCGCGCAACAAACTCACGGAAGGGCGCGGCAACCTGATCAGCCGCAGTGAGCAGCTCAAATTGCTCGGCGCGCGGGCCAGCAAGAGTTTGCCGGCGGATCTGCTGGAGCGGGCGATGACCGATGTCGATGGGCTGGTCGAGCTCCCGGAATAACCCGAAGAGCTTCGCGAGCAGGCTCGCTCCCACAGTGAAATGCATTCCAAAGGTGGGAGCGGGCTTGCTCGCGAAGGCGTCAGTGGTAGCGCTGCAACACTCAAGTCGAACGGTTACAACGGCACATACCGACTCAACAACGCCCGCAACGCCGCCGGTTTCACCGGTTTGGCCAGATAATCCAGCCCTGCCGCATGCACCTGCGCCACCGTCTCCGGGCGGCCATCGGCGCTGATCACCACCCCCGGCACCGGCTCGCCCAACGTGGTGCGTAGCCACGCCATCAGCTCGGTCCCGGTATCGCCGTGGTCCAGGTGATAGTCGACCAGTGCCAGTTGCGGTCGCACACCCTCGTTCAGCAACGCCGCGCATTCTTCGCGATTGCGCGCCGTCCACACCTGACAGCCCCAACGGGTCAGCAGGCTGTTCATGCCAATCAGAATGCTGTCTTCATTGTCGATGCACAGCACCTGCGCGCCGCTGAGCAGCTTGCCGTTCAACTCCACCGCAGTTTTCTGTGGCAGAGATTGCGCCCGGGCCAGCGGCACACCGACACTGAACACACTACCGCGCCCCGGCCACGAGCGTACGCGCAGGGTATGGCCGAGCACGCGACATAAACCGTCGGCAATCGCCAGGCCCAGCCCAAGACCTTTTTCGGCGCGGGTCTGATGGCTGTCGAGGCGCTTGAACTCCTCGAAAATCACTTGTTGTTTGTCTTCCGGAATTCCCGGCCCGCGATCCCACACTTCCAGGCTCAACTCGCCATCGCGCCGACGTACGCCCAGCAGCACCGGGCCCTTGGCATAGCGGAAAGCGTTGGTGAGGAAGTTCTGCAGAATCCGTCGCAGCAGCTTGATGTCGCTGTCGATGCGCAACTGGCTGCCGCGCACACGGAACCTCAGGCCTTGTTCCTGGGCCAGCGCCTTGAATTCGGCGCCGAGCGTATCGAACAGCTCATTGAGCGCGAACGGTTTGCGATCGGGGTTGATCTTGCCGTTTTCCAGGCGGGAAATATCCAGCAGGTCGCTGATCAGGTCTTCTGCCGAGCGCAGCGAACTGTCGAGGTGTTGCACCAGTTTCTGCGCCTCGCTGCTCAAGCCGTCGTCCTGATGGGAGAGGGCGGCAGAGAACAAGCGAGCGGCGTTCAACGGCTGCATCAGGTCATGACTGACGGCGGCGAGGAAGCGGGTTTTCGACTGGTTCGCCGCCTCGGCATGGCCCTTGGCTTCGGTCAGTGCGACGTTGAGCTGCGACAGCTCTTGGGTGCGCTCGCTGACCCGTTGCTCCAAACCTTCGTTGGCCTCGGTCAGCGCCTGCTCGGCTTCGCGGAACGCAGTGATATCGGTGAAACTCATGACAAAACCGCCACCGGGCATCGGGTTGCCGATCAGCTCGATCACCCGGCCGTTGGGGAACAAGCGTTCGGACGTGTGCGCACGGCCCTGACGCATCCAGTGCAGGCGCCGGGCAACGTGGACTTCCGCCTCGCCCGGACCGCACAAGCCGCGTTCGGCGTTGTAGCGAATGATGTCGGCAATCGGCCGGCCGACGCTGATCAAACCGTCCGGGTAGTTGAACAGCTCCAGATAGCGGCGGTTCCAGGCCACCAGCTTCAGCGACTGGTCAACCACGCTGATGCCCTGGGTAATGTTCTCGATCGCGCCCTGCAGCAACGCGCGGTTGAACTGCAGGACTTCCGAGGCTTCGTCAGCGATACGACCACGTCCTCCAGCTGCATTTCCCGACCTTCGATCGCGGCTTTTACCACCGCGCGCGTCGACGAAGCACCGAGCACACCGGCCAACAAGCGTTCGGTGTGGGCGATCCATTCGCCATCGGCGTTCTGGTTCGGGTTGAAGCCTTTGCCCTGGCGGTAGGCGAAACGAATGAAGCTTTGCCGCGCACGTTCTTCACCGACAAAGCGTGCCGCCAGTTGCAGCAAGTCGTCGATCTGCACCGCCAGCATCGAACGCGCACTCGGCCGCGCGCTGATTTCCTGACCGATGAAGCGCCCGGCCTGCCAGTGTTCCGAAACCCGCGTACGCGACAGCACCGAAACCCAGGCGAACAACGTGAAGTTGCCCGCCAGTGACAGCACGACGCCTTGGGTCAGCGGGGTGATCGGCAGGTTCAGCGGGTTGCTGTGCAGCCACGCCAGACCGGGAAACGTGCTCAATGACCAGCCGAGACTATGGGCCGCAATCGGCAGGATCAGCGTGTAAAACCAGAGGAACGTACCGGCGGCCAGACCGGCGAACACCCCACGGCGGTTGGCCTGTTTCCAGTACAGCGCGCCGAGCATCGCCGGGGCCAGTTGGGTGACAGCGGCGAAGGCGATCTGGCCGATGGTTGCGAGGCTTGCGGTGGAGCCGAGCAAGCGGTAGCTGACGTAGGCCAGCAACAGAATCAGCACGATGCTCACGCGGCGCACCGAGAGCATCCACTGGCGGAACACTTCGAACGGGCGCTCGGCGTTGTTACGTCGCAGTAACCACGGCAAGAGCATGTCGTTGGAAACCATGGTCGATAGTGCCACGCTGGCCACAATCACCATCCCGGTGGCCGCCGACGCACCGCCGATGAACGCCAGCAACGCCAATGCCGGATGGGCCTGGGCCAACGGCAGGCTGATCACGAACGAGTCCGGCAACACGTGACTCGGCAGCATCATCTGCCCGGCGAGGGCGATCGGCACCACGAACAGCGCGGCCAGCGCCAGATACGCCGGGAATACCCACTTGGCCAGACGCAGGTCCTGCGGGTCGATGTTCTCCACCACCGTGACGTGAAACTGCCGCGGCAGGCAAATGATCTCCATCATCGCCACCCCGGTCTGCACTACCATCGACGGCCAGTTAATCGTTTCCTTCCAGTATTCCTCGAGGCGTGGCGCGAGCATCGCCTGATTGAACAGGTCGTCAAAACCGTCGTACAGCCCGTAGGTCACGAACGCGCCAACGGCAAGAAAGGCGAACAGCTTGACCAGCGATTCAAACGCAATCGCCAGCACCATGCCGCGGTGGTGCTCGGTGGCGTCGAGGTTGCGCGTACCGAAGACGATGGTAAACAGCGCCAGCACCAGCGACACGATCAGCGCGGTGTCCTGGGCGCGAGTACCCATGGCGTCGGCACCGGCGCCGATCAACAGGTTCACACCGAGGACGATGCCTCTGAGTTGCAGAGCGATATAAGGCAGGACGCCGACCAAACAGATCAGCGCCACCACCACCGCCAGCGATTGCGATTTGCCGTAGCGCGCGGCGATGAAGTCGGCAATCGAGGTGATGTTCTCCTGCTTGCTGATCATCACCATTTTCTGCAAGACCCACGGCGCGCCCAGCAGCAACAGTATCGGTCCGAGGTAGATCGGCAGGAATGACCACAGCTGTTCCGCCGCCTGACCAACCGCGCCAAAGAACGTCCAACTGGTGCAATAAACCGCCAGTGACAGGCTGTACACCCACGCGCGCATCCGCGGCGGCAACGGTGTGCTGCGACGGTCGCCGTAGAAGGCGATGGCGAACATGATGGCCATATAGGCCAGGGCGACGGCGGCGATCAGCCCGGTGGACAGCGACATGCAACACTCCCGACAAAAGACTCCCCGGCAGTCCTGCCCGGGCGGACAGTCTCGCATGAGTATGGCGGTTAGTCAGTGTCGACCAAGGTCGTGGCGTGGCGGGGTGTCGCAGGTTTGAGACCGGGTGGTTCTGGGGTGACCGGTCAGGCTCCATCGCTGGCAAGCCAGCTCCCACAAGGATCTTCAGTGGGCACAGATTTTGTGAACATCACAGTCCCTGTGGGAGCTGGCTTGCCAGCGATAGCGTCAGTCCTGTCGCAGTGCGATATCGATCAACCGATGCAGCTCATCCACCTCCAGCGCCGCCGCCGAAAACAGAATCCGGAACACCACCGGCGCCACCACCAGATTGATCAACCGATCAACGCTCGGCGCCGGCTCGTCAGGGTGACGCTCGATGATGGTCTGCAACTGCGCGCCAAGAATCGTCACGCAGTACCCCGGCGTGGCGCTGGCCTGCACGTCGCGCATCATGTTGCGCCCCGGCTCCGAACTCATTTCGTCCAGATATTGCTCGGCCCAGGCGCGAATGTCACCACGCAGGTCACCGGTCACCGCCGGTTCGCTGTCGGGGCGCATGCGGGCGAGGGCGACGTCGGCGAGCAACGCCGCCAGATCCCCCCAGCGCCGATAGATGGTCGACGGCGTCACTCCCGCGCGCGCCGCAATTTGCGGGACGGTCACGCTGCTGCGCTCCTGTTCGTGCAGAAGTGCGCGGACTGCCGAATGAATCGACTCTTGCACCCGGGCACTACGGCCGCCGGGGCGTAAACCTTCTTTAATAGCCATGCGTCAGACCTTAACACAAAGAATTTGCTTTAAGCCAAAGCCGAGAGCACACTCCGCAAAAGCAAAAAATTAGCTTTTGCGGAGTGTGCCCATGACCAGCCTTGCTTCCAACCGTGGCAGCCTGATTTTTCTGGCGATCACCTTACTCAGTTTTCTCGCCGCTTCCACGGCGCCGACGCCGTTGTATCACCTGTATCAGGATCAACTGCATTTCTCGGCAGCAGTGCTGACCCTGATTTTCGGCGTGTATGCGTTGAGTCTGCTGGCGGCGCTATTGACGGTCCGTTCGCTGTCCGATCATCTGGGGCGCAAACCGGTGATTTTCACTGCCGTGCTGCTCAATGCGCTGGCGATGTTGCTGTTTATCAGCGCCGACAGTGTTGCCTGGCTGATCAGCGCCCGCGTCCTGCAAGGTTTCGCCACCGGCATGGCCACCGCTGTTTTGAGCGCGACGCTGCTCGACGCCGACCGTCAGCAAGGGCCGTTGATCAACAGTGTCGCTCCGTTGCTCGGCATGGCGCTGGGCAGCATGGGCTGTGGCTTGCTGGCCGAATTCGCCCCGGCGCCGTTGCAACTGACTTACTGGCTGCTGCTGGCGCTGTTTGTGTTGCAGGCGGTGTATGTCTGGCGTCTGCCGGAAAGCGTCACCCCGCAATCCGGGGCTTGGGCTTCACTGCGGCCGACCCTGCAAGTGCCGGTTCAGGCGCGTTCGACCTTATGGCGTGTGCTGCCGCTGAACACCGCAACCTGGGCCCTCGGCGGCTTTTTTGCCTCACTGGCACCGTCGCTGGTACGCACTGCTACCGGTTCGACTTCGAACCTGATCGGCGGCGCTACCGTTTCGGCGTTGACCGTGACCGGGGCGCTGATGATCTTCACTTTGCGCAATCGTCCCGCCGGCAAAGCCCTGCAAATCGGCGCCAGTCTGCTGCCTATCGGCGTGCTGCTGATTTTGCTCGGCGTGCACAGCGCCAGTCTGGCGCTGTTTTTCCTCGGCACACTGGTTGCCGGTTGCGGCTTTGGCTCGGGTTTCCTCGGCGCGGTGCGCAGCCTGGTGCCGTTGGCCCTGCCGCATGAACGGGCCGGTTTGATGTCGGCGTACTACGCGCTGAGTTATCTGGCGTTCTGCCTGCCGGCCTTGTTGGCCGGGCATTTGACCCGAGCCTATGGGTTGCTGGCGACCACCGACGGCTACGGCGCCGGATTGATCGTCCTTGCCGTCGCCGCGCTGTTGCTCAGCCTGCGCCCGCAAGCAGTGAAGGCTTGCAGCACTCCATAAACGTGATGGTTTCAGCTACCTTTGTCCGGCCTTCTTTTCACGGATCGACCGATGAAGATTATCCGCAGCAAGTCGTTCACCGCCGAGCGTGCCTGGGGTGCGCTGGACATCGCCAACATGAACGGTATCACCACGCGTCTGCACTGGACTGATCAGCCGTACAAATGGCACGTCAACGATGGCGAGGAAGTGTTCGTGGTGCTCGATGGGCAGGTGCAGATGCACTATCGCGAACAGGGCGAAGAAAAACAGGTGCTGCTTGAGGTTGGCGATATCTTCTACGCCTCGGTCGGCGCCGAGCACGTGGCGCATCCACGGGGCGCGGCGCGGATTCTGGTGATCGAGAGCGAAGGCAGTGTTTGACTGCTTATCTGTAAAGTAGATAACAGATAGAGAAATTACCCGTTATATAGATATTCGATTCGGTTCTACCATGGGCTCAACCTCACCAGAGGACAGGAGTTCATGATGACTTGCCCCAACATTGCTAAACCCGGCATCAAGCCGTTCAGCCAGCTTCAGCATCCGCGTGAAGTGATCCGTCAATTCACCCCGAACTGGTTCGCCGCGACCATGGGTACCGGCGTGCTGGCCCTGGCGCTGGCGCAACTGCCGGTGGCGATTCCCGGGTTGCACGCGGTGGCCGAAGGTTTGTGGCTGTTCAACATTCTGTTGTTCACCCTGTTTACCTTCGCTTATGCCGCGCGCTGGATTTTATTCTTGGATGAAGCGCGGCGGATCTTCGGCCACTCCACCGTATCGATGTTCTTCGGCACCATTCCCATGGGCCTGGCGACCATCATCAACGGCTTTCTGCTGTTCGGTCTGCCACGCTGGGGCGAGGGTGTGATTCATCTTGCCGAGGTACTGTGGTGGCTCGACGTGGCGATGTCGCTGGCCTGCCGTGTGTTGATCCCTTACATGATGTTTACCCGCCAGGAACACAGCATCGACCAGATGACCGCGGTCTGGCTGTTGCCGGTAGTCGCCGCAGAAGTGGCAGCGGCCAGCGGTGGCTTGCTCGCGCCGCATCTGGCTGATGCCCATGCGCAACTGGTGGTGCTGACCACAAGCTACGTGCTCTGGGCATTTTCCCTGCCGGTGGCGTTCAGCATTCTTACCATCCTGCTGCTGCGCATGGCCCTGCATAAACTGCCCCACGAAAACATGGCCGCTTCGAGCTGGCTGGCCCTCGGCCCGATCGGTACCGGTGCGTTGGGCATGTTGCTGCTGGGCGCTGATGCACCGGCGATCTTCGCCGCCAACGGCCTGCCGGGCATCGGTGAAATCGCTGCTGGCGTGGGGCTGGTCGCCGGTATCACCCTGTGGGGCTTCGGCTTGTGGTGGATGTTGATGGCGCTGCTGATCACCGCGCGTTACCTGCGTGACGGCATCCCGTTCAACCTCGGCTGGTGGGGTTTTACCTTCCCGCTGGGCGTGTATTCGCTGGCGACCCTCAAGCTCGCCAGCACGCTGAACCTCGGTTTTTTCAGCGTGGTCGGCTGCATGCTGGTGAGCCTGCTGGCGGTGATGTGGCTGATCGTCGGTAAACGCACCGTGCAAGGCGCGTGGCGCGGTGAGCTGTTTGTCTCACCTTGTATTGCAGGGTTGAAGAAATAACCTGAAAAGTTTAGGTAAGGTGTGGCCTGGATCGCCGATCGAGATTCCAATAAGCAGATCCAGGCCATTCTCTACCGACCTCAGGGAAACACGGAAGATGAGTCACCCCTCACAGTTCAACCTGCTTCGCACTCGGCGCTTTCTGCCGTTTTTCATCACGCAGTCGCTGGGCGCGTTCAACGACAACGTGTTCAAGCAATCGCTGATCCTCGCCATTCTGTATCGGCTGACCATCGAAGGTGACCGTTCGATCTGGGTCAACCTGTGCGCGCTGCTGTTTATCCTGCCGTTCTTTCTGTTTTCGGCGTTGGCCGGGCAGTTCGGGGAAAAATTCGCCAAGGACGCGTTGATCCGTCTGATCAAACTCGCGGAAATCGCGATCATGGCCGTAGGATCGATCGGTTTCCTGTTCGATCACCTGTCGCTGATGCTGGTGGCGCTGTTTGCCATGGGCACGCATTCGGCGCTGTTCGGGCCGGTCAAGTATTCGATCCTGCCGCAGGCGTTGCGCGAGGATGAATTGGTCGGCGGCAACGGTCTGGTGGAGATGGGTACGTTTCTGGCGATCCTTGCCGGAACCATCGGCGCCGGGATCATCATGTCCTCGACCCATTACGCGCCACTGGTGTCGACCGCGATTGTCGGAATTGCGGTGCTCGGTTATCTCGCCAGTCGCAGCATTCCGCGCGCGGCGGCGGCCTCGCCGGAAATGCGTCTGAACTGGAACATCTTCAGCCAGTCCTGGGCCACGCTGAAACTCGGTCTGGGCCAGACGCCTGCGGTGTCGCGTTCGATTGTCGGCAACTCGTGGTTCTGGTTTGTCGGGGCGATTTACTTGACGCAGATCCCGGCCTACGCCAAGGAATGGATGCACGGCGACGAAACCGTAGTCACGCTGATCCTCACGGTGTTCTCGGTAGGGATTGCGCTGGGTTCGATGCTTTGCGAGAAACTCTCCGGGCGCAAGGTCGAGATCGGACTGGTGCCGTTCGGTTCGTTCGGTCTGACCGTGTTCGGCCTGTTGCTGTGGTGGCATTCCGGCGGAATCCCCGAGAGCGTCACCGGCCACAGCTGGACTGAAGTGCTGGGCTTTGCGCATACCTGGGCGGTGCTGGTCGACATTCTCGGCCTCGGCATTTTTGGCGGTTTCTATATCGTGCCGCTGTACGCGTTGATCCAGTCGCGCACCGCCGAGAACGAGCGGGCGCGGGTGATTGCCGCCAACAACATTCTCAACGCTCTGTTTATGGTGGTCTCGGCGATCGTTTCGATCGTGTTGCTGAGTGTGGTCAAACTGTCGATTCCGCAGCTGTTCCTGGTGGTGTCGCTGTTGAACATCGGCGTCAACGCCTACATCTTCAAGATCGTCCCCGAGTTCAGCATGCGTTTCATGATCTGGCTGCTCAGCCATTCCATGTACCGCGTAGAGCACCGCAACCTCGAGGCGATCCCGGACGAGGGCGCGGCGCTGCTGGTGTGCAAACACGTGTCGTTCGTCGATGCGCTGCTGATCGGCGGTGCGGTGCGTCGGCCGATTCGCTTTGTCATGTACTACAAAATCTATAACCTGCCGGTGCTGAACTTTATCTTCCGCACGGCGGGAACAATTCCGATTGCCGGACGCAACGAAGACATCCAGATCTACGAAAAGGCCTTCACCCGGATTGCCCAGTATCTGAAGGACGGTGAGCTGGTGTGCATCTTCCCCGAAGGCAAGTTGACCACCGATGGCGAGATCAACGAGTTCAAGGGCGGGCTGACGCGGATTCTCGAAGAGACGCCGGTGCCGGTGATTCCGCTGGCGTTGCAAGGGTTGTGGGGGAGTTTCTTCAGCCGCGATCCGAACAAGGGGCTGTTCAAGCGGTTGTGGTCGCGGGTGACGTTGGTGGCGGGTTCGGCGGTGACAGTGGACGCGGCGGAGCCGGCGAAACTGCAGGGGGTGGTGGGGGCGTTGCGCGGGGCAGTCAGATAATCGTCGCCTGATCGGCCCTCATCGCTGGCAAGCCAGCTCCCACAGGTTTTCTGGATTTACACAAGATTTGTGTTCACCGCAGATCCCTGTGGGAGCTGGCTTGCCAGCGATGGGGCCAGTGGCCTAAGCGCTGACCTTGAGGCCAATCAATCCGGTGATGATCAACGCCACACTGGCCAGGCGAATCAACGCCATCGATTCACCAAACAGAATGATCCCGGCAATCACCGTGCCCACAGCGCCGACTCCGGTCCAGATCGCATAAGCCGTACCCAGCGGCAATTCCTTCATTGCCAGACCCAGCAGGCCAAGGCTGATGGCCATGGCCGCAACGGTCAGGACGGTGGGGAGCGGGCGGGTGAAGCCGTCGGTGTATTTCAGGCCAACGGCCCAGCCGACTTCGAACAGGCCGGCGAAAAACAGAATGATCCAGGACATGAGAGACCTCCATCGATTGACGGGGCCGTCCCCGGATTGATAACTCGATCGAGCCGCAGGGTCGTCCCCGCGTAGCGCAACAGTCTGCCGAGCATCAATCCGGGGATCAAGTTTCCCGCTCAGTCGGCCGGCTGCTGTGCCAGCGTTTCACGGTCTTGTTTCTCGCTCATGCGCCGGAACCAGGTCGAAAGCAGCGCCCCGGAAATGTTGTGCCAGACGCTGAACAACGCGCTCGGCACCGCCGCCAGCGGCGAAAAGTGCGCGCTGGCCAAGGCCGCGCCCAACCCCGAGTTCTGCATGCCGACTTCCAGCGCCAGCGACTTGCGCTGCGCCAGTGGCAACTTGAACAGGCGCCCGGTGAAGTAACCCAGCAAGTAGCCGAAGCTGTTGTGCAGCATCACCACGGCCATGATCAGCAGCCCGGATTCGGCAATCTTCGCCTGACTGGCGGCCACCACGGCGGTGACGATGATCACGATGCTGACCACCGACACCAGTGGCAACACGTCCACCGCGTGGCGCACCTTGTCGCCGAGCACGCGTTGCGCGACCACGCCGAGCACGATCGGCAGCAGCACCACTTGCAGAATCGACCAGAACAATTC
>Ga0105250_10001355_pt1 | contig 13325 bp, 7 predicted proteins | sample KBSS54metaG_FD_80425 | JGI IMG/M metagenome (GOLD analysis project Ga0105250, IMG submission 80425) | Switchgrass rhizosphere microbial communities from Kellogg Biological Station, Michigan, USA - KBS S5-4 metaG | ecosystem: Host-associated > Plants > Roots > Rhizosphere > Soil | place...
ATTACTTGCAGGTTGGATTATTCCAGATCATGGCTGGCGCATGCTGTTTTACGTTGCGATTATTCCCGTCATTATTGCCGTTTTAATGCATATTTTTGTACCAGAACCACAAGCATGGCAACAGGCTCGACTACAACAACCTGTTGCGGCTCAAAACGCATCGAAAACTTCGGCATTTAAACTTATTTTCCAAGATAAACAGAACCGTAATATGTTTATCCTTTGGGCACTAACCGCAGGTTTCTTACAATTTGGTTATTATGGGGTAAACAACTGGATGCCTTCTTACCTAGAAAGTGAGTTAGGTATGAAGTTTAAAGAAATGACTGCCTATATGGTCGGTACTTATACCGCCATGATTTTAGGTAAAGTCCTTGCCGGCATGATGGCAGACAAACTAGGTCGTCGTTTTACCTATGCCTTTGGTGCCATTGGTACTGCTATTTTCTTACCACTTATTGTTTTTTATAACTCTCCAAGCAATATTTTATATTTACTCGTTACCTTCGGTTTCTTATACGGTATTCCTTACGGCGTAAATGCAACCTATATGACTGAAAGTTTTGCGACAGCCATCCGCGGTACAGCAATTGGCGGCGCTTATAATGTTGGTCGTCTTGGAGCAGCCCTTGCACCTGCCACAATTGGCTTCTTAGCATCTGGTGGTTCTATTGGTTTAGGTTTTGTCGTAATGGGCGCTGCCTACCTGATTTGTGGTGTGATTCCCGCCCTATTCATTAAAGAAAAATTATATGACCCACAAAAGTCGTAAAGAGATCCATCACAAAATACCACATAGGTCATGTGCTTATATGGTTGATGGTTCTAACGATCGAAACATGTGTTTTAGATCGTTAGTAGGAAATAAGGAATTTACTCCTCAAAGTTACTCCTTATTTCCATATATGTAGAGTTTATTACTCTTCATTTTAATTTTTTAGGTAAGCTTAGTTCCCAAGGGAGCTAAGCTTAAAAAGATATAGACCTAAACATTTGTTTAAGGTCGTTCACCCTGTCCCAAACGGCGTTCAATATCATCTAAAACATTTGGCAAGTCAGCGACACTATCAATCACATAGTGAGCGCCCGACGCATTCATTTTTTGATATGCCTTATCTTTTAAAATAATCTGTTCATCTGCCGATAATGCAGTCCACTCTTCAAAGCTTAAACCGACTTCATTACCGCTAATCGCAAGCCCGACCGTCCAGCACCCTGCGTTTAAACCTTCATCAATACCAACCACGGTGTCATCTACTTTTACAACAGTTTTAATGTCGGATACGTTGAGTTGAATTAAGTTTTTCCATAGCATTTCAGGATACGGACGGCCAAATTTCACATCACTGGCTGTAACAATACAGTCTGGGCGGTAGCCCTGATCGGCAGCATCTTTGACCAAACGACCAATCATCATTGATGCATAACCCGTGTTACTGCCGATTTTTGCACCACGTTTTTTAATATTTTCAAACGTTTCTAATGCACCCGGAATTAAAGCAGAACATTTAGGAATAGAATTTAACTGATAAGGAATAAAGTCTTTATATAAACGGTTAATATCTGCTTCAGTTGCCGCCTGACCATATACTTCCTGCCATGCCGCCGCTACACGCGGCATTTTTAAAACTGCTGCAATATGGTCACGTTTTTCTAAGCCCATTGGCGCACGCGCTTCTTCAACAGTAATTTCAATGTTGTTGTCTTTAAATAACGCCATAAAAGCCAAAATTGGTGCGCGTGAGCCAAAATCTACTGTTGTGCCAGCCCAGTCAAAAACAACAGCCTGAATTTGTGTATTGTTGGTTGTCATGGTGTATTTCCTTTAATTTAATAAAAATTATGCTGTTGCAGCTTGATTGAGGTGGTTTTCACAGTAGCTGGCAATCGCCGCAAGAAGTCCTTCAATGTCTTGAATATAAACTTCGCCAATATTGCCAATACGGAAACAATTAAGGTCTGTGACTTTACCCGGATAAATCACATAGCCTGATTTTTTCAAGGTTTCATAAAATGACTGGAAGCTAAATGTCTCGGCTGTTGGGTAAAGAAAAGTGGTAATGATGGGTGATTGTGGACACTCTTCACCGAGTACCAATTCAAAACCAAGCTGCTGCATACCTTCAGATAAGGTTTGCTGGTTTTGTAAGTAACGTTGATAACGTGCAGTAACACCGCCTTCTGCCTCAAGCTCAAGTAAGGCTTGATAAAAAGCACGCACCACATGGGTTGGCGAGGTAAAACGCCATTTACCGTCATACTGCTCCATCGTGTTCCACTGATCATACAAATCGAGGCTGACCGAACGAGCCAAGCCTTTACATGCTTCTAGGCAATCACGCTTTGCCAAAATAAAACCAAAGCCCGGAACACCTTGAATGCATTTATTTGCACTTGAAATCAGGAAATCAATTTCAAGCTCAGCAATATCCATAGGCACACCACCAAATGAACTCATGGCATCTACAATCCAGATTTTTCCTGCCGCTTTAACTAAACGACCAATGTCTTGAATAGGGTTTAAAATACCAGTGGTGGTTTCACAATGTACACAAGCAACATGACTAATGGTTTTATCTTGTAAAACGCGCTCAATCTCTTGTAAATCTGGTATTTGAGTTTCTAAATAGTTCAGTTCTACAACTTCAATATTTAGGCAACGCGCCATTTGCACCATACGTGCACCATATGCGCCGTTATTGATAATTAAGGTTTTACCATCACGCGGAATAGCTGAACCAAGCACAGACTCCACTGCAAAACTACCACTGCCTTGCATTAACACAGCCGTATATTTTTCAGGTTGGCTGGTTGCCAATTTGACCAATCGATTACGAATATCTTGTACCAGCGAGTTGTATTCTTGGTCCCAAGTACACCAGTCTTTTTGCATTGTACGGCGTACTGTTGCCGATGTTGATAAGGGTCCTGGAGTAAGAAGCAAATATTTGTTCTCTAAGTCCATATCGAGTTGTGGTTGCATGTTCATAATGTTACTCATTTCTTTCGCGTTCATTTCAATATACATCAATCTGGTTTAAACCAGATGACAAACTAGTAAATATTTTGTTCTAATACTTCTTTCATAAATCCAGCCCCCGTGGTCATGCCTTTGCCAGCAATTGCACTTACCAGAAAGATGTTTTTTTCAGCTTCAGTGATACAGGCCAACTCATGTTCATGAGTCAGGTAATAACCATTCCAGCGTTTTTGAATTGGAGGTAAAGTCAGCCCTAGTTTTTCGTGGCAGTAAGCTTGAATAAACTCATTAATCTCTTCATGCTGCTCGAACTGAGGCGCTTCATTAATCGGATGGTATTCGTGACTATCGCCCACGATCAGTTCACCATATTCGTTTTGTTTAATCAGAATATGAATACCGAATTCTTTAATGAAACCCTGTTGTGATGCTTTAACTAGCTCGGCATGACTTGGGCAAATTTCAAAAGCTGGATAACGTGAAATAGATAAGCCTGAATAAAGAGAAGCATTTAATTTTTGGCGAAACCGTTGAGTCAGGGCCATTTGTAAGCCACAACGTTTCAGATTTAAGCTTTGTAACAGATCTGGATATAAAACATCGATGACTTCACCGTGACAGATCAAAACTTTATTTGCCCGATATGCCTCGCCACTTGCCAAACGAACCTGACAACTTTTCTGCTGATATTGGGTTTGAACGACACAGGCATTGGTATAAATCTCTACACCTTTTCTTTGTGCATATGCCAACAATCGTTGCCCAATTACATGCGGTTCAACCGAATAATCCTCCTCAAAAACTAACCCACCTTGAAACTGTTGCTGGGGGTTTAAATAGGAAAATTGGGTGACCAGTTCATCATGGCTTCGCAGATGAACTGGTATTTGGTATTTATTTGCACACTCGGCAAATTCATTTAAAACCTGCCATTCAAGTGCCGTATTGGCTAGATATACGCCTTGCTTTTGAGCAAATGAAATATCGGTTTCAGCCTGAATGCGTTGGTAAAAGGAACGTGTTTCAATTGCATACTTTCGCCACTGTTGCTCTGGATGGGTTAAGGTCGATGTTCCGACCATGCCAAAATTACGGCGAGTTGCCCCCACAGGTTGGGCATTTTTCTCGAAGATACAGACTTTTAAGCCTTGTTCTTGTGCCTGTATGGCAGCGGACAAACCTAAAATACCCGCACCGACAACAATCAAATCAAACTGTACGTGATTCATAAGACTTCCAATTTGCGAAATTTAGGATGAATAAACCCTTGCCTTGTTGAACAAAGCATTTCGTTTCAGTCGGTTAAATAAAAATTGTGTTTAGCTAAAACTTAGTGAGAGCTTTCACGCCATTGCTGACTGCTTGCCATAATTTTTCTGGTAAATAACCAATGAATGAGTTTTACAACACATGAGGTGGTTAAAATGAGAATGCTCATAGCAACAGCAGCAACCGTGTCTCCTGCATCATCCATATTTAAAACCGCCACCGCAGCTAAACTTGTGTCTGGTGAATAGAGGAAAATGGCAGCCGACACAGTGGTCATGGCATTGACAAAAACATAAACCGATACATCGCATAACGCTGGAAAACACATGGGCAAATATACTTTCCAAAAAGTTTTCCACTTCGATGTCCCCAGAGTTTCTGCTGCCTGATCGAGTTGTAGCGGAATCAGTTTAATCGCATTTGTTAACGTAAGGTGTGGCACGGTGTAATAATGCACAATGGTTGAAATCACCAAAATGGTCATGGTTCCATACAGCACATTTAACGGATTACTTTGTTGGTTAAAAAACAAAATATAAGCAATACCTAGAACCAGCCCCGGCACAGCAAGGGGTAATAAAACCAAAGCTTGCACATAGTTTTTAATGAGTGGGTGTGCCTTAAAACGTTCGATTAATAGTGCCACCATAAAAATCAGTACTGTTCCAAAAACCGTACTAAAAAATGCCATGCGAACCGAGTTAAAGTACGCCGCCCAACCGCCGCCATCGACATATTCAAAACTGTAATGTGCTAAGGTCAAAGACAAATCATAAGGCCAAGACTGAATGAATGAAGCCAGCACAGCCGTAAAGATAATCAGTAAAATCGCCCCTGAAACCAAACCACAAAATAAGCTCAGAACGACTTCAAGTTTTTTATTCGATGCTGAGATATAAGGTTTAGCCTGAAAAGCTTGAAAGCGTGCATGGCGTTTACTTTGTATTCGATCGAAAATAAATACGAACACTGCTGGTAGCAATAACAAGATGGAAATCACTGCTCCCATACTCATGTTTTGCTGACCAATAATCTGTTTATAGACATCAAGCGCCATCATGTTAAATGAACCGCCGATGACTTTTGGAATCCCAAAATCGGTCAGCACATAAATAAAAGCCACAAGGCTTGCGCTGATCAGTCCATACCGAATTGCGGGTAGTGTGACGTGGTAATGCGTCTTCCAGATATTTTTGCCAAGCGACAAAGATGCTTCAATTAAACGCTGATCGACACTGCGAAAAGACACCATCATCAACATCAAAATTGCTGGAAATAGCCAAAAACAGTAACTGATTAAAATACCGATTGGGCCGTAAATTTGTATATCGCCCATTAAAGGTTTAAACACACCTTGCTTACCAAACAAATAAACCAATGCCAAAGAAGGCAAAAGTGACGGCGCTAAAATGGGTAAAAAAGCGACCACTTTAAAGAAGCCTTTGCCTTTTATATCCACATTGGTGAGTGCAAAAGCATAAATACTGGCAAGAAATACTGTAATGACAGTAGCAATACAAGCAACCCACAACGAGTTAAATATAGAACTGAGTAAAGCTGGGCTTGCAAAATAATTATAAAAATTTTCTAGGCCAACAAAATTTTGATTTTCATCAAAAAAAGCCGTTTCAAACAGCATCATTAAAGGAGCAATAACCGCTAAAGTCAAAGCGATTGCGACCGTAGCCAAAGCAATATTTGATCTTAATGAATATTCAATTTTTCGACGCGGCTGTGTTTCTAAAACCGCTGAGGCAGCTTCATTTAACATAGTGCGTACCCTTGTTCGTCAAAGACATGAATGAGCTGATTAGACACTTTTATAAACATGAGTTCTTGCAAAGATTTGAACTGGGTATTTTCAAGTTCAATTTGCAAAAGGTGTTTTGCCTGCTCAATTCCATCAATATGAATAGTGCAAAACAAACGGCGTTTTGCACCTAAAAATTCAGTGCTTACTACTTTAACTGGCAAATACAACGACTCTTTATCACTACCAAAATCATCAACCAACTCGACAGCTTCGGGTCTAAAACCAATGCTGTAGTTTTCCCCAGCTTTAAGTTTTTGCTGTTCCAAATTTAGAGGAATAAAACCCAAAACCTCGAGCTGATTAGCTACTGCACAAGTAGCTACTAAAAAGTTCATGGTGCCAATAAACTTTGCAACGAATTGGGTTTGTGGCTTGTAGTAAATATTGTGCGGCGTATCAATTTGCTCAATGACACCATGATTCATCACCACAACACGGTCAGAAATGCTTAATGCTTCTTCTTGATCGTGCGTCACCATAATGGTTGGCAAGTTAAGCTTTGATTGAATCGAACGGATCTTTTGTCTTAGGTTTAGACGCACTTGTGCATCGAGAGCAGACAATGGTTCGTCCAACAGTAAAATATCAGGCTTCGGTGCAATTGCCCGAGCAAGCGCAACACGTTGCTGCTGTCCACCCGACAATTGGTTGGGATATTTTTTAGCAATATCGGGTAATTCAATCAGTTCTAATAACTGCTGAACTCGTTGACTACGCTGTACTTTATCCCATTTTTTTTTGTCTAAGCCAAAAGCAATATTTTCTTCAACATTTAAGTTTGGAAATAACGCATAGTTCTGAAACACAATGCCACAGTGACGCTTTTCAGCACTCAACAACGTAATGTCTGTGTCCTTTTTTATGACTTTTCCATAATCAGGTTTTTCCAGACCCGCAATTATCCGCAGCAATGTGGTTTTACCGCATCCTGAAGGTCCCAAAAAGCTCACGAACTCGCCAGCTTTCAGGTCTAAATTAATATGCGTTAGGGCCTGAAAGTGTTGAAACTTTTTTTGAATATCTATCACTTCTAAAACCGAAGGGCCATGTTCAGGATATTTATAGGTCGTTAATGTCGACAATAAATGCCCTGCTAACTCAGCCTTTTGGTTTTGACCTAGCAGCGATGATTGCAATGACGAAGGAATTTGCATAATGAGGTCCTTATCCAAAAGATCACTTTTCAAAACGCTTTGACCATTCAGCCAAAATACGTTCACGCTGCTCGGCCGCCCAATAAAAATCATTTTTTACGAGCATTTGAGGAAGGTTTTTCGGGAAGTCCATAGTGGTATTTTCAATTCCTTTGTAGGCCACCATTGAAAAGTTATGGGCATAGGCTTCGTTTGCCGCTTTGCTTACCGACCAATTTATAAATTTTTGCGCGCTACTTAATTTCTTGGTTCCTTTCACAATTGCTGAGGCTTCCATTTCCCAGCCTAAACCTTCAGTTGGATAAACCACTTCTAAAGGTGCACCTTCTGCTTTTAATTTAAATGCCGGATAACCGAAAGAAACGCCAATTGGGATTTCACCTTGTGCCGCCATCTTGCAAGGTTTTGAGCCCGAGTGAGGATATTGTGAAATGTTTTTATCTAAAGCCTGCATATAGTCCCAAGCCTGCTTTTCACCCCAAATTTGCATCCAAGCAGTGACATCCAAATACCCTGTGCCACTTGAAGCTGGGTTTGGCATGACAATCAGATTTTTATAAATGGGGTTGGTTAAATCTTTCCAAGTTTTTGGAATCGGTAATTTACGCTTTTCTAATTCGACTTTATTGACACAGATTGCAGATTCCCATGCATCCATACCCGTCCAAGTCGGTACAGGTTTTTGGCTCACAAATTCTGGTTTTAAATTTTGGATGCCTTCTGGTTTAAATGGCTCAAGCATGTCTTTTTTTTCCATGACCAGCAAACTGGTTAAAGCCACACCAAAAATCACATCCGCTTGTGGGTTTTTCTGCTCTGCCAAAACTTTAGCGGTGATCACACCTGTTGAATCACGTACCCATTTTACTTTTAGCTCTGGATAGGCTTTATGCAATTCTTCTTGGTACTGTTTGAGCTGGTCGGCTTCCACTGCCGTATAGACTGTAATTTCTTCTGAGTTTTTTGATGTTGCTGATGAACATCCCATTTGAATAGCGACCACCACACCTAAAACTGATGCAGTACCAAGTTTAATTGTCTGTTGAACATACTGTTTCATCTGCAAACCATCGAATGCAATTAGTTAATGATCGTATTTCAACAGGTTTATATGACAGTTCAATTAATCTGGTTTAAACCAGATTTTATTTTTATGCTCGTGCTTCGAAATGTAAATCTAAAACGTCATGTAACCAATATTCTTGGTCAACGTCGGTAATCATGCCCTCTTCATTTCTGTTGCTACGACGAATATACAGTCCGAGCGCACCTACATTGACATGTAATGCCTTTGCCTGTTGTTCTGATAAAGCTGTTGGATAGAGGTTAATATCGGCCCTAGTGATATAGCAGTTATATTGATTTGCCATAAGTAAAGTAATGGATTGCTTGAGATCATGAGTTAAAAACTCAGGAAAAAGCTTGGCGTTAACCCGTAAATGCTCAACCAAAACAGGGCGTCCATTAATGCAACGACGTCGCCAAATTGAATAAATCGGATGCCCTTTTTCAACTTTTAGATGCTTGGCATCCCAAGAAGTAGCCGTCGTTAACTCACTCGAAATCACTTCTGTAGAAGGTTCATAGCCTTGTTCAATCACAAATTGATTAAAGTTTTTTGTAGATTGCGGGTGATAAATAATACGTGGAGAACGAACATACCAACCACGACGGTCCAAACGATAAATCAAACCATCGGTTTCCAAAGCCAGCAAAGCTTCACGTGCAGCAACACGAGTGGTTTGGAATTGTTCAGAAAGCACTCTTTCCGACGGGAGTTTTGCGTGGGCTTCTAATACACCCGATTCAATGTCATGGGCAATTGCATCGCGGATAGGAATATATTTAGGTATGCGTGCTTGGTCCTGTTCCATACAAACTTAGAATTTATAAATAAAGAAATTAATAGCAATATACTGAAAAAATGTGACAAAAGCTTTTATTAATGCTGATGTTTCAAACAAAGTACGGCCTATTCTCCAATTTTTTCTAATTAATTTTTTTCATAAAAAGTAGCAACATGGCTTTGTGTTCGATGTAAAAGTTTTTGATAGAAAAACTTAGCAGCTGGTAACTTCGCATTATAAAAAGCTTCCTCTTGTTTACCCAATTCTAATTTTTCATGAGCAAATTATGCCTGTCGAGCTCACAGATAAGCGGACTCAATGCAACTATAAAAATAGAGGTAATCTAAAAATACTATCTCGCCATTTTTAAGCATAGTAATAGCGCGATCATGATGAAAAGCAGAAATGACAAGAATGTAAACTTATAACCCCACCTGTACTATAGTTAAAACAGCAATAGATAAGAACAAAAGTGGTGGAACATAATCAAACCATGATGCTTTTTGTATAATAGACTTTAATTTTCTAGCCATTGCGCCAACAGACATATTCACACAAATACCGCCAAAATTAAAAATTAGTCCATATAAAAGAAAATACAGCCAAGCAGGATGAGAATCTGAAGGTACAAATTGTGGTAACAGGCTAACAAAAAAGAGGCCAATCTTTGGGTTAGACAAATTAATCAGCATCCCTTTGCTAAATGCATGGCGGGCTGATTCTGTAGAGTTTTGAGAAAGAATATTTGGACTTTCTATTGATTTACGTTTAGGCCAAGACAGATATGCTAAATAAATTAAATACAAAGCACCAGTAAATTGAATAATTTTGTATAGCATAGGAATTTCTTGAAAGATAACCATTAATCCAAATGCTGTTAACAAAACATAGAAGAAGACACCAAACTCTACTCCTGCTGCTGCCTTTAATCCTGCTTTTATTCCATGTTTTAATGATTGATTCATTACATAAAACATAGCAGGACCAGGTGACAGATTAATGATCAACACTGTTATAATAAAAGATAAGAAACTATAATTCATTAGTTATTCTTTCCATTAAGTATTTCTTAAAAATATAATTCTTTAGAAAAATATTACTTTAAGTTCAAATTCATTAAACAAGTCAAAATTGGCATTTTTTAAATAGATTATTGTCAGTTATCTACTTCCAAATTATTAAAAACCACTTACAAATACCCTTGTGATAGAGCTTTACATTCTAACCACTAGACTTATTAAAAAACTTAGTTGTTCGATATTTCAACAAATGTACCACACCATATAAAAATTGAGACCTTGTGACAAACCCACTATCAGTTAACATCTAAACCATCAACTTATAGAATAAAAATATAATAACAAATAAAAACTTACAACCACCTCCACAACTGTTAAAAAATTATTTTTCATTGAAATTTTTTAATATACTTATTATTTTATTAAAACTAATATATTAAAATATTTTATTAAATATGCATTAATATTTTGATCTTAATTTAACCATAACAGTGGATTAGAAATTATCTCAAACAATCAGAATTAAATGCTTTATTTGAGCTACCTGATAAAAAAGCTCTACGCCAAATGCTAGATATCAATAAATTATTTATTTTTTCTAATTAATTTTTTATTTTTAATAAGTTAAACCACTTTATTAGAAATCATTAAAAACCATATGTCCAAAAACTCATCTCCACACCTTAGCATTTATAAGATTATCTTAATATTTATTTAGTCGAGATCTAAAATATAAAAAATTCAAGAAATTTTCTTCTATGAAGCACAATTAAGGACATTCATTTAAATATATCCCTTCTATTTTTATCAAATGATAACCAATATCAATTTTAAAAAACAAGATAATTATTAGCCATAACCACCTATATTACTTTACCAAACGTTATATTTTTAAAAAAATTGATTAAAAAATAGCACCACCAATTAGATTAAAAAAATAACACTCAGAAAATATAATAAATTTTCCTATTGTTTTTTTAAGAATGTATATCTAGATTTAATTAAGATTATTTAAATGCTAGATAAATTTTTTAATTTGGATTAAGTAAACTTAAATCTTAATCAATACTAGTCATATCATAATATTTTAAGGAGAAAGTATTATTACGATCAAATTATATGAAATTTCAAATCAATTATATTGCTGTACTTAACCATAAAAATTTACCCAGTCTTAAATCATATTCAACTAGGAAAGATTAAAAAGCTTATGAAACTTAAAACAAAATTTTCTCATCTCGCTTATAGCTGTGCATTCGTATTATTCGGTTCGGTGCAATTTGCTCATGCCGCGCCTTTACTCACGCCTCACATCACAAATGAAGTCAGTCCTGCACCTACAGCCAATGCATGGATTGAAATTGATACTCAAGCGTTTGAAGATAATATTAAAACGGCAAATCAGTTACTTAATGGCAAAACACAACTTTGTGTAGTAATGAAAGCTAACGCGTACGGCCATAGCATTGATCTACTTATGCCAAGTGTTATGAAGTTAAACGTATCTTGTATTGGCATTACCAGTAATGCTGAAGCGGCTATGGTACGTAAGCATGGCTATAAAGGCAAAATTACACGTTTACGCACAGCAACGGACAGTGAAATTATCAACGCACAAGCGTTAAATATTGAAGAGCTTTTCGGCAATTATGATCAAGCCTCTCGTCTCTCACAATGGGCAGCAGCTAATAATACAACTATTCACTATAGCTTGGCTTTAAATTCAGGTGGTATGGATCGTAATGGCCTTGAAATGTCTTCGTCTCAAGGTAAAGAACATGCAGTTGCGATCACCAAACTCCCTCATCTTAAAATTGACGGTATTATGACCCACTATGCCGTAGAAGATGCGAAATATGTCCGCGAGCGTCTAGCTCAATTTAATGAACAAACAGCATGGTTGATTAAAAAAGCCAAACTTAACCGTAAAGAATTGACATTACACACAGCTAACTCATTTGCTACTGTAAACGTTCCTGAATCACATTTAGATATGGTTCGTGCAGGCGGAATTATATATGGGGATTTTCCTAATCACCCAGAATTTAAACGTATGATGGCATTTAAAACACAAATTGCCGCAGTTAATGACTACCTAAAAGATTCAACTGTGGGTTATGACCAAACCTATACTTTGAAACGTGACTCTAAACTTGCAAACCTCCCTGTAGGTTATTCGGATGGCTACCGTCGTAGTTTTAGTAATAAGGCTTTTGTATTAGTAAATGGGCAAAAAGCACCAGTGGTTGGTCGAGTATCAATGAATACTGTTATGGTTGATGTAACAGATATTCCTGAGGCCAAAGCGGGCGATGAAGTTGTATTATTTGGTCGTCAAGGGGATGCTGAAGTTAAATCTAGTGATTTAACGAGTCTTACAGGCCATATTTTGACAGAAGCCTATATCCCTTGGAGTAACTCTAATCCACAAGTGATTAAGCCCCTTCAATCTCAGCAACAAGTGATATTAACCAATAATAAAGTTATGGCAACCGCCAACTAAACTTTAGGTTAATTGATAGGTAGCCCTATATTTTGAAAAGTATTGGGGCTACTTTTAGCCGAATCACATCTCTTAAACTAACTTATCCCATCCAATTTCTTTTATAAAAAAAGAGCATTTTCATGCCCTTTTTATTTTTTATCTAGCTTTTAGCTTGCGTGCTTAAAACTATCAATCTGCTTAATCTCATAAGGCAAACCGACATAGTTTTCAGCCAATGTTGTTCTACCTGCAATTGACCCGAGCACATAACTTAGTTCGGCTTGTTTAATCTTATGATCAAACTCGCTTTCAGTTTCAAAGCGATGTAATAAATGAGTCATCCACCAAGAAAAACGTTCAGCTTTCCATACACGTTGTAGGCATTTCTCAGAATATTCATCAATACCCTGTTCTGAACCTTCGGCATAATATTCAACAAGTGCACTTGATAAATAAGCAATATCAGACGCAGCGAGATTGAGGCCTTTTGCTCCTGTTGGTGGAACAATATGCGCAGCATCACCTGCTAAAAATAGTTTTCCGAAGCGCATTGGCTCAGTCACAAAACTACGTAACGGCGCAATACTTTTTTCAATAGAGGCCCCAGTTACTAGCTTTTCACGGCTTTCAGGATCTAGGCGGTTTTTTAACTCATCCCAGAACTTTTCATCCGACCAGTCTTCTACGTGATCTGTTAAAGGGACTTGTAAATAATAACGGCTACGCGTTTCAGAACGCATACTGCATAAAGCAAATCC
>Ga0105250_10001357_pt1 | contig 13298 bp, 18 predicted proteins | sample KBSS54metaG_FD_80425 | JGI IMG/M metagenome (GOLD analysis project Ga0105250, IMG submission 80425) | Switchgrass rhizosphere microbial communities from Kellogg Biological Station, Michigan, USA - KBS S5-4 metaG | ecosystem: Host-associated > Plants > Roots > Rhizosphere > Soil | place...
GATTCAGACAGTGCAGAGGTCGGTGGTACGTATAGATTAGTGCGAAGTCTCACGGTTTGGGTGCCTCTTTCTGACGCGCAGATGCGGCATTAATTCCCAGGGCGTAACTATACAGAGGCTGCAATCATCAATCTCGTTGTTTTGTGCCCATTTTGCGGGCCTCGCGAAGTATTTATGAATGTTAAGATCGCCGCTTTGTGATTTTCGAGGAAAGCGTTGTGCGCAAATTGGTCTGGATGGTCGCGGCACTGGCATTGGCGGGATGTGGTGAAGGCAAGAGTGTAGACGTGCAGAAGCCGAAAACGGCCGTCGCGGCCGCACCTGCGGCGGCGTCCGCCCCGCAATGGGACCTCGAAGTACGCGGCGAAACACCTCAGGCTGTCAGTGATCTGAGTGGCTGGTTGATCGAACATGCGTTCGTGCCGACCGTGATCAAGGACAGCAGCGGCAAGACGCGGATCCTGATTGGTCCGTTCAACTCCCAGGCCGACGCGCAAGCGCGCAAGGTAGAGGTGGATGCGGCATTGGTGAAGGCCAAGAAGCAGAACGTCGAGTCGGTGCTCGTCGAGCATCCGCTCGCGCCGTAAGCAGCACTTTCAGCGGAGCGGCCTAAAGGACATCGTGGGCGATTCGTCTTATACGAGTCAATCACGATTTCCCGAAGGAGCTCCGCATGGCCTCCGCCGCTCCCTACAAACTCTTCAATGCGGTTTTGCACCGCAAGACGCTGGTGAGTCCGCACATGATGCGGATCACGCTCGCCGACCCTTCGATAGGTGGCATGGCCACTTGGGCGCCGGATCAGCGCGTCAAGCTGTTCTTTCCTGCTGAGGGTGGAACTCCCGCAAATCTTGCGCAGGAAGAGGGCTGGTACGCCCGTTTTCGCTCGATGCTCGCGAGTCGTCGACCAGCAATGCGCACTTACACCATTCGTCATTTGCGCGCGGATCAGGGCGAGGTCGACATCGACTTTGTTCTGCATGGCGAAACCGGTCCCGCGTCGCGCTGGGCGCTGCGTGCGCAGCCAGGAGCGTCGATGCAGATTCTCGCTCCTGACAGCGGTTTTTCCGCGCAGGACGCCGGAGGGTTCGAATGGAAACCGCCGCAGGTGCTCAAGGAGGTTTTGCTGGTGGCCGATGCCACGGCATTGCCGGCCGCCATGGGCATTCTTGGCGAGTTGACTGCCATGGCTGAACCGCCTCAGACTCAGGCTTACTTTGAAGTGGACAGCGCACCAGACATGCTCCCGGTGCCGGATTGGCCTGGGCTGTCGGTGCAGTGGCTGATTCGCGATCAGGCGCCAGAAGTAGTGGCTGGGGCGCTGATGGTAAGGGCAGTGCAGCAGGCGTTCCTGCCGGCAGAGGATTCATCGGTCGGGCAAGCTGCCGAACTCGCCGAAGTCGATATCGACAAAGACATACTCTGGGAGATCGCCAACACGGCCCCTGAAGGTTTTTATGGCTGGATTGCCGGAGAAAGCGCAGCGGTCATGCGTCTGCGCAAATACCTGATCAAGGAGTGCGGTATCCCCCGCGAGTCACTCAATCTGATGGGCTATTGGCGCTACAACAAGGCTGGCAGCTAAAAACAAAAAAGGCCTCGAACATCACGTTCGAGGCCTTTTCTTTTGCGCTGAAGAATCAGCCGCAGGCTTTCAGGTTTACCGGGCCGACAAATTCATTGCCGCGTCCCATCACGCACGCCACGCTCTGATTGCGTTGACGTTCCCAGTCCTGCACTGGATAAGTTTTGTCCCACGCTTCGTACAGTTGCCGATCCTGTTTCGACAGGCGCAAGCCGTACTGCTTGCTCATGTAGAAATAGGTGCGCGCGATCATGCCGCGAATCGACGGACGCGGCATGACCTTCTTGGCCTTGAAGTCGACCTGGGTCAGGCACGAGCCGTACTGCCCGGATTGCACCGGCAGCCAGCCATAACTGAAGTTGCTGCGGTCACCGTTGACCTCACCAATGCTCGGCACCAGGTTGTGCAGGTCGGCTTCGGCCTTCTGGTAACTCGGGTCATAGCGGGTGCAGTTCTTGCGCCCGCCCGACTGCCAGCATTGACGCTGGTGACCGAACTCCCACGCCGGGACGATGTGTTCCCATTCGATGCGTGAAGCACGCTTGGCATTCTTGCGCGGCACGTAACCGCATGCCTTCAAGTCCACCTTGTTGCCGGTGTACTTGCACCCGCAGTAAAACTCGGTGGACTGCGGTGCATAGAGTTTCCAGGCGGCCTTTTTGGCCTCGGTAAAGGTGCGGGGCGCGCCAGCCTGGGCGCCAAAAGCGATGAACAGCAGCAGCAAAGCAAAACAGCGGACACTCATTGAATCAATCTTCCTTCGGCACAACCCAAAAAATCTGCACGCCGCCATCGTCGCGATAGGCGAGTGTGACGTTGACGTTCTCGTCGATTTCCTCGAGCAGTTGCTCCCATGCATCCACAGGCTCGTCCGGCAGGCGGAAGATCAGTGCGGCTTTGGCTTTTTGTGCGGTAGGAGAATTGATGATTTTCTGAACGCGCATGCCCATGCGTTCGTAAGCGTCAGGAGCATCAGGAGAGGTGGCCACGAGGTTATCCTTATTAAGCTGTACGTGCATACAGTATTTAACTGTAAGCATTTTCGCAACTGCTTAAAATTCAAGAAAATCCTCTGACAGCGCTTTTCCGATTTTGGTGTAGGTCGGGTCGATTATTTTGTATGAAAAAGTCGCGCTCAGCGTAAGTGGCAGCACCACCCGCCGCACGGGCGAGTGGTGAGCAGGTTGCCCGACCCGAAAGTGTCAGGCGAGGGCCAATCAATATTCCCAGAACATCCGCTGCAGTTCTTTGCTGTCGTTGGTTTTGGTCAGGGCGACCATGGCCAGGATGCGGGCCTTTTGCGGGTTCAGGTCGTGAGCGACCACCCAGTCGTACTTGTCGTCAGGTTGTTCGGCGTTACGCAGGACGAAACCACCGGCGTTGACGTGGGACGAGCGGATGATCTGCACGCCGTCTTTACGCAGGGCTTGCAGGGATGGCACTACGCGCGAAGACACCGAACCGTTACCGGTACCGGCATGGATGATCGCTTTGGCGCCGGCCTGGGCCAGAGCCTTGTAAGCGGTGTCGTCGACGTTGCCGTAGGAGTAGGCGATTTCTACGTCAGGCAGGCTCTTGATGTTTTTGATGTCGAATTCCGAATCCATGGTGTGACGCTTGGCCGGCAAGCGGAACCAGTAGGATTTGCCTTCAACCACCATGCCCAGCGGGCCCCAAGGGCTTTTGAACGCCTCGGTCTTGATGTTGATCATTTTGCTGACGTCGCGACCGGACTGGATCTCGTCGTTCATGGTCACCAGCACGCCTTTGCCGTGCGCTTCTTTGCTGCTGGCGACGGCGACGGCGTTGTACAGGTTGAGCATGCCGTCCGCCGACATGGCGGTGCCCGGACGCATCGAGCCGACCACGATGATCGGCTTGTCGGTTTTTTCCACCAGGTTCAGGAAGTACGCGGTTTCTTCCAGAGTGTCGGTGCCGTGGGTGATGACGATGCCATCGACGTCTTTGCTGTCGGCCAGTTCCGATACGCGGCGACCCAGTTGCAGCAGGTTGTCGTTGGTGATGCTTTCCGAAGCGATCTGCATGACTTGTTCGCCACGCACGTTCGCCAGTTTGCTCAGTTCGGGGATGCCGGCGATCAGTTGTTCAATCCCGACTTTGGCCGCTTGATAGGTGGCGCTGTTGGCTGCGCTGGCGCCGGCATCCCGGCAATGGTGCCGCCCGTGGCAAGCACCACGACGTTGGCGAGTTTGGTCTGGGTTTCGACTTCTTTTGCCTGAAGGGCAGTGGGCAGGAGCAGGAGGAGGGCCAAAGCGCCCGGAACCAAGGTGTTGAAAGCAGATTTCATTATTTTTCTCTCTAGTAGTGAGACGGTGCTGATGCAGGTTCATCTAGATGCGCCCCGAGCCGATCTGAATGCCCGGGGTGCAGGCTAGGTAGCAGGATCTGTACCAGTGCTACTTTGCTTTAGAGAAATGTTTAACCTGATGATTTATATCAATATTTTGTAAGTTGGCGGATTCTTGAATGAATGGCTTGTCCGGGTTTCCGAACAAAAGAAGCTTTCGTGTTCGGTTCACCGAAAGGGACTGCACCTCCTGGCGACCGCAACGGCTTGCCGGTTCAGTTTTTCCGCTAAAGAAACCCGTCAGCAGGCCGATGGCTGTGGAAGGAAACGTTTATTTAGGGAGTTCACATGTCACTGACGATCGGTTTTTCAAATCCCGGCTCAGTCACCATTGGCGGTAAAACCGCAGCGACAATCAATGCAATGAACCAGGCGGAAGCAGATGCTGCCGACGAGGCGCTTGGCGTTGAAAAAGAACCGAGCAATCAAGTTCGCACCGGTGGTCCCGCGCAAGAAGCCAGCAAGGCGGATAGCGCTGACAGCGGCGACAGTCTGAGCGTGACCGTAAAAATGTTGCTCAAGCGCATGCAGGAATTGCAGAAGCAACTGCAGGAGCAGCAACAGCAACTGGCGGCGGCTCAGGCGGCGAGCTATCCGACGCCCGAGGCCAAGTCACAGGCGGTGATGTCCGTTCAGGGGCAGATCGCGCAAACTAGCGGCGCGCTGATGGAAGTCGCAGCGGCACTGGTCAAGGAAATGTCCAAGGATTCCACCAGCGGCAACCTGGTCAGCACCACGGCTTAAGCGGTAAGGGGTGAATCAGACGATTGCGCCCCGCAATACAACGACGATTTCTGATTGTTGACAAATGTCGGCGGGATTCGCATAGTTCGGTCTACGCAAACGTTTGCGCGGCTTCCCCGGTGCACTATTATCCGGAAGAGAGCGCTGAAGCTTACGCCAGCGCGAGCGTTGCTCACAATAATCATAAGATCGGAGTGAACCCATGAAGCTGCCATTCGCTGGACGTCTTCTTGCTGTCGCTATGCTGGCTGCCGCAGCCGCCGCACTACCTGTCTCTTCGGCTTTCGCCGAGTCCCCGGAAAAACCCAAAGTCGCACTGGTCATGAAATCCCTGGCCAACGAATTCTTCCTGACCATGGAAGATGGCGCCAAGGCCTACCAGAAAGAACCCTCCGCCGACTTCGACCTGATCTCCAACGGCATCAAGGACGAGACCGATACCGCCGGCCAGACCCGTATCGTCGAGCAGATGATTCTGGCCAAGGTCAACGCGCTCGTTATCGCACCGTCCGATTCCAAAGCCATGGTGCCGGTGATCAAGAAAGCCGTCGATGCCGGCATCACTGTGATCAACATTGACAACCAGCTTGATCCGCAGATCGTCAAAAGCAAAAACATCAGCGTGCCTTTCGTAGGCCCGGACAACCGCAAAGGTGCGCGTCTGGTCGGCGAATACCTGGCCAAGCAACTGAAGGCCGGTGACGAGGTCGGCATCATCGAAGGCGTGTCCACCACCACCAACGCCCAGCAACGCACCGCAGGCTTCAAGGATGCGATGGAGGCGGCGCAGATCAAGGTTGTCTCCTTGCAATCCGGTGACTGGGAGATCGACAAGGGCAACAAGGTTGCTGCGTCGATTCTCAGCGAATACCCGGATGTGAAGGCGCTGCTGGCGGGTAACGACAGCATGGCCGTTGGCGCTGTTTCCGCTGTGCGCGCTGCCGGTAAGGCGGGCAAGGTCCAAGTGGTCGGTTACGACAACATCAATGCGATCAAGCCGATGCTCAAGGATGGTCGTGTGCTGGCGACGGCCGATCAGTTCGCTGCCAAGCAGGCCGTGTTCGGTATCGAGACTGCGCTGAAAATCCTCAAGGGCGAAAAAGTCGACAGCGGCGTCAATGGCGTGATCGAAACGCCAGTCGAGCTGGTCACTAAGTAAGTCTTCCGGCGACACAACGGCGCTCGTCCGTCCGGACGAGCGCATGGAGAGTTTTTTATGTCAGTTTCCGCCCCGAACGCTGTCCTCTCGGTCAGCGGTATCGGTAAGACCTATGCGCAACCGGTGCTCACGGGCATCGACTTGACGCTGATGCGCGGTGAAGTGCTGGCGCTGACCGGTGAGAATGGCGCCGGTAAAAGCACGCTGTCGAAGATCATTGGGGGGCTGGTTACGCCCACCACCGGTCAGATGCAATTCCAGGGCAAGGACTACCGTCCGGGCAGTCGCACCCAGGCCGAAGAGCTTGGCGTGCGCATGGTCATGCAAGAACTCAATCTGCTGCCGACCCTGTCGGTGGCGGAAAACCTGTTTCTCGACAACCTGCCGAGCAACGGCGGCTGGATCAGTCGCAAGCAATTGCGCAAAGCCGCGATCGAGGCCATGGCGCAGGTTGGCCTCGATGCCATTGACCCGGACACCCTGGTCGGCGAACTGGGCATTGGCCATCAACAGATGGTCGAAATCGCACGCAACCTGATCGGCGATTGCCATGTGCTGATCCTTGATGAACCGACTGCGATGCTCACCGCCCGCGAGGTGGAAATGCTCTTCGAGCAGATCACTCGCTTGCAGGCGCGTGGCGTCTCCATCATCTATATCTCGCACCGCCTCGAAGAGCTGGCGCGCGTCGCGCAACGCATTGCCGTGCTGCGTGACGGCAATCTGGTCTGCGTCGAACCGATGGCCAACTACAACAGTGAGCAACTGGTCACCTTGATGGTCGGTCGCGAACTGGGCGAACACATCGACATGGGCCCGCGCAAGATCGGCCCCGGCCCTGACGGTCAAGGGCCTGACCCGCTCCGACAAGGTGCGCGATGTATCCTTCGAAGTGCGTGCCGGCGAGATCTTCGGGATTTCCGGGCTGATCGGGGCAGGGCGCACCGAATTGCTGCGACTGATCTTCGGCGCCGATCTGGCCGACAGCGGCACGATTGCGCTGGGTTCGCCGGCACAGGTGGTCAGTGTGCGTTCGCCGGTTGATGCGGTGAACCATGGCATTGCCTTGATCACCGAAGACCGAAAGGGTGAAGGCTTGCTGCTCAGTCAGTCGATCAGCGCCAACATCGCCCTGGGCAACATGCCGGAGATTTCCAGGGCAGGAATCGTCAATGCCAGCGACGAAATTTCCCTGGCGCAGCGTCAGATCAACGCCATGCGCATCCGCAGTTCCAGCCCAACTCAGTTGGTGTCGGAATTGTCTGGCGGCAACCAGCAGAAAGTGGTGATCGGCCGCTGGCTGGAGCGCGATTGCTCGGTGCTGTTGTTCGACGAGCCGACCCGCGGCATCGATGTCGGTGCCAAGTTCGATATCTACGCCTTGCTGGGCGAGTTGACGCGTCAGGGCAAGGCGCTGGTGGTGGTGTCCAGTGACCTGCGCGAGCTGATGCTGATCTGCGACCGGATCGGTGTGCTGTCGGCAGGGCGTTTGATCGATACCTTCGAGCGCGACAGCTGGACCCAGGATGATTTGCTTGCCACCGCGTTCGCCGGCTACCAAAAACGTGATGCGTTGCTCAATGAAGCGGCGCCTAGGGATCTCCCATGAAAACTGCATCTTCCGCCGGCAAACGTAGTGGCAATTTCTACGGTCTGGGCACCTATCTGGGCCTGGCCGGGGCCTTGTTGGCGATGGTGGCGCTGTTCTCGATGATGAGCAGCCACTTTCTGTCCTATGACACTTTCAGCACGCTGGCCAACCAGATTCCCGATCTGATGGTGCTGGCGGTGGGCATGACCTTTGTACTGATCATCGGCGGCATCGACCTGTCGGTCGGTTCGGTGCTGGCACTTGCCGCTTCGACAGTCAGCGTGGCGATTCTCGGCTGGGGCTGGAGCGTGTTGCCGGCCGCGTTGCTCGGTATGGCGGTAGCGGCACTGGCGGGTACGGTGACCGGTTCGATCACCGTGGCGTGGCGCATTCCGTCGTTCATCGTTTCGCTCGGTGTGCTGGAAATGGCCCGTGGCCTGGCGTACCAGATGACCGGTTCGCGCACCGCGTACATCGGTGATTCGTTTGCCTGGCTGTCGAACCCGATCGCGTTCGGCATTTCGCCGTCGTTCTTCATTGCCTTGCTGGTGATATTCATTGCGCAAGCTGTGCTGACCCGCACCGTGTTTGGTCGTTACCTGATCGGTATCGGCACCAACGAAGAAGCGGTGCGGCTGGCCGGGATCAATCCAAAACCGTACAAGATTCTGGTGTTCAGCCTGATGGGGCTGCTGGCCGGGATTGCCGCACTGTTCCAGATTTCCCGTCTGGAAGCGGCAGACCCGAATGCCGGCTCCGGTCTCGAATTGCAAGTGATCGCCGCCGTGGTGATCGGTGGCACCAGTCTGATGGGTGGCCGTGGTTCGGTGATCAGCACCTTTTTCGGTGTGTTGATCATTTCGGTACTGGCCGCCGGTCTGGCGCAGATCGGCGCGACCGAGCCAACCAAACGCATCATCACCGGCGCGGTGATTGTCATCGCGGTAGTGCTCGATACCTATCGCAGCCAGCGCGCCAGTCGACGGGGCTAACAGATGGCAACGATCAAGGATGTGGCGGCGCTCGCGGGGATTTCCTACACCACGGTTTCTCACGTGGTGAACAAGACGCGCCCGGTCAGCCAGGAAGTGCGGTTGAAGGTCGAGGCGGCCATCAAAAGCCTCGACTATGTGCCGAGTGCGGTGGCGCGTTCGCTGAAAGCCAAGACCACTGCGACCATTGGCTTATTGGTGCCCAACAGCCTCAACCCGTATTTTGCCGAGTTGGCACGGGGCATCGAGGATTACTGCGAGCGTAACGGCTACTGCGTGATCCTGTGCAATTCTGACGACAACCCGGAAAAACAGCGCAGCTATTTGCGCGTGCTGCTGGAGAAGCGCATTGACGGCCTGATCGTCGCCTCCGCCGGTGGCGACATCGGGCTCGCGCAAGGGCTGGCCGGGGTGAAAACGCCGATGGTCATCGTCGACCGCGGGCTGGATGGCGTCGACGCCGACCTGGTGCGTATCGACCATGAATATGGCGCTTATCTGGCGACGCGGCATCTGCTGGAGCTGGGCCATCGCGATATCGCCACCATCGGTGGTCCGTCGAGCACCAGCGTGGCGCAAATGCGTCAGGCGGGTTTTTGTCGGGCGCTGCAGGAGGCGGGCATCAAGGTGCGGGCCGAGCGCATGCTGGAAAGCGATTTCACCAGCACTGGCGGTTACAACGCGGCGGCGATCCTGCTTGAAAGCAATCCGCCGAGTGCGATCTTCGCCGGTAACGACATGATCGGGATCGGTGTGCTGCGCGCAGCGGCCGAGCGCAATGTCCGCGTACCGAGCGAGCTGTCGGTGATCGGTTTCGACGATATCCAGATGAGTCGCTACGTGTACCCGGCGCTGACCACTGTTGGCCAGTCGATCCTGCAGCTAGGCGAGATGGCTGCCGAAGTGTTGCTGCGAAGGATTGCTACCCCGAGTCTGGTCACCGATCAACGGATCGTGACCCCGAGTATTGTCTTGCGCGAATCGACTGCGCCGCTGTCCGGCGTATTCACCGAGTACCGCTGAAACCGAATTGACGAGTAGTGATGTATGCCAGCAAATGTAGTGGTAATAGGCAGCCTGAACATGGATTTGGTCACCCGGGCACCACGGCTGCCCAAGGGCGGTGAAACGCTGATCGGTCATTCCTTTGCCACCGTGTCCGGCGGCAAGGGTGCCAATCAGGCAGTCGCTGCTGCGCGCCTGGGTGCGCGGGTGGCAATGGTCGGCTGTGTTGGCAACGATGACTACGGCGTGCAATTGCGTGAGGCATTGCTGGCCGAGCAGATCGATTGTCAGGCGGTGAGCACGGTCGAAGATTCCAGTGGCGTGGCGCTGATCGTGGTCGATGACAACAGTCAGAACGCCATCGTGATCGTTGCTGGCGCCAACGGTGCAATGACCCCGGCCGTGATCGACCGTTTTGATGCGGTGCTGCAAGCGGCCGACGTGATTATCTGCCAGCTTGAGATCCCGGATGCAACGGTTGGGCATGCGCTCAAGCGTGCACGTGCGCTGGGCAAAACGGTCATCCTCAATCCGGCGCCGGCCAGTCGTCCGCTACCGGCAGACTGGTTTGCCGCCATCGACTACCTGATCCCCAACGAAAGTGAAGCATCCGCGTTGAGCGGGTTGCCGGTCGATTCGCTGCAAAGCGCAGAAAGCGCTGCCAACCAGTTGATCGCAATGGGCGCGGGCAAGGTCATCATTACCCTCGGTGCGCAAGGTTCACTGTTTGCCAATGGCAAAGGTTTCGAGCACTTCCCGGCGCCAAAGGTGCAGGCGGTCGATACCACCGCCGCGGGCGATACCTTCGTCGGCGGTTTTGCTGCGGCGCTCGCCAGTGGCAAATCCGAGGCCGAGGCGATCCGGTACGGGCAAGTCGCGGCAGCGCTGTCTGTGACCCGGGCCGGCGCACAACCTTCCATTCCAACCATGTCCGACGTACAGGCGTTCAAACCCGCATGAAAAAGACTCCTCTGCTCAACGTCGCGTTGTCGCGGCTGATCGCCTCCCTGGGCCATGGTGACATGGTGGTCATCGGTGACGCCGGACTGCCGGTGCCACCGGGTGTTGAATTGATTGATCTGGCGCTGACCCACGGCGTTCCGGATTTTGTCAGTACCCTGAAAGTCGTGCTCAGCGAGATGCAGGTGGAAAGCCATGTGCTGGCCAACGAAATTCTCGACAAGCAGCCGACCGCCCTGGTCGCGCTGGACGAGTTGCAGGAAGAGGGCACCCTCGGTCGGCGCGATCTGCTGACGCATGAGCAATTCAAGGTTCTCAGCCGACAGGCGCGGGCGATTGTTCGTACAGGCGAATGTCAGCCGTACTGCAACATCGTGCTGGTGGCCGGGGTAACGTTCTAATCGGGTTCCGACCCTTTCATTTTCATCAGCACAAGGAATGCGCCATGCACCGCTATGCTCAAAAACTCCACCAATTGCTTCGGAGTCTGCTGCTTTTGTCTTTTATTACCGCCACCGGCGCTCAGGCTGCTGAAAAGATCGACCTGATCATCGACACCGACCCTGGCGCCGACGACGTGGTCGCTTTGCTGTTCGCCCTGGCTTCGCCGGATGAACTGAACATTCGTGCACTGACCACCGTGGCTGGCAACGTGCGCCTCGACAAGACATCGCGCAACGCGCGCCTGGCTCGCGAATGGGCAGGGCGCGAAGACGTTCCGGTGTATGCCGGTGCGCCGAAACCGCTGATGCGTACGCCGATCTACGCCGAGAACATCCATGGCAAGGAAGGCCTGTCGGGTGTCACCGTGCATGAGCCGAAAAAAGGCCTGGCCGAAGGCAATGCGGTCAACTACCTCATCGACACCCTGAAAAAAGCCAAGCCGCACAGCATCACCATCGCCATGCTTGGCCCGCAAACCAATCTGGCGCTGGCGCTGATCCAGGAGCCGGAGATCGTCAATGGCATCAAGGAAGTGGTGATCATGGGCGGTGCGCACTTCAATGGCGGCAACATCACCCCGGTGGCTGAATTCAACCTTTTCGCCGACCCGCAAGCGGCGGAAGTGGTACTCAAGAGCGGCGTGAAACTGACCTACCTGCCGCTGGACGTGACCCACAAGATCCTCACCAGCGACGCACGCCTGAAGCAGATTGCCGCGCTGAACAACAACGCAAGCAAGATCGTTGGCGACATTCTCAACGAGTACATCAAGGGCGACATGGAGCATTACGGCATCCCGGGCGGCCCGGTGCATGACGCTACCGTCATCGCTTACCTACTCAAGCCTGAGCTGTTCACCGGTCGTTCGGTCAACGTTGTAGTGGATAGTCGCGAAGGTCCGACTTTTGGCCAGACCATCGTTGACTGGTATGACGGTCTGAAGGCGCCGAAGAACGCGTTCTGGGTGGAAAATGGGGATGCTCAAGGCTTCTTCGATCTGCTGACCGAGCGTCTGAAGCGCTTGAAGTAAGGCTGTGACCCGCAGGTGCCAGCCTGCGGGTTTTTATTTTCTCTCGGTGTCCTGCGTGCTCTCGTCGTCATGCTGGTACCGCTCGAACACTTGGGCGATAAACGTTTGTGCGCCCTGGGTTCCCATCGTCTTGACCAGCAAGTCGATACTGATCAAAGCCAGCTCTTCCGGACTGCCCGGGCTATACGAACTGTGCCCTTTAGGCCAAAGAACCGTGATATCGGCGTTGATGCTTACGGTGCTCATGAGTGCGCTCGAAAAGTCGGGAATGTCTGCGTCCGAGTTAACCACTTTGTCGGGCGTTTGGCACTGCGACTTAGGCATGAGCGCGTCGCTATGCGACACTTGGTCTTTTCTGGCTGATCCAAGGAATGTGCTGTGCAGATCGATTTGAACACCCCCGACGGCCTCACACTCGACGCTGTGCGCCAGTTGCTGGCGTCGGCCAGCGATGATGTGCACACGCAGCTGCGCGTGACCAAGAGTGGAATTGCCTATATTTCTTCCGGTGTGACCGGCGGGCAGGATATTGACCTGCTGTTTCGCCTGGAGACCTGGGCCAAGGGGTCGGGGTATGTTGGCAAGGTCGCGGCCAGTGATGAAGTCTGGGTGATGCAGATTTTCAATGCGCTGAAAGACAACTGGCCGAATCCGCCGCACGATTACATCGACGTCTATTGAGCTTCGTTAATATTCGGTGACGATTGCGTGAGGATGCGGTGCGCGCACTTCAGGCAGACTCGGCGTTTTTCCGGATCGTGGGGCAGGGTGATGGCACCGGCTGTGAAACCAAACGCCGAATTGGCGGTCGCACGATCTCAGCTTAACCATTTGAAAAAAGGAGGCTTCATGCCTTTGAAGTTCGCGTCTCTGGGTGCACTAATGGCCGTTGCCATGTTGGCCGGTTGCAGCACAACCTCCAGCGAGTCGGCAAAGGATCCTGTGGCGACCGATGCCGGTCATAGCCGCTGTGAAGCAAAGGCAGCGGAGTTTGCCATCGGTAAAAAGGCTTCGCCGGAACTGCTCGATCAGGCTCGTGCCAAGGCTGGCGCGCAAAACGCCCGCTTCCTCAAGCCAACCGACATGATCACTCTGGAGTACCGTTCCGATCGCTTGAATCTGAACACCGACAACAACCTGGTGGTCACTCGCGTCAACTGCGGCTGATCTCAGACCGCTTTTGTTGCAGGTATAAAAAACCCCGTCACATGGACGGGGTTTTTTTAGTGCGCCGGGAAATTACTCTGGGCGAACTTGTGCAGCTTGCATACCCTTTTGGCCTTTCTCAGCCACGAAAGAGACGGTCTGGCCTTCTTTCAGGCTTTTGAAACCGTCGGATTCGATAGCTTTGAAGTGTACGAACAGGTCGTCACCGCCACCTTGAGGAGTGATGAAGCCGAAGCCTTTTTCATCGTTGAAC
>Ga0105250_10001361_pt1 | contig 13280 bp, 11 predicted proteins | sample KBSS54metaG_FD_80425 | JGI IMG/M metagenome (GOLD analysis project Ga0105250, IMG submission 80425) | Switchgrass rhizosphere microbial communities from Kellogg Biological Station, Michigan, USA - KBS S5-4 metaG | ecosystem: Host-associated > Plants > Roots > Rhizosphere > Soil | place...
TACCAGTTGTGGGTGATGTTCATATCCTTTCCGTGGGTCACATCGCAGCGTTTACGCGCTTTGAGTACCAGATCTTTGACGCGCCAGGCACGCTTTTCCTGGTAGCGTTGCAGGGCATCTTCCACGCCTAACGAGTTGGTTTGTAACGCCATAGCCAGTACCACCGCGTCTTCCATGGCAGCACAACCACCCTGGCCAATATCCGGCGTGGTGCTGTGGCCGGAGTCACCCAGTAGCGCCACGCGCCCACGCACTAGTTGCATAAATGGCTCGATATCATGAATTTCTATGCGGTTGGTGGTATCGGGTTTAATCGCGGAAATCAATTTTTGTACCGGTTCAGCCCAACCGGCAAAGTAGCGCGTTAAATCAGCTTTAACGGTGGTGCGGTCTTCTGGTAACCCTTTCTCAAGGGGAACATCAAAGAAGAAGTAAAAACGATTACCGGCAACTGGCATTAAAGAAACCCGTTTTCCTTCGCCAACAAATGTTGTCCATTGATTGGCCGGGGCAATAGATTCGTCAATTTCCACCAGACCGTTCCAGTTAACGTAACCGGCGTAGCGGCGTTCTGTCTGGTGACCAAGAACATACGGGCGGATCACGGAGTGGGTGCCATCAGCGGCAATTAATACATCGCCCACCGCGATATGCCCATCTTCAAAATACGCCCGCACGCCTCCATCAAATTCTTCAACTTTAGCCACGCGTTTGCCAAACTGAATATCTGTGCGGCCATAGGTATCGATCAGCATGTCTTGCAGTTCCGCCCGCGCCACAGGATAGGGGCGTTCGCCGACGCTTTTGATTAAAGGATCGAGACTAAACCGCGTCAGGGTTTGGCCGTGGACAAACTCTTTGTAGGCCATAAATTCCATCGGCCCACCGAGTTGCTGAAGCTGCTCTTTCATGCCGAGCCAGTTCAGGCATTTTACGCCATTGGGCCAAATTGAAATCGCCGCACCGACGGGTTTGATCTCTTTCACCGCTTCATAGACTTCTGTTGCAATGCCACATCTTTTCAGGGCAATTGCCGCTGAAAGTCCACCAATGCCACCGCCAATTATGATCGCTTTCATCAGAGTCTCCTTTGGGTTACAAAGATGTTAAGCAATATCTATACCAGCGTGGTAAACCGTTCAGTTCAGCGGTGGCAGGCGGTGCGCGGCAAATCTATTGTGCAAAAGTGGGGAAACCTGGTGGTGCAAAGATTTATTCTGCACCATTATTTCCCACAGAAACCAAAGAAGGAGAGGTAGCGTGCGGGATTCCGATAACTGGCAAGACGACCTGATTAACATTGACGACAGCATTACGTTGCACTCTATCCACGAACGTTACGTGGATGAAATCTTTGCGCTGGTGCAGAAGAATAAAGCCTGGCTGCGAATGGCGATGGATTGGCCGCAATATGTTTTGTCGGTTGAGGATTCGCGCAAAATGGCGCAGGGCAACTACCTGTTGCATCATCGCGGTTACGCGAAAATGTTCCTGATATTTCAGCAGCAGAAAATGGTTGGGGTCATTTCGTTTAACCAGATTGAACCCACTAATAAAGTTGCTTACATCGGTTATTGGCTGGATAAAGACGCTCAGGGGCAAGGGATTATTTCCCGCGCACTACAGGCCGTGGTTGAGAAATATTCCCGCGAAGGAATGGTGCGCCGTTTTGTTATTAAGTGCATCGTCAGTAATACCGCCAGCAACCAGGTGGCGTTGCGCAATGGCTTCACGCTTGAAGGCTGTCTGAAACAGGCCGAGTTTTTAAACGGCGTATTTTATGACCAGAATATTTACGGACGAATCGTGGAACAGGGCGATAGCCTTTCCCGCTCGGCTCAATACACGCCATAAAATGGCGAGCGCGTGACACGTTGTTCGCCGTTAATATCCTTAATCCCACGAATATGAATCAGTTCGCCTCCCAAACCATCGACCGCCGCCTTATCGTAAATGTTCACGCTATTCTCGATTAACACATTACCGGTAATGCGCGCCTGGCCGTAGATTTGCACCTTGTTGTCGAGCTGAATCGGCCCGCCGATAAGCGTGGCATCATCGAAAATATGCACCTGATGTTTTAATACACAATCGCCTTTAATCAGCGCGTTACCATAAACTTGCGAGGAGTAACGAATAGTTGGGATTTGGTCATCGCCGCGCCCGGCAATAATCCGCGCATTGTCAAACACGCGCGCACAGTCGCAAACCCAAATATTGTTCTCGTCGTTGCCTTCAAGAATGGCGTGGCCGAAGACTTCGGCGCGGTGTTCAATAAAAGCATTGTTGACCAGGGCATTGCCAAAAACTTGCGCCTGATGTACCACGCGGGATGCGTTTATGGTGGCGTTGCCGTAAATTTGCAGCAACTTATTGTCGTCGGCAGTCAACCCACGAACGGCAATCACCTGGCTGCCGTTCAGGATGCGAGCTGCATCGAAAATCCGGCATTCACCGCTGATCAGTGATTGTTCAACGAAGCTTTTACCGCTGACATGGGCCTGGTGGCAAAGGGTAGAGCTGCCATGAATTTGCGCATCCTCAGTCACGCATGAGCCACCGTAAACCACGCTTTCGTGGCCATAAATCCAGCAGTGGCCTTGCTGGCTGAGATTGTCTTCGTTTTCAATCCAGCCCCCAAGTTGCCCGGCTTTAACATCGCTGAAATCGCAAAGTGCGACCACCTGCCAAAGTTTCACCTGTTGTTTTGTGCCATCAACCAGATAATCATGCAGACGTGCCTCACCCGTTAGCTGATACTTGTTCATCCGATGTGCCTCAGTGTTTGTTTCAATCGCTGTTTAAAACGTAGCAGGTAAATCCCCTGGTGGTGTTCTGCTGCGCCATCGCATAAAATGCACCCAAACTAAATTTTAAGATTTAAAATAAATGGATAAATCAGTAACCCGTCCCATGCTCAATCTCCCGGCTGGGTATTTTGGCATCGTGCTTGGTGTCATCGGCATGGGCTTTGCGTGGCGTTATGCCGCCAAAATTTGGTCAGTTTCACCTGCCATTGGTGATGCACTGGAAAGCCTGGCGATGGCTATCTGGCTGGCGTTAGCCGTGGCTTTTATCGTGCGTCTGGTTAAATATCCGCACAGCGTGGTAGAAGAAATCAATCACCCGCTAAAGGGGAGCTTTGTCAGCTTATTCCCCGCAACCACGATGCTGGTTTCTATCGCGCTGGAACCTTACTTTCGCTTTTTGGCTGCTGGGCTGTTTGCCTTCGGCGCGCTGGTGCAACTGGCTTACGCGGCATGGCAAAGTGCGGGGATGTGGCGGGGCAAGCTTCCGGCAGCTGACACCACTCCAGGGCTTTATTTGCCGACGGTGGCGAATAATTTTATCAGTGCCATGGCTTGCGGAGCGCTGGGATATCACGATCTGGGGATTTTATTCTTCGGGGCGGGGGTATTTTCCTGGTTAAGTCTTGAGCCTGCTATTTTGCAACGTTTGCGTAGCGGCGGTGAGTTACCAACCCCTGTGCGTACCTCGCTTGGTATCCAGCTTGCTCCGGCGTTGGTGGCGTGCAATGCGTACCTGAGTGTCAACGGTGGGCAAGCGGATTTCTTCGCCAAAATGCTGTTTGGTTACGGGCTGCTGCAATTGCTGTTCATGTTGCGCCTGATGCCCTGGTATCTGAAGCAACCCTTTAACGCGTCGTTCTGGAGCTTCTCGTTCGGTCTTTCTGCCCTGGCGACGACGGCGCTGCATTTAAGCCACAGCAGTAATGACGGGCTTTTTACCGCCATCGCACTGCCGCTGTTTATTTTAACTAATGTTATTATCGGTCTGTTACTGGTGCGCACGGTTGCCTTGCTTTACCAGGGTAAATTACTGTTACGTAGCGAACGGCCTACGAAAAGGACAAATTAAGATGGCTTCTGAAAACTATTATACCGAGAAATATGGTTTAACCCGCACTCACTCTGAAGTGCTGAATGCGGTCACCATCGTCCCACCGGGTAAAACGCTGGATCTAGGTTGTGGCAGCGGGCGCAACAGTTTGTATCTGAATCAAAAAGGGTTTGATGTGACCGCCTGGGATAAAAACCAGATGAGTATCAGCAACCTGAATAAAATTATTGCAGCAGAAGGGCTGAAAAACATCATCACCGATGTGGTCGATTTGAACACATTGGCGTTCGACGGTGAGTACGACTTTATCCTGTCGACTGTAGTGATGATGTTTTTAGAACGCGATACCATTCCTCGATTAATTGCGAATATGCAGCGTGGCACCAAACCTGGGGGCTATAACTTAATCGTTGCCGCCATGGACACCGAAGATTTCCCTTGTACTGTCGGTTTTCCATTTGCTTTTGCTGAAGGTGAATTACGCAATTATTACGCGGGCTGGGAATTACTTAAATATAACGAAGATGTCGGTGAATTACATAAGACCGACGAGCAAGGTAATCGTATTAAATTACGTTTCGCCACTATGTTGGCACGCAAAAATTAACCTATTGGCCACGCGCGGTTTTGTAACACAGTGCGATAGCCATCGTTATCAATAAAGGTACGACCGGCGACATCCCAATAAGGATTAAAACTATTAATGGTTAAAAAACCTGCATTCAGCATTTGCTGGCAGGTTTTTTGCCATAGGATGTTATCTGGATAATAAAGTACCAACAGGTCGTCCACGGTAGCCGCAGGTTCTACCGGGTGGCGGTGGCACACAGTAAACTCAAGGTGCCAGCTTAAATCGCTACGCCCTAGCATGATGCCGCTAAAACCATCATGTTCATCAAAATTCCCCAGTTCTTGCAAACCTAAGCCGAGGCAATACAACTTTTTACTTTCTGCAAGGTCGGTAACTGGTCGGGCAATGCGCAGATGAGGGATCATGTTTATTCCTTATTATTTGTCGTAATTATGTATTTTAGATTATACATACAAAAATAATTATTATTTATCTGTGAGTAGCAATAAAATTCACTCTGAAAAGTTTGGTTTTAAACTCATTAGCATTTTTCACCGCTTATTATTCTCCTTTTTATTGCTATAACGCGCTCGCTTACATGCAATCTAAACGGAGGATTAATGAAAACTTCAATGTTTTTAAAAGTAGTCTGTCTTACAGGAATATTAGCGTTAGCGGGTTGTGCTTCTTCTACACCGGAACCTGAAAAATATTCAGGATTCTTAAAAGACTATTCTGGGCTGGAAAAAACTGAAACGACCACGGGCAGAACTATCGTGCGTTGGGTTGACCCTGACTATAAAGGGAGCAATTACGACAGCCTGGTGTATAACCCGATCACCTATTACCCGGAGCCACAACCGAACACACAAATTGGCAGGAAAGTGTTGGACGGTTTGTTGAACTACACCAATACCAAACTTAAGAGTGCTGCCCAAGCGCGCATCCCACTGGTGGCGACATCAGGCCCTCGCAGCCTGATCTTCCGTGGTGCCATCACCGCAGTAGACAGTTCTAAAGAAGGTCTGCAATTCTACGAAGTGGTGCCTATTGCGCTGGTTGTCGCAGGTACGCAAGCGGCGACGGGCCACCGTACTATGAACACCAACCTCTATTTCGAGGCGGAACTCATTGATGCGGCAACGCAGAAAACGGTGATGCGAGTGGTGCGTAAAGGCGAAGGCGAAGATTTAAGCAATGAAAATACGGAGATGACGCTGGATACGCTTAAACAGGTTATTGATGATCTGGCGACAGATGCCTCAACATTTGATACCCAACAAAAATCGTGAATCTAAAGGGAGCCTGGCTCCCTTTTTAATCGCTTTACACCGTGCGTTTGCGCCACGTCAGCAAGTTAAACATCCCCGGTTTCGAGAACATCACCAGATTCCCCAGCAGGATCATCACCAGCCCGATAATCGCATTGCTGTGCCAGATGTAACCTTCATAGAGCGTTGACAGACTAAGCGCGACTAACGGGAACAGCAGCGTGCTGTAAGCCGCCTGGCTGGCACCAATACGCCCGACCAGCGTGAAATAGGCACCAAAGGCAATCACCGAACCAAAAATCGCCAGATAGAACAGCGAACCCAGATAGCGTAGCGTGAACTCCGGCATAAACGAATCCCCACGCAATAGAGCCAGCACACCCATGATCACGGTGCCATAAAACATCGCGTAGGTATTGGTGGACAGAGTCTCCAGCCCGCGGCGCTGATGGCGCGTACTGATCATATTGCCCAGCGAGAAACCAAAAGTACCGAGCGCGCTTAAGCCGATCCCCAGCAGCAACGACGGTGCCAGTTGCGTGGCGACCAGGTCATGCCAGAATAGGGCGACCACCCCAGAAATGCCGAGCACCGCCGCTGGCAGCAAGTTTTTGTGCGGGCGCTGGCGGAAGAAAATCATGCTATTCACGGCGTTAAACAGTACCGCCATGGAGAAAATTACCGATTCCAGGCCGGAGCTGATATACGCGGCGGCATGATAAAAGCAGACGAAGTTAAAGCCGAAAACGCAGCCGCCTTGCAGCATACAGAACAGATGGTCGCGCAGACTGATACGACGCAAGCGCCCCAATGCCTTCAGCACCACCAGCATCACTATCGCCGCCACGGCAAAACGCCAGAAAATAGAAACGGGTACGGATACCACGCCTTGCTGCATATAAATGGCTAGCCACGTTGTACCCCAAATCACTACCACCAAAATATAAAGTAACGCATTCATGTTGTTATCTCCCGAAACGGATGGCAGGAGTATCGGTGAAAGCGCGGGCAGATGCTTTCATGTAGTTGCGGCGCTTGCATATTCTTGCGGTTTTATTTACCGGAGGGATTGTTAATGGCTGGTAACAGGCTCGCGCACTACTTAAACTGTGACTCCTGAACTTTGATGGCCGCCCGTTATGACCCAGCCGTATCACGCATTTGAAAATCTTCGCCAGCACAACGCGGTGCTGGAAGATAACGTGCAGCTAGGCTCCGGGATTCAACTCTCGGCGTGGTCAAACAGCCTCGATCGTGTGACACAATGCAGCGATCACCATACCTTGAGCATGTATGTGAATGAGGGCTACGAAACCTATCAGAAAACCTCGGCGGGCTGGAAGAATGGCGGCGGGCCGGACCGTTTTTGCCTGATGCCAAAAGAGAGCGAAACGACCTGGGATATCCGCAATCACTTTTCGTTTGTGCATCTGTATTGTACTGATGAGCATCTGCGCAATATTGCCGAGCAAATCTGGGATCGCAGCCCGGCGGCTATCCAGCTCGATGAGAAAATCTTCAGTGATGACCCGCGCATTACGCAGTTATATCGCCACTTTTTATTGAGCAGCGACTGGCAACAGCAGGCAAATCATTTGATGTTAAGCACCGCATCGACATTGTTGCTCACCCACCTGGTGCAGACTTACAGCAATGTGCAGTGGCGCTTGCCGAATGTGCGTGGCGGGCTGGCTCCCGTGGTGTTACGCAATATCCAGGCGTACATTGAACAACATCTTAGCGAACCTTTAACCCTGACTGAACTGGCTGTAGAAGCGGGTTTGAGCGAGTTTCATTTTGCGCGCATGTTCAAGCAGTCGACACAACTTGCCCCGCATCAGTATGTGATGCAGCGGCGCATGTTACGCGCCGAAGCGCTGGTGAAAAACAGCCCGTTAACGTTGACCGATATTGCGATGGCTTGCGGATTTAGCTCGGCAAGCCATTTCAGCAATCGCTTTAAAGCCACAATCGGTGTGACACCTTCGCAACTACGCGCGGCGGGAAAGTGAGAACAGCGCGTAACAGATTCCACCCGCTACCAGTCCCCAAAAAGCAGAACCCACGCCCAACAAACTGACGCCTGACGCGGTGACCAAAAATGTCACTATCGCGGCATCGCGCTCCCGTTCGTGGTTTAACGCCTGAAACAAGCTTCCGGCGATGGTGCTCAGCAATGCCAAACCTGCCAGGGTATGAATATAAGCCACCGGGAGTGCGGTGAGTAATGTGGTTATCGAGCCGCCAAAAATACCGGCCAGTAAATAAAATACCCCAGCGGCTGCGGCAGCAAGCCAGCGTTTTGCCGGATCAGGATGAGCTTCGGAACCCTGGCAAATTGCGGCAGTGATTGCAGCAATACAGATTGAAAACACACCGAACGGTGCCAGCAGCAGAGCAATAGCGGCAGTCACGACAATCAGCGGTGAGACGGGAACGTCATAACCCGAAGCTTTTAGCGTAGCGACACCGGGTGCATTTTGTGACGCCATCGTGACGAGGAAGAACGGAATACCGATACCCAGCAAGCTGCTGAGTGAAAAATGCGGAGCCGTAAACTCAGGCATCACCATCGCCACAGGCACGCTGCCGCTTTGCAGATTTCCACTCATCACACAGACCAACAGACCGATAACCATGGCGACCACAACGGCATAACGCGGTGCCCATGCTTTTGCCAACAACCAGCCAAGCAACATGCTCGCGCAAAGCAAAAAATTGCCCTGCAATGAAGTAAAGGCATCGAGGCCAAAGCGCAGCAAAATTCCCGCCAGCATGGCGGCGGAGAGTGTTGAAGGGATGAGGCGCATTAAGCGGGCGAACAGGCCGGTCGCACCACACAGCAGAATCAACAACGAGGAGAAAAGAAAGACGCCAACGGCTTCGTTTAGCGAATGCCCAGGCAGGCTGGTGGCGAGCAGCGCAGCACCTGGCGTTGACCAGGCGGTAAGAATCGGCGTGCGGTACCAAATTGTCAGTACCAGGGTGCTGATACCCATGCCAATCCCCAGCATCGTCAGCCAACCGGCGATCTGCATGGTGTTAGCACCCGCGGCCTCAGCGGCCTGCCAGATGATCGCTGCGGAACTTGCGTAGCCGACTAATACGGCAACAAAACCGGTCAGCACCGTCGGTAACGGAATCGAAATCGAGCGCATCATATCTTCCTTATTGTTGACGGCAAACTATAGCATTACAAACCGTTAACAACAGACCGGATGATATTGAAAAATCTGCAAGATCGTATTCTCGAATGTTGCTGCGTTATTCCGACTTATGCGAAGCATCTCCGAGATAAGCCAGCGCATCCTGGCGTTCCATTGGGCGCGAGAAGAAGTAACCCTGCATATATGGGATGCCACACTGTTCCAGCATATGGCGCTGTGTCTCGGTTTCGACACCTTCAGCAATCACCCGGAAGTTGAGGGTTTTAGACATATCCATCACCGCCTGCACAATAGACAAGCCTTTGTTTTCGATGTGTTGAATAAATGAACGGTCGATTTTAATGTAATCGATATTCATATTCTGGATAACAGAAAGGCTTGAATAACCGGTCCCGAAATCATCGACGGAAAATTTCACACCACACTTCTGCAACTGACTCACTTTATGGTTAACCTGCATTTGTTCAGACTGGAAGATCGATTCCGTCACTTCCAGGTGCAGCAAATGCCCGGGAATAGCCTGCTGTTCGATAACCTGCTTAACGTTATTCACAAAATCTTTATCGTAAAACTGAATCAGAGAAATATTCACGCACATGCAGATTTCGGCGTGGCCCTGGCGCAGCGTCACCAACATTTTGCAGGCTTCTTCCAGAACCCAACTGCCGATTTCGACAATGCGACCGCTTTGTTCCAGCAAGGGAATGAATTCAACAGGCGAGATTTCCTGGTCTTGATAATGCCAGCGTAGTAAGGCTTCAAAGCTGACAATCTGGCCAGCGGAATCAACAATTGGTTGATACACCAGACGCAGTTCCTGGCGCTCAAGTGCGCATTTTAACGCCTCGTTGAGCATGATTTTACGATGCAGATTGTGTTCCAGATTGAGATTATAAAAAGCCATGCGCTCCGGATATTTGCCCTTTTGCGAATACATGGCGATATCAGCCAGTTGGATAAGGCGCGTGACTGAGGTGTCATGTTCCGGGCACACTGAAATCCCAATGGTGGCGTTGAGGGTGATGGTTTGGTCGCCTAAATCTATGGGCTGAGAAAGGGTGGCGGTAATTTTTTGCGCCAGCGCGCGGATCGTCTGATGTCGGTTTTCTTTTACCAGCAAGATAAACTCATCTCCGCCCCAGCGGCACATTAGCGTGTCAGCGGCATTACAGCTTTTTAGCCGCTCACTGATATTCACTAATACGTTGTCGCCAGCATTATGACCGAGCGTGTCATTAATATTTTTAAAACCATCCAGATCGATAAAAAAGATGGCAAAGCCTGTTATATGGTGTTGGTTGAAATCTTGCTCTACACGTTCGACGGCAGATAAAAACGCTGTGCGATTGTATAAACGGGTTAACGAATCTTTATTCGAGATCTCATAAACTTCCTGAGTCCTGATGCGGATAGTTTCTTCCATGCGTGAGACCAGTTTTTTGTTTCTGTAACGTAACAAAATGGCTTCTTTAATATAATTTGCGGAACGAGCTGACGAGATGATCATTATTATCGTGAAGCAAATCCCCAGACCGCCAAGATTAATTTTATATTGTTCGGGCTGCATCATGAGCAAAACTGACATTGGTATCAGGATAATAATGTTGTATATCGAAGCAAGCATGAGATTAGCGGAAAGAATGCTGGTTGCGCCTCCGGCCATGGCGGCCAGAATCACATTGGTAGAGCTGAGTTCTTCGATAGAAAATTGTTGGTAGAAAATGACCGCATACAAGCTCCACATCAACGCGGTGAGCAAACATCCGCAAGAAAACCGCATGGTCCAACTCTTTCTGCTTTTGCCTTCTGGAGTGCTTTTTAACCACATGCGTGTATCAACAACTCGAACGGCGAGAATAGCTGTCATCACCAGCCACCAGATGACTTTTGCATGCAGATTATTATTGGTGAAAGTGAAGGCAAGGGTAGTGGCCGCAATAAAGGTAATCAGAATGCCGGGTAATGAGTTGCTGTAGAGCAACCGGACACCTTCTGATTGATAGAGCTTTGAGTGTTCGAGGTTTTTTGTCATTTTCAATTATCTTAACTCTGTCATTCATTTAGCTCCCACATAAACAGACCTAATATGATAACTCATGGTAATTATTTCCATTGTGAGTATAAATTATATCAATATCTAGTACAGCATCTTTAGCTAATTCAGTGTTATTACTGCGTGTGTTAAGCCCAGGAGGAAAAAAATCGCAGCGGAGGAGGCGGATGCACCATTTTCTATGGGTTGCGCAGCTCTTTGCATACGTGCCCAATCTGACTACAATGGCCGCCTTTCGCCCATAACACAGAAAACAAATTCACTATGCGCCTGCACGCCAATCATCTCGAATTACTCAGTCCTGCCCGTGATACCGCCATTGCCCGTGAAGCCATTTTGCATGGTGCGGATGCGGTTTACATCGGTGGGCCTGGCTTTGGCGCTCGCCATAATGCCGGTAACAGCCTGCAAGACCTTGCAGAACTGGTGCCGTTTGCCCATCGTTATGGGGCGAAAATTTTCGTTACGCTCAACACCATTCTGCATGACAACGAACTCGAACCCGCTCGTCATATGATCCACGACCTGTATCAGGCCGGTGTCGATGCGCTGATTGTGCAGGACATGGGCGTGATGGAAATGGATCTACCGCCGATTGAAATTCATGCCAGCACCCAGTGCGACATTCGTAGTGTAGAAAAAGCGAAGTTCCTTTCTGATGTGGGTTTCTCGCAAATCGTGCTGGCGCGTGAATTGAACCTCAAACAAATTCGCGCTATCCACGAAAACGTTGATGCCACCATTGAATTCTTTATTCATGGTGCGTTGTGTGTGGCGTATTCCGGGCAGTGTAATATCTCCCACGCCCAGACAGGGCGCAGTGCAAACCGTGGTGATTGCTCCCAGGCTTGCCGTTTGCCGTACACACTTAAAGACGATCAGGGCCGCGTGGTGGCCTATGAAAAACATCTGCTGTCGATGAAAGACAATGACCAGAGTGCCAACCTGGCGGCGTTGGTCGATGCTGGTGTGCGTTCCTTCAAGATAGAAGGGCGCTACAAAGATATGAGCTATGTGAAAAACATCACCTCGTATTACCGTCAGTTGCTGGATGAATTAATGGAGCAGCGCACCGATCTGGTTCGTGCTTCTTCGGGCGTGACCTCGCATTTCTTTATTCCTTCGCCGGACAAAACTTTCCACCGTGGCAGCACCGACTATTTCGTTAACGAGCGCAAAATCGATATCGGCGCGTTTGATTCACCGAAATACATCGGCCTGCCGGTGGGCGAAGTGCTGAAAGTCGGCAAAGATTTCCTTGATGTGAATGTCAGCGATTCATTGACCAACGGCGATGGCCTGAACGTGCTGATTAAACGTGAAATCGTTGGTTTCCGTGCTAATACCGTAGAGAAAACCGGTAAAAATCAGTACCGCGTCTGGCCAAACGAAATGCCGGAAACCCTGAAAAACGTGCGTCCGAACCATCCTCTGAACCGTAACCTTGACCATAACTGGCAGCAGGCGTTGACGAAAACGTCCAGCGAACGCCGGATTGCGGTAGATATGGAGTTAAGCGGTTGGCAGGAACAATTGGTTCTGACGATTACCAGTGAAGAAGGTGTGAGCGTCAGTAAAACGCTGGAAGGGCAGTTCGAAGTGGCGAACAACCCAGAAAAGGCTTACGGCAGCCTGCGTGACAGCCTGGCGAAACTGGGGCAAACCATGTACCAGGCACGCAAAGTCGATCTGAATTTGCCTGCCGCGTTGTTTATTCCCAATAGCCAGCTTAACCAGTTGCGCCGTGAAGCTATTGACGAACTGAGCGAAGCGCGTTTGCAGCAGTACCAACGCGGCAGCCGTAAAGCGGTGAGTGAGCCTGCGCCAGTTTACCCTGATGAACACCTCACTTTCCTGGCCAACGTTTACAACCACAAAGCGCGTGAGTTCTATCAGCGTTACGGCGTGAAATTGATTGATGCGGCGTATGAAGCGCACGAAGAAAAGGGCGAAGTGCCGGTGATGGTAACCAAACACTGTCTGCGTTTTGCCTTCAACTTATGCCCGAAACAGGCAAAAGGTTCGGTGAAAAGCTGGAAAGCCACCCCCATGCAACTGGTGCATCAGGATGAAGTGCTGACGCTTAAATTTGACTGCAAGCCGTGCGAAATGCACGTGATTGGCAAAATGAAGAATCACATTCTCAAAATGCCTTTGCCGGGCAGCGAGATTGTGGCGTCCATTAGCCCAGACGACTTATTGAAGACGATGCCGAAACGCAAATAAACATTGTTGGATGACGCTGCGTTTATCCGACCTGGGTGACTGATTCTACAATGGTTTTGTAGGTCGGATAAGCCTAAGCGTCATCCGACATTGGCTGCTTAACTCTGCGCCCGCAACTGGTCAATCATCCA
>Ga0105250_10001364_pt1 | contig 13259 bp, 9 predicted proteins | sample KBSS54metaG_FD_80425 | JGI IMG/M metagenome (GOLD analysis project Ga0105250, IMG submission 80425) | Switchgrass rhizosphere microbial communities from Kellogg Biological Station, Michigan, USA - KBS S5-4 metaG | ecosystem: Host-associated > Plants > Roots > Rhizosphere > Soil | place...
GAATCATCGCTTCTGCGAGTGCTTCACGGTCGATCCATTCACCAAGACACTGGTCGGGCTTCTGAGTCACGGGAACCTTCCACATGTAGGGGCAGAAAAAAGGGGCTACATTATGCCGCCGAGAACCTCTTGTAGCAATGCGCGCTTGTCGCGCAATCGGTAACAAAATTCCGTTCAAAAAAATTACGCCCCGCGCCAGCCCAGTAAAACCGGGGCTTCCAGCGCAGTCAATTTTTCGACGACTGTTAGACGATGTCTGTAACCCTCCGTAACACCAGTCGATTTCGGCACTACATAACCACTAAAAAAGTGCTCGTTTTTATGGTTACCACTACATTTTGCGCAAAGCGCGAAGATAGACGCAGTCTGCAACTGACAGCCGGCACCTGACGCCGCTACAATTACCGACTTTGTCGCAAAGCCTGGAGCTCAACCTTCCGTGCCCGTTCTGCGTCTACCGCTTCTCCCTGCCGCGGCAGGTAAACAGCATTGGGGCAACCTGCCCGGTGCTGCCCTCAGCCTCGCGATTGCCGAGGCTGCCAGCGCTGCCAAGCGCTTCACCCTGCTACTGACCGCCGACAGCCAGAGTGCCGAACGGCTGGAACAGGAGCTGAGTTTCTTCGCCCCGGATTTGCCCGTACTGCATTTCCCCGACTGGGAAACCCTGCCGTACGATCTGTTCTCGCCGCACCAGGACATCATCTCCCAGCGTATCGCCAGCCTTTATAGACTGCCGGAACTGGCGCATGGCGTGCTGGTGGTGCCGATCACCACCGCCCTGCACCGCCTGGCGCCGACCAAGTTCCTGCTCGGCAGCAGCCTGGTGCTGGATGTCGGGCAGAAGCTCGATGTCGAACAGATGCGCTCGCGGCTTGAGGCCAGCGGCTATCGCTACGTCGATACGGTCTACGAGCACGGCGAGTTCACCGTGCGCGGCGCGCTGATCGACCTGTTCCCGATGGGCAGCAAACTGCCCTATCGCATCGACCTGTTCGACGACGAAATCGAAACCCTGCGCACCTTCGATCCGGAAAACCAGCGCTCCATCGACAAAGTCGATTCGGTCAAGCTGCTGCCGGCCCGAGAGTTCCCGCTGCAGAAAGATGCGGTCACCCGCTTCAAGGCGCGCTTTCGCGAGCGTTTTGATGTCGACTTCCGACGCTGCCCGATCTTCCAGGACTTGAGCAGCGGCATCACCCCGGCCGGTATCGAGTACTACCTGCCGCTGTTCTTCGATGAAACCTCGACACTGTTCGATTACCTGCCGCAGGACACTCAAGTGTTCTCGCTGCCGGGTATCGAACAAGCGGCAGAAAATTTCTGGAACGACGTGCGCAATCGCTACGAAGAGAGCCGCGTCGATCCATCGCGTCCTTTATTGCCGCCAGCGGAATTGTTCCTGCCGGTGGAAGACTGCTTCGCCCGCCTCAAGAGCTGGCCACGCGTAGTCGCCAGCCAGCAGGACGTCGAGTCCGGCGCCGGTCGCGAGCGCTTCCCGGCGCAGGCACTGCCAAACCTGGCGATCGAAGCCAAGGCCACACAACCACTGGCGGCGCTCTCGACATTCCTCGACGAATTCCCCGGACGCGTGCTGTTCACCGCCGAATCCGCGGGCCGGCGTGAAGTCCTGCTGGAGCTGCTGGAACGTCTGAAGCTGCGGCCGAAAACCGTCGACAGCTGGCCGGACTTCGTTTCGAGCAAGGATCGCCTGGCGATCACCATCGCGCCGCTCGACGAAGGCTTGATGCTCGATGCCCCGGCGCTGGCGCTGGTGGCGGAGAGCCCGTTGTTCGGTCAGCGCGTCATGCAGCGTCGTCGCCGGGAAAAACGCGCCGACGCCAACAACGATGCAGTGATCAAAAACCTTACCGAACTGCGCGAAGGCGCGCCGGTGGTGCACATTGACCACGGTGTCGGGCGTTATCTGGGCCTGACGATTCTGGAAATCGACAACCAGGCGGCCGAATTCCTCACTCTGGAATATGCGGAGAACGCCAAGCTCTACGTGCCGGTGGCCAACCTGCATCTGATCGCGCGTTACACCGGCAGCGATGACTCACTGGCGCCGCTGCACCGCCTCGGCTCCGAGACCTGGCAGAAAGCCAAGCGCAAAGCCGCCGAACAGGTGCGCGATGTCGCCGCTGAGCTGCTCGACATCTATGCCCGTCGTGCCGCCCGCGAAGGCTACGCGTTTGCCGACCCGAAAGCCGATTACGCGACCTTCAGCGCCGGTTTCCCGTTCGAAGAAACGCCGGACCAGCAAGCGACCATCGAAGCGGTGCGCGAAGACATGCTCGCGCCAAAGCCGATGGATCGTCTGGTCTGCGGCGACGTCGGTTTCGGCAAGACCGAAGTGGCGATGCGCGCCGCGTTCATTGCCGTGCACGGCGGGCGTCAGGTGGCGATTCTGGTGCCGACCACCCTGCTCGCCCAGCAACATTACAACAGCTTCCGCGACCGCTTCGCCGACTGGCCGGTGACCGTGGAAGTGATGAGCCGCTTCAAATCGGCCAAGGAAGTCAACGCGGCGATCGCCGACCTGGCGGAAGGCAAGATCGATATCGTCATCGGCACGCACAAGCTGCTGTCCGACGATGTGAAGATCAAAAACCTGGGTCTGGTGATCATCGATGAAGAGCACCGCTTCGGTGTGCGGCAGAAAGAACAGCTCAAGGCCCTGCGCAGCGAAGTCGACATTCTCACGCTGACCGCCACGCCGATTCCGCGCACGCTGAACATGGCGGTGTCGGGCATGCGTGATCTGTCGATCATCGCCACCCCGCCGGCGCGCCGCCTGTCGGTACGCACCTTCGTCATGGAGCAGAACAAGAGCACGGTCAAAGAGGCTCTGCTGCGTGAACTGCTGCGCGGTGGGCAGGTTTACTACCTGCACAACGACGTCAAAACAATCGAGAAGTGCGCGGCGGATCTCGCCGAACTGGTGCCGGAAGCACGGATCGGCATCGGTCACGGACAGATGCGCGAACGCGAACTCGAACAGGTGATGAGCGACTTCTATCACAAGCGCTTCAACGTGCTGATTGCCTCGACCATCATCGAGACCGGCATCGACGTGCCGAGCGCCAACACCATCATCATCGAGCGCGCCGACAAGTTCGGCTTGGCGCAATTGCACCAGTTGCGCGGACGTGTCGGTCGCAGCCACCACCAGGCTTACGCCTACCTGCTGACCCCGCCACGCCAACAAATCACGTCCGATGCGGAAAAGCGTCTGGAAGCGATTGCCAACACTCAGGATCTGGGCGCCGGTTTCGTGCTGGCGACCAACGACCTGGAAATCCGTGGCGCCGGCGAACTGCTGGGCGATGGCCAGAGCGGGCAAATTCAGGCCGTGGGTTTTACGTTGTACATGGAGATGCTCGAGCGCGCGGTGAAGTCGATCCGCAAGGGCGAACAGCCGAACCTCGATCAACCGCTCGGCGGTGGCCCGGAGGTCAACCTGCGGGTGCCGGCGCTGATTCCGGAAGACTATCTGCCGGACGTTCACGCCCGCCTGATTCTGTACAAGCGCATCGCTTCGGCCACCGACGAGGAAGGCCTGAAGGATCTGCAAGTGGAGATGATCGATCGTTTCGGCCTGCTGCCGGAGCCGACCAAGAATCTGGTGCGCATCACTGCGCTGAAGTTGCAGGCCGAACAGCTGGGCATCAAGAAAGTCGACGGTGGCCCGCAGGGTGGACGCATCGAGTTCGCCGCGCAGACGCCGGTCGACCCGATGACCTTGATCAAACTGATCCAGACTCAGCCAAAACGCTACAAATTCGAAGGCGCCACGATGTTCAAGTTCCAAGTGCCGATGGAACGCCCGGAAGAGCGCTTTAATACTGTAGAGGCGCTGTTCGAGCGCCTCCTCCCGAAAACTGTTTGAAGGACGCCGCATGCGCCTGTTTCGCTCACTGACTTTGCTACTTGCCTTGGTAGCCCCTTCGGTTTTCGCCGATGACCTGTATCAGGTCGAAATGATTCTGGTGCGCCAGAACGCCGTGCCGGCTATCGTCAGCCGCGCCGCCCCGGAAGACTGGGCCGCCGGCGCTCAACGCCTGGGTGATGACAGCCTGCGCACACCTGCGCTCGGCGACGTTGCCAGCAAACTCAGCGCCAGCGGTGATTACAGTGTGCTGATGCACAAGGCCTGGCAGCAGACCCTCGGCGAAGCGCCGACCAAGGTGGCCGTCAGCGACGGCAAGGAACAGTTCGGCCAGTTCCCGATCGAGGGCACGCTGGAAATGAAACTCGGGCGCTTTACCGACGTGAACGCCGACTTCTGGGTCAACCAGATCGACGCCAACGGCATGGTCACTGCCAGCGAACACCTGAAACAGGACAGCCACACCAAAAACGGCCAGCTCAACTATCTCGACAACGGCCACCTGGCGCTGCTGATCAAGGTCACCTCCCTGACGGCGCCCGCCCCTCGGCAAGCCCCTGAAGCGATTCCGGACTGATCGAAGTCCTTATGCCCCCGCCCCTGAGTAAACCGTTGGCACCCTCCTGGGTCAGCCGATTCAAGGAACAGAGCCTGGAGCGTGGCCGCCGCTATGCCCTGGAGAATCGGGTACGCATCGCGCAGGTCGGCGATGCGACCATTACCGCCAGTTGCGAAGGATCTGGCGGTAACGTCTACCGTCAGACCATTCACTTGCGCGAGTCAGCCAAAGACACCCTGTTGCTGGTTGACGCCACCTGCACCTGCCCGGTGCGCAATAACTGCAAGCACTGCGCCGCAGTACTCCTGCAAGTGCAGAAAACCCTCGAATACCCTGCCGCAGCGAAAGACGCCGAACTGCTGGAAAAACTCCAGGCCGTATTGGAGAACCGTAACCCCAAAGCGCCGCCGCAAGTGCTGGTGGACAACGTGCAACCGCTGCCGCGCCTGTGGCTGGCGAGTGTCGAGTTCAGCGCGTTCGAGCCGCGCAACGGCAAGATGCAGCGCTACATCCAGCATCGGGCGGCGCTGTCGTTCAGCTATCTGGATGAGTACGTCAGCGGGCAGAAAAACAGCGACATTCTGATTCGCCAGGAAACCCAGACCCTGCGGATAAAACGCCATCCGGAAGTGGAACAGTCCTACCGCGAACAGTTAAGAATCCTCGGCTTCCGTATCGCCACGCGCCAGAGCAAAGCGCTGCCGGAAAGCGCCGGCGAGCTGTACGAGATGGTCAACGACAGCGCCTGGCTGACGTTTACCCTCAACGAACTGCCGAAGCTGCGCACCCAAGGTTGGGAATTGCAGATCGACGAGGAATTCGGTTTCGACCTGACCGCCGTCGACGACTGGTACGCCACCGTCGAACAGGCGCCGGAGCGCGACTGGTTCGATCTGGAACTGGGGATCATCGTCAATGGTGAACGCCTGAGCCTGCTGCCGATCCTGCTCAATCTGATGCGCTCGCACACGGAAATCCTCAACCCGGAACGCCTGGCGCGGCGCCGTGATGACGAGCTGATTCTGGTCAATATTCCGCAACGCAACAGTGAGCACGGGCCGCTGCAAGTGGCGCTGCCCCTCGGCCGACTGAAACCGGTATTGGCGACGCTGGGCGAGTTCTACTTGCAGGAACCGGGCGAAACTACCCTGCGCTTGAGCAAGGCAGATGCCACGCGGCTCAACTCGCTGGAAGGCATTCCCCTGCTGTGGGAGGGTGGCGAACAGATTCGCAGTTTCGCCCAACGCCTGCGCGACATTCGCGACTACAGCGCGAAAGCACCGGAAGGCTTGAACGCGACGTTGCGTCCCTATCAGCTCGAAGGCTTGAGCTGGATGCAGTCCCTGCGTCAGCTTGAGGTCGGCGGGATTCTGGCGGACGACATGGGTCTGGGTAAAACCTTACAGACCCTGGCGCATATTCTCAGTGAGAAAAACGCCGGGCGTCTGGATCGACCGTGCATGGTGGTGATGCCCACCAGCCTGATCCCGAACTGGCTCGACGAAGCCGCGCACTTCACGCCGCAACTGAAAGTGGTCGCGCTGTACGGTGCCGGCCGCAAAAAGCATTTCGAGCATCTGGCCGACTTCGACCTGATCCTGACCACCTATGCACTGCTGCCCAAGGACGTCGAACGGCTGGCACAACAGCCGCTGCACGTTCTGGTGCTCGACGAAGCGCAGTACATCAAGAACCCTAACAGCAAGGCCGCGCAAGCCGCTCGCGAACTCAACGCGCGCCAGCGCCTGTGCCTGAGTGGCACACCGCTGGAAAACCACCTCGGCGAGTTGTGGTCGTTGTTCCACTTTTTGCTGCCGGGCTGGTTGGGCGATGTCAAAAGCTTCAATGCCGACTACCGCGTGCCGATCGAAAAGCGTGCCAGCGAAGTCAGGCTGCAGCACCTCAATGGGCGGATAAAACCGTTTCTGCTGCGCCGCACCAAGGAACAGGTGGCCACCGAACTGCCGCCCAAAACCGAGATCATCCACTGGGTCGATCTCAATGAGGCGCAGCGCGACGTGTACGAAACCATGCGCCTGGCGATGGACAAGAAAGTCCGCGATGAGATCACTCGCAAAGGCGTGGCGCGTAGCCAGATCATCATTCTTGAAGCCCTGCTCAAGCTGCGTCAGGTCTGCTGCGATCTGCGCCTGGTCAACGACGCCACCCTGCCCGCCCGTGGCAGCAGCTCGGGCAAACTCGACAGCCTGATGGAAATGCTCGAAGAGTTGTTTGAAGAAGGTCGGCGGATTCTGCTGTTCTCGCAGTTCACCTCGATGCTGTCACTGATCGAAGACGAACTGAAGAAACGCAACGTGGCCTACGCCTTGCTGACTGGCCAGACCCGCGATCGGCGCACGCCGGTGAAGTAATTCCAGAGCGGCAAGCGTCAGATTTTTCTGATCAGCCTGAAGGCCGGCGGCGTCGGCCTGAACCTGACCGAAGCGGACACGGTGATCCATTACGATCCGTGGTGGAACCCGGCAACCGAGAACCAGGCAACCGACCGCGCCTATCGAATCGGCCAGGAGAAGCCGGTGTTCGTCTACAAGATGATTGCCCGGGGCACAGTGGAAGAGAAGATTCAGCACCTGCAGAAGGAAAAGTCTGACTTGGCAGCAGGCGTACTGGATGGGCGCAAGGCCGGGGACTGGAAACTGCAGAGCGATGATATTGAAGCGCTGTTTGCGCCGTTGCCGGACAAGTTCGACAAGCGTTGAGATGTGCAGTGTTTGCTAGATAGCTTTCGCGAGCAAGCCCGCACCCACAGTTGGATCGCATTTCCCCTTGTGGGAGCGAGCCTGCTCGCGAACGGATCACCTCAGTTGAAGGTTCAAACTGAAGCTTACTGCCTGGAAGCGGGCAACGGCGCAAACAGCGCTTCGATATCACTCTGTTCCAGTTTGAATCCACCCGTCGTACCACCTTCAAGCACCGCCCCGGCCAGCGCTGCTTTCTCCTGCTGCAACGCTTGTATCTTTTCCTCTACCGTGCCGCGAGCGATCAGCTTGTAAACAAACACCGGATTGTTCTGCCCGATACGATAAGCGCGATCAGTTGCCTGATTCTCCACTGCCGGGTTCCACCACGGGTCGAAGTGGATCACCGTGTCCGCAGCCGTCAGGTTCAGACCGGTACCGCCAGCCTTGAGGCTGATGAGGAACAACGGCACCTTGCCGCCCTGGAAATTCTTGACTGGCGTGCGCCGGTCGGTGGTGTCGCCAGTCAGCAACGAATAACCGATAGCGCGCTGCTGCAACTCCTGCTCGATCAGCGCCAGCAGCGAGGTGAACTGGGAGAACAGCAGGATGCGCCGACCTTCGCCGAGCAACTCTTCGAGCATCTCCATCAGGCTGATCAGCTTGCCGCTGCCCGAGCGCAATGCCTTCGCCGTGAGAGGCATGTTGATCAAGCGCAGATCGCAGCAGACCTGACGCAGCTTGAGCAAGGCATCAAGAATGATGATTTGACTGCGCGCCACACCACTGCGGGCAATTTCATCGCGCACTTTTTTGTCCATCGCCACGCGCACCGTTTCATAGACGTCGCGCTGGCCGTCGCTGAGTTCAACCCAATGGATGATTTCGGTTTTCGGCGGCAGCTCAGTGGCGACCTGATCTTTCTTGCGACGCAGCAGAAACGGCTTGATGCGCGCCGTCAGGTGCTGCATGCGCTGGACATTGCCATGTTTCTCGATCGGTGTGCGGTAATCGCGGTTGAAGGATTTGCTGTCGCCCAGCCAGCCAGGCATGAGGAAATGAAACTGCGACCACAGCTCGCCGAGATGGTTTTCCAGTGGCGTGCCGCTCAGACACAAGCGCTGACGGGCCTGCAAGTCACGTGCGGCGTGCGCCGCTTTGCTCAGCGGGTTCTTGATGTTCTGCGCTTCGTCGAGAATCAGCACGCTCCACGACTGCGGCCGCAACGTTTCAAGATCCCTGGGCAGCAAGGCGTAAGTGGTCAGCACCAAGTCGTATTCGGCGAGATTGGCAAAGTCTTTTTGCCGCCCGGCCCCATGCAGCGCCAGGACCTTCAACTGAGGCGCGAAGCGCTGGGCCTCGTCGAGCCAGTTGGGAATCAGGCTGGTCGGCATCACCGCCAGTGCCGGGCAATCGAGGCGACCGGCGTGCTTTTCCGTGAGCAGATGCGCCAGGGTCTGCAGGGTTTTGCCCAAGCCCATATCATCGCCAAGAATGCCGCCGACCTCCAGCTCCCGCAGAGTCTGCATCCAGCCAAGGCCTTCGAGCTGATATGGGCGCAGTTGCGCATTAAGGCCGGCCGGCGCAGCAATATGGGTGTGACTGGAATTGTGCAGCCGCTTGGCAAAAGTGCGCAGGCGTTCGCCGCCCTGCCATTCCAGTGGCATGCCATCGAGCATACTCAGGCGCGCGGCGTCTGGAGCAGTCAAGCGCAGCGCATCGCCCTGATGTCCGCCCAGGTACAGCTCGCCCAGCGTCGCCATCAGCGGTTTGACCCGACTCAGCGGCAACGCCACCTTGGCGCCTGCCGGGTCGCCAAAACCGCTGGGCTTGAGTTCGATCAGGAGTTTTTCGTCGTCGCTGCGTTGCGCCAGATTCACCGGGTCGAGCAAACGTGGCTGGGTGCGCAACAGATGCAGAAGGATCGGCAACAAGCTGTAGCGCTCGCCATTGACGACGATGCCCAGTTGCAGATCAAACCATTGATGCCCGGCCTCTTCTTCGACCTCCGCGTACCAGTGTTCGACCGGCTGCACATCGAAATGGAAGCCGGGACTGATTTCGATTTCCCAGTCCGCGGCGCGCAGTGTGGCAAGCCCTTCATGCATGAATCCGAGCCAGGCGGAATCATCCGGCAAGGTGAACATCTCGCCGAGACGATCCATAGCGCTCTTGCGCGTGGCTTTTTTGAAGCCGTGCTTTTGCAGGCTCTGGCGCAGCTTCTTTTCCATCGCAGTCTGGCGTCGAATGCGCTGGGTTTCAGTGCCATTGAGGATCATGACTTCCGGATGACGATCCACCGCCGGATGACCGTTGTAGGTAAACGCCAGAGCGGCGCGGTGCTCCAGAACGTATTCCCAGCGCGAACGCTCCCGGCCGCTGACCAAGGTCAGTTGCGGCTGCGGAAGCACGTCATCGATGATTCGTTCGGTGAGCTTGTGCGGCGGCGGGATTTTGGTCATCGCGCTCATGCGATGGCTGAACTGCATCGCCTGACGCGCCGGGATGTCTGGGGCGAGGGTCAAATGGCAGGCCAGTTTTTCTTCCAACTCACTGAACAGAGGGCCAACCTGTCGCTGCTCACGATCGATGTAATAAAGCGGCTCCAGCGCCAGCACGGTTTCCTGCGCAGCCTCGGCACTGCTCCACTGGGCGCGAAACCCACCGTCGGCCTGCTCGGCCCAAGAGAACAGACCCATGCGTTTCGCGCCCGGCGTCAGTGGCTGCAAGTTTTCAAAGTCGAGGAACAGGCGCGAGGTGCGCAGGAGCATTTCCAGCAGTTCCGCGCCACTGCTGCCTTCCAGCGGATAGCCGCTGTAGTAGGCGTGATGGGAATGCATGGCGACCAACAGCCTGGCAACGCGCAGATCCAGTTCGGACAGATAACCGGGCTGACGCATGAGCATGTCCGACAGCGAATACAGCGGTTTTACTTCACGTAACTCGCCGCTCTTGAGCTGATAGACCTTGAAAATATCGAGCAGCCACTTGCCGTTCGCAGACGTGGGTTTGAGTTTGTAAAACAGGCGCGTGCCCGCGGTTTGCGCCCCTTCGTCGACGGGCCTGGCCGGGACGGGGACTGTCGAAAGCCAATGCTCCAGCGCCCGACCCAAGGGGATCTGTGCGTCACTTTCGGACGTATCGTCGTCAATGCCCTGCAGGTGATAGAGCACCGCCGCGCAGTGCTTGCAATCAATCGCGACGGGGCAGGTGCATAAGCAACGCAAATTAACCGATCCCAGGCGATCATCGGACAGGTAGATGCTTTGTTCATACGCCTGTGTTTCCGAACCGACGCAGAACGCCTCGATTTTCCTGTCATCGATCTCGATGATCTCTACCCGATCATCGGCAGCATAAGCGCGGGCCTTGGCCAACGCCTTGCTACTGAATGCGTGAGTCCATGCCAACCCTTTAAGCCGCTCGATGAAACTGCTCATGGACAGTCCTTAGCTGGCCAACACCCGCGCCAACGTCGATTTCACCTTGCCCATCCCGTCATGCAGCGCCTGCTCGATCTCGGCCATGGTGATCACCGCCGTGGTCTTGCCCGCCGCCGGATTCACCACCAGCGACAGGCAGGCGTAATCCAGATCCAGCTCACGGGCCAGTGCCGCTTCCGGCATGCCGGTCATGCCGACGATGTCGCAGCCATCGCGCTCCAGACGCACGATCTCGGCCACGGTTTCCAGACGCGGGCCCTGGGTGCAGGCGTATACACCCTGATCGCTGTATTCGCAGCCTTCGGCAGCCAGCGCGACGATCAATTGCTGACGCAGCGGCTCACTGTAAGGGAAGATGAAATCGATATGGGTGACGTGCTCCAGATCATCGGCGAAAAACGTGTGTTCGCGACCGCTGGTGTAATCGACGATCTGGTGTGGCACACAGAAATGCCCGGTGCCCATGGCCGGATGGATCCCGCCCACCGCGTTGACCGCGATGATCGCCTCGGCGCCGGCCTGCTTCAGCGCCCACAGGTTGGCGCGGTAGTTGACCTTGTGCGGCGGGAAACGATGGGGATGGCCGTGGCGGGCGAGGAACAGAACTTCCTTGCCGGCATATTCCCCGATCTGCACTTCAGCCGACGGCGAACCGTAAGGCGTATCCACCGCCAACGACTGACGAATGCTCAGGCCTTCGAGCTGGGTCAGGCCGGTGCCACCGATGATTGCGTAAACCGTCATAGCAAAAATCCTTAATCGATCAGTTGAGCGTCTTTGAGCGCGCCGATGGCGGTGAGCCAGCGCGGATCCTGACGGTAGTCGGTGCTGGCGAACGCCTGCCCGCGCATCCGCGCAATGCGTGCGGACGGCTTGACCTTCATCCGTTGCGCAGCACTCAGGGCCAGTTCGGCCGCAGCGCGGTCATTGCACACCAGGCCCATGTCGCAACCGGCAGTCAACGCGGCTTCGATCCGGCTGGCAGCGTCGCCGACCACGTGGGCGCCGGCCATCGAAAGGTCGTCGCTGAAGATCACGCCGTCAAACTGCAGCTCGCCGCGCAGGATGTCCTGCAACCAACGGCGGGAGAACCCGGCCGGCTGCGAATCGACTTGCGGATAGATGACGTGCGCCGGCATGACCGCAGCGAGTTGCTTGCTGAGTCTGGCGAACGGTACGAGGTCGTTGGCGCGGATCTCGTCGAGACTGCGCTCGTCATTCGGGATCGCGACGTGGGAGTCGGCTTCGGCCCAACCGTGACCGGGGAAATGCTTGCCGGTAGCGGCCATGCCCGCGCTGTTCATGCCGCGGATGAAGGCGCCTGCGAGCAACGCTGCGCGCTCGGGATCCCCTTCGAACGAACGAGTGCCGACCACGGCGCTGCGCTGGTAATCCAGATCCAGCACCGGGGCGAAACTCAGGTCGAGGCCGACCGCCAACACTTCGGTGGCCATGACCCAGCCGCATTGTTCGGCGAGGTATTCGGCGTTCGGGTTGTCGGCGATGGCACGCATGGCCGGCAGGCGCACGAAGCCCTGACGCAGACGCTGCACCCGGCCGCCCTCCTGGTCGACCGCCAGCAGCAGATCCGGGCGAATGGCGCGGATCGCAGCACTCAGCTCGCGCACTTGGCGCGGGTGCTCGATGTTGCGCGCGAAAATGATCAGGCCGCCCACTTCGGGCTGACGCAACAATTGGCGATCTTCGGCCGTCAGCCAAGTACCGGCGACGTCCACCATCAACGAGCCTTGCAGGCCAGCAGTCATAGAGATTCCTTGAAAACGAAAAACCCGATCCGCCAGAAATCGCTACCGTGAGCAGGGCTCGGCAGGCCAATAATTTCTATGGAGATCGGGGTCAGAACGAAAGTCGGCATGGGCGGCTAGCTTAGCGGATACAAGCAGCCGCGCCCACCCGTGTGCGGTTAAACCTTGGCGGCCACCGGAGTCGATTTGCTGCGCGGGCGAAGCTGCGCAGTCGCCATCGCGGGGTCGGTGACACCGGTTTCGGCACGCATGCCGGCGGCAAGGAACGGCACCATCAGACGCATCACTTGTTCGATCGAGGTGTTGACGCCGAAGTCGGTCTCGGCAATCGCGCGCAAGGCCTTGATCCCGGACATGCTGAACGCCGCAGCGCCGAGCATGAAGTGCACGCGCCAGAACAGCTCGATTGGCGGGATGCGCGGAGCCGCTTCGTTGACCAACAGCATGTAGCGGCGGAACACCTTACCGTACATGTCTTCCAGATAACGACGCAGGTGACCCTGGCTCTGGCTGAACGCCAAACCGAGCAAACGCATGAAGATCGACAGGTCGTTACCGCTGCGTGGCTGCACCACGAGCGCTTGCTCGACGAGGATTTCCAGCAACTCTTCAAGGGTCGGCTTGTTTTCAGGCTTGGCCTGGCGACGCTCCAGCTCTTTATCGAGGCTGATGCAGAACGGCCCGAGGAAGCGCGAGAAAACCGCCTGGATCAGCGCTTTCTTGGAGCCGAAATGATAATTCACCGCCGCCAGGTTTACCCCGGCCTTGCTGGTGATCAAACGCAATGAGGTTTCAGCGAAACCTTTCTCCGCGAACAACTGCTCGGCAGCATCAAGAATGCGTTCAACGGTTTCCGACTGGGCCATGGCTACTCCGCCTGACAAACACTTGTTTGAAACATAC
>Ga0105250_10001370_pt1 | contig 13208 bp, 10 predicted proteins | sample KBSS54metaG_FD_80425 | JGI IMG/M metagenome (GOLD analysis project Ga0105250, IMG submission 80425) | Switchgrass rhizosphere microbial communities from Kellogg Biological Station, Michigan, USA - KBS S5-4 metaG | ecosystem: Host-associated > Plants > Roots > Rhizosphere > Soil | place...
GACATCCGGGTCGCCTTCTTTGATCTGACCTTTCTTGGCGAATCAAGAAAGGGCAGTCGGCTGCCGGGCCGAGACCCGGCCTCGAAAAATAGCCACCCGGCAGATGGCCATAAGCATCCCTGCACTAGCTGACAAGCCGGGGGAACAGCCCCAAAACACAAGCCCATTGTTTCCACCACGGAACCAACCGCGTTCCACCACCCTCCTTTGCCAGCCGCCCCTGTCTCCCTAGAGTGAAAGCAAAAGGAGACAAGCATGTTCGAAGCCAATCTATTCCAGGGCCAGCGCGTCCTGATCACCGGGGGCGGCACGGGGCTGGGCCTGGCCATGGCGGCCAAGTTGGCGGAACTGGGCGCCGAGCTGCACCTGTGCGGCCGGCGGCGCTCCGTGGTGCAGCAGGCCTGCGAGATGCTGAACAACGACACGGGCGCGCAGGCTTTTGCGCATGAACTCGACATTCGCCAGCCCGAGGCCGTGCACACCGTCATCGACCGCATCTGGGCCGAACACGGCCCGCTGACGAGCCTGGTCAACAACGCGGCCGGCAACTTCGTCAGCCGCACCGAGGACCTGAGCATCAACGGCTTCCATGCCATATCGGACATCGTCTTCCGGGGCACCTTCTACGTCACCCAGGCCGTGGGCCGCCGCTGGATCGCCGAAGGGCTGCCGGGCTCGGTGCTGTCCATCGTCGTCACCTGGGTGGACACGGGTTCGCCCTTCGTCGTGCCCTCGGCCATGTCCAAGGCCGGGCTGGACGCCATGACCAAATCGCTGGCCGTGGAATGGGGTCCCAAGCGCATACGGTTCAACGCGATTGCGCCGGGCGTGATTCCCACCCAGGGCGCCAGCCAGCGCCTGCGCCCCAGGATCGACGGCAACGAGGACTCGGCCGACCGCCGCCGCCTGGACAACCCCACGCGCCGCCTGGGCACGGGCGAGGACATCGGCAACATGGCCGCCTTCATCCTGGCCCCGGGCAACACCTGGCTCAATGGCCAGACCATCACGCTGGACGGCGGCGACGCCCTGGCCAACGGCGCCTACTTCACCGAATACCAGGCCTGGGACGATGCCGACTGGGCGCGCGCCCGGCAGATGGCCAAGGCCGCCAACCAGCCCAACGTCAACGATGGGGAGCAGGAGGCCACGCCCACATGAGCACCGCCGCCACGCCCCATTCCACCCTGGTCTTCGAACAGCGCACGCTGACCGGCGCCGCCCAGCAGCAGCGCGGCCGCCAGCTGGCCCAGGGCCTGCGCAGCCTGGGCCTGGCCGAAGGCGACGTGCTGGCCGTCTTCCTGCGCAACGGAATCGAATACGCCGACGTGGTCCATGCCTGCCGCATTGCGGGCATCTACTACTGCCCCATCAACTGGCATTTCACGGCCACGGAGATCGACTACATCCTGGCCGACAGCGGCGCCCGCGCCCTCATCACCAGCCAGGACCTGCTCGACGGCCTCAAGGGCGAACTCTATGCGGACCTGCCCCGGCGCGTCGCCCATGCACGCGAGCCGGAGCAGGACTACGAAACCTGGCTGGCCGCCCAGGCACCCTACGATGGCCCGCTGGTCGCGCCGCGCGGCCACATGGCCTATACATCGGGCACCACGGGCCGCCCCAAGGGCGTGCTGCGCAAGGCGTTTCCCGTGGAAGAACTGCCCCGGCGCCTGGCCGTGAACCAGGCGCTGATCGCCACCGCCTACGGCCTGCAGCCCGGCGCGCGCACCCTGCTGACCGCGCCCATCTACCACAGCGCGCCCAGCCTGTATTTCCAGAACGCGCTCATGCTCAGCGAGCTGGTGGTGCTGGAGCCGCGCTTCGACCCCGAGCGCTTCCTGCAGCTGGTGCAGGAGCACCGCATCGACACCGCCTACATGGTGCCCATCATGTACGTGCGCCTGCTCAGGCTGCCGCGCGAAGTGCGCGAGCGCTACGACATCTCCTCGCTGCGCTTCATCGCCTCCACCGGCTCACCCTGCGCGCCCGAGGTCAAGAAGGCCATGATCGAGTGGATGGGGCCCATCATCAACGAGACCTATGCCTCCAGCGAGTCGGGCCTGGTCACCTTCATCGGCTCGGCCGACGCCCTCACCCACCCGGGCAGCGCGGGCCTGCCGCTGCAGGACGCCGAAGTCCGCATCCTCGACAGGCAGGGCCAGGCTCTGCCCACGGGCGAGGTGGGCCTGATCTACGTGCGCCAGCCCGCCTATGCCGACTTCACCTACAAGGGCAACGAAGAGGCCCGCCGCAAGATGGACCAGGGCGGCCTCATCACCCTGGGCGACATGGGCTACCTGGACGAGGAAGGCTTTCTCTACGTCTGCGACCGCGACTCGGACATGGTGATCTCCGGCGGCGTGAACATCTACCCGGCCGAGATTGAGAACGAGCTGCTCAGGCACCCCGGCATAGCAGACTGCGCCGTCATCGGCGTGCCCGATGCCGAGTACGGCGAACGGCTGCTGGCCCTGGTCGAGCCCGGCCAGTCAGGCACACTGCCCGAGGCGGAACTGAAAGAATGGCTGCGCGGCCGGCTGGCGGCCTACAAGCTGCCGCGCAGCTTCGTCTTCCAGCGCCTGCCCCGCGACGACAACGGAAAGATCGCCAAAAGAAAGCTGCGCGACGCCCACTGGGGCGCGACGCAGCGCAAGATCTGAACCCGCCAACACCGAAAGAGAAGGAGACAACGCATGAACAAGGCCATCGCATTGCTGCTTGCCGCTGCGGCCACCGCAGCTGCAGCCCCCGGGTTCGCCCAGTCCGACTACCCCAGCAAGCCCATCAAGCTCATCGCCCCGTATGCGCCGGGCGGCTCGGTCGATGTGCTGGCCCGCACCCTGGCCACGCACCTGTCCACCGAGCGCAAGCAGTCCGTGGTCGTGGAGAACCGGCCAGGCGCCAACACCATGATTGCCGCCTCGGCCGTGGCGCGCTCGCCGGCCGACGGCTACACCCTGCTGCTGGCCAGCAATGCCAGCATGGTGCTCAACCCCCTGCTTTACAAGAAGCTCAGCTACAACCCCGACCGGGAGCTGAAGCTCACCAACATCCTGGCCGAGGCCCCGCTGGTGCTGGTCACCAACAGCCAGACCGGCATCAAAAACGTGGCCGACCTCAAGGCCTACTCCAAGGCCCACGCGGGCAAGCTCAACTACAGCTCGGTCGGCCTGGGCAACCCGCTGCAGCTGACCACCGAGCTGATCAAGTCCCGCCTGGACGTGGCCGCCACCCACATTCCCTTCAACGGCAGCGCGCCGGCCCTCACCGCCCTCATGGCCAACGACACCCAGCTCATGGTGGACGTGGCCGGCACCTCCCTGCCCCACATCAAGGCCGGCAAGCTGGTGGCCATTGCCACCACCGGGCCGGAGCGCTCGCAGTTCCTGCCGCAGACGCCCACCATTGCCGAATCGGGCGTGCCGGGCTTCAGGGCCTCCACCTGGTTCGGCATTGCCGTGCCCGCAGGCACGCCAGCGGACGCGCGCAACACCCTGCAGGCCGCCGTCAACAAGGTCATGCTCAACCCTGAATTCGCCAGCGCCCTGGGCAACCAGACCCTGGCCGCCAGGAAGCCCCAGACCCAGGCACAGCTAGACGACTTCCTGGCCGCAGACGGCCAGATGTGGCGCAAGGTGATCGCGGACAACGCGATTGCGCTGGAGAACTGAAGAACTGAAGAACTGGTGAACCGAGGCGCTAAGGGCCGGGCTCCCCGGCCTGCTCCACGAAGCGCAGCAGGCTGGCCCTGAGGAACTCGGTCATCACCTTGACGGCATGCGAGGGCCGCCGGTCCTCGGCCGTGATGATGTACAGCCTGTCGCCCAGGCCGGACACCGTCCAGTCCGGGCACACGCGCTGCACTGCGCCCGATCGCAGCTCGTCCATCACCATGTAGTTGGGCAAGGTGGCCACGCCGCTTCCCCGGAGCATGGACTGCTTGAGGAAGGGGAAATGCTCGCTGGTGATGCAGGGCTCGCACTTGAGCGCAATCTCCTGCTGCCCCTTTTTCACCGAGACGGCATAGGTCTTGCCGTCGCCGGGCGGCGTCAGCAGCACGCCGTGGGGAATCTCGGCAGGGTCGTGGAACGGCCGCGCCTTGGCATAGGCGCTGCTGGCATACAGGCCAAAGCCCACCGGCCCCAGATCGCGCGCCACCAGGTGCTCCTGCACGTCGCGCGCCACGCGCACGGCCACATCCACCTGGGCGCTCATGGGATCGCTCACCCGGTTGGAGAACAGCACGCGGATGCGCACCTGCGGGTGCCGCTTCTGGAAGGCCAGCAGCATGTCGGCCAGGTACAGCTCGCCCAGGCCCGTGGGAATGCTCAGCCGCACCGAGCCCGTCACCACATGCTGCAGCGCGTCGATGGCGCCCTGCGCCGCCTCCACCTCCTGGATGATGCTGCGCCCATGCTCGTACAGCACCTCGCCCGCCGCAGTCAGCAAAAAGCTGCGCGTCGTGCGGTGCAGCAGGGTCACGCCCAGCGCCGTCTCCAGCGCCTTGAGCTCCTTGCTCACCTTGGAGCGCGTGATGTCGCGCTTGCGCGCCGCAGCGCTGAGGCTGCGCGCGTCCACGATCTCTACGAAATTGCGGATGAGGTTGATGTCCATGGCTTGAGAGCGGCAGGTCAGGCGGGCCGCCTTGTTCGCGGCCTTGTACGCGGCCGCAGGCAACGCGCCCGGACCGCCACCCCCGGACTATGGCACCGTCACGACGCCTGGCCCCGCCACCCGTGGGCGCCGGGACACAGGGCTTTCCCCGGTGCCCGCCGCATCAATCCAGGCTGATCTGCGACGAAGAGGCCACCTGCTTCCAGGTCGTCACATCCTTGAGGATCACCGCGCCGAACTGCTCCGGCGTATTGGCCACCACCGTGCCGCCCAACTCCGCCAGGCGCTGGCGCAGTTGCGGGTCGGCCAGGGCCTGCACGCTGGCCTTGTGCAGCTTGTCGCGGATGTCCTTGGGCAGGCCCTTGGGCGCCAGCAGGCCGTTCCAGGCCTGCACGGCGTAGCCGGGCACGCCGGACTCGGCAAAGGTCGGCACATCGGGCAGCTCGCTGCTGCGCTGGGCCGTGGCCACGGCCAGCGGGCGGATCTTTCCGGACTTGATGTGCGGCAGCGAGGCCGGCAGCGGCTCCCACAGCATGGACACCTGGCCGCCGATCAGATCGGTGAAGGCCGGGCCCGCGCCACGGTAGGGCACATGCATGATCTGCACGCCTGCCTTGGCCTTGAACAGCTCCATGGCCAGATGACCCAGACCGCCCGCGCCCGAGGACGCATATGACAGATGGCCCGGCTGCGCCTTGGCCAGCGCAACCAGCTCCTTCAGATTGGCCGCCTTGACCGAGGGATGCACGCTGAGCACGCCCGGCACCGTGATCACCTGGGTGATGGGCGTGAAATCCTTCACCGCGTCATAGGGCAGCTTGGTGTAGACGGCCGGATTCGTGCCGTGCGTGCTGGACGTGGCGCCCAGCAGCGTATAGCCGTCCGGCTTGGCATCGGCCACGAAGCGCGTGCCCAGCGAGCCACCGGCACCGGCCTTGTTCTCCACGATCACCGAGGCGCCCAGCACCTTGCCCAGCTGCTGCGCGAACAGGCGGTTCACCACATCGGCCGTGCCGCCCGGCGGAAACGGAACGATCAGGCGGATGGGCTCGGCCGTGGGCCAGCCGGCATCGGCCGCCAGGGCCGACTGCGCGGGCGCCAGGGCGCCCAGGGCCAGGGCCGCCGTGGTTGCAGACAGGCTGCGGATCATGAAATTGCGGCGTTGCATGAGATTTTTCTCCTCGTTGAAATTCTTCGGGACCAGCACCGGCCAGTCATCGGCCAGTGACCCGCCAGTAACCCGCCAGTCATCGGCCCAGGCGCTCCAGCCAGGCCAGCACCCGGCCCAGCACCTCGTCGCCATTGGTGTCCAGCATGCAGAAATGCGAATTGCCGGTGATGCCTGCGGCCGGCAGGTCCAGCACCTCGGCACGGCCGCCCAGGCGCCGCAGCAGCTGCCAATACACATCGGTCTGCGCGCGGTACTTCTGCCACTGCGGGCTGTGCGCGAAATGGTCGCCCCACACCGCCAGGTGCGGGATGGCCGAGGCAGGCGCGAAGGCATCCGCCCCCTGCTGCCCCTGTTGCTCCTGTTGCCCCCGCTGCACCACCGGCATGCCCGTAGGCTCCACCCCCACCACGGCGCGCACCAGGTGCGGCTTGCGGATGGCCGCATGCGCGGCAAAGCCACCGCCCTGGCTGTGGCCCATCACCACGCAGGGGCCGAACTGCTCCAGCAGCGCGTCATAGGCCGCCATGGCCATGGCCTCGTGCCCCAGCCAGCGCGGCACCATCTGCCGCACCAGGGCACCAAAATTCTCATGCGGAAACCGCTGGCCAACGAAGGGCTCGCCCACACCGCCGCCCGAAGGCGCGCCATGGCCTATGCGAAACAGCGTCCACGCCTCCTCGGCACTGCGGAACACGGGCGCCTCGGCATAGATCTCGGGGGACATCGCCCAGCCCGCGCGGCCGCGCTCCACGGCATCGCAGACCACCACGTCGTGGCCGGCCTCCAGCAGGCGCCACAGCCAGCCCTGGCGCCCATCGGGCGTGGACTCCCACTGCGCCCCGGTCATGCCGCCGCCGTGCCACAGCAGCACTGGCAGGGGGCTGCGCGGACGCGCCAGCCGGTACTCCATGGCATACATCTGGCCCACGGCATAGCTGCCATTCATGTCCAGCGGCCGCTCGCCGCCGTTGCGCACCACTTCCCTGTGCTGGATCGGCAGATCCCGCACCGTGCGCTGCGCACCGCCAATGAAATGGCTTTGCATCTTCCTGAGGCAAACTTCAGGCATAACAGGGCTTCTCTCGCATGCCGCCATGCTAGGCATGCCCCGCCTTGGTGCTGTGCCGATTGCGGCGGGGCTGTGCCGGATCAGCACAGCTCTGCGCCCACCCTACCCATGCACGAACTCAACCTCAAACTGCTGCAGGACCTGCAGGCCCTGGCCGACACCGGCAGCCTCTACAAGGCCGCCGAACGCCGCCACATCACCCACCCTGCCTTTGGCCGCCGCATCCGCGCGCTGGAGGAATGGGCTGGCACGCCCCTGGTCGAGCGCGGCCACCAGTCCACCACGCTCACGGCCGCCGGCAAGACGCTGCTGGCCTCGGCCCATGAAGTGCTGGGCATCCTGGAGCAGACCCATGGCCTGCTGCAGCGCCCCCACCGCACGCGCGACGAGACCATCACCATCGCGGCCGGCCGCACGCTGTCGCACACCGTCCTGCCGGGCATCATCACCGCCCTCAACCAGGCCATGCCCCAGCTGTGCTGGAAAGTGGTCACCACCAGCCTGGACTACGGCGTGGAAATGCTTCTGCAGGGTAAGGTGGACCTGCTCATGTGCCATGCCCAGCCTGCCATCGAAGGCAGCCTGCAGGGCCACCACCTGGCCTGGCTGCCCGTGGGTCAGGACACGCTGATCCCCGTCAGCATCCCCCTGGTCCCCCGATTGCCCAAGTACGCCCTGCCCGCCCACGGCGGCGGCCCGCTGGTGCCCTACCTGGACTACGCGCAAAGCATGTCCCTGGGCAAGATCCTGCGCAGCCACCTGCACGAGCTGTGCGACACCACGCGCCTGCGCACTGTCTACGAGGCCGACCTCGCCGACTCCCTGCACGCCATGGTCCACCAGGGCCTGGGCCTGGCCTGGCTGCCGCTCACCCTCGTCAAAGCCGACCTGACCGAGGGCCGCCTGGCCCGCGCGGCCGGGGCCGACAAGGACGTGCCCATCAACGTGCGGCTCTACCGGCGGCCTGCGGCGCAGAGCAAGCCGCTCACGCGCAGGGTGTGGGCGGGGTTGGAGAATCTTTATGGGAGGAGTCAGAAGTCGTGAGGTGGGTGGGTCAGTTTGTGTGACTTGGCGGCTGCGGCCTTGCGTTGTTTAACGTCTGTAAATTTGAGCGCCGCGCGCTCTTCTTGCCCCTGCCGGGCGGTTTCTTTTAGAGGCCGGGTCTCGGCCCGGCAGCCGACTGCCCTTTCTTGATTCGCCAAGAAAGGTCAGATCAAAGAAGGCGACCCGAATGTCCGCGACCCCTTCGCTTCGCTGCGGGGCAACCTGCGTCGTGGCGGCTGCGGGGTTCGCCGTGAAACTCGTTGCGCGCTGCGCGCTTCACTCAAACATCACGGCGAGTCAGATGACGAAGCAAGCCTGTCCTTCGGCAGGCTTGCAACCCCGCAACCGCCACGACGCAGGCGCGTGCATACGGGAGGGGGAAGAGGCAGCAGACGCAGGCAGCGGGCGCGCCCAGGACTTTCCCCTTGGCCCCGCTGCAGCCTTGAACTAGCATGGCCTGCACCGTCCCGGCCGGGGCGGATCTTCCTTGGGCATCGATGAGCTTTCCCGTTCAGATTCCGATCCGAGTCCCCTGCCCTCCGGGCGCCTGCATCTGCGAGCACGATGCCCTGCTCGCCGACTCCATGGCTGACCAGCGCATCCTGCGGCTCACCAAGGAAGAAGAAAAACGCCTGCTGCTGCGGCTCGAACAGATCACCAGCCTGCAGGACCTGCGCCATGTGGAGCAGCGCATGTACGAGCAGCTTGGCATCCGCGTGCGCATCGAGCCCGGCGCCAGCGAAGTGCGCACCGTGCGCGGCATCCAGATCGAGGTCTTGCCCATGCGCGGGCTGTGCAGCAAGACGCGGCAAGCGATTCCTGCGGCGATTCGGCGGGGGATGGAGAAGACGCCGGAGGTGGCGTTTGAGTTGTTGGATGAGGGGGGGTTGTTTGGGTAACTTCAGGCACCTTTCCTACTTTTTAATCTGCTCGAAGAATATTGCAGAATTTCCTGTTTTGATTGCATGTACAAAAATACGGTAAGCTGAATCAAAATCCTTTAGATAAACATCTCCTTGATCTCTGGCTGTTGCCGAGCGAAATGCTTCAAACCTTGAGTTTTCGCAAATACCTGTGTTTGCACACATGTCCACAGCGTAGTAATCATTGCCACCGCAGTCAGATCCAGTTCCTTCGCAAACGGCCGCAATCCAGCTATTCCTTACTGCAGCAAGAGCGTTTCCACCAGAAAACTCTGTACCATCCAAATTTATTTTCTCATTGCGTGAAGCGATCAGACCCAGACCAGCCTGTTCTAGCAAAATCGGATCACGTTTATGAAAAATACGGCCAAGAATCTCTTGCTGCTTGAGTGAGTCACTGCCAATCTCGTTCCATTGGCTGCGAAGTTCCATCAACCCTTTTGGAAATCTAGGGTCGCTTTCAAGCTGACGAACTCTTTCTGCCGAGATTTCATCCGAACTGAAGGAACTGCATCTGGACCATAGCAGTTCCTTGGCTTGATCCTGCTTGGTGGATGCGGTTTTTACGCCTTGGACTCCGGACCGAATGATCATGTAGCACTGCTTCAAAATGGTATCTGCATACAGACCGGCCTCTTCGGTGCCCGCTTGGGCCAGCGTTTCCATAACCACCCGATAGTCTCTGGAATTCTGCATCAAATCAATAGCTTTTCCCGTATCGCTCTTCTCTGGCAGCTTAGTCACAGTACCAATATCAGGCATCGCTGTCGTGGCTTGCCCTGAATCTTTCGGCTCAACCAAATCAGATGATAAATTGACTTCTTTTCCAAAACTATTTTTTGGCCCCTGAAACGTTTGTACAAGATAATATGTAACAAGCAATCCCATCGATAAAAAAATGATTGCCAAAATTAATTTAAAGGAGATTTTCATTTCATGATTTCCCACAAACATGATGAGGCTTTGGGATTCCATCACCCAGCTTCAAAGACCCTGGCATGGACGACGGAACTAAGGCAGCCGACATGCCAGGACTTGTTACCAACCAGATCTCCGAACCACCATCGGCATATACCACTCTCAGCTTTCCATCATGCCACGGGGTGGTACCACTTCCAAAAATCTTCTGCCATGTATTCAGACTCTGCTTTATCACCCTGAAGACAGCCTCTGCAGCCATCCACCTTGTATTCGGATCTGCATGAGACGTTGTCCCTTGAGAGGCTTCTCCCGTACAACGCACGTCCTCGAGAGATGTAGATTTGAAATTAAGAAACCCCATCATAAGTGGATAACCACTGAACGCGGTTCCAGCTCCCCCACCACGATTAAACTCAAACCCGTCAACACCAAAACCACCCCCATAGGCAAAATTATCTGTAATGGTGACCACCGGCAAGATTTGTGCCGAGGCCTGCATTGAGAACAACCAGAACGCTAAAACCAACGCGGTGCCCCCTGCCCTCTCAATCACATTACCATAAGACTTTGACTTCGCATTCAATTTTATTTTATTCATAAACTCTCCCTCGAGTTTTGGTTAAAAAATCAAATAATCATGAAACTCACGCCACCAGCTTTTCGCTGGCACTATTTTCATCAAGTATTTATCTCCTATATCCTCCTTTCATGGATAATATTTCACCACACAAGATCCAACAGAAGATTGCTATTGAGCTACGGATCGTTTCCCCAACAACCATCAAAAATTTTAAATAATGCATCAGACGATGCCACGACTACCACGTGGCGCGGGTTTTTCATGGGGAGGGGGAGCTTTTTCTTATTGCCTGCGTATGCAGGCGCACCAGCATGATGGGGTGCTTTACTCTGAAGACCGGCAATTTTGCAGTATCGCCATCATCAGCAACGATCATGACAATGATCTAACTGACAGTTGCAGAAGATTTTGTCATGGGATATCTGAGATCGCAAGAGCAAGTTGCTGTCACCCTTGCATTCAGCGTCAATGACCGACTTGTTGGCAGGAGCCTTGGCCGATCTCACAGCGCCCTGCTAGCCGACTCCATGGCCGACCAGCGCATCTTGCGACTCACCAAGGAAGAGGAAAAACGCCTGCTACTACGGCTGGAACGCATCACCAGGATGAAGGGGAGTTGTTTGGGTGAGGGTTTTGGCGGTTGGTGGGGGCGGGTTACGGCCAGGAGCAGCCGGCCACGGCAAACTTCTGAGCGGCGGCTGCAGGCTGGTTGCAGACGTTCGCGGCAAACCAACTTAATGTCAGGTTTTCCCAGAAGCAGAACTGCGCATTTGCAAGAAAATGCGGAGGTCAGGATCGACAGTTCCTGCACCGATGCGTGTCGGCGAGCGAGTTTCGTCGCACAGTTCCATCTGTGAACCAGAACGACGTGCGTAACGGCGGAGACTCTTTGCCTGCAAAGCTCGTTGCTAGGCGCATAGCCTGACAGTTCTCAGAGATTCTGCTGGTCGCTCACATCTTGGGTGTTTGCGATAGCGACAGTTGGTTGATAGGCAGGGGTAAGACGTGAGCAACAAGAAATCTAAACCGAAGGGCAAGAAGACGGCCGGCTCTGGCAGTCACGCAATGACGGGCTATGAGTATCAGATCGACGTATCCGTCTGGTTGGCGCTTGACCTGGTTCTGTCGAGTGAGTTTGCAAAGGAAGTTGTCCTTGAGCCGGCCACTGAGGAGGACATCGAAGCAGATCTTGCCGAAACCGAGCCTGGGCGCGTGGTGACGACCGCGAAGGTCGAGCAGTACCGCTTGATTGTTCAGGCCAAGCTCCGCAGCGGTGACGCTTGGTCTGTTGCTGGTGTGAAAGGGCTACTTGAGCACGGGACAAACCGTCCTTCCGCGGCGAGCCGGTTGGTGGATCCGCTGAATCGATATCTGCTGGTAACCTCCGCGGGCGTGAACGGAGGGGCTCGAGGCCTGCAGGTTCGCAGCGCAGGGCTTTGGCCGAAGGCCGCCGACATGGCTTCATCCCTAAAGGATGCGATGCCCACTAGTTCAGCGGGACGGGTGGCAATCGTAGGAAACCAGGATTTCGAGCGACTCGAGAGGGATATCAAGGCTTTGCTCTCGGAGAAGCTGCGCGTGCCGCACGCAAGGCTAGAAGAGTGCCGCCTGAAGCTGCGAGACGAAGCCCGCGCACGAATGGGTGGCGCCGGGGGGGGCCGCTGGACGCGTGGGGAGCTTGAGAAGACCATTCGCGCTCATGACGGCTATATCGCGAGCTCTCCCGAGTTGGAGCACTACATAAAGCCTACCAACTGGGCAGAGATCAAAGCGGCAATGCTCGAACGCAATGCAGCGCTGATTGTTGGTCAGTCGGGCACCGGGAAGACGATGGCTACGCTGAAGCTATACGACGAGCTGCGAAAGGAAATTCCGGGGCTAACCCGGGTTCCCATCAAGTTCGGACCTGACCAAATCAGGGACGACCGGACGCCCCCGCCGGTTCTATATGACATTGAGGACCCGTGGGGGCGCTACGACTTCGATCCCAGAAGTCGCCCATGGAACGATCAGCTCGCTCAGCACTTTGTACATGCCCGGCCCGACAAGTTGGTAGTTGCGACCTCGCGGCTGGACGTCGCCAGAAGCTCCGGTGCGCTTCATACCGTCAACCGTTGGGCAGTAAGCCTCGAGGCTGAGCATTACGGGGGCCGTGAGCGTCAACGCCTCTATCAGACCCGCATTGGTGATTTGCCCCGTAACGTCCAGACGCTGGCTAAGGAGAACCAGTCTGTCGTGCTTGCTGAACTTGCTACGCCGCTCGAGATTCAGAAGTTCTTCGACGCCTTGGCCACCCCGGCGGACACGAGGAGGCGCTCTGACTCCCAGGTGATTGGAGACGCAATTAAGCGTGCCCATCAGGACTCGATCGAACGTACAGTAGTAGATCAGGTTGAAGGGCGAAAAGATGTTCGCGCCGCCGCTGTGCTTTGGGGTCTGCTGAAGGCTAATGAGAGGCTATCACTTCAGTTGCTGCGCCAGATCGACGGTGCGCTTGCTGACGCGAACGACGCCTTCGAGAAGGGGGCAGTGCCACTGGCAAATTTTTTCATTGCCGCGCGGAACCTCCGCCAGTCCGAGAGCACGGTGTCTTACTACCATCCGCGGGTCGAGGCCGGGATCGAACAGGCACTAAAGCGGGCCGAAACCGTGACGGTCAAATCCCTTCGGCTTCTCATCGAGACACTTTGCTCCCCGGATGGACCGAGCGAGGCGTGGGGCGTTGCCGCCTCTGCCAGACTGCTCTATGCACTGGATAGAACGCCGGAGCTGCGCCCCAAGCCCTCGGCTGCGGTGCAGGCAAAGATCGACGCCTGGCTCATTAACGCCGTCTGCGCTGGTGGCAAGGAGTTCGAACGCAATCTCAGGCTTGCTGAGTCGGTA
>Ga0105250_10001375_pt1 | contig 13186 bp, 21 predicted proteins | sample KBSS54metaG_FD_80425 | JGI IMG/M metagenome (GOLD analysis project Ga0105250, IMG submission 80425) | Switchgrass rhizosphere microbial communities from Kellogg Biological Station, Michigan, USA - KBS S5-4 metaG | ecosystem: Host-associated > Plants > Roots > Rhizosphere > Soil | place...
CCTGCACGCGCTGCAACGGCTACCCGAGGGCGGCGGAACCTGGCAAGCGGATCACCAATGGTCGTTTCGGGGGCGGTAGGAAATCGCCAACAAACCCCAATGGCGCCGCTTTTTAGCTAAGTTCTTGAAAATTTGGTAGCGGAGAAGCGTTCCGGCTTTGAACATACCTCGGCTAGAGCGAAGGTATGATGGGCTTACGGGGATAGCGGCGATCTGCGCCACCTGTCACAGTTTGCCCGGCGAATCGGGGGGGCAACATGGCAGACACATGCGCGCATTGCGGGGCTAAACTCACCCAAGCCGGGATATTCTCGGCAGCGAACAAGCTGTTGGCAGACGGCGATGTGAGATTGATCAACTTCGTTCGCGGTGAGGAGTCCTCGGAATTTTGCAATTCCTGCGGCGATCCGCTTCGACAAGCAGTGCTCGATCAACTGGTGGCCGAGCGCGACAAGCTCAAGAAGGAAATCGAAGAGCGCGTTTCGTTCTTCCCGGTTTTGACCGTTGACGTCCTACCAAGGAACAACGACTATCTGGCGTTGGGCCTGGTCACCGCCAACGTGACAGTCGGGACTGGCATGTTCAACGAGTGGAGCCAAGGCTTTTCCGACCTGTTTGGTGCGGTCAACCAAAATTCCGGCATGGCGTTCAAGGTCAACAAGGGCGAAGCCATCGCCCGCGGCATCCTTGTTCACAAGGCACTTGCCTTGGGCGGCAACTGTATCATCGGCGTTGACCTGGACTATGGCATCACCACCAACAACGCGGCGACTATCAATATGCAAGGCACCGCGATTTCGGTGCCAGATCTGAAAGCCATTCTTGGCGGCCGCGCCTATGAAATGGCCACTTGGATATCCTGGGCTTGGCAGCGCGGCCGACAAATGAACCGATGGATGCAGGGTAAAATTCAGCCCGGCGATCAGTACGCGACGGAATGATGAATCCGGCTTTGGATCGTTGACCTCAAGGCCCAATCGCGCAGAGCCCCAACGCTTTGATCGCGTAACCCACGATTTGTGCGGCAACTACGTCACGTTCCTGGTGCTGCAGCGCCTGACAGACGAAGAAATCGCCCGCATTATCGGATCGACCGCCCAACGCATCGCCGAAATCCGCGCGCTGCGTAGACGAGGAACGCGTGATCATCAGCCTAGTAGAGCGCTTGAGCGCTAACGTGCCCCATAAGAAACTACGAACGCCACCGGATTTTTTACAGCGTGTTGTAAAAAGGCTCTTCCGCCTCTTGAAAAACCATCTCTAAGTGATTGTTTTCATGGTAGGGGAGGAGGGACTCGAACCCCCGACACGCGGATTATGATGGAATCAATCCTAATTTATCGGCTTATATTCAATAGCTTATGCTCCTGAAATTCCAGTGTGCTACAAAATGTGCTACAGAATCCAAATTTTATCATTGTCAATCAGTGTGTTGGACACAGCGTCGCTCGACGCTGTTTCAAACCTTCAGCGAGCAAACCAAGCGCTTGAGCGCCGTAGCAAAGAGATTGATCACTACGATGCCCAGCAAAGCGCAGGTCGCCCGAAGCCATAGGCCAGCCTTGCCGAAATTGATCAAAGCCGACACCGCGACCAGAACCAGCGCCAAGATCGATATCTTGCGAATGATCCACTCCAACCAACCCAGGATATCAATCGCAGCCTGAATGCGATCAGGAGACATGCCCATCAATTCCTCCAAATCATCACGGCGGCCAACATCAGACCCGCCGCGAAAGCCCGGTTCGTCAGGCTGCGCCACGACAAGATGGCGTCTCGCAATTGCTCAGGAAGATCGTCTAGCTTACCCCAGAGCAGCCGGATCGCTGGATCGACGGGCGCAATCCAAGGAATTTTGAACCGGTCGTCACCTGACCAGCGCTCGTCCGATTTCTTGATTTCGAGGGCCATGAGCACAGCGCGGCGTCGTGCCAGAAACGCAACTACCGAAAAGTAGATGAGAACGAGCAGCAGCAGATTTTGAAGGATGCCGCTGAATGTCGTGAACGAGGCAATCGGCAGCCCCGTAAAGGTCAATTGCGGCATGATCCCTCCAATTCCATCGAGGCGAGATTAGCGCCGCAGCTTCAAATTGCCATCCTGCCGCCTATCGTTCGCGAGCAAGCCGCTGCTCCTCGGCCCGCTCACGTTTCCGTCGAGCTTTTCTTTGCCGATCAATCCGTTCCAAATCCAGCGCAACCGCATGGGGACATTTGGCATACGTGGGAAACAGACCACGCGCGGCATTCTCGGCCAGCATATGAGCGCGGTGGATCGCTCGGCTGGTCAAAATCTTCAAGGCGTTGCGGGCTTCGGTTCCTTCATGCCGTGCGAGCTTGGCCTTGGGATCAAGCCAGCATCATACTGCGAACTGATCTTCCCATGGATGCCGATACGCCACAGTGCAGCCTTGGGCGTGCTCGCCCGGAGCCACTGGCACATAATGTATTTGAACAAACTGGGGCTGTGGAGCTTGCGGCGCAGCAACTGGTATTTCGGCGCAAGGCCGATCTCCTTTCGGTCGGCCTCAGGGATTTTCTCCACTAATGCGGCGAGCTGTTTGGCAATCTGCACCTTGGGCAATCCAACGGGAACCAACGTCGCCTGCTCACCCTGCTTGTGCCAAGCGCCATCCACGTAGGCCTGCGCGCCTGATTTCAATTTCGCCGCCGGTTCGATGGTGTCGTGCTTCAATAGGCTGACACGCGTGGCACGGGGTTTTTCACCCAGATAGCCAAACAGGCGGTATCGCGGTTTCCAGCCACCAACTCCTCGAACGGCACGGCCTGAACATCGCCAAGGTCATCATAGACCGCCAACACAGTGTCGAAATCCGCCGCACCAGTTCGTCCGGTCAGTCCGCTGCCACTACCGCCAAAACGCAGCAGGAATATGCCGACAGCGTGTTTCGTTCTTCCGCAGTCGTAAATATCACGGACAACATCGAGCTGCCTGACGAGCTCCAGCCAGCTGCTGGGTCTGCCTACAGCATCGCGCTCATCCGCAAAAACGCCGATGGCACGGGCAGCATCGTGTTTGGCCTCAACACGCCGTCCATCGTCAACGCTGCCATGCGTGTCGCGGGCAAGCCCTGCGCCTGCCAGCGCTGCCGCAGCATAACCCACCCATCAGCATCGCCAGCACGCATCGTCGTGCTGGCAGCTAACTCAAAGGAAATTCGCATGAACTTTTGTGATCGCCACGCCCCACACTGTGTCGGGACCTTGTGTTTGAAAACGCAACCAACGCCAGCATCATTGCCCAATATGCCGCTGGTCAGCAAACCCGCCATCTGCTGCTTTATGGGCCAGCAGGGTCGGGAAAATCCGAAGCCGCCAAAATCATCATCAACACCTGCGTGCCAGCGGGCCTCAACAGCCCATTTAACCAACCAATCCACCCGATGTCCTACAAGCACGACGATTTCTTGTCCCTGCTCAACGACTGGAATTGGGAGATGTCGTCGTGCGGTTCGCCGCGCGGCTACACGGTCATCGACGAGGTTGACCAGTTCAAGCCAGCCATGTTGATGAAGCTGCGCGCCTTCATGGACGAGTATGGCAGCGTAGGCACCATAACCAGCACCACCAATACCTGAGCGCGCTGGACACGCCGTTACAGGATCGGTTCAAGAAATTGAACTTCCTCCGGCCCACGCTGGCAAACTGGCTGGTTCGCGCGGATGCCATTTTCCGCGCGGAGGGCATCAATCTGTCGCCTGATTTGCTTCAAACCGTTCTGGCCGGTTTCGCGGGCAGCGCCCGTGATCTCATGGAGCAAATCGAAACCTGCGTGACGAAATTCCGCACAAAGCCCGATCTTTATCCGGGCCTGTGTTCGGCAACGCCACAACCTGTAGCGTCGTCGGTCGCGCCACCTGCCAATCCGCCCAAGCTGGCGATTGTGATAAACAAGCGTCCGTAACCCGCTTGGGGAGCATTGCCCGCATGGTCGTGCTCCCCAGTGCGTTCTCCTGCCCAGACAAGGGCGGGAGCAGCGAGGCAGCAGTCTGACAGCGTAGCGCGCTGGTTGGGGCTCAGATGCTCGGAAAACGCATTCGCAGGAATGTGTCGTCACAATGGAAGCTTTTGCCGCACTTTAATTATCAAGGCCCAATATCAATAAAGTTGCGGAGAGCGAACATTAGCGGATGAGGCAAGACCACAATGTACGGGACCTCGTCCGGGCCAGACGCTCATTCGCATTTTTGCAGCGGCATCTTCACGACATCGACTGGCGCTTGGACCAGCAAGGCTTGCTGTTCAAAAGGCCTCATGGAAATGAAGTAAGACTTTCGCCCTTGCCCGGAGAGGTAAATCGCGCCATCGTTGGAAAAATTTATAGCTCCATTCAGAACAATGAAGTATCCCTTCGATTTGTAATAAATTTTATTTATCGAAATATAATTTACGATACCATTCCGCCCCGAAAGGTAAACATTTCCTCTTTTTATTGAAATCATCTGACCTCTAAAATCGTAACATCCGTCAATGTCAGCTGATCCATCAGCAAAGCTCCATATTACGATAATAATTGCCATCAATGCGACGACCCAATTTCGAACCCGCTGAGCACGGACTAAGTTCGCCATAATTTCGCCCCCTTATCAATTGAGGTAATCGGCAAATCTCATGTCCGCAACCTTGTTGCTTCCGGAAAGCCTGCTGCCACTGAATTTCATGCCAGCACACCAACCGCCAGCATCGCCATATCGATTGACCCATAGTCCAACCGGCGTTTGATCGCATGGCTTCCAACCACGGAGGCAAGACATGCGGCGATATCTGAAGGACAATTCAGGCAACCTGCTGGGATGGCGGCAGCAGATGGGGCGGCGGATCAACGGCTATACGGCTTCTGGCTGGATCGTCGGCTGGTATGATCCCGTGATGAACTCCACCCACAACAGCCACGGACATCGTGTTGGCACGGGAGATTTGCTGTCGGGGCTGATCGTCAGTAAGGCTAATTGATCCGATGATTTCAGCGCGGGAAGTTGAAGGGGCATTTAGGGGATGAAGTCATATATTCCGTTCGCCATGACGGTGCTGGCAGTCTCCCCAGCAATCGCACAACCGGCACCACCCGCACCAGCAGTTGCTCCGGCCAAAACCGTCGCAGCAAAGCCCTGCGAACCGTCTACACCTGAGAGAGGCCAAAATGGTGAATTGATTTACACCGGATGCCAAGTCAAAGCGATGGGCGGCACGCTTCCCAAGTTGACATCAGCACCCAAAGGTCCCGATCTATCAAGTCTTTATCAGAAAGGCATTCAAGGCGAAGTCGTCTTCGACCTAATTATCGGGAAAGATGGCAGCATTCGGAATGTCGCTATCAAGGGATCGTCCAGATCACCTGAACTGGATGCGATCGCCACTGGTCTTGTCAGCGGTAGCAAATTTTCGCCCGCTGCGGATCACGATGGAAAGCCCGTAGACGTTCGCGCTGCGCTTCCGATGTATTTCTGGAAGGACAGCATGACGGACCCGAAATTTTTCAAGAAGTCCTGTCGGGACTTTTTGACGGACGTCGGCTGGCGAGCCGAACACTTCCCTGAGGAGAAGCCAGAACAATATCGCGGTTGGCTACTCGCAAAGGGAGCGATGGTGATAGGCTCGATCCGCGCTGCGGGTGGTCTGAGCGCAATTGGTCAGAACCGCGAATTCCCCAAAACACCGGCGTATTCCGATGTTGTAGATGGCTGTAAGGCCAAGCCCGACAAGCTTTTCTTTGATGTTTTGACGGGCAGATAGCTGTGATGGGCAGACGCAGTGTCCGCCCATCATGTCCAAAACATCACGCAGCAGCCTGCTTGGCCTTGCGCTGAACCTTGCGCTGAACCTTGCGGTCGGCAATCGCTGCCTTGGCCTGCGCGTCCAGTTCACCAGCCTGGACGGCTTCGATGATCGACGCGATGACCGTGGGCAGCACCGCGAGGTTTTCGACCTCCACGGCATTCAGGCCCTTGGCCAGTTCCAGCGGCTTGCTGCCGTAGCGGATCTGGAAGAACATCTTGCCGGCAACATCCGTGAACCAGCCCTTGCGGACATGTCGCGGGGCATCGACGCGAACCTTTTCGCCCGCTTCGTTGGTGCGGGTGACGCGCTTGGTGGCGCTGAACGCCGTGCCACCGATTTCAGCTTCCGCGAGCGCCTTCCGCTCGTTGAGGTATCCGACCAGCTTTCCGCGCAGCACCTGCTCGGGCGTCAGGGTCGCATTGCGCGTGGCAGCGGTCAGCTTGAGGGTTTTGAGGATCGACATTTTCCATTACTCCTTGGCCTGTATGGTCAAGGTCAGTCGATGGCATCGTCGTTCAGACGGTCGACCGGAATGTGGACGAAACTTGCTTTCAGGTCCAATCCACATCCTCTGGCCGGAAATCGCCATCGTCCATTTCACGGCTGTTTATCAATTGGCGCATTTTCTGGACCCGCTCAGCTAGATAGGCTCGATACCCCGCCATGAAGTGGGTCGCCAACAGGAATACGGCAATGACCGCGAACGACGGAACTGCCTGCTGGACGATAAATTGCCAATTGAGCTTGAACAGGGCGATCAATGTCAGCACCGACAAAAATGCGAGCACCGCATAGAGAACGAACCTGACCATCCTGAACATAAAGAACACGATGCTGAATGCGAATAGCTGCCGTTCGTAGAAATTCAGCCCAATCTCAGGATTGTAGTCGTAGAAGGCTTCAGTGCGAAAGAAACCGCTGATGCCCATGAAGCCCCCCTTGGTGCCCGCACATTGAAAGGCGGTTTTGCCACTACGCAGTGCCAGCATCCATTAAACGATACACGGACTGCCTGTGGCATCCAAGCTCGCTGGCAATTGCGCCCGCCGTCATCCCTTGAGCGGCCAAAGCCCTGACCCGCTCGCTATCAATCCCAGCCCTGCGCCCCTTGTAAACGCCATTGGCCTTGGCCTTCGCGATGCCCGCGCGTTGCCGCTCCCTGCGAATGTCGTTCTCGAATTCTGCCACCGCGCCCAAGATCGCGAGCGTCAGCTTGCCCGTGCTGCTGCTGGTGTCGATAGACTGGTGGACGCACTGGAACGCAACGCCCTTGCGGCTGAGTTCGTCCAGTAGCTGGAACAGGTCCGTCAGCGAGCGGGCAAAGCGGTCGAGCCTGCTGACCACGATGGTATCGCCGTCGCGGACGAACTGGAGCATTTCCACCAATCCGGCGCGTGCCCTGCTGGTGCCGCTGGCTTGATCCTGAAAGATGCGTTCGCAACCGTGGGCCGCGAGTTCCTCCATCTGGACGTCGAGGCTCTGGTCCATGGTGCTGACACGCGCATAGCCGACGATCATGTTTACTCCTGTCACTTTCAGGTCTGGAGCCTGACCATCTGATGTCATTTTTGCCGGAAATCGACCTCAATGTGACAGGCGCAGCGCGGAATGCGACTGTCACGCAGGGGTGCACCTGAATGTGGCGCTGTTGCGGAGGGCGCAGCGCTTTGGCAATGTCTATGTCATGAGCAGCAAAGCAGTAGGCAACATCGTGCTATTGGCTTTAGCCTGTGCGGGGTGTCAGACGACGGCAGATTTGCCATTAGCGTCCGACAAGCAGGTGAATACCGCCGCTGCCGCTTGTTCGTTGCCGAAATGGGATTGGGGCAAAGTTTTTCAGTTCGACGGCGGCACCGACACTCATCCCGGCGAAATGGCGGTAACGTTCTCGATCGCAGTGCCGCCCGAAGCCAGCGAAAAGGAACAGGCGGAAGCGTGGCGAAAGCTCGAAAAGATTGAGCAGTGTATGGCAAGCTCGCTTGAGCGGCAGGGCGTAAGGGCCAAAATTGTGCCCAGCTTGGAAACCGGTCCGTACCCAGCCCGATCTGCTTCCCCAGCCAATTAGTCAGGCCGCATCCCGCATCGCAGCCTTCTTGGCGCGATGCTTGGCCACACGTTCCGCGCTGGTCATCGCGCGCACGGCCTTGGGACGACCAATCGAACGCACTTCCCAGTCCAGCCCCGTGTTGAGCTTGCTGACCCGCGATCCCGCAAACTTGCCCGCGATCCATTCCGCGCTGGCTCTGCTGGGCACGATGACCGTCACGGGCGCTATGGCCAAAGGATCGCGCAGCGAGCAGCGCATGATGGCCTGATATTCGGCCTGATAGCAGATGATGGTGCGGATTTGCTGGTCAGTCAGGCCGAGCATTCCCAGAAACTTCGCGCTGGCATGGTTGTGGACGAGCGCAATCGTGCTGGCCACGGCGTGGCATTCCATGAAATGCGGTTCGTTGAGGCCGTGGCTGACGGCTGGCAAACGGTCGCTGCGGTCGAACATCAGCATGTCCGCGGCCTTGTTGGCTACCCACAGGAAGCGCTGGCCTGCGAATAAGCGCTGAATGTAGTCGCCCACCTCTTCCAGCAAGGTCAGCCCCGTGTTGTCGTTGACCCGCTGGGATCGCGAAATCGACCATTCCTGCTCGAACAGATAATGGACGGTCAGGCGCTGGCCGTTCTGATGCCCCAGATAGCGCAAGCCCTTGGTCAAAAACGGATGCTCTTCAAAGCTGACATCCGAGCGCGTGCCCCAAAGCGCGAACAGTTCCGTTTCCAGTGCATTCGCGCCCATCAGCGTGACCGAGTTGAAGCCCTGAACGAACTCCGGCCCGAGGATCGAGAAAAAGTTGATTTCCCCCTCGGCTTTGCGGCCATCTATCAGGGCCTGATAGCTGTCGGTCTCGACCATGACACTGCGATGTCCGTCCAGCAGGTAGCTGGCGATCTTGTGGAAATGGTCCAGCAGTTCGTCTCTACTCTCATTGCGGAACAAGGCCTCGATAGCAGCCTGATGACCGGCAGCGATTTTCACCGCGCTGATGCCACGGCCAAGGTCTTCCAATTCGATGTGATCGGTCAGATGCCTGTGGGTCTTGACGATCTTGAGCGTCACGCAGTCGAACACGGCGGGGATTTCATCCACGAACAAATCCCAGTGGTGGCGATATGCCGCTGGCATGGCCCTTGGCCGGATCGGCATTGGCCATATGGGCTTCGATGCGCGGCAACACGGCATCATGGGTTGGGTTGCTGTAGATGGTTTTGACCGCAATGCCCGGATTGGCTTGGCGCAGGTTCACGGCAGTCTGGCGGATCAGATGCTGCGTTGGCTGTGCGATCAGGATTTTGCGGTTCTCGCTGGCAACCAGCTTGGCTGAAAGCTGTTCGAGCTGGAAGGTTTTGCCAGAGCCTGCTGGCGCAGAAACGTAGTGAATTCGTGTGTTCATTCGATAGTGTTCTCCTTTTCCCTAATGGAAAACGCCTTTGTCCAAAGCGCCCGTCCCGCATGTCCTGTTATCTGCGTGTTCCAATGAGCGGTGGCGAGAACACGATTTGGACAAATGGGGGATGCCACCGCTCAGTTCTATTTATCCGGTCGCGGCGGAAATGGGCTGATGTGGGCTGTAACACGGCACCAATATGTAACTTTTATAATATCTCTTATATGGTTTTCGTTACACCAAGGAATTGAAATTCAAACCAAAAACGACGCAGAGCGGCGTATCCAATCCGCTGAGCGCAGCGAGGTGGGTTGGATAGGCCAGCGGCGTCCGTTTTTATGGCGTTGCGATTGGCGTCAGCCAGAGCAAGGCCAGTTCGATCATCACCATATCCCGCACCACGCCTGCGGCTCTGGCGCGTGATAGCAATCGGCCTCACGGCCCGCATTTGACAGCTTCGCCGTCCAATACGTTCCTGCTGAGGCCATTGCGGTTTTCTTGGTCTTGGCTTGAGGGATCTCAATCGGATGACGCGGAGCGGCGGAAAGATTGGCGCAGCCTTTGCCCGGCTGGTGCCGTGTTACAGGGGCTTGCCGTTCAACGGAACTTCCGGTCATGTAATGGCGGTGTCGTGAGGCAACTGAGAAACAGAGGGAATAGATGACCAAGCTCCTGTCCCAAATCTTTATGGAGGCTAAATCGCCCTGTATCACTTGGGAAGGCGAACCACTCTTTGGCTTGGTTGAAATTCCAGCTCTCAGTAAATTCGATGTCACCTTCTCACGTGCGAAGCAGCATCCCGTTCAGGGGATCACGTTGAAGTGCGTTAACGGCAAGCTTTTGATCAACGATATTGAAGCTGTGGAAATGGTCGTCTGGGCCGACACGGCACCGGTCGAAATCAAGGTGGCGGTATTGCCTACCGGCAAAGTTCCACCTCGATTGAAGATTTGGAACGTTTGGCGAGGCAAAGTCGGCGGGGTTGATGTCAAGCAAGCATGGCTGGGCAATGCCGGCATGCGAGTGGCTCACCAATCAGATGGGCTGCGAATGCGGTGTAGCGATGGTGAAGGTCCGATAGACTTTCATGATTTGGTGGCGGACCTGCGATTTCATGAACCGGACCAAGGGTGAAGGGCTCGGGAAAACCAGTTTACAGGCATTTGCCCACGCGCCGACCGCAGGAATTGTCTACATAGTAAATGGCCGGACTGCGTGACGATCTAGCCAAGGTTCGGCTTCTGATCGACATCGTAGCAAATGGCCGTATGTGGGTAGAATGGAGGTCTGCCTTCGTGATCGCGGACCCACTGGGCAGTCAAGCTCGGGCCAACCATGCGACGGTGTAGGCGACTGAACTGATTAGCGCCGTGAAGCAGAGAACAAGGACGAAGCCAAACCCATCCATCAGGCCGCCGTCGCCGCCAATTGCGCTATAGCCGCCGATGGTGATGACCGCCCAGCCGATGTAGGACAGGTCTATCGCGACAACTCTGGATGACCGCGTTTCCGCGCCGATGATCCTGCGTCCAGCAAATGCCGACGCGAACACGACCGCCTCCTGAATTGCGGCAAAGATCACCAGACCGATCAGTCCAACCACACTGCGTCCTTCAATGTTCTGCCGTGGAGACAAAGGTTAGCTTGACGATCCAAGCTTATGCCTACGCCAAGCATCGTCCTTGGCGAACCGCCTGACGCGCTCGATATGCCCAGAAATCTCAGAGCAATATGGCGAAGTCCAATCGAGCTGATCGACAATCCAGTGGGATATCATGCCACAAGCTGCTTCAAGCTTGGGTGGCGCGTCATTCGCTGAAATCGAAACCAAAAATTTGCCGAATTGAAGCAGCGCTTGCCGCTCGTCAGAACCTTCGTCCGAACCACGCCGTCGAGCAAGCCAGCGTTTGGCGTCCTCCAATATTTGTTCGAGAGAATGGCTCATTCCAGTTTTCTGACATGGACGCAGGCCGCAAGCAACCGGTCTGCGGCTTCCAATACACTGTGTTGGCGACAATGGGTTGGCGGATGCTTTAGCGGGAAGGCGTTTTGCGGAGGCGTTCCGTGTAGGAAACCAAGCGGGTGCGTGCGGCCTCTTTGCGGCGCTTCTGCGCGTCCTTGACGTTTTTCAAGGCAAGCTTGGCCGTATCGACCTGTCGCTTTTTCGCAGCCACAACGGATTGCTCAGGCGTCAGGGGCTTGTTGGGCTTCTTCGGCTTCTTGGGCTTGGTCGTGGCGAACTCGTAAAATCTCATACCGTATTTATGCTTCCATGCGGTAAATGGGAGTAGCCGCATGTCCGGCAAGGAGTTCAGCATGAGCCGATGCATCGGCCTATTATTGATGACGCCCGTGTGCCTGTTGGCTGCTTGCGACGTTCAACACGGTTATGAGACGATCACGCTGCTTAACAAAGCACCTGAGATCGCGTGCGTGACGAGCGCGCTCAATCAATTTGGGGCTGTGGAGCACCACTACCAATCGGGTGGCGGGATGAAGACCGACCGTGGTTTAGAAATCCTTGAAATTCATTGGTGGTCATACGGCGGCGACCTTCGAGTGGATATCTATAAAACATCAGCAGATTGGGAATTCCACAACGGGAATGTCCGCTTGGCCAGTCCTAATGAGATGGATCAGCTTGGAAAAGCTGTGCCGATCATCGGCCAGGCCAATCAAATACTTGAGGAGAAATGCGCTATTCCGCTGGCTAAACGGCCGGTCAACGCATTGTGAACAAAAGGGCCACGTTAACGGGTCTCAGTGGCAGCGACTGCGAGTATCAATCCCCGTCATCATCCTGCTGAGCATTGACGCCACCAGCCAACTGACACCGTTTGCCGGTCAGCATGTCCTTTTTCAACCTGGGCGTCAGGTGGCTGTAGTGCTGCTCGATCATCGTGATGCTGGTGCCCATCTGCTTGGCCAGCGTGTGGATTTCCATGCCGTCCTTGATCAGCGCGAGCGTCGCGTAGGTATGACGCAGGCTGTAGAGCGTCCGATCAATTCCAGTGCGGGGGCATTTCAGCAGGCCGATCTCCGTCACATAGGCTTTGAAGGTCTGGCGAAGGTTCATGCTGGCCGTGCCGTCTGACAGACGGAAAACCTGCTTGTCACAGTTCGATTTCAGCAACTGCTCGAAGGTCATGCCCCTGATATCGAGGCAGCGTTCGTGGATACGCTTCAGGTAATTGACCGTGTTGGCGCGGCAGATGATGTCGCGACGGCCGGTTTTGCCGTTCACGGTCATTTCCAGATATTCGTTGCCCTTCTCACGGAAGACGCGAACGTGCTGCCACAGCAGGTTTTCCATTTCCGTGCTCGCACGCATTCCCGTGTTGGCGAGGATCAGCACATAGTCGCGCAGCAGCAGCCGCATTTCCGTGAACTTTCCCTTGCGGCCCCTCTCGATCCAAGCCGGAAAATTGGCGATCAGGCGGCGATATTCGTCCTGCGTGAAATCCGGCCTGCGTCCGGCATCGCGCCCCTTGTTGAGCAATGACGGGACTTGGTTCTTGCTCATGTATTCGGTGAACAGGTCTTTGGCCGCGCGCTTGGCCTTGTCCAGATCGTCCAGCTTGGTCGTGGTCCTGACCCAGCGAGAACCAATCTTGAATTTGGCTTGCCACGCAAAGCTGCGCGCCCGCTTGTAGAGCAGGATTTCGTCGTCATTTATCGTTACCGTTGAGGCACGTAGCTTAGCCGTGATCGACACTATGTCCCACACAGCGTTTCTGCTGGGTTAAAGCGCAAGGGTCGATCTGAAAGTGTGCTATGGGTGTGCTATGCCTAGGGCAAGAAAAAAGCGCCCTTGTGAGGCGCTTAAGATGCTGTTTTTATTAGGGAATTTGGTAGCGGAGGAGGGACTCGAACCCCCGACACGCGGATTATGATTCCGCTGCTCTAACCGACTGAGCTACTCCGCCCCAGGTTCGCGCCGCGTACGGC
>Ga0105250_10001382_pt1 | contig 13120 bp, 14 predicted proteins | sample KBSS54metaG_FD_80425 | JGI IMG/M metagenome (GOLD analysis project Ga0105250, IMG submission 80425) | Switchgrass rhizosphere microbial communities from Kellogg Biological Station, Michigan, USA - KBS S5-4 metaG | ecosystem: Host-associated > Plants > Roots > Rhizosphere > Soil | place...
AGGAATAGTGATTCTGACTGGAGATGATTATGAATCTTTCGTCGTCGCTGTGGATGGAGGGCAGCAAATCAGTGCGGATAAATATGATGTTCAGGTTAATGCATCTGTTATATTTCCGTGAATTTTCAGCTTAGGCTTATACCATTGCTGGATATCGCCGGGGCGCTGTCACGCAGCATTAATGATAACTTCCAAGTGCTGAAATCTGCAGCTTCAATTTTATCGGGTATGTTATTTCGAGTAAGGAGGAGTAAATTCATCATGCTGATTTTTATATGACTTGAAAATTTAATGACAATCGATTACAGATGACCGCGCATTGAATGCATGTCATTTACGCCCTTAAATCCTAAATTGAATAATTTAATATTAAAACGATTGTCTAATATTGGTTGATAACATGTTTGGATATTATGAAGAAAGTTAACCAAAATAATTCATCGGTAGTTATATGGGGAATAAAGTTACAATGAAAATTATTTATATCTCAATAATGAGCGGGCTGGCAGTCTTTAGCTTCCAGACGCAGGCCATTAGTTTAGGCAACGTAAGTACGGCGACATCAACGCTTACTGTAAGTGCTGCCGCCACACCTCTTTCACTCCAATGGACGAAGCCACCCACCATTGTCGCAGATCATGACCTTGCAGATACTGTTGTTGGGCAACTGACAATCAGTCATTTTGACCCGCAGGTTCATGCCTTTCGCATATCAGCGCCCGGTGAACAGTCCATGTCTACAGTTTTTAGAGATACGGCGGCACACACTGCTGATGTAGGTGGTAAAGATTGGAGAGTGAATGGACAACCATGGGAAATCCTGCCTCAGGCGTTGGCCTCCGGTGACTTACAACCTGTAAATGCAACGGATACCGTAGATATTCGGTTTACATTTGAGGATCCCAAGGTAGACCCCGGGGAATATACAGGGTCTTTCGAAGTACAGCAGGACTATAATTAAGGAACGGTAACATAATGAAAATACATACATGGACAATAGTTTTTTCCCTGCTCACTTCAGCCAGTGCTTCCGCTGCTCTGTCTCCTCCGGACACTGTACAGGCCAGCTTTACCGTCGTTGCGCCACTCGATGCGGTTTCTGTGACTTATACTGGCGATAATATTGGCGGAGGTTTATGGAACGACGAGACAAAAATTGGATTGTTCACTGCCACAAAAATAACCAAAAATCAGCCGTCTGGGATAGCTGTCCGTTGGACCACTGCAACAGGTAGTTCCAGTGACGACTGGCGACATGAACTGATCGGAAAGAATGCAGCCAACAAAATTAAAGTTTACATTGATGGAGAGGTATCACGAGTTGAATCACTGGGCCAGGATCGCTGGGTTGATTATCCCGCACCTATTATGCCATCAGAGTATACCGAATTCTTTATCAGACTGGATGGTGAGCAGACCCTCGTTCCTGATACCTATGCTATTTCTCTGGATGCAGCTTCTTACGTTCGCTAATGCTTAGCGGGGCTCACGATTAGGTTACGGTCGGAAAAATACGGGTTAACGCTGGGTATGCGCTAACCCGTATTTTATTTACTATGTCCCTCTCGTCAGGAATTCGCTTCAACTCCTTCTTTAGTCGGCGGATCTCGGCCTGAGCATCTGACTACTCCTTGTTAGTGGAAGAGTCTGGCCAGTACTTCTTCATCCAGGCATAAAGACTATGGGGAGTGATATAGAGACGTGATGCAACACAGGAAAAAAATGGCCACGATCAACAACCTGTTTAACTGCTACAATTTTAAACTCTTCAGGATAACGCTTAACGCTTCCGGGCACCTCACTTTAAGTCATCTTAAATGACTTAAAGGTGTTTGATATACCCATGGTTATTCACTGCTCATAAGTGTGAACGAGTAAAGAAAGGAACAATGGAGCAGAGGAAGAAGTCCGTAGCCTAATATAAATTTAGCATTTATGTCTGTTTTTGATCATCATCCATCACTGGGATATATATTTCCCAGATCTTCTGTTAAGCTATAGTAGTTGATTAGCTTGGAATGATTATGATGGTTATCAAACACGTTTTTTATGAGAGTTATCTTCTTGAACCAAATGTCAAATCAATTGATGAATTCATTGCTTCAATATCCTCCAATACAGTCAATAGTTATGTTGTCAGCGAAGAGGTCGTGAGATTCGTCAAAGAACTCTTGAAAATGAAACCAGTTATCCAACTAAAAAACTGCCATTTCGCCTTTGATGATGGCAAAAAATTTTTAGAAGTTGATGGGAGAGGTAATATTAAAGAATATGAAACTGGTACCATTCCTGACTGGTATGAAACACCCATTGAAATTACTAGGGCACAATGGATAATTAGTAACGACTTTGCTTATCTGATAAAATCGGAGTTCCTAAGTACATTTATAAAAAAATTCCCGGATGTTAATGTAAGGCGTGAATATGCTGATATGTTATTAGATTTACACCTCAATAAGATGGGTGTTTTAAATCCGTTATCAACAACTAATCGCAGTGGCAATACTTCGGGGCGGACAACCAAATCCAGAGTAACCGAACTTCAGTCCTTTGAACTTTTCTGTCAGTTCTACGAACGCATGAAGGCTGCAGTATATGCTGATATGTTTCCAACATTGAAAGTTTTGTTAGGTCATGATGATTTAAGTGAAATACCAACTCCAATTAAAGGAGCTGTGCGTACTTGGTTTAAGGGAATAACCGGCCAACTCCCCCCTAACAGCAAGCGGGTGGGGTCAGGTAATTCCGTGCTTTTTTGTGCGCCGATTCGTGAAAGAATACTTTACATAGAGGATGTTGGGTTGGAGTTTTTTTATGAAGGTCTATCAAAAGCTATTGCGGACAGTAAAAACACAATTCTTTCAGAATTTAATTACAGCCCTACTAAGTAGTCAATATCGGATGTTAAAATTTCCACCTCTATTAAAATGCTATTTAGAAGTGGATAGTATTTTACTTATAATCTTGTCAAGATCTTTTTGGCAATGAAAGATGCTCTATAATTCAACTCCCTTCACACCTAGTTAACACTATTCAAAATGTCTTTTTATAGTAGCGTAAATGCTTTTTTTAGCCATTAACACCAAAATATAAACCAGATGATTTCTAATGTAACAATCCATCATAAACCAAGAAAAACACTCACTATAATATAAAACCCTGATGCTAACAGGCATCCAGCTAGGAATATTTCAAGGTAAGTTATATCACATATCAATAATGAAACTGTTTTTATAATTAAGTCTGCTGCATGTTTGAATTTTCTTTTGATTATCATTTTATTTCGGTGATGCCTCCAATTGATGACTATAATGTGGGCTTTTGAGGTACTCTTATGGTTAGCACTAATGTTCATTGTTCCCGTCGTCAGCCCGCTCACATTTAACGTCATGGTAAGAACTTTAAAGGCCATGACAGATTCAGCTGTCGTGACTGCCACCGCGTGTTTATGCTCATTTACTCTTGTCTAGCCCGTAAACCGGGCATTAAAGAGCAGAACACTTAAAATTGGCATTAACACCGTCATCTGAACGTAAAAAAAATCGCGCCAAAGCGAATAACGTCGTCGACCGTTGCCCATACTGATGTGGCTCCTATAGGTGAACTTAATGGGCAATGTTGCTTCGTTGGCAGTAAAACCTGTCAGCAATGGCTCTTGTGCGCGTATAAGACCGAAATAGGCGGTGTACAGACCTACACTTTTGGTCCTCGACCGATGAAACCTGCCGGGAGCTACTGGCATTGATACCGCCATTCAACATCGACATGTTCACCATCGACGACTGGGGAAGCTATGACAGGAGGTGCCGAAGGATAAGCATTTAAACCCAACGCATTGAGCGTAATAACCTGACGTTCCGCATCCGCATAAAGCGGTTGGCTCGTAGAACAATCTGTATCTCCCTGGCTGTTGAGCTCCACTAAAAGCCATTGGAGCGTTTATCGAAAAGTACATGTTCTACTAATTGGAAACGGCTCCTTAATTTCTATGTTTATACCCATTGTTTACATTTCGCCATTTATCCACGCTATTAACCAATGTTGCAATTTTACAAATAATAATGCTATTCCTCTTGTCATTAAAACGCCAATAGTGATGGGCCAGAAAAAAACAGATACTGTTATTTTGAATAAAATATCACTAGAGATTTTAAATTCCTTACTTGTTCCTTTTAATGTTCTTATTTTTGCTCGTATTAATAAGATGCAAAATATAAAAATGACAATGAAAACCAACAAGTAAATCAAACTCAAGTTTTCAAAATTATCTTCAATATATAATGAATACATTGTACCTCTTTATAAAGTAATACACCCCCACAACTAATAAAATAAGAGAGTGTTTCTTAACAGTTTACCGTCATTGTCTGATTATCGTCGTTAGCTATGATAATAATTTGCATGACACAATTATGTTCATGCTGTTCTGTCAATTACACAGTTGATTAAGCATTATCAGGGTAACGGTTTCGAGCATGTACGCTGAACAGTGCTTCGCCTAATAAATGCTATTTTTTCCGGCATCTGTTCAATCAAAACATTCCCTCCCTCATCGTAAATATAAATCTTTATATGTTCCCCTGACGTACTAATGGCGTCAGCAAAACTTCCTACTACAGATAACAAGTGGTTCCTCTCGTTATTTTTTATGCCACAAAAAAGATTAACCTTCAAATTATAACAATTGCCTTAAGTTAGATTTCTTTGTGAATAATTACTATCAACCATTATTGGCTATTTTTCAATTAACTTTCTAGGAAAATTAAGTTCAATATTACACATAGCGCAACTCACCTTCCAAAACCAACCTTGTTAAAATATAACCATCCATATCAGATGGATATGTTTGTGAAGTTTGCTGAATGTTGGTTTGTCGTCGATTTTATGATGCAATTAAGTACTCAAGGGCTGTTTTAGATATCATTTTTTGTATTGAAATGTCCATTATTGGATCTTTGCTGCAATTTCTCTTATTTCGACAATTCAGGCAGTCAGCTATACATTGTTAAAATGTAGATAAAATCCTCGCCATTACCTGTTAAAAAACGCTTATCTGGAAACACTAATCTGTGAAATTGTTAAATAAATTTGCAATCAGTGGCCTGATTTTACCCAGCAATAGTGGACAGGAAACTAACTGAGTTGGACTGAACCCATCCAGGTAGACGATTATGTCCTATAGTTTTAGCTTATGGGCTCACCACGATTCACACCTGAATTTAAGGAAGAAGCCGTCCGTCAGATAACGAAACGAGGTTATTCCGTTGCCGAAGTATCCGAACGTCTGGAGCCTCTATAAGTTGCTACGGGCTACCAAGCCTGATAACAGCCAACAGCATGCCCGGGATTTACTGGAAGCCAAAAGCGAGATCCTGAAACTACGGGCACAGCTAAAACGCATCGAAGAAGAACGGGGCATCCTGAAAAAGGCCGCGCGGTACTTTGCATGGTAGCCTGACTGGAGTACCGCTTTATCAATGGACACCGCACTGTATGGGATGTGATGACGATGTGTCGGGTACTGAATGTCGCCCGGACCTAGTTTCTGCGTGGCTGCATAACCCGGTCTCTGCGCGTGATATAGATAACCAACATCTGCTGACGATTATCCGCGACTCATATTCACTGATCGGAGGCGTATAAGGTTACTGGCGGGTTCACAGCGATCTGAATGAAATCGGGGAAGCCGGCGTAAAAAAACGAGTGGGCCGTACCATGCAACAGAATCGGATCAAAGCCGTACGAGAATATAAAGCTCCGCGTCGTATCGCCGGCAGACCTTCAGTGATTGCCCCTAATCGCGTGTAGCTGCAGTTTAAAGTTGTCATGGCCAATCAGGTCTGGATAACCGACATTACTTATATCCGCAACTGGTAGGGGTGGTTATATCTGGCAGTGATTATTGACCTCTTCGCCCGAAACGTGGTCGGCTGGTCGATGAAGCCTACTCTCTCACATGAACTGGCGATCGACGCGCTGATGATGGCCGTCTGGCGTCGAAAACAGGACCGTGAGGTCATCGTACACACAGACCTGAGAAACCAGTACGGTAGTGACGACTGGCAGCCCTTCTGCCGGGCCGATAATCTGTCACGCAGTATGAGCCGGCGTAGCAACTGCTGGGGTAATGCGGTGGCCGAATCGTTCTTCAGTTCACTGAAAAAAGAACGGATCAGAATACGCATCTATTAAACCCGGGATCTGGCCCGGTCCGATATATTCGATTACATTGAAGTTTTCTATAACCGGGCTCGGCGCCACAGTCACCTCGGCAGCTTCGGTCCGGGAGCCTTTGAACAGCCCTCCTTGTGAAGACTGAATTTGTCTACAGGGGTCAGTCCATATTATATAAAATGAGACCATCCTAAATGGCAATTCCAGTTTTTTACTTTCCCTGTTACTATAAGGAGCGCTTTAAAGAGAAAGATAAACCAGTTTACCCTTACTTGTTTTGATTTTACCTTCTGCTTCCATCTCCGACACAATCTTGTGGACAATGCTGCGTGAAAGGTGATTTCTGGAAAGAATAAAATTATAAATGGAGGTATACGTTCTCTCTTCTTCAGTCATCTGCCATATAAACATGAGATGTTGCAAGACGATTTCTCGCGAACTTTTCTGCAAGATCATATATTCACGTTCGAAATACTGTTGTGTCAGTTTAGCTAGGGTGTTAAAAGCATGTATCCATAAATTTTCTTTTGAAAAAAGGATCTTGGCATCGATACTGTCAATGACCCAAATGGTACAATTAGCGTCGCAGCGGATATAATGCGTCTGATGCTGAAACAACATTTGTGCAATCCCCACAATACAGGGTGCAGACATTGAAATAGTTAACAGATCATCCGTCATGCGGTAAAATGATACTTTACCTGATTCAATATAATATATTTTCTCGTTACGTTTAACATCAATTCTTTGATTCTTTTTATGTTGTGCAAGATGGGAGTGGGGGGAGTTTTTTATTATACTCCCCATAGTTGAAATTGAATCGGTGATATTGATTCTATCTATCATTACTGGCTCCGGAATAAACATATGACTTCATAATACTTTAATTTCCTTTGTACACGGGAATGGCTACATTTCTACTTAAATTATCAAAGGCGATATTTAAGCTGTAACGAAACTTACCCATGTGACAGAAGAGGGCCATGATAAAATGAAATATCTCCTGCTGAATTTATCTTAAGGTCTCCATTAATAACTCAGGCCGAATAGCAGGAGAGTATGATCTTACAATTCAGGCTCAACTGGAGTCAGGTAATCCAGTCGCAGCGGCTTTTCCAGTAAGTCATTCATTTGCATTATAAATGCCTGAAAATGTGGCAAGGTGATATGCTCGTCCAAACCGGCCTGGCCCCGCCAGGATTCACGCATGTAGAAAACATCTGGCGTGTCGCGTAACTGAAACAGAGCATAGTCAATATTACCTGGCTCCTCTCGTGTTGGCAGTAGCATGGCCTGTAGCGCTTGTTTTAATGCGTCAATTTTCCCAGGTTTGGCTTTAAGAACTGCAATAATTGAAATCACATCCGAATTAGCCATACTTAAACCCTTCCACTATGATTTTGCCTATCGAACGACCGGCTTGCTTCAACTTGTGCATGAGCTTTGTAAAGATTAGCTGCAGTGATAGCGCCAGAATGTTCACCCATTGTGGTACGGATAATGTCATTGTCAATCAGCTGCGCTACTCGGGTCCAAAGCTGATGCTGTGCAATGATGTCATGAGTGGTAAACATAGAACTGGTCACGGAAAGGGCTTTCACCTCAACCAGAAGTTCATGTCCCGTAGCGACTGGTATGGGCAAGTCAATCTCTTGCAGAAATTCGGTGTTACTGCTGCTTGTCGCAGCGCGCATAATAGCGATGGTCTTCATCATTTTTACGTTCACTGTAGTCCTTTTATTTAATATATCTATGGTATATCGGCAGCAGAAAAGGAAAAATAGCCCTACGGCTACAACACTTATATTAGGGAAGCGAAAATGTTTCGTCTCGAAGATCTCACGTTGTTTGTTCGCGTTGCGGTACTGAATAGTTTTAGCGATACTGCGCGCGAAGTGGGCGTACAACCAGCTCAGGTAAGTTCGGCCATCAAGCGACTGGAATCTACACTCGCTATTCGCTTGTTCGCTCGCTCAACGCGCAACTTGCGTCTGACGCCGGAAGGCGAAGTCTGGCTATCCTATGCCCGACAAATGCTGGATGTGATGCATGCCGGGTTACAAAAAATTCAGACTCCAGAAGATGAAATTTCAGGGACGTTGCAAATTGCCGTTCCCTCTGATATCGGTCGCAACTTGTTGCTGCCGGTGTTTGAGTCGTTTCGACGTCGCTATCCTGCTCTACGCATGCGGATTTTTTGCTCTGACCAAGTGATGGATGTCTTTAAGAACCCTGTTGATGTCGCGTTTCGTTATGGTATCAGCGAAGATGCATCCTACATTGCGCTACCAGTCGTACCTGGTAACCGACGCGTTCTGGTGGCATCACCTGACTGGGTTACGCGGAATAGTGAACCGCAATGTCCTGATGATTTAGCGCAACTTAACGCGATGACCTTTATATTACGCGGACGCCAACATGATCGCTGGGTTTTTACGCGTAACGGCGAGGTTTACAGTGTACAGGTCAACGGCACCATTATGAGCGACGACGCAGAAGTGATCCGGCGCCTCGCGATTTCGGGTGAAGGCGTTGCCTATAAGTCGTGGCTGGATGTATGCGATGATGTGCGTGATGGTCGGCTGCAGTTGCTTATGCCGAATTATCAGGGTGAGGAAGCCCCGCTGAACATGATTTGCCCGCACCGTAACCAGATTTCACCAGCGGTACGTCTGTTGTATGACGCAGTGAAAGCACGCTGTGAAATGCTTACGCCGAGTTAGGCTGCGTCACTTAATTGTCTAACCGTTGGTAAAATTACTTGAGCAACCTGGTTTCGCCATTGCCACAGTTTCGCGCACGTTTGTTGAACCATGTGGCTATAAGGTGATATTTTGTCAACCGGAAAAACACGTTGCGCTTTCTTTATGCACGGCATTCAGTGGATTCAAGGTCGAAGTACATCGGCAGGTCACCATTTGAATTATGTGAACATCATTGATGGTCATCTGAATCTAGGAGACATATATTACATGGTCTGCTGTTCAGTCTTCCTGAAACGTACAAAGGCCGCCGTATGCTAGCCCTATCCCGTTATTTTACCGAGTCTTTCAGCTCCAGGCCTGGCACCCGCGTAAACTATCTTACATTATACGCCACCAGAATCGCGCCTGCTGCAATCGCCGTGTCGTTCGGGCCGATTAGCGTGCCTGTGGCGGCCAGCGCTGTTTTAATTTTCGTAGTGGCCTCAATGCGGCCTGGCCCCAGGACAGGATGGCATCGAGGCGGGCAGCGAATGCTTCAGCCTGATGCGGTGTGACGGGACTTGCTGCCTGCGCCTCTAGTGAAATCTCAGACTAGGTGATAGATGCGGTTAAAGACATTCTTCAAAGGCTAACCAACAACCAGGGGGAATTGACTGCCACTTTCCAAGAAAATCGCCATGTAGTTGAGAGCAGGTCTCGGGTGGAGAATTTTACCGACGGTACCCATCGACAGCTTATGGATGGTATGCCATGGCTGTAGGGCTTAGCCACGCACCATCCTGAACAGGCCGGTGCATGCACTTGCTGCCTGAAAATGTCGTCCCCTGATTTTGACGGGGTTCAGCATGCTCTATCCGATACAGATAACTGTGTTCTTTCCTATCAACTTCCGCCCTGGAACCCGCTCACATTTACGTAGTTTGAAGCTTAGGACCCGTTACTGCCGGCCTGCAAATCTGGAGGCCATATCGGTAGAATTCAGTCCTTTTTTTACTCCAGGGACAGCGGTAAGTCCTCGCTCATCGAAGTACCCGTCATGCGATGCGCAAGACGAGGGCTCACTTCGTCCCAGAGCCGGAATCTGAGCCAGTTCAGTCAGTTGGTGATGATAGGGGATTACTTTATCGAATATGTGTTTCATAAAGAAGGCACTGATTTCAGGTTAAGCTGGCTGACTAGGTGGTAACCATGAATTACACATATCGAGTGACAGTGAATGGATGCCTGACAGGCAGCCCGCTCTCAATTTACAATCAGAAAATGCTCTACGAGCTTGCTCTGGATGCATGCACTGCGTCAGTAAGATAATATCTTCCTTGACTGTCTCTCTCCAGCATTTTTCTGGATACTGCTCCCCTGATTTTTTCTTTGACTTCAGAGTGGGTAAATCTCAACAATGTGGTGATATCAGAAACACTTAGTGGCCCCCAAAGTGCTATGAGATCTGTGACAGTCGAAGATGTTAATTTGCTGATATAACCTTGTTCATAATACCAGTAGCCATTAAGCTGTCTGACGTGACTAAAACTTTCTAATATCAGAAGAGTTTTAATTACATCACGAGGACAACAGGAAAGTTTATGCGCGATTTCACTGGCTGTAATTCTGTTGCTGGACTTAAGGAGTCCAAGTATTTCGTCAGCTTCAATAATATCTATTTTCATAGCGCTTTCATCATGTTTATGTAGTGAAAATACATTTGGAAGTCTAAAATCCTGAGTGACAGGTTTTATCGTTGTGAACAATGGTCAAATGCTGGGCAACTTACTAAGCGGCACAATAATAACAAAGCAAAATAGTGCGATATAGATCATGTTAAAAATGACGAAGAACACACAAACATAATCCACATCTAAATATTCAAACATGATTTTTCTCGTAAACATAACTATTGTTAATAAACTGTGGCATTTTTACATCCAGTATTTAAAAGCTTGTAACACTAAAATTAATTAATGTTAAAGTACATTATTTCCAAAGCATAACATCTAAAAACAGAAATTAATATATTTAAATATGTGTAATTTTCATTATTAACTGTTATATCGGATGTCGATTGTTACCAAAACCATTAGAAGAAAATTGAAAGCATCATGTACATATAATAACAAGCAGAACTGAACGTGCTCCATAACGCATAAACGTGAAGGAATGGTATCGATAATATTGGATTGTCATCTGCTAGGGCTTTGTAACTGTTATACGCCGCCGAAAAGGCGGCATTTTTGCTATGCAAACGTATCTGCTGCGCAGAGTTTTCTGACTCTTCAGGGTGCAATTGCGGGTTGAAGAGTGAGATTCAAAAGTTTTCCTCGCTTGGTCAGGATTACTCCTTCATTCTCCAGCTCTTTTAAAGCCTTATGTACTGCACTTCTAGACATTTTGCTACGTATCAGGATAAAGTGATAGATTGAATGATGTGCCCGTACTTCCTTGTCTTCTAACCAGAGCAACTTCAGGTTTTCTAAGACTTTAGTCTTGGCGTTCGGGAGACTGTTAAGATATTCCCTTTCATAATATATGTGTAGATGAAGCGTCAGAATATCAAAGGCATGTTTCCACAACTGCTGCTGGTCCAGCATAAGCATGGCTTCGCCTTCATCCAAATCCCACATTTCGCAGTCCGTTAAGCAGCGCATATAATGCGTTTCTGTCAGGCTTCGCATCTGGGCCAGACCGAGTATTGTAGGTGCTTTGAGGATCAAAGAGGGGGAGTTGTCACTTTTTCGCAGTACAGATATCCCCCCCTGCACGAGATAACATATGTGGCCGGATTTTTTTAGACTGAAGCGCTGATTCTTCTTTCTTCTTAGAAGGATTGTCTGATTATGACCTATGATTGCCTCACCGAGAATGTTGATAGACGTTGAATGACTTGGTTGCATAATTAACTCGTTAATTTACCGCGACATTAGTTTGTTCATTTTTCCATAGGAAAGATTCTACTGATAGTAGTTTAACCAAAAGGTTGCTTTAGATAATAGCCAAAAGTGGACAGTCCACATTAGAAGTGTGATTACATTATTTCTGCGCAAAACAAAGCACAAGGTATATTTAATGTAATTTCTTAACATTAAAATCACGTTTTTGAATGTGTATTTTTGTAGATAATTTTCTGGTTGCCTTGGCTGTATTCTTTCTGTATACCTTGTTCGGTTTTCTTAATGGAGCATGACGGGCCATAAACGAGTTGTTAGCATACGGTTAAGATAAAGAATGCTACGGTTTCTGGATTACATTTAAATCTGTATAGCCATTACTCACAGTAATTTATCCAATCCCGGAAAAAACATACAAATCAGCAGTAAGTAGTTAAGCACAATAATGCCTTGCATTTGAAAGAGATATGTTTCCATGATCGTACCTCATAGGTATCAGATTGCTCACGGGCGGTCTTTTTTTCAAAGCCAGAAGGACTGGAGGAAATATTTTGCAATACATCCTTGAGACCATCGATGATAAGTATATTCTCCATCGCGCATCCTGTTCTGCGGTTGCTGGGCATTTTTTTCTGCTCGGTGAGTATGCATCATGCTCTGAAGCTTATGCTAGCAGGCAGGACATTGGGTTTATCCGTACAAGCGTTTGTTACTGGTGCTGTTACTGGTTGCACGGAACTTGTTATGCCAGTCCTCCCTCCAGTCCGGAATCTTCATGCGACGATGGACGATGAAGCGCGTCGCCAGGCAGAGCTCTCTGACAGGCAGTTGCTCGGTATGCAGTGGCGTGCCGAACAGCAGGCCGCACATAAATCGTCAATGATGGTGTGCTGAAAATGGTCGAACTCTGGCAGAAAGAGAATGGTGTCGATGCCGTACTGCCCAGAGAGTATGCTCTGGCCGTTTCCGTCAGTGTGGGCATTACGGTTGAGATTGCTTAGGAGCTGAAATAAAACGGTCATCTTTGGGCAGCTACCGAAGATAAATCTCAAGAATGAAAACAATCACAAAACTGATGAAGCAGATATACCTGTTGTGAAGAAATAAACGGTAACACTTCTTTAGACTGTAATTAAAATTATGTAATTGCCTGTTTTTGATATGTGCACTTCAACAACGGAGACAGGCAAATCATGGACGAAAAAATCAAGGAACGTTCTGCCGGACTGGCTAAGGCCTTAAAACCCATCTCAGGGTTTTAAGGCATCATAAACCCAGGAACGGATCTTGCTCCTCAAACGTACACAATGATTCAGCGGTAAACCTCCGGCTGATATAGGGGGGGAGGGGCTCAGTGGAACG
>Ga0105250_10001389_pt1 | contig 13088 bp, 13 predicted proteins | sample KBSS54metaG_FD_80425 | JGI IMG/M metagenome (GOLD analysis project Ga0105250, IMG submission 80425) | Switchgrass rhizosphere microbial communities from Kellogg Biological Station, Michigan, USA - KBS S5-4 metaG | ecosystem: Host-associated > Plants > Roots > Rhizosphere > Soil | place...
GGCGGCCGCAAAACGAGCTGGAAGCGTGGCCGAGTGGTTTAAGGCAACGGTCTTGAAAACCGTCGATGGGCAACTATCCTAGAGTTCGAATCTCTACGCTTCCGCCATACAAGTGCTTGATTTCATTGATGTTCGCAGCCGCTTGACCCTCAAATGGGAGCGTTTTGGGAACACTTTGGGAATGATAGGCAGAAGAAAGGGGCCCTTGCGGCCCCTTTTTTTGCGTTCAGCTCAACCTGAGCGCCTGGTTTAACAACCCCACCACATCTGGGCCGTCCTCGCTGATCCACTTCGCATAGTGCTTGAAGATCATCGCTGTCGACGTGTGCCCCATCTGATCTGCGATCCACTCCGGCGTGGCGATGCCGCTGCTCAGCATCTGGCTGGCAAAGGTGTGCCGACAGGTGTTTGGCCCACGCTGTCGTACTCCAGACTTTTCCAGGTGCGTTATCCACCAGCCATGTCGCAGAACATCGGAAGAGCGATAGGGCTCACCAGTGGCAGTGTTGTGGAAGACAAAGCGCACGCGCTGCTCCCGTACCGTCCGATTGTCGCGATCGACGACCTCGATCAGTTCCGGCGCAAGGTGCTGGGTAAGCCTGGCCTGCGCCTGCAGAGCGCGGAGCGCTGGAGCAAGCAGTTTCACCTTGCGTGTAGAGCGTCGGGTCTTGGTCACTTTGTACTGGCCGGCCACCCGGGCGCGGCGAATCTCCACGGTACCGGCCACCAGGTCGACGTCCTCCCAGGCGAGAGCCATCGCTTCGCTGACGCGCGGTCCAGTCCAGATCATGAATTCAGTAAGGTTGATTTCCTGTTCCCGGTCTGTCTGCTGGCCAAGGATCGCCGTGATTTCTTCCCTAGTGAACGGGTCTGGGTCATCTGCATCGGGCAGCGAGATTGTGATCCCGTCCGTCGGGTCGAAGGCAAAGCGGTTCCTGGTGCGGTACAGCTGGAAGATCTGCCGCAGGTGGCTAACGATCTCGCGCACGGTCTTGTTGTGTAGCTTGGGCATCAGGACCGTTTGCACCCAATGCTGAATGTCCAGGTGGTCGATCCGATCTGCCTGCTGGTCGCCCCAACGCGGGCGTATGTGCTTCTCGGTACGGCTGCGGTACATGGCGAATCCGCTGGCCGCCATCTGGTTGCCCTTTATTTCCAGCCACAAGTCAATGTAGTGGCCAAGGGTGTTGGTCTTGACCCGGGGGGAGTCAGGGAAGTGGCGGGCATAGTTGAAGGTACCGGCCTCAATCTCGTAATTGATGATGCCGGCCAGGCGCTCGGCGTTAGCCAAGTTTGCGGGGGAGGCGTCGCCGGGGATGGTTTCCCGGCACAACTCACCCTGGTAACGGAAATATACGCGGACGTGGTTGCCGCGTACTTCGACTCCAGCTGCCATTAATTTCTACTCGAAAACGAAGATACGTCCCAGTGTATGGGCCGTGCTGAGGTGAAAGCCTATTTCCAGGCCTAGAAGTTCTGTGCGTCAGTTCTTGCCGTGCAAGGGCGAAGTACTCACCTGGCGCACTAGGAAAATCTCAAGGTCCTGCAACTGGCCATCGTCGTCGCAGGTGCCCCACTCCAGGACGGCCTGCACCTGAGCCCGAGAACAGTTCATCACCAGGATCCCGCGCTCGCCTCGGGCGACACGCACTTCCAGGATCTCAAGCAGGCCTGCGGTGGCGTAGGCGTCGGCAAAGACGTAGGGGGTGCCGTCCGTGGACGGTTTCAGCTGGGCGGTGACGACCCCCATGAGGTCCGGAGCCTCAGCCTCCCAATCGCTATTTATAACGTGGATTTCCATGGTGGTTACTCGCTTTCCGCACGGGCCTGAATGTCTGTAGTGATGATGTGGACAACCTCTTCGTGGCTGTCGGTGGATTGGTTCATCCGGCTTTAGCGGCCTTGAATGTCCAGCACTTCACAGTGGTCGGCCGCAGGTTCGCTGCTGTTGTTCGACTGTTAAATGCCGCTCGTACAGCGCTGTCCACGGCGTGGTTGTTGCTTACAAAGGGGCGTGATTTGCTATTGCGCAGCAGGGTGCGCAGGGTGGTCGCGTCAGCCAGCTTTTGTTTGTGCTCGGCTGCGCGCTCGCAGAACTCGTTGAGGTGGACGGCGATCAGCTCGGCGTTCTTGCTGTGGTCCACCACCGGGTCTTCGCTCAGCGATTGCAGGTAGTCGAACACTTCCCAGAACTCGGCCACTTCTTTCGGGTCGGCGTTCACCGCGTGCTGACGGCCCACGGCCATGGCCCGCAGCTCGCGCAGTGTGCTTTCGTGTTGGCGATCGCTCATTGGCACTACGACACGCAGCGCGTCGACCAGGGCCATCATCTGGGCGTGGTTCTTGATGATCCGCTCGATGCGGATCTCGCGTTGCTCTCGCAGGGCCTGTTCATGCACCTTCACCTGGGCGCGGAAGGTTTCCATGACCTTGTGTTCCGCCTTGGCGGCCATCAGCAGGAAATGGCTCACTTCGCTGGCCTGCAGGTGGTTCAGGTTGTCTGCGGCCGATCGGCTTTCGCTGGTTACGTCCGGTCGCACGAAGTGCAACTTCACGATTCGCGTGAGGATTGCCTCGGACGCGACTACCGGTGCGTTCTGGCTGAAAACCAGAGTGGCGCGGAAGGGCGGAGCATTGGTGTCGTTGCCCCCGTTCTTGACGCCAGTAAGGCCAAGGCCGCGACCGTTGAACAGCGGCTTGAACTGGTCGAAATCAAACGACTTGGCTGCACCAGTTTCAGCATCGCTGCGATCCGCTTCCAGCATCACCACTGGCATCCCCGAGGTTTGGCTCAGCCAGCGCCGCAAGCCGGCCTTAGTCATCTTGATTGGGTCATCGCCTTCTTCGTCCTGCCTGCCGAGCAGCTTCCACAGGAACATCAGCAGCGTGGACTTGCCGGCGCCGGCCTCGCCGGTCACCTCCAGAAACGGGAAAGACTGGAACTCGGCACGGATCTGCTCGGCGAACAGCGAGCCAAACCAGAAGGCGAGAGCGATGGTTCCTTGGGTGTTGAAGCAGGTCCACAGCCAGTTGAACCAGTTCGGGCGGTAGCTTGTGGCGTCTTGGCTGATCTCCAGGCGGATCGACTTCTGCAGCGTTTTGAGGCGCAGCCCTTTGAATTCGAAGTAGTCCTCGGCGTTGGCCTTCTCCAGCACGCCACCGCGCACGGCCAAGTCGCCAAACACGTAGCAGCTGTGTTCCTTGCTGTACCCGACGTAATCGATGGTCTTGACGGTTTTCAGGCCGAATAGCTGATGCTGCATGATGCGATCGAGCTGGGAGCCGGTACCGGTGAACACGGCACCGGCCGCCATGCCCAGCAGGCGCTTTTTAAACTCACTCGCCGCTGCTACCTGGCCACCGGTGAAGGTGTTCAGCACGCTCGGTTCATCGTGCGGGAAGTCGACGCGGAAGTAGTACCAGGACTCGTCCGTTACTTCGTTGCGTTGGAAGTACAGGGCCTGCGGGAAGCAGTTGGCGATCTCGATCACGGCACCGCATTGACGCAGTGCTTTGTCGCGGCGTTGGCGGTCTGTAAGCACCAGGTCCTCCTGCCGCTCGGACTCGTCCAGCTGCTGCTGCGCCTTGTTGAATTTCTCCACGTCCATCTTGAACCAATACAGCCGGTTCTCGAATGAGAAGTGAAATTCCTGGCGCTCTCGCCAGTCGTACATCAGCACGCCTTTTTCTGCGGCGCTGTCGGCCAGAAGCAGGCTGCCGTTATAACGGGCCTCGCGCAGGTCCCTGTCGATTTGATCTTGGCGCTTGTCGGGGTCGAGGAAGTGCCAGCGCTGGTGCAGGTCGTTCCAGTCGACCTTTCGCCCCTTCTGTGGAATCTGTGCCGCCTGGCAGGTGTAGCCAAGGTCGCGTGCCATAGCGGCATGCTTCCGAGTGTAGCGGTGGGCTCCAGGCTCGTTATCAAGCGCCCAGACCAGGCGAGGCAGCTTCTGGCCTGTGTCTCTGCGTTGCTGGGCCAGCGCTTTGAGTGATTCGAACGGAAATGCGCCCGAACTCATGGCAGACACGGCGTCGACGTTGTTGTGCACGAGTGCAATGGCGTCGAAGATGCCTTCGACGATCCACAGCTCATCCACCTCGGTCAGATCAACGCTAGGCGGGCACCACCAGTAACCGCGCGGCGATTGGCCTGGGGCGAATCGTGCCTTCTTCTTGCCGAAACGGTGAGGCTGATCGATCAGGCGCTCCCAGTACTCGCCGTGCTCCAGCTTGAAACGCACCGTGGCGCTACCGATCCCGAGAGGCCGGTCCCAGTAGTTATCCTGGCTGTACCACCCCTTGACCATGCCCAGGTCGAAGCCGCGAGCGTACTGCATATAGGCGTCAGCTGAGGCGCGCGGTGCATCCTGAGTTGTTGGGTAGCGCTTGCTGTAGTCATCGAACAGGTCGTCGTACAGTTCCTTGACGTGCCACTGATCGCCGCACTTACCCCGGCCGCACTTGATGAACCATGGCTCATCTTGGCGCGAGTAAAGTTCTGGCTTTCCGCAGGTTGGGCACTTGCCCTTGCGCATGTAATCGGTGTTTGCGATCGGCTTGAGGCCGTAGTCATCCTGCAGGCGGCGGAGCAGCTCCGCGCGCAGGCTGTGTTCCATGGGTTGGCGGTTCACTGCACACGCTCCCCAGTACATGCAAGTTTCTTCTTCAACTCGCGGCAGGTGCGGCCAATCCCGACCAGGTGAGGAACATCCCGAAGTACCTTGGGCCCGCGCTCGCCGCTTGGCACATGGCGATAACGGTCCGAGTGCCAGACCTCGGCCATGGTGGTGCTGTACTGGAAGTTGAGCCACTGCAGATACCGCTCGGCCTGCTGCTCGTCCAGCTCCAGCTGGATCGTGATTTTGGTCATGGTTGCCACCAATTGAATGCAGTTTCCCCTTACCCACGCAGGACGGGGCATCGGGAAGGGGTTTGTTCGGGAGTTACTTCAGATGTCGCGGTGTTGAAGCATGCGGCGCGGTAGGTAACGTGCCGGCACCTGGTAGCGGTGCTGTGTGATCGTGTCCAACAGGATCAGCTTTGGGCGGAAGATCCCGCTGGATGCGCACACACCAATCATCTGTAGGCGCTTGGTGGTTTTGCTTTCGAACTCAGCTACAGCCAGTTCGGCGATGCGTTGAACCAGGTGGGCTGGCACCTCCAGTGACTGCACCAAGTATGCGCTGCAGGTCTCCAGCACTTGGCGGTCACCAGATAGGTGCAGGCCTTCGCGGCGGAACAGGTAGGAAACCGCGGCACGTTGCATAGCGTCGCGGTAGTCGGTTTCGTGATTGACGGTCAGGGCGATGGCATTCATGCGATTACAGGCTCCATGTCCAACTGGTCGAGCAGATCGGGGTGGGTGTCACCGGAAGCAGACTTCATGGCTTGACGACGAACTGCGATGGGCGCTGCTGGCAGTCGAACAGAAGGGTTCGGCATACCGCTTGGGCTCATTTCGTGAGTCATTTCAAACTGAGCGCGGACCGACCAGCCACAGGCCTCGTTCACGCACTGTAGGTAGGCAATGCGCAGGAAAATGTGGGTGCCTTCGCTAGTGCGAATACGCATCTTGCTGTTGCAGTGGGGGCATACGAGCTTGTAAGCGCTGCTCACTTCGTTCCCCTTACATTTGCTGCGCTGTAAAGCTGGATGGTCGCGGCGACTTCAGCGGTGCGGGCGGCAAAATACCGGGTCAGGGCTTGGATGATTGCCATTGCTTCACACGCTTCAATGACACCGTCCTCGATCGATGCAGCTATGAGCTGGTCGATGTGCCCCAGCTTGGCGTCGGTCTTCAAAGAGCGACGGAACAGCTCTACGTTGTCCAAGTCCTCGGTTTTGGTCAGCGGCACAAACATGCCGCCATACAGCCGGGCAATGAACTCAGGTAAGTGAGTGGTATTGGCTACCTGCTCCAGTTGATGGATCTGGTCATAGCTAAGCGGGCGGCTGCCGGCGTTTTCATATACGCGGTTGTCGAACTGCTTCAGCTGAAATCCGAGGTGCGCTGCTGCGCACTCCCGTCCGCCTGGGTACGCGCATACAACGGCGCTGACAACCTGGCGTAGGGTCTCTAGAACGGTGTTCTTCATGTTCTGGTTTCTTCCTTGGGCCAGGATGGCTAGTTTTCTGTTTCGCCATCTTTGATCCCGAGCAGCACAGCTGCCCGGTGTGATTCGCCTCGGAGGCACTTCTTTTGCCCATTGAGGACGGCGTAGACGGTTGAAGGACTGAGCCCATGTTGCTCTGCCCATTCCTTCGCTGAGATTCCTTGCCGCGCAATTCGAGCGCGAGCCGCTTGGCACGCTTGCTCGGTGGGGTAGCTGTTGGGCATAGTCTCGGTTCGTGTGATTTCGTGTGGTTTCGTGTGATGCTGTGGCGATTATTTCCCTCGATTGAGGGAAAGTCAATTGCCTGTGGAGACATTTGTGGGAATTGGCGACCGTCTGAAAGAAGAACGTGAGCGGCTGGGGCTGAACCAGACGGATTTTGCTGCGCTTGCAGGGGCGTCGAAAAACACCCAGTACAACTACGAAAAGGGTGAGCGCAGCCCTGATTCGAACTACCTTGCGGCCGCAGCGGCGCAGGGCGTGGACGTTCTGTACGTGATTACCGGCGTAAGGGTACTGCCGCCGTCCTCCAGCTTCACGGCTGAGGAAACAGAGTTCGTGGAGATCCTACGATCGATTGACGAGCCAGACCGGGCGGTGCTGCAACGCACTGCGCGAGCTTTCGCGAAGGCGAACTCGCTCAAGTGACAAGCAGCTGATAGGGCTCTGCTGAAAGGACTGCTGTTGCCGGCCATGGGGGCCGGTCGAATGTCGAGGACGATGTATGGACGATTTGGTTGGGGTCTTGTGCCTCGGCGTGGGTGTGGCTACCTGGTGGTGGCTGGCGGGCCGAATGAAGAAGCGCGGTAGTGGTTGGCTGACTAGGCAGGTGGCTGGGAGTTTCGCTTGTTGCTTCATGGCGGTTGCCATTGCCGGAATAGCTGTATCTACAGGGATTGTAGAAAGTAAAACACCTAGCCAAGCCAATACTTCAGTCGTGGCTAAACGGGAAGTTGCGCCAGGGGCTTTTGACGTTAAATCTTTGCAGATGACCCCAATTGTTTATGCTGACCGGATTAATCCGTTGCTCGAACAGTTTGAGAAACCTTACCGAGTCGACCCAGCTGAGGTTTCAACTGGCGATGTGAACAATGTACTCAAGGCTGAATTAGGGCCTTTTGCTTCGCTGATTTTGACGGTTTCGAAGAATACGGGAGATATCGTCGATGTAATGCTGATAGGTGTTGGTGATGGATCGCCTTCGTCGGGGGTGGAAATCATGCTTATTGGGACCGCCGCGCTTGCCGCCGCTGCGCCGGAGGCCAACCACCGCGATATATTCAAAAAGCTGCCAGAAATGATGAAAGGAAGCAAAGAAACCTACGGACAGGTCAAGTTGACCATTAAGGCAACAGACCAAATGGGCACCTGGTTTATGGCTGCCCCTATTTAGTTCATAGGTGATTGGGAGGGTTCTTCAACTTGCCATCTGTTGTGTGCGGTGTCTTCGATGCCGCATATGTCTTATGGAAATGGAGTACCTATGATGGAAAGCCTTACCCAGTTGGAACGCCTCTTTATCGAATTGCTCCGCGGCTTGGATGAGCAGCGGCGACAAGATTTGATGAGGGTATTGGAGGTGCTTCGAAAGTCCTCTGAGTAAGGAGCTATGGTGGGGCTTGGTTGACAAGCCCCCTTCAAAAGGAGAGGTTATGGAAGGTATTTGGCAAGACGACCATATGGATAGGAAGCCAAGTGCTGACTTCCTAACTAAATATATTTTAAGTAACGCGCACGTCAAAGTTCTTAATGTTAACTCGCCTTGGGGTACTGGCAAGTCTTTTTTCTTGGAGCGTTGGGCTGCTACGCTTTCTGAGAAGCATGTTTGCGTGCGCTTCAATGCGTGGGAGACTGATTATTCTGCCGAACCACTAGTGGCGTTGATTGCTTGCATTGAAGATCAGTTGCGTGATCCTGTTGATATAACTTCTACGAAAGTCGGTCAGGGTGTAGTTAATGCTGGATCACTTTTGGTTCAAAAGGCCGGTCCTCTGATTTTAAAAGGCCTCTTCAAAAAGTTCAGCGGCGTTGAGCTAAATGATCTATTTGGTGAGGGCGCTGATGACGCTACGGGAAGTGTGGTTGAATCTCTGATTAAAGATCAGATGGAAACGAAGCAGAACGTAAAAGAATTCAAGGTGGAAGTTTCAAGAAGGCTGTCCCAAGCAGCTGAGAATCTCGGTCTGGAAGCGCCCGCTTTCATATTTATCGATGAACTTGATCGCTGTAGGCCCACGTACGCGATCGAACTGCTGGAACGCATTAAGCATTTCTTCGAGTTGGAAGATTGTAGGTTTATTATTGCTTCCGACTCTGTGCAGCTTGCGCATTCGATCCGGGCTGTATACGGACAAGGGTTCCACTCGGAACGTTACTTGAATCGTTTCTTTGATGCCGAATTTAGGTTGGATAACGAAAATATTTTCCCATTGGTTCAAGGCATGCTTCCGCCCGTTCGTTCGATGTCGTTGAACTTAAATGTGACAGGTCATGTAGATAATTTCTACTATCAGTCGGCACGGGGGCGGGGGCAAGACATAATTTATCCAGATCGTTATACGGTAACTTGCGATCTTGAGGGTTACAATGAAAATCAACTGATTGTTGTGGCGTTGGCTAAATGCTTCGATGTTGGTTTGCGTGAGATCAATAACTATATTCAGCAAATTAAGGCTGCGGCTGATACAATTGGGGGGAAGGTTAATTTCTTTTGGTTGGCATTTCTTGTTTTTTACAAAAATTCTAAAGATGAGACGTATCTTAATTTCTTCAGTGCTAGAGGTCTTGAAGATTTGCAGAAATCCTTCGATCACAGGCTTGTAAATACTAAGTTTACATTCTCGAATTGTTTAGAAAGTGTTTTTGATCTGGTGTCGTTCTATCATTCTATGGTGATGTCAAATGAGCGTGACTTTCAGTCCTTTGGACAAAATCTAGAAGGATGGCGCTCAATTGTCTTTTATGGCAATTGTAATGGTGATGGGCCAGATCGACTACGCAGCTACAGGAAGGTTGTAGACTTGGCCCATCGCTTGAATTAAGAGTTTTCTAAAAGGGTAGTTAACTGGAACTACCCTGCATTTTCTTCCATGCTTGATAAGCTACTTTCTGAGCGGCTTCCTTGTTTACGTAAACCTGCTTGATCCGCTTCGGCCTGGTGGCATCGCCAGCTGTCACCGAAGCCTCTTTGCCGGTGGCTTTGTCGCGATAAAACGCCACCACCCCAGTGTAAGCCCTACCTTTTTCCTCCTCGTACAGCTCATCAACTGCGTCCTCTGGCAGCTTGCTTTCCAATTCAAGGCTGGTGGTGTAGCCATTGTCTGCCGTGAGGCTGTGCTGAACGTTTCCCCCGTACCAGACGATTCCGCCGATCTCATTTTTGACGCCTAGCAGGCTGTAGGTCAGCTCGGGGATAAGGTCTGCACGACCTTTGGCCAAGGTGTAACTGAGGGTCGCGCTCCCTCGCTGCAGTCGGTTGAGTTCTGAGCGCGCTGCACGCAGGGCGGAGTCACGATCGCTGTAGGTGTGGCGCAACTCCTTGACCTTCTCGCCGCCGCCGGCAATCGCTTCCTGCTTTTTGGTGCTGCCGACGTCGTAGTAGTAGGCCATCACTGAGTCGTAGCTATCCCGATCGGCCTGCAGGAAGCGGTGGCCATCACCATCCGATCTGGTCAGCGTAATGTGTGGCAAAGCTGCGCCACTGGCAGTCTTTCCTCCGCCGGCAGGCAGGCAGATTAGACAGCCGGCTTTCACACTGATTACGGCGTCGTGCAGCTGACCCAGGCGCGTGAGCATGTTGGCGTCGGATTGATTGGCTTGGTCGAGGTGCTTCACTGCGCGTGCTGAAATTTCTGCCGCAATCTTGGGGGTGAGCCCGTAAGCGCTGGCGATCTCGGTGAGGACTGCGCCCAGAGTGACCTCGCTCCAACTGCGCTCACGTTTGGTTTTCAACGACCCACGCAGGTCTGCAGATCGAGCCCGGATGCTGAGGATGTCGGGGGTGCCGCTGTGCTCGGTTTCGTCGACCGTGTAGGAGCCTTTATCGACAAGTCCTGTGTCGCTCCAGCCCAGCCACAGCCTCATTACGGCGCCCTTCGGGGGAATCTCCAGCAGGCCGTCGTGGTCGCTGAGGGTGATGCTCAACTGATCAGCCTCCAGCCCGCGGTTGTCGGTGAGTTCAAGTGACATCAGCCTTGGACTGATGAGCCTGGCGATGTCCTTACCATCGACGGTCAAGCGGAATGCAGGTACGCCGTAGGCGCTGTCACGCTGCAGTCCCTGCATCGCATCGGTTAGGTACCCGGTCAGTTGGTCCAGTCCGGTCACAGCAGCGCCCTCAGAATATTGGATGACGTCGCGACAACAGCCCCCATCAGGTCGACTCGGCCGTCATCGACCCTTTTAAGCGTCAGGCTGAACTCGATGCGGCGTGCGGTGCCGTCCTGGAAGAACACGGACCGTGTTTCGCTGAGGCTCTCGATTACAAACAACCCGTAGACCCTGCCGGTGCCCTCGACCAGTGCCCAGGCTTTGCCGGTGTTCGCCATGGCTCGGATCTCGTCAAGGCTCATCATCGAGCCGGCCAGCTCGGGAAGCAGCACGCCAGGGAGCGTGATGTCGTCGGCCCCGCGGCCGAGAAACTGCAGCGCAGGTTGTGCGCCGATGCGTGAGTTCGCGGCATGGCGCCAGTCGGTTTGGCGCTGCAGTTGCTGATACGCCAGGGTAGGCAGGCTGAAAATGAACATGCCCAGGGCAAGCATCATGTGGTTTTACTCCAGGTCGGTCAGACTGCTGCGCTGACGCGCAGATTTCGATCGCTCCCGTCGATCCAGCTCGGCGCTGACTGCCCGCGCAATGGCTTGAGCATCCATTCCAGGACTAGTCGGAATCGAGATGTGATAGACGTCGTGGCTGTCATATGTGACGGGTGGCGCCGCCGCGATCGGCGGCCGGCGATCCACGGTCACCGTAACCGGGACGATTGACTGCGGATCAGCACTCGCAGCCTGCACCGGCGGGATTCTCGGTATTACTGGGCGCGCATCAACGTCGCCGGCGTGAGCCAGTTGCAACGTAACGGCGGTCAACGCGCCGACCAGTGACTTGGTACCAACCGTCAGGCCCACGGCAAGGTTGGCCGATAATCCTGGCATCGGGTCGTGATTGGACGGCTGCACCGCACTGGTTGGTTGAGGGGCCGGCAGTAGCGGCGCCTCCCGGCTCGGGGCCGGCCACAGATTTCGCGGCATAAGGGCGTCGGTCAGCGCGCGCAGGCCATCAGCAAAGCTGAAACCGGCATTTTTGGCATCCCCAGCCTCGCTTGCAGCCTGTACCTGTGCCACCGGTGTTTGCTGGGCTACCGGCTTGGCCTCGATGCCGCGCGTTTTGTTCAACATACGGCTCAAAGCGGTCAGGCCGGTGTCCTGGGGGCCGGCGATTGTAGGCGCCTGGTACACAATGGCTTTGGGCGCGTCTTGTGAGCCTACGCCTGTGTATTGCTCGGTCACCAACTGATGCGGTGCTTCTGGCCTGGCAGTGTCCAGACCTCGAACGAGCGTGCGTCCTATTGTGGTGAGCGCGGTGATCATCCAGCTCGGTTCGGTCTCCTGAGTTGGGCCACGGGGGCCAGGCTCGATCGGTGACGCTCCCACAGCGATGGGCTGACTCACGGGAGGTTTCGGCACCACTGGTGTGTCCTGGTTACCCGTGGCAAGGACGCGATTGATGCCGTTTAGAGCGGCGATCAACTCATTCGGGGCGGGCGCAGGGCCATTAACAGGCTCACCTGGAGCAGTCGGCGAGGCTGCCATCACCAGTGGGCGGGAGACTGGCGGCCGCAGCAATTGTTTTCCATGATCATCCTGGGCAAGGGTACGGCTCATACCAGTCAGCGCTTCAATCAGTGGGGCCGTATCGGCCCGCGATGCTGGGGCGCCCGCTGTAGATGTAACAATTGGAGCCTCGACCGATAGCGGCAAGGGCACGGCAGGTCGCGGCACTTGCGCCTGGGCTTCGATCGCCGGGGCCTGCGCCACCTTGGTGCTCTTGAGTGCTTCGTAAAGTGAATCAGTACCGGCGGTCAGCCCTTGCGGAATCGCTGCAAACTGATTCGGCGAACCGGCACCAGCCAGCGGGGGCTGCACGCGAGGAAGCTCCTGGGCGGTTGGGTTGACGCTGTCCACCTGGAGCGCCGTCAGCTCAAACGAACCAGCCTCACGCAGCTGCTGCCCCATCTTCGCGACCGCGTCGATAGGTTGCTGGGCACCGTTGCTCAGGCCTTGGGCGAGCCCTTCGGTGGTGAAGCCACCCAGTTCAGCAAATACCCGGGAAGGGCTGTGTATCCCGAGCTTTTCCTTGAACCAGCCGATGGCCGAGCTACCGATGCTGGAAACCGCATCCTTCACCGCGCCCAGCCCTGCCGTCAGTCCGTTGACCAGGCCGTTGACGATCATGCCGCCGAACTCGGTGAAGCGTGACGGCAGGTCGATGCCCAGGTAACTCAGCACCCCGGCGAAGGCCTGGTAGATCAGTCCGATCGGGCTGAAGTTGGCCAGGACCGTGAGAATCCCGGCAACTCCACCGCTGAAGCCGGCTTTGATCTCAGCCCAAGCAGTCGAGAAGTAGGCCTTCACCTGGTCCCAGTTCTGGAAGAGCAGGTAACCGGCCCCGGCAATAGCTGCAACAGCAGCTGCGATCGCCAGGGTTGCAGGGTTGGCGGCAAGCCCCCACAAGGCAATGGACACGCCCCGGATGGCGGTCAGCAGTGCGCCAGACAGCACGCCAATCAGCTTGCCCACTCCCGGCAGGATGGCGCCGCCTTTGATGGCGAACATGGCCATGCCGTATCTGGCCAGCGCAAACGGGCCGAGAAGGCTCGCCATGGCTATGGTCAAGGCGCCCATGCCAGTGACCAGAACGGCCACGGCTGCCGCGCCTTTGGCCAGGCTGGCTGCAAGCTGTGGGTTCGCCTCGATCCAA
>Ga0105250_10001391_pt1 | contig 13081 bp, 10 predicted proteins | sample KBSS54metaG_FD_80425 | JGI IMG/M metagenome (GOLD analysis project Ga0105250, IMG submission 80425) | Switchgrass rhizosphere microbial communities from Kellogg Biological Station, Michigan, USA - KBS S5-4 metaG | ecosystem: Host-associated > Plants > Roots > Rhizosphere > Soil | place...
CTTCTTTTAGAGTGTTCATACTGAAAGAATAGTACTTTATCCTATTTATGTCTCGTCCACATGTGTTAAACAAAAGTTTTATTAAAGTGCAAAAATTGAATTTTGATACGTGTATTTGGTGCTTTATTTAAGAATAAAAAAATATAGCTGTTTTTATAATTTTTTGATATAATTTCGTTACATTGATTTATAATGAAATTTAAATTTACTAGGTAGGTAATAGAGTTATATGCAAGATATTAAGGTAACAAAGACACATGAACAATTAACAATTGAATGGCAAACTGCAGAAATTAATATTCTGTTAGAGGACATTGTTGAGATTATTGAAGATAATGACTATGTTCCTGAAAAGAAAAGGTTAGTAAAGATAGGAACACAAAGTAGTGAATCAGATTGTATATTAATTAGAACTACAACTTTAGATTATGCATTATTTACAATTAATAAGATTTCACTTTCAAATAAAATTAGATTGTGAGCATCTCGTGAACTACTCACCTGCTATGCTAACGCTTAGAGAATGAACAAAAAAGAGCGGTTTCCGCTTCTTTTTTGCTATTAGTGATGTTAATTTTCTTTGTTAATTTTTAACGAATTCAGTTCTTATTTAATGCTTGTACCTACACCTACATCCCAACCGAACCAGTTAAAAGGATCTAGAAATATATTTATTTTATAAATATTTCACGAAATAAGTTCTTTATAGATTGATATATAAATATAAGAGGTGAAATTATAGAGTTTTTATTTTTTACATGTATTACTGTTTGCTTTTGTAATAATGTCACGTATTTCACTTTGCTTCATCATACGAATAATTAATTTATCTAGGTCTTGGCTAAATTTTAGCACCCTAGGATGACAAAAACCATAGTGTTTAACAAGCTCAATTAATTCTTCTTTTCTTTTTTCAATTAAATAATGTAACTTTCTCATCTCCATATTCTTGCATAAACTCCTCTATCCCCATAATATTCCTTAGAAAATTATAGACTAATTTCTTGAATAAGGAAACAGTATAATTAAACATATTAAAACATTTTTATGAACTTTTAAAGGAAAGAGTTTGAAGCCTAACTTCTTAACTATAATTTGTAAAAAGAGAAAATATTGTTGGTTTGAAACATAGTTGAATTATTTGTAAAAAAGTTTCACCAAATGGCTACCAAGCAAGAGGAAAAACAGAATGTCTCATGCCTAAAGGCGGACTAAAGTCCTGCATGGGCTTTTCCGTATCGCGAAATCTGTGATGGAATTTATGTAAATACCTAATGAAACATCTTTATTTAAATGCCTTTCAAATTTCTTTTGTAAATGTTACAAAATGAATTCTTTATCGCTGATTACAAGAGCGCTGGTAACTGATCCTATCTATACTATATAGAGACAATCTGTAGTTGATATGGAGATGGAGTGGAGATTATCTAGATATATAGGTGAATATATATCTAAAAAAACGTACATTTAGATACAATTTAACTGTTTCTCTGCACGCTATACGCTAAGCATAAAACTATTTAAATAAGTTACTTACATTTAACGAGTAATATGAGCCTAAGAAAAGCGTTGCAAAAATTAGCATTTATGCAACGCTTCCCTATGACTTGATATTTACAGCGTCACAACGTTGCATATATTACGTTGCAAATTAACTTTTAAAAATGATATTGGAGTCATTGTTATTAATGATAATATTGATACCCGTAAGAAAGATGACATGACTACTAAAGTAAAGGTTACAATCTTATCGTTATTTGCTGATATTGAGCGAAACTATATACTGGAACGAACACATATATGATGAAACATCAAAACGCTTTAGTTATTATGTGATGTTTCATTTTGAAAATATTTTAGAATGAAAGTTATTGGTACAATCTTATTATTCCTTCTGGCCTCTCTTTATCTAATAAAATAGAGATCTAGATTTACCACTAGATATCATGAAAAAACAATCAATTGTATTTAGCGCTGAGAAAAGAGTAGTTGAACAAACTGTGTAGGCTCTATATCTATATTAAATGATTTTGCACTAGAACCGAAAAAATGCTACTCCATTAGGTAAAGGAGTAGCATTATGTTGTAAAAATAGTAAATCATGAGAAGGTGTTAACTTAATTCTTTCTCATGTACCACAAAAAGTTCGATAAGGGCGGGATGATGGCGCCGGTGGTGTGCAGTACTCAGACTGTTCAGGAGAGTGAGCATAAGGATTTGAAAGAACAACAAGCAGTTGTTCCATTACGCTGTAGTCCCCTTGTTTGACTGCGGCATCTAATGCTTCTTCCACGCGGTGATTTCGTGGAATTATCGCAGAATTGGTGTCTCGCATCAGCTGATGTGAAGAAGATTTCGATTCCTCCTGTCTGCTTACTCTTGCCTGCCATTTTTCATTCCACTTCGTAAACTCTTGACTTTTAAACAAATCGGTATCTTTATGTGTACCAAAAGTTAAAGCAAGGAAGGTATTAGTATAGTCTGCGCGATATTTCTCCATAATTTTAAGGAGCTCATCAATGAGGGCTTTATCTTCTGCTTCTTCGTTAAATATACCTAGTTTGGTCCGCATCCCAGCGAGCCAATGTTTTTCATACAGTGTGCCGAAATCTGAAATCGTATTTTGGGCTATTTGGGCAGCTTGTTCTAGGTCTGTATGTAGAAGTGGCAATAGAGATTCTGCAAATCGCGCGAGATTCCACACACCAATATACGGCTGGTTACCATAGGCGTATCGGCCTTGCGTGTCAATGGAACTAAATACCGTTGCTGGGTCATATTCATCCATGAAGGCGCAAGGACCATAATCGATGGTTTCTCCGCTAATGGTTATGTTATCGGTATTCATTACCCCGTGAATAAAGCCAACGAGTTGCCAATTTGCAATTAAGCTGGCCTGTTGCTTCATCACTTCTTGAAGTAACGCTAGGTATGGATTTTCCTGTGATTGAATAGCTGGAAAATGACGCTTAATCGTATAGTCAGCCAAAATTTTTAGCTCCTCAACTGAACCGCTTGCTGCTGCGTATTGAAATGTGCCAACGCGTATATGACTGCTAGCTACACGTGTCAAAATTGCACCTGGTAAAGCAGTTTCGCGTATGATTGACTCACCTGTTGATACTATAGCTAGACTACGGGTAGTAGGAATACCAAGCGCGTGCATTGCTTCACTGATAATATACTCGCGTAGCATTGGTCCAAGTGCGGCGCGGCCATCCCCTCGGCGGGAGTATGGTGTTCTACCAGAGCCTTTTAATTGAATATCAAATCGTTCACCTGAAGGAGTAATCTGTTCACCGATTAGCAGCGCACGGCCGTCTCCTAGCATGTTGAAATGCCTGAATTGATGCCCTGCATAAGCTTGAGCAAGAGGGATAGAACCTTCGGGAATTCGGTTTCCAGCAAGAACCGCTACTCCATCTTCGCTTTGTAGTTCCTCAATGTTTAGCCCTAGGGATGTTGCCACAGGATGATTGAGAATGATTAACTTTGGTAAGCCTACAGGGGTTGGGCTAAGGGTGGAAAAAAATGATTCCGGTAGACGGGCATAACTATTGTCTAAGTTCCATCCGGTTTCTTTTGTTTCTTTTTTCTTTTTCATTGTATCTCCTTCTTTTACGTTTTTTTCTGTTACATAAAGCATAGATATAAATACTCAATGATATTCTCCATTTTATTGAGAATATAGAAGATTGGAATTTAATATTGATTAATTGGTGCGCATTGTTTTTATAATTCACTTGTAGTTATGTACATTATATCCTTAATCAATGAAAAAAACGTATTAGTACTTGTTTTTTATAAACTATAATATTTTATTCGAATAGTTCTGATATATAGTAACACTTTTAACATTGTATAACTGTTTTTTAACACTCTAAAAAAGTGGGGGGTGTCAAATGGAAGGAATACTTTTTTTAAAGGATCGTGTTCTTAATAACTTATTGCTTGTTAAGAGACAAAAAAAGAATGGATTCAACCAAAAATAAGTTGTACTTTATAAGTCTGATTTTCGCTATTGTCTTTGCCTTAATTCCTACAACAGGACTAAATAATGGGGAGGTTCTTTCCCTTGGTATACCTGCAGAAAATTCCCTCTATAACGATGGAGAGATAGTGAGATTTAATCTATTAGGGTTTATCATTAACTTTTTTGTGTTTTATTGGGTTTTTAAGCTGATACTAAAGGTATGGAGATTTTTGGTGAATAAATCCGGGGATTAACAGGATATGTATTATAACGATGAGTAAGTTTGAAAAGACATGAAAGGAGCGAATTGGTTCTGCTAAATATCAATATAAATCTTTAACAGAACCAATTAATAAGAAGATAAAGCATATTAGTCATGTATTACATAGTGTTCTAAAAGAAAAATAAGGGTTAACTTGAAAGTAAACGAATTATGATTTTCTAAAAACCTAAGTCGAATTAAAATGACTTAGGTTTTTTGGTCTAGGAGATTTGTTATATGTAGTTGCATCTAACCTAAATAATCATGATGATGAATCTGTAATCCTATCAATAAACTTACGTAAAGCTCCTGAATGAAAAGTATCTTTTCGAACGATAAAAGTAGTGGACACCCTTGAAAAACTCTCGGGTAAAGGAGTTAGCGCTAAAGAATGCTGATGATCTTGTATAATAGATTTTATCATGATAGCAGTGCCCATACCTGATTTTACACAAGCAAGTATAGCTTCAATTGTTCCAAACTCTAATACTCGTTTTGGATAAATTCCTTCTTCATGAAGCCATTTTTCTAATAAGCTACGATAGTAACAGCCTTGGCTAAAAGCTAATAAATTCATTTTTCCTAAATCATCGAAAGAAGATAGAGGTAGTTTACTAATGAGTACTAATTCTTCCTCGTAAAACAAGATTGAATTGAGGTCAGGGTGATAAATATTGCCAGCAATAAATGCGCCTTCAAGCTTCCTTTCTAAAACGAGTTGAACTAAATTTTCTGTTGAATGAGTTTCTAAAATGAGTTCAACTTCAGGATACGCATCATAATACGATGTCAAAATAGAAGGAAGACGGACTGCAGTTGTAGATTCCGTAGATCCAATTTTTAATGTTCCGTTTGGATGTGATCTGTTATTTTGGACAGCTTTAATAGATGCTTCCATTAAGTATATGATTTGCTTTGCATAAGTTAATAAAATTTCCCCATTTGAAGTTAGAGAAACACCTTTCCCATTTCGGTAAAATAGTGGTGCCCCTAGTTCGATTTCTAATTGTTTAATCCGCATTGTCACGTTAGATTGTACATAATTTAAGTTTTGAGCCGCGCGAGAGATATTTCCTTCTTTAGCTACTTCATGAAAAACAGTTAGATCTTTTATATCCATCCGATTTCCTCCTAAAGATATCAAAGATTTTGATATCTTTTATCATTAATACTCATTTTACATGATATCTGAACCTTTTTACAATGAATGATATAGGGGGGATGAAATTGTTAAGCCAAGAAAAAAATATGAAGTGTAGCAGTTCGTATAAATGGATTGTACTAATGCTAGCAACAGTAACGCAAGCAACTGCCACATTAATAACATATGGAGTCGGACCTTTAGCATTTTTTTGGAAGGAGATATATCATCTTACTGATATGCAGATGGGAATGTTGTTAACTGCTGTTAATATTGGTCCTCTTTTTTGCATGCTTTTTATAGGGAGATTGCTTGATCAATATAATGAAAGATTACTTATTGGGATTAGTTCAATATTACTTGGTGGATCTATCTTACTTATTCAAATAGTAAGAGGTTTTACTGGATTGTTATTTGTTCTTACGGTGGTTGGAGTTTTTTATAGTACCGCACAACCAGGGGGGAGTAAAGTGATTTTGAAATGGTTTCCGAAAGAAAATCGCGGGTTGGCTACGGGGATTAGACAAGCAGGCATTCCTATAGGTGGCGCAGTGGCAGGAGCTATTGTTCCTATTCTCTCTCTAAAATTTAATTTGTCATATACGATATATATCCTTTCGAGTATATGTATTACCGGAGGAGCATTATTTTTAGTTTTTTATAGGGAACCTTTTACTCATAAAGAGCCTGTGTTAAATAACAAAGTAATGCCTTTTTCACAACAGTTAAAAGGAGTTATGAATAACAAGGCATTATATCCAATTTTCTTCACAGGAATTTGTATGATCTCATTACAAATGGTATTGATTGGGCACTTTATAAAATTTTTGATTACTGCTAAATCCATATCTCCAATTTTGGCAGGGCAAATATTTTCGATTACTTTGTTTTTTGGAATGCTAGGACGAATTGTGTTAGCGGTAGTTAGTGATTTTTTCTATAAAGGTAACCGTCAGAAACCATTATTTATTTCTGTAGTCGCTGCATTTATTTTAATCTTCATTTTGATACTGAACATACATAATCTTTCGGTATGGGGTTTGTTTTTATTTAGCGGCTTATTAGGGTTCTTCGGCATTGGGTGGTTTAGTCTTTTTATGGTTGAAGTTGTTGAAACATCGCGGCAGGATTCAGTAGGAATTACGGTTAGCTTTGCACTTACGCTAAATCAAATTGCTATTATTTTAGCTCCGCCTGTTTTTGGCTTCATAGTGGATATCAAAGGGTATACGTGGGCGTGGATGTGTATGGCTATATTGCTGTTTGTTTCAGCAATAAGTTTATTGAAAAATTGCAAAAAAAAGTCATGCGAATGACATTTTTTTTGCAATATGATGTATAATCAATTTTGATATGAATTTTTAAATGGTGATATTATGACATATAAATGAATTTGATTCTTATTAATATTTTCTTTTCGTTCATTTCCTCTTTTGAAATTCCCTGTTATTTTGGCCGTAATGAGCTTCCTCTCTTTTTTATTGTTTGCATGATTTATTTTACTTGAAAATTTTTCTGCATCTTTTCTTTTGACAATCATAATTTATTTTCCGTAATACTCGATAAATACCATGTTATTTTTGTTTGTTCGATAACTGAACATTTTATTATCTAGTTAATTTTGCTTATCGATGAATGCTAATAGATTACCTTTTTTGGCATTATTGTATATGTTGTTTGCAAGGAATGTTACATAAAAAAACAAAATTTTAGTGAGATGAATCGGATTGTTGGGTGGAAATTTTATAAGAAAGAAATAGAATAGTAAGTGATCAAAAATTTGAGTATGGAAAGCTTCTCTTGAATAACTTTCCAATAATACAAATTTTTTAGGAAGATATAGATAATCAAGAGACATGCTAATTTATAGTAGTAGAATTGAGGATGAAATAGTAATATGTAGTTTATTTCTCGAATATAGTTCTTCAATAAATTTAAGCAAAAATTAAAGTCTTCTTTTAAATGAATAGAGATAGAATAAAACAATGAAAAGAGTAACAAGTATAAATTGAATAAAAAGAGGGCTCCTGTATGTTTAAGAGATGTTTAATCGTTTGCTTTATTATCGCAATTTTTTGCTTAAGTGTATATATGTTCATGCAAACAAATAAAGGTAAAACGCAGAATTTAAAGGCATTTTCAGATTCTACTAGTAAACTAGAAACAGATACACCGAAAGTAGATAGAAATCAGCGAAATCGTTATGCTGGGGCAACACAAAAATTAGACCGATATTTAAAAGAAAAGGGGTTTAATGGAACGGTACTTGTGACGGATCAAAATAATGTGATTTTGCGAAAAGGGTATGGCTATGCAAATATGCAGGATAAAGTCTTAACAACGCCAAGAACAAAATATCGTATTGGTTCTATCACTAAGACAGTAGTGGCAGTGTCTATATTGCAGTTGCAGGAAAAAGGGGAATTGAATATAGAAGATAATGTAAATAAGTATATTCCTTCATTCCCAGCGGATAAAAATATTACTTTAAGACATTTATTGACACATACATCTGGATTACCTGAACAAGGGAAAGGGAAAGTTGATGCGGCATCACGTTTAAAATTAGTGACATGGATTGGTTCACAAAATCTTGAATTCCCTGCGGGAACAGGTTGGAGATATACGGATTATAATTATATGGTACTTGCCTATGTTGTAGAAAAAATCTCTAAACAACCATTAGCTGAATATGTAAAAGAACATATTTTCACTCCAGTTGGAATGTATGAATCTGGTATGGGGGCAAAATTCCCTGGAGATATATTTTTCGCAGAAGGTTATACAAAGAAAGATAATGAATTCATATCTACTCCTCGGCTAAGAATGAATTGGCTATACGGTTGTGGTGAAATGTATACAACTGTAGAAGATATGAAGAGATTAGATGAGGCGATTATGACGGGCAAACTTCTTTCCAAACAAAGTTTATCAGATATGTTTACTGTATCACCTGCAAGGAAATATGGATTTAGTTTTTACATTTATCCAGATTATTACCATAATCATGGTGTATTAGCTGGATGGAATACATTTAATAATTTCAATTGGGATAAACGAATTTTTGTTATTCTTTTCTCTAATGTTCAAAACGGTATGACCGATGAATTTAATCAGGAATTTCGGAAGATGGCAAAAGATTTATTAGAAGGAAAATGAATTTGAAAAAGCCTCTAGCGTGAGAGGCTTTTTTTATTACAGTGACGAAAATTCTTCGACTAGTTTACTGAAACGATCTAGTGCACTTTCGATTGGTTTTGGTGTTGTTAAATCTACACCAGTTTTCTTTAAAAGATTGAGCGGATAATCGGAACTTCCACCTTTTAAGAATTCGATATAATTTTGCTGAGCGATAGGATCGCCGTTTAACAGTTGTTCTGCAATTTGAATTGCGGAAGCAAATCCGGTAGCGTATTTATAAACATAAAATGGTCGGTAAAAATGAGGGATTCTAGCCCATCCATATTTTACTTCTTCATCGAATACGAGCGTATCCCCATTGTATTCTCTAAACAAGTTTTCATATACATCATTAAATGTTTGAACATTTAATGGTTTACCTTGATGTGCCATTGCATGCGTAATCTTTTCAAATTCAGCAAACATAACTTGTGTAAAGAAAGTTCCTTTAAATTGATCAATAAAGTGATTGATTAAATATTTGCGTACGTCTATATCTTTTGCTTCTTTTAATAGATAGTGAATTAAGAGTATCTCATTCACTGTAGAAGCGACTTCTGCTACAAAGATTGAATAATGAGCAGAGATTCTCGGCTGAAACTTATGTGAATAATATGTATGCATACCATGACCACATTCATGAGTAAGTGTAAAGAGACTATTTAAGTCATCATTATGATTTAACAGAATAAAAGGGTGAACACCATATACGCCGAAATTATAGGCACCAGAACGTTTACCAGGTAATTCTCTTACATCTATATAGCGTTGATCTTTAAAACCTCGAAGCGTTTGAAGATATTCTTCACCAAGTGGAGAAAGGGAAGTAAGCATGATTTCAAATGCTTCATCATATGGAATATCTTGTTTTACACCTTTTACTAAATCAACATGTAAGTCATATTGTCTTAATTCATCTAGCTGCAATTTTTCTTTTCGTAAATGATTATACGCATGTAGGGATTTAATATTTCTTTTAGTTGTATCAATTAAATTATTGTATACTTCCTTTGAAACCATATCGCCAAATAGAGACTTTTCTAATGCGGATGGGTAGTTTCTAATTTTTGAAATCGTAACATTGTTTTTTATAGCTGCTGTTAAAGTAGAAGCGATAGAGTTTTTTAGCTGAACATAAGGCTGATAGTAGGCTTTATAAGCTTCTTTCCTCGTATCTCTATTTTCATCTTTTATTAATTTTGAGTACATCCCACGAGTTAAGTTCACTTTATCCCCGTTATCAGTTGTAACTTCTCCAAATGTAATATCTGCGTTATTGAGCATTCCGTATGTACGTTGAGGAGAAGAGAGGGCCTCACCCATTTGAGATAAGATTTCTTCTTTATCCTTATTTAAAACATGTTTCTTATATCGATATAATTCAAATAAGTCTTCTTTATAATATTGTAAGCCTTCGTTTTCTTCCATGTAAGAATGTAATGTTTTCTCGTCGACACTAAGTAAGAACGGGGAAAAAAAGGAACGAGCAGCACTTATTTTAACATGTAACTGCGATGCTTTATCTACAAAGGACTGTGCTTCTGTATCGCGCGTATCAAGGTCGGATTGAAGTCTTGCATAAGCATAAACTAAATTAAACAAACTTGATATTTCTTCACTTTTCGTAAGATAAGCAAGTAGGCTTTGACCATCATGGATAGTCCCATTAAATTTTTTTAAATCCTCTGTTAATCCTTCGATTTTTTGATAATCGAGTTCCCAGTTTTCAATCGTTTTATAAATATCCGTTAAATCCCACTTTTCTTGATCGGATACATCCATTCTATTTTTAAATTCTGTCATAATCATTTCCTTCCTAGATCTATATTTTGTATATTCTCTATATAACTATGAAATACAACAAATTGCAAAAAATCCCTGCTGCATGATGAAAAGTCTTGTCGGAAACGACAAACTGAGGGGGTGTCCCAAAAGCGTCTTTTCTTTATAACTTTATTAAAAAGTTATGCTTTCGGTATAGGCAAGTTATTGTGTGAATAAGAGGGTGTAGTTCAAAAAAGAGGTGGCTTTTTTATTCTGTTGTACTCGCAATCTATCTTTATCAAATTTAAATAATAAATGAAATTTGATCTGGTAAATCAATATTTTTTAAATTCTTCATTCCGCTGCATTCTTCAACTTGATTTTGGACAGACTTGTCCAGTAAAACAAGTTGTCCTTTTTTCACCATATGCATAGCTTCTATTCCAGAAATAATGGATGTAGCTGTGCGAAAGGATTTCAATCCTAACATCGAATGAACTCGCTTTTTAATAAACCGATGATCTTGTTCCACTATGTTATTGAAATATTTCACTTGCTCATAATTTGCTTAAGTAATAGCAAATAGATCAAATCGAAAATGGTAGCGCGGGTGCTTATGCTTGCGCTACCATTTTTCGGATTAACCATGATTTTAGCTACAAGGGAGCTGTCTCATCCGTGAACTAGCCTACTTTTCGGACAGCCTCTTTTTGTGTGCTATTTTTTCGTACTAGCCAAATACATTAGCATGTGAAATTTTTCGTCTATTACATGATAATCAAAATAAGGTCCTGGATCTGTACAGTAACCGATATTTTCACTTTGCGTGATTTGAAATCCGTTGACTGATAAATTTTCTTCTAAGTATTTTGGATATAAAATATGCTCGTGGGAATTTGGATATAAGGCTGAAATATTTTTCAAGGATTTGGCCGAGCTATCATAATAGGAGTACCCGCCGACAATTGTTGAACTGCTATGGAAATAGTTTTTTAAAACATGAATTGGGAACTGCGGATTGAGCAGTGAAAAATCAGTTGCTGTAAAACTATCCACAAAAATATCGATGCTAAGCGGTTTCAATGGCAGATTTAAATCAGAATTCAAAATATAAAGGACGTTTGGCTTCGGATTCATACGCTCAATTCTTTTTCTAACCTTCTTGAGCATCGCGAGCGAATAGCCACTGAATACATAGGATGCGGTCGTTTCAAGAACATCGATATATTTGGGTAGTGACACAAAAGCGTCAACGTTTGTTTCCACGATTAATTTGTTTTTCAAATCTACATTTTGTAGAACTTTTTGAAACCAAAAATTACTTTTTTCAAATAAGTTAATCATTTTGGGATTGATCTCTTTAATCGTTTCTTTATCGTAAAAATAAGATGGATAAGGAGACGTCTCGTACAAGTTCGCGGTAATGATAATACCTTCCTCGATAGCTGCCTCGTATCCACAAGTACAAGTTAAACTCCCCGTTTGAATGTAGACTTTTTTAATCGTTACATCTTTCATTTCAAGTGGAATGTGGCACTTCGGACAATAGAGCAGATTTACAAAGGAAAGCGGGATCCCTGTAAGATTCTCTTCTTTGGATGAAGGCGAGCTGGTTTGAACCGCTTTTTCAATCAATTGGATAGCTTTTGATATGTCTTCTTTTTTCTTGGTCAGCTGGTTCTTTTTATCAATGAGTAAGTTGTTGTAGTAGTCGATATCTTCATGGTCCGAGAAGTTTGTGACACGCTGATACGATAAAATTTGTTGAATTTCTAGCAGTGAAAAATGAAATTTTTTCAGCTCAGTAATAAAAGCCATGTCGTCGAGACACAATTGGTTCATTTGATACTGGGTGTTTTTTTTGTCTGGTATTAATAATCCCAGTTCAATGTAATAACGAACGGTATCAGTCGTAACATGAAAAAGCTTTGCAAATGTACCAATTTTCATAGATGCCCCCCCAATGAAAAAAGTGGAGTTACTCCACTTTTTTCACAAAAATGAATTCAAAAAACTCTCAAATGGCTATTGACTTGGAGGAAACTCCAAGTCATATGATGGATCTAAGAAGTTTGAATATTATGAATAATTTTTGACTGTATTGTAACATACATGTCATAAAAGGAGAAGAATTAGCTATGGATAAGATGGATCGAATGGATACTCTCTCACTGTGGACAGCGACTGCAAACAGCTATGAAAAAGGAAAACTTCTTGAAGGAAATGAAGAGGCGGATGTTGTCATTATTGGCGCAGGTTTCACAGGTCTTTCTTCTGCATATCATTTGCAAAAATTAGGGAAGAGTGTCATTGTCCTTGAGCAAGAAACAATCGGATATGGTGCAAGTGGTCGTAACGGCGGGATGGTATTGCCAGGCTATAAGCCAACGATGCAGGAGCTTGCCAAAAAGTATAGTGCCGACGAGGCGAGACAGCTTAACGATCTCTCCCTGTTTAGTGTTGAACTGGTTAAAAACATCATCGACGAGCATCAAATCAACTGTAACTTTAGAAAGACAGGTCACATTGTGGCGGCTTACAAAGCCAAGCATTTTGAAGGATTGAAACATGAAAGCGAATACTTAAACAAAAATTTCGGGTACGAATCAAGCGTGCTTGATCGAAGTCAGTTGCATCAAGAGATCGATTCTCCACATTATTATGGCTGCTTAGTCGACAACTCGAGTTACTCGTTCCAGCCACTGAACTATGCAATTGGTTTGGGAGAAGCAGCTAAATCGATCGGTGCAAAAATCTTTGA
>Ga0105250_10001395_pt1 | contig 13072 bp, 11 predicted proteins | sample KBSS54metaG_FD_80425 | JGI IMG/M metagenome (GOLD analysis project Ga0105250, IMG submission 80425) | Switchgrass rhizosphere microbial communities from Kellogg Biological Station, Michigan, USA - KBS S5-4 metaG | ecosystem: Host-associated > Plants > Roots > Rhizosphere > Soil | place...
AACGACTACGTAAACTGGTTTAACAATGTTAGAATCCATGGCACATTAGGCTATTTGAGCCCTGTTCAGTACAGGCAGGAGCACCTTAAAAAAATTGTCTAGTTTCGTGTTGACACACCACTTACAGCTTGTTTATTCATATGTGAATAATAAAGAGGTCGCTGAGGACTTAACGCAAGATATATTTGTTAAATGTTATAAATCTCTTCATACATACAAAGGGAAATCAAATGTAAAAACATGGTTGTGGAGAATTGCCATTAATCATTGTAAGGACTATATAAAAAGTTGGTATAACAAAAAGGTAATCGTTACAGAGGATGAATCTACGTATATTGGGATTCAAAAAGAAAGTGTTGAACAAACTGTTATTCAAAATGCAGAGGACCGTAGGCTGGCTTCTGCAGTAATGAATTTACCGATAAAATATCGGGAAGTGATTTATCTCTTTTATTATGAAGAATTGCCAATCAAAGATATTGCTATGGTAATAGAAGTGAAGGAAAACACGATAAAAACAAGACTGAAAAGAGCCAAGGAACTCTTGAAGAAAGGATTGGAGGAATAATCAAATGGAAGATCGATTAAAAGGCCTACGAAAATCAATGGAGAATACAACTTTTAAACATTTGAGTTTTTCTGATCAGCATCGAAAGCAGGTACACGAAAAAATTAATCAATCATACGAAAATGAAGAAGATATCCTTTTAGCAGTTTTGCAACTTCTCATGAATGAAAAAACAGGGTACGAATTGGCACAGCTATTGCGTGGGAGAGGGATTCAAAAATTCGAAGGAAATGAAGGTTTTTTATACACCTTATTACATCGTCTGGAACAGAATCGTTTTATCCAATCAAGTTGGGATCATTCAGGAGCTAAATATTATCAATTAAATGATAAGGGAAGAAAGATGCTACGAAAGGCAGAAAAAAATTCTACAAAGGCACGATTTATATTAAAAGGATTAGTACAGGGGTGAGACAAATTTGAATAAAAAAGGGGAGCGTTTTTTAAAAGAAGTTACCAATCATATTAAATCAAAAGAAGCGAAGAACCTTGTGGAAACTGAACTGGATTTTCACTTGAAACAGGCGAAGAATATGTGGATAGAGAAAGGGTTAAGTGAGGAAGTTGCTGAAGACAAGGCTGTTGAACAAATGGGAAGTCCAATCAAACTTGGTCAAGAACTTAACAAACTTCATAAGCCAAAGGTCGATTGGTTCATTATTATTTTATTAGTGACTGCTATGGGGCTAGGCTTTTTGCCAGTTGTAGCTTTTGGACATACGAATGATTTACTAATAAATAAGGTGATATTTGTTATTCTCGGTGTTGCAACGGCTCTTGGGATGATGCTGATTGATTATCGGAAATTAGAGAGACTAGGATGGCTGTTTTACACAATCGGAGTACTCATCCTTTTAATGCTATACTGTTTTCAAAACGCTTCCATGAATGGAGAGCCATTAATAAAAATTGGTCCCATCGCAATTGAATGTTTAATGGCAGTGCCGTTCTTTCTTCTAGCTTGGGCTTCTTTTTTCAATAACAGTAGGTTAAAAGTTATGCATCTTCTGATATTGTACTTATTTTCTTTGTATCTATTCTTAACTATATCAATTCTTTCACCAATTTTTATTTATATCACGATGGTATTCGTTATGCTTTGGTGGAGTAAATTAGGAAAGAAAAAGGCATGGATCATTACAATTGTACCAATTTGTTTATTTATTATCAGAGTATTCTATTCCTGGTCCTCAGTAAAAGGATACCGGATGGCTAGAATTTTAGGGTACATAAATCCAGAGCAAGATGCAGGTGGCGCAGGGTTTATGTATATACGTTTAAAAGAGGTAATGTCATCAGCAGGTTGGTTTGGTACATCTGGAAATGTAAAGTCTATCCCTGCTGCAGATACTGATTTTGTGTTTGCAAGTTTGACTTACTATTATGGGTATTTGTTTGCGCTAATCCTTGTTTTGATTCTTTCTCTTTTTGTAGCAAGGATAATGGTCATATCTTATAAAATAAATGCTCGGTATGGTAAATTGCTTCTTGTTGGTGGAATGACTCTTTTTGTAGTCCAGTTCATTTATAACGTTGGAATGATCATAGGCTTATTACCGATCGCTTCTATATCATTACCTTTTATTAGCTATGGATTGATGCCAATTCTATTTAATGCGTTTTTAATGGGTATCGTGTTAAGTGTGTATCGACGTAAAAATTTGATATCAAGTAGTTTCATTTAGAATTGAATCTAAAGTTTCTTTACATTAATTTAATAAGGAAACTTTACACTGACATGGGTATTTAGCTTATTCCAGAATAGGGCGCTTTTCTGAAATAAGGAGAGCGTCTTTCTTCATGAAAAGGGCCATTTAACAGCATAACTATTTCAGGTAAACAAATTAAAAACGTTAATGTGGAATGTATTTACTGAACAGCCTAAAATTTTTCAGATAGTATGAAGTTTGTGAAAAAGGGTACTTGAAATTACTGATATAATAATAAAAAATCATTAATGGAGGAAGTCTATGAAATTTGTACTTATATTTGGTCCGCAAGCAGTTGGTAAAATGACAGTAGGGCAAGAGTTAGCTAAAGTAACTGGATTGAAACTATTTCATAACCATATGACCATTGAATTACTTGAGCCCTTATTCAGCTTTAGCCCGGAAATGTGGAGGGTGTCAACTTTATTTAGAAAAGAAATATTCAAGGCAGTGGCTGAGAGTGAACTGGAAGGTTTGATTTTTACATATGTGTGGGCTTTTGATCAACAAGAGGATTGGGACTTCGTAGACCAGACATGTGAAATCTTTGAATCCCAGGGTGCCACTATTTATTTTGTGGAATTAGAAGCCGATATGGACGAGAGGCTGGAAAGAAATAAAAGTCCGCATCGACTTGAGCATAAACCTACCAAAAGAAACGTTGCTTGGTCGGAGAATGAACTAAGAGAATCAATGGAAAAATACAGATTGAACTCCCATAAAGGTGAAATTAAAAATGAGAACTACATAAAAATTAATAATACAAATTTGAGTGCTGCAGAAGTAGCTGAAATAGTGTCAAAAAGGTTTGAATTATAAAATCACGTGAATGATCTTCTGTAGATTTAAAAGAAAGTCGTACCGTTTTGAAGAAAGTTGCACCGTTTATAAAAAAGTTGCGATGATTTGAAAAAAGTTTAACCGTTTTAGAGGGGGATTTTTAAAGAAAACATTGTTGTAGCAAGTTTTATGAAAACTTTTGATCGAACTTTTTTATAAAATTTGTACACTAATTCACAATGATTATTCTGTTTTTGATCAAACTTTTTTCAAAATAAATTCTTTTTGGTTCTCACTAAATAAGGATTTTCAAAACATTTCTAATCAAACTTTATTCAAAAGCTACATCTTCAATTATCGGGCGCGATTGTTGAGCAACATAGATAGGAAATGACCAAACTTTTTTATAAAAGAATGAACCAACTGAAAATATTAAGAGCGTGTTTTGATCAATCTTTTAAAAAAAAACGCTCTTTTCTAAGATCGTTTATCAAGGTTATTAGTATCGATTTGATCAAACTTTATTTTAAAGTAACAGGAGGATCATTTTAAAAGAAAATTGGATAGTAGCAAATTTAAAATATTGCTATAGACTTCATCAAATGGTACACTTATAGTACGAATTATTTGAATTTTCTCATTTGTAATCATATAAGACATACAGATTCGAGTCTTTAGACAGTCGCTTAAAGAGCTATCTTTAAGCCGTTCTAAAGGCTTTTTTGTTGTTCCCGCAAGTTTGAATGCTAGTAAAAATCATTAAATTATTGGAGGTGATGGAATGAAACTTGCCTTGCAAAGGCTGTGAAGGAATGTGTTGTGGTGCTGTCCTAACTCAAATGAACTAAAGAATATTCTGTTTAAAAAGGAGACAGTAATACTATGATTATTGAAACAGATATATCTCTAGAAGGAAATTCAATTTCGCTTATTCCTCTTGAGGTGAAGCATAAGGAACAATTATTTGAAGCTTTAAAAAGCCCTGAAGTATGGAAATATTCCTGGCGAAAAGTTACCACAGTGGAGGATATAGAGCAAATATTAATGATAGCTGTTAATAATAAAAAAGGTGGGAAACATATACCTTTTATTGTTAAGGATAAACTGAAAGGTCAAGTATTAGGGACAACTCAAATTTGTGGTATTGATAAAGTAAATCGTAATGTGGAAATAGGTTGGACTTGGCTTTCACCAAAAGTTTGGAGAACAAAAGTAAACACAGAATGTAAATTCTTATTACTTAAGTATTGTTTTGAAGAATTAAAAGTAAATCGTGTCCAATTTTCAGTTAGTGGAGAAAACATACGTTCTCAAAAAGCTGTTGAACGAATAGGAGCAACAAAAGAGGGAACTTTTCGTAAACATAGAGTAAAGGCAGACGGAACCATTCAAGACAATATATTTTACAGTATTATTAATGATGAATGGGAGTCAGTAAAAGAAAGATTGATTTATTTATTAGAGAAAGCATACTGTTAGTCTCACCTCTTCTTTTTTAACTATCAACTTGATTCAATATTGGTCCAATTAGGACTTGTCCTTTTTCAGCACTTGATTCTGAATAATATTTCACTTATTTCTCAAACCAAAAACAATAAATAATTAAGTAGTCGTTGTTCAACTATCGGGCGCTATTCTTTTATAGAGAAAGCGTCTTTTTCTTGTATTTCAAGTGTTCTCATAGTTAAGTAATTTTTTTGTTTTCTACGATTGTTGAATAACTAGCGTATAAAAGAGACTCTCCTTGAATATAATAGAATCTAGATTAATTGATTTATAGAATGGAAGCGTGAAGAATAATGTTATTATCTGAGGCCTGGGAACAGTATCAATTAGATAAAAAAATTGAGGGATATTCACCTTTGACTTTAAAAACATATTGTTTTCAATATAATCTCTTATTACGTTATTTCGGTGACATCATCCTCATCAATTACGTCACAGCTATGCTACACATATGATTAACAACGGTGCGCCACTTGAAGTAATACAAAGCTTATTTGGTCATGAGAAGAGTGAAACCACGAGAATATATGCTCAGCTGAGCGGAAAGTTGAGACACGATTTTTATATTAAATATTTTTGAAAGCTACTGAAATTAATCTTTAATCAAAATCGAGGCATGCATATAAAAAGACGTATCTTTTTGAATTGGGCCATTTTGTTGAATAATTAAATTCCTATTATTTTGTTGTGGTAAATAAGTAGAATAGGTCGTGAATATACTGTGGATATGTTAAGACTTTAATTAGGATGGGAGTGAATAAGCAATTATGATACAAACGATGAGCGTCCTTATTTCTGGTGCGAGCATTGCCGGCACGGCACTCGCTTACTGGCTTCACCGCCACGGATTCGACGTGACTGTAATAGAACGTGCACCAGCATTGCGCACGGGTGGTTACGGGGTTGATATCCGTGGTGCAGCCATTACGGTGCTTAAGGGGATGGGTATACTTGATCAAGTTCGTGCAGCTGACACGAACTTGACTGGTGTTTACTTTGTGAACAGCAAAGGCAAGTTCGAAGGTCAAATAAGCGAAGCGAGTATGGGGAACCAGCAGGGGCTGGACATCGAAATCATGCGTGACGATCTTAGTAACATTTTGTACGATTTAACCAAGGATACGGTTGAATACATTTGGGGCGATTCGATTACCGCTATACATGAGACTGAAGCTGGTGCAGAAGTTCAATTTATTCATGGCAAGCCACAGACATTTGACCTGGTCATCGGTGCGGACGGGCTCCATTCTAATGTGCGCACCTTAACTTTTGGCGACGAAGCACAGTTTAAACGTACACTTGGCTGTTATATCTCGATTTTCACCCTCGAGAATTACCTCAACCTCGACCACCGCCAGCTGCTTTATACGATACCAGGCAAAACAGTAGGTATGTATAGCGCTCGTGACAATACCGAAGCAAGGGGTATGTTCTTGTTCCAATCAGAGGCATTGAAGTACGACCGCTATGATATAGAATCTCAAAAGAAATTTGTAGAAAATGCCTTCTTAGGCCATACAGGTTGGGAAACCTCGCATCTACTCAAAACCATGAGAGATGCGACAGACTTTTATTTTGACGAGATATGCCAGATTCACATGCCGACATGGTCAAAGGGGCGGATTACATTGGTAGGCGATGCGGCGTATGGCCCATCACCTCTATCGGGTCAAGGATCTAGCCTGGCGCTTGTCGGGGCTTTTGTATTAGCTGGTGAACTCAAAGCTGCAGATGGCGATTTCGCCCGTGCATTTGTTGCCTACGAACAAAAAATGAGAAAGTTTGTTGAGAAAAATCAAAAAATAGGACTAATAGCTGCCGGGAGTATGATTGAAAAATCAAACTTCAAAATCTTTCTTCGCAATTTAATGCTGCGTATACCAACCATTATGGTTGTACAATTTAAGATGATTTCGAAAATGATAGCGAAAGCTGCTAACGGGATAAAGCTGAAAGATTATTGATATGGATAGTTATAAAGGAGTTTTAGCCCAGCATTAATTTATCATTTTAACCGAGAAGACCCCCTCCTCTAAACGAAGTGAAGTGCACCCCAATTGTTAGAGGTAGGTGGGGGTAGTTCAATTCAAACCAACAGGAGGAGGTACTTTAAAATCTTAGGTTAATGGATGTGTGGCGAGACCCCATAAAGAAAAGACACTTATAAGAGTGTCTTTTCTGATTGTTTTTTAGCAGAAGCAAGCAGCTCCAACTATGATTAATAATATAAAGAGCACAATGATTAGGGCGAATCCGCCGCCAAAGCCACAACTACCACCAAAGCCCATAATAGTTCCTCCTTTCAATAGGAGGGGAAAACATTGAGTCATTCATGTGTTCTAACGGTTTACATTACCTTATGTTTTTAGAGGATATATGAGCAGGTCCTTTAAGAAATAAAGAAAAGACACCCATATGAGTGCCTTTTCTAATTGTTTTTAGCAACCTCCGCCGAATCCTCCGCCCCAACAGCTGCAACCAATGATAATTAGCAGGATGAACAGTACAATTAGTAAAGCGAATCCGCCGCCAAAGCCACCACAACTACCACCAAAGCCCATAATAGTTCCTCCTTTCAATAGGAGGGGAAAACATTGAGTCATTCATGTGTTTTAACGGTTTACATTACCTTATGTTTTTAGAGGATATATGAGCAGGTCCTTTTGAAAAAAGAAAAGACACCCTAAGGTGCCTTTCTCCGACTTGAACCATCTTAATCTTAATAATATGTATTGGACTCCCATCCACTTACCATTTTACCATATTTATCTATATCGGTTATTGAGAAAATAAAAGAACCCCTTCGAGTGCTGATACCTACTTCACTACCTTATACTAAAAATTCACTTGCTAATACTCATTCAAAAATAAGGAAAATGCATTATCGTTTATAAAGGTATACTTATATGGACATATTGAGAGTTCTCCTTATCACTAAATACATAAAAATTATAATTACACTCAAAAGTGTAATTATAGAAATAGAATTTGTTGAGAAATTTGAATTTTCATAATAATAGGTTGTTTTTCCAATATTTCCCCTCTATAATTTGGATGTACCACATGATTATATAATGAAGGAGGAGTTCATTATGGGACGTTGAATTATAGTAACAAGTGAAAAGCATGAACCTAAATTAACAGTGTCTGAAACAAAAGAATTACAGAAACTACAAGAAAAAAAATAAAGAAGATAAAGAGGACAATCTTATGATGTCCTCTTTATCTATACATAAATCCATGAAAGTTTGTATTCATTTACTTTATATTTAACTGGGGGTTATTAGAATGCTATATTCTTGGGAAAGAGAAACCTTAGAAGAAATTGCGCATCAACGTATTATGGATACGTTCAAAGAATTAAATTTTTCAGTGAAAAAAAAAGCTTTTGGAGATAAAATACAAACCACATACGTGGAATTATTTAATTTAAATCAACAGATTGAATCATTCGGCGTAGGAAAAGGGAAGTACAATGAATTAGGCGCATTGTTTGAGGCCTTAGAGCATTATACTCTGGAGAACATATCAATGAAAGAGTGTGATTTTTTCTCTTCTCATCATATTGCGAAGAACCCAATATTTGACGGAGAGCGTGTTATGCAATTGATAGTAGAAGAACCAGATCAACAATTACTTTGTAAAAAATACTATGCTTTGAATGATACACAAGAACATGTATGGTATCCATTTTTTATTGCTAATCCACATTATATGCAACATCCAATTGAAACGGATACTTATCAGTATCAGAAAGTACAACGATACAGTTCTAATAGTGGCACAGCCATTGGTTCCACTTTACATGAAGCAATTATTCATGCAACGAATGAAGTCATTGAAAGGGATGCCTTTTCTTTATTCCTACTTCAGCATTTCTATTATGATATGCCAGATCATACATTAAAGATAATTCATCCAAATACGCTTCCACCATCCCTAAAAGAAACGATTGTACACGCAGAAGAGGAATTACAAGAGGAAATTATACTATTGGATATTACAACGGAAGTTGCAATTCCAACTATATTAGCTGTTACAAAAAATAAAAAGCATACTGGTATATTTGGGCTCGGTACATCTTTATACCCTGAATATGCTATCTTGCGAAGTATTACAGAACTGATTCAGGTGAATCATATCGCTTCTGCAAATATTGGTGATGAGCTAGCACATCGAGAGCATTTTTTGAATCATTTACAGCCGTATCCTCGTCACTATGCTTGTGCAGAAATGAATATGTGTTCCGTATTTAATCAATTTCCAGCCACTTATGTTTCGTTTGAGGATTTACCGAGATTTTCAGAACGTAATTTAATACTTTACATCGAAGAACTGCAAGAACGATTACACCAACAACATTTTTCTATCTATTATTCTCCAGTCAAAGAGTTTTCCAATGGTATAAAAATCATACATGTACTAATTCCACAAATGGAGCGTTTTTTATTGATTACAAATGGTCAATTGGTGTTCCCGTCCGAAAGAGGTATGAAAAAGAGTCTTAAATTAAAGTCCAGTTTATAAAAAAACACCCTATAAAGGGGACTAAGAAAAATGCTAATCCGCCCTATATGAGGTACCATCAACATTTTAACGTTTGTTGACAGTACCTCATATATTTTCAACAAAATAAAAAAGCATCTAATTTAAATTAGATGCGGAATATATCAAGTACATTATCTTTTTCTTCCTTATTAATTCCGATATATCTCAATGTAATTTGTAGTGTGCTATGATTTAGTATTTCTTGTAGCATAGCAATATCCTTTGTTTTCTTGTAAAACCAATATCCAAATGTTTTACGCATAGTATGAGTACCAATAGATTCTACTTTGGCAAAATTTCCGGCTTTTTGTAATTGTCGATAGGCTTGAATTTTACTAATGGGTTTATCACCTTTTCGAGAAGGAAATAACCAGGTACTTTTTAGATCTTCAGCGTATGGAAATACTTCCTCAAAAATAGATGTAATATTTATGATACGCTCCTTTTTTGTTTTTCCTTCTTTAACTTTAAATTCTTTCCGTTTTTTTCGCTTCAGTTTTAAAACCTCAGTCGTTTCCATTTTAAGTAAATCACTTACACGTAATCCGGTTCTGGTGCACAAATTTATTTTTATTTGCGTTCGCCTTTACGTGAGTGGAATCTGTCATTAATGCACGTCCTCCCACCATACGATGTTCCATCGCTTGACGTACGATTTCATCGAAGATTTCTTCAAAAATGTTTGTATGAAAAAAACGAGTGCGACGATTCCAGCTAATTGTGGAGTGATCTGGAACGGAATCTGATAAAGAAAACCCTAAAAACCAGCGGTACGCAATATTTGTTTTAATTTCTTTTTCTAATTGACGTTCCGATCGAATACCGTAAAAATAACCAATAAACATCATTTTAAATAAAACGATAGGATGAATAGAGGGACGGCCATTATTTTCACAGTAATAGGGACGTAACTTCTCCTCAATAAAATCAAAATTAATAGTGGCTTCAATTGCACGAAGAAAATGATCGTGTGGAACTAACTCTTCTACAGAAATTGTTACACGCTCATCACGATGATTTTTCAGTGCTCCCATCATGAAACATCGCTCCTTTACATCTTTTTTATCAGTGTTGACAGATAAAAAGATGTTCAGACACAAAAACAGGCTGTAGAGAAGGCTTTCTCTACAGCCTGAAAAAAAGATTGCTTAAACAGCAATCTTTTTTTGTCTATAATATCCTCAGAATATAGTTATCTTAGGATTGGAGCCCCTGCTTTCTGTTGAGTTCCAGCTCTTTTGCTCCTCGATGGGCGAATATACAGCATATGATGCAGCAGACGGTTGCTGCTAGTAATACATAGAAACCACCATTCCATCCTACTTTGTCAACCATTACACCAAAGAGGGTAGTACCTAAAGATGCACCTAGAATGTAACTCATAAAACCTCGCAAGCCAACTGCAGAGCCAACAGCGAAAGATGGAACTACCTCCATAGTTTGTACTGAAGCTAGAAACTGTGGAATGTAAATCAAGCATCCAATAATGGCAGCGAAGATAGTTACCCAATGTAAAGATGTACTTTGCCAGTAACCAATGATGCAGACGAGTATCATTGTCATAGCAATGATTGCTGGCGGCATGCGGTGTCCTTTGAATAATTTGTCTGATAGATAACCAGCCAACAGAGTAGAAGGAATAGCTGCCCATTCAAAGAATAAAAAGGCAACACTCATCTCTTCTTTAGTGAAATGTTTTACATGTAACAAATAAATAGGCAACCAGCTTATAATGCCGAAACGAACCATGTAAACGAAAACATCTACGAAGGAAACGAACCATGCATTTTTGTTAAATAAAACATAATTCTTAAAAATCTGCCAGGCACTCATGTCTACTGGCGGTTTTGAGTCAGCGCTTTGTTGCATTTTCGAATCGGATTCATCCTTGATGATTTCGCTTAACGGAGGCAAGCCCTCACTTACCGGTGAGCCTTTAATAAGGGTTAGTATTACTAGTGCAATAACAATGGCTATAGCAGCCGGAACTTGATAGCTTGCCGCTTGCCAGTGATTGGAGCCTAACATAGCAAAACTCATACCAACGATAGGTGCTACGATACCTCCACCTATATTGTGAGAAATATTCCATATGGCACCGATAGTTCCTCTTTCCTTACGAGGAAACCAGTTTGCAATAGTAATAAAGCTAGGTCCAACTCCCATTCCTTGAAAAAATCCATTGAAAATAACGAGAATTGCAAACATCCAAAATGCGGTGCTGAATCCCATCATAATATTAACCATAGCGCACAGAAGCAACCCGAGCGCCATATACCTTTTAGGGTTAGCTTTATCCGCTATACTACTCATCAAGCCCTTACTAATTCCATAAGCAATAAGCATGGAACTGCTTAATAGCCCTACTTCTGTAGCACTAAGATTGAGTTGTTCTTTCAGATAAGGAGTAGATAAGGCGAAATTGTTGCGTACTATGTAGTAAGCTATGTAACCAAAGAATACTCCTAATAAAGATTGAAGCCGGAAAAGCTTATAGGTTGTTTGAACCTGATCTGGTGCTATTTTTGTAGTAGCGATTTTAGGTTTCAAAAATGAGAACATACTATCTACCTCGATTTCTTTACTTTGATTTACAGAAAAAACTTAGATTAGCATGAAATTTAGCATTTCAATAGAGTGCCAATTTGGTGGAGACGTTTTCAAAAATACTTGTGTTATATACCTCCTTGGTTACATTATCTTATATGGCAATTCGTTAAACTATCAGTAAATATCTGATTTTATGTAAGATAAAATAGTAGAGTCTGTCAGAAATTATCTTACAAACAATATTCATGGCTATATAAACCTGTTTTAATTTTTCAACAATATATAAATACAAATTGAAAAAATGACATAAAAACCACTTTCTTTTTAGGGGAGGACGAGAGCAACTGGCCATGCATAGAAGAGGTCAGTTCCTTTTCCTGCCACGTGCAAAGTCTAAAACAAAGGGAGAAAGCAAGTAGCGGTCATGTTTTGTTCTGCATAGCAGCGACTTATATGTTGAAAAATCAATTTGTATTTATATATACATAGATAACTGCTCTGCTCTCCCTAAAAAGAAAGTCATCGTTTTTTATTTGTATACAACACTACTTTTCTGTCACAGCTCTGACACGAAAAGTAGTGTTGTATACGATCTTCCGTAGATTTCATAGATTGTTCTGAAGTAATATATAAATATAAACTTCAAAAACATTGAATCAAGCATGATTCAGTAAATCGGATTAATACATAAAGTGAAACTTCCATAAGTGTGGGAGCTTCATCTCCCACTTATGGAAAGCTCTCACCAATCGAGTTTTTACGGGTAGTTATCCCTATCTGTTTTCTTTGTTTGTCTCTCGATGTTGAGGTGAGGATCCAAAAGGAATAGGGGGATAAATTCCTCGCCTACAAGAATGGAGGAAAGTATGATAAATTGTTTGAGGCTTTTTTTAATATTGCTTATTACTTTACTTTTAATAGGATGTCAGCATGAGCGTTCAAGCCCTCAAATTGTTTTCTCCGAATCTGACACCACGCCTGTTGGTTCACAAGATGACAAGCCCTCTCCTGTACGAATCGCAATTTCAAGTGTGTTATCAAAGGCTGATACAATTATGTACTACAGGAAAATAGCTAACTATATTGGAGAGAAGCTCCATAGACCTGTAATTCTCATTCAGCGCAAGAGTTATAATGAGATTAGTATGTTGATGATGAATGGAGGTGCTGATATAGCCATACTTTCAACAGGAGCATATATTACCTACAGACATGTTGAAGGTCTAGAAGCAATTGCCATGCAAGAGCGAATGGGGGTTCCATATTATTATGGTTATGTCGTCGTACACAGCAAAAAAGAAATATCTAGTATATATGATTTAAGAGGGAAAAACATTGCTTTTAGCGATCCAACCAGTTATTCCGGATATATTTTTGTGAGGAAAAAATTAGCTGAATTAAGTGAAACGCC
>Ga0105250_10001398_pt1 | contig 13038 bp, 14 predicted proteins | sample KBSS54metaG_FD_80425 | JGI IMG/M metagenome (GOLD analysis project Ga0105250, IMG submission 80425) | Switchgrass rhizosphere microbial communities from Kellogg Biological Station, Michigan, USA - KBS S5-4 metaG | ecosystem: Host-associated > Plants > Roots > Rhizosphere > Soil | place...
CGTCCTGAAATCACTCTGGTGACCAATAAACAGGCTAGCCAGCCAGTGATGGATCATCGCTACCAGCAGCACGGCATGTCGCCGTTGCCGCAGGAAGTGAAACCGGCCGCCAAGGTGGTCAACGATCCGACTGCGCAGCCTAATAAAGAGCCCGACTATCTTGATATTCCTGCCTTCCTGCGCAAGCAGGCAGACTAAGAATATCCTGAGAATTTGGAATCTCCGCTCTTTGTGCTAAACTGTCCCGCCGGCCATGCTGTATGCTTGGTCGGTAGGATGGATAACATTGCGAGATAAAACGATGATCAAACAAAGGACATTAAAACGTATTGTTCAGGCGACTGGAGTCGGTTTGCATACCGGCAAAAAGGTCACGCTGACAATGCGCCCAGCGTCGGCTAATACCGGGGTCATCTATCGTCGCACTGACTTGAATCCACCGGTTGATTTTCCGGCTGATGCAAAATCCGTGCGTGATACCATGCTCTGTACTTGCCTGGTCAATGAGCATGACGTGCGTATTTCTACCGTTGAGCATCTGAATGCTGCGCTGGCTGGGCTGGGTATCTACAACATCATTATTGAAGTTGACGCCGCCGAGATCCCAATCATGGACGGTAGCGCCAGTCCGTTCGTCTACCTGTTGCTGGATGCCGGCATCGAAGAACTGAACTCAGCGAAGAAATTCCTGCGTCTGAAAGACACCGTACGTGTTGAAGATGGCGATAAATGGGCAGAGCTGTCCCCGCATAACGGGTTCCGTCTGGACTTTACCATCGACTTCAACCACCCGGCGATCGACGCCAGTACGCAACGCTATCGTCTGGATTTCTCCGCCGACTCGTTCGTGCGTCAAATCAGCCGTGCGCGTACCTTCGGTTTTATGCGTGACATCGAGTATTTGCAGTCACGTGGTTTGGCCTTGGGCGGCAGCTTTGACTGCGCCATCGTGGTAGATGACTACCGCGTTCTGAACGAAGACGGCCTGCGCTTTGAAGACGAATTCGTACGCCACAAAATGCTGGACGCCATCGGCGACCTGTTCATGTGCGGCCATAACATCATTGGCGCGTTTACCGCGTACAAGTCAGGCCATGCGCTGAACAACAAACTGTTGCAAGCCGTTCTGGCGAAACAGGAAGCGTGGGAATACGTCACCTTCCAGGACGAAGCCGAAATGCCGTTGGCATTCAAAGCCCCGTCCACCGTATTGGCATAAGTCGATACTGCTGATTACTTCTTACGACTGGTAGCGTTGGCACTCTCTCCGGCCAGCGACGCCAGTCGTTCCAATACCTTGCGCAGTTTTTCCGGACTGCGGCTCGCCAAACCTCTTAATTCCTCAGCACTTTCCTGACTCAGATGCCGCATCGGCACGTTTGTCTGCGTATTCCCCAAGGTTTTTGCGGCGTCCTGCACAAGGTTGCTCCCTTTTGCCATCAAGGCTGGATTAATCCTGATGTCGATCGACGACAATGATGGTAGAATTTGCGCTCGTAGTGCAGATAATAAAGCCGGTTGTTCGTAGCGCAGGCGCATCAGCCAGCTGGCATTGGCCGTTTCTAGCACTAAAATACCCTGTCGGAAATTCGCGACGCGGCACCAGGGATGCAGTTGAACGGGCAAGACGCCTTTCACTGCACGGTTAAGCTTAAGCAGCGCCACAGCGCGTTGTTGGACGTTATGCAGCGGCCCTTTGTCTTCTGCAGACGCGTCGTCGAACAGGACATCTAATAATTGTGGACGGCTATCGCGCATAATGGGCTCCGGCGGATTATAAACTCGTGATCGGTATTCTAAATCGTTGGCGACAATTTGGCAGACGTTATTTCTGGCCCCATCTCCTGTTAGGGATGGTCGCGGCCACGCTTGGCGTACCTTCAAATCTGTCAGGCAACTCCGATCAAGCCGCTCTGCCGAGCACCTCGTCCAGCCTGAACCGGCAAAATTCCGCCAGCGGCGCCTTTAATAGCCTGGCGTTGCTGCAGGAAGCGCACCGCCGCCCGACCTTCAGCGTCGACTACTGGCACCAGCATGCGCTTCGTACCGTCATTCGTCACCGCTCTTTTGCTCTTGCACCGCAGGCAGTCTACGCGCGGGTGCAGGAAAGCGAGGCGGAAGTCGCAGAACCCCCGTTGCAGGTGGCGCAACTTGCGCTGCTTTCCACACTCAACGCGCTGCTGACGCATGAGCCAAAGCCGCCGACCATCATTCGCAGTACCCATCATGCCGTGCTGCCTGCCTTTGCGCAGCACCAGACCGGCTTGTGGCTCGCGCAGGTGCAGGGCATTCGAGCCGGGCCAGTAGCGTTAAGCTGATTCATTGCCCTTTGGGCGAAAAAAACCTAAAAATAACAGCAAGTTGACTGCCTGTGTTGGCTGTCATGATAGAGATATTAAACATCATGTTAGTGAAATTATTGACCAAAGTTTTTGGTAGCCGTAACGATCGTACACTGCGCCGCATGCGTAAGTCGGTTGAACTGATCAACCGCATGGAACCGGACATGGAAAAGCTGTCCGATGACGAACTGAAAGCCAAGACCAACGAGTTCCGCGCACGCCTGGAAAAGGGTGAAGTGCTGGAAAACCTGCTGCCGGAAGCTTTCGCCGTGGTACGTGAGGCGAGCAAGCGCGTATTCGGTATGCGCCATTTCGACGTGCAGCTGCTGGGCGGTATGGTACTGAACGACCGCTGCATCGCAGAAATGCGCACCGGTGAAGGTAAGACTCTGACCGCAACCCTGCCCGCCTACCTGAATGCCTTAAGCGGCCGCGGCGTACACGTGGTGACCGTCAACGACTATCTGGCACAGCGTGACGCCGAAAACAACCGCCCGCTGTTCGAATTCCTTGGCCTGAGCATCGGCATCAACCTGCCGGGCATGCCTGCACCGGCCAAGCGTGAAGCCTATGCCGCCGATATTACTTACGGCACCAACAACGAATACGGCTTCGACTATCTGCGCGACAACATGGCGTTCAGCCCGGAAGAGCGCGTTCAGCGTAAGCTGCACTATGCGCTGGTGGATGAGGTTGACTCCATCCTGATCGATGAAGCCCGTACTCCGCTGATCATCTCCGGCCCGGCCGAAGACAGCTCAGAAATGTACATTAAGGTCAACAAGCTGATTCCAAAGCTTATCCGTCAGGAAAAAGAGGATTCAGACTCCTTCCAGGGCGAAGGCCACTTCTCGGTAGACGAGAAAGCGCGCCAGGTGCACCTGACCGAACGCGGCCTGATCCTGATCGAAGAAATGCTGGTGGAAGCCGGCATTATGGAAGAAGGGGAGTCACTGTACTCACCGACCAACATCATGTTGATGCACCATGTGACCGCCGCTCTGCGCGCGCACGTGTTGTTCACCCGCGACGTTGACTACATCGTGAAAGACGGTGAAGTGATCATCGTTGACGAACATACCGGCCGTACCATGCAGGGCCGTCGTTGGTCCGATGGTCTGCATCAGGCGGTGGAAGCCAAAGAAGGCGTGGAAATCCAGAACGAGAACCAGACGCTGGCATCCATCACTTTCCAGAACTACTTCCGTCTGTACGAGAAGCTGGCCGGTATGACCGGTACTGCCGACACCGAAGCGTTTGAATTCAGCTCCATCTACAAGCTGGATACCATCGTGGTGCTGACCAACCGCCCAATGCTGCGTAAAGACATGCCGGATCTGGTCTATATGACCGAACTGGAGAAGATTGGCGCCATCATTGAAGATATCCGCGAGCGTACCGCCAACGGCCAGCCGGTGCTGGTGGGGACGATCTCGATCGAAAAATCAGAAGTCGTTTCCCGCGAACTGGCGAAAGCGGGTATTGATCACAAAGTGCTGAACGCCAAATTCCACGCCATGGAAGCGGACATTGTGGCAGGCTGGCCAGACCGGTGCGGTGACTATCGCCACCAACATGGCGGGCCGTGGTACCGATATCGTGTTGGGCGGCAGCTGGCAGGCAGAGATTGCCCAGTTGGAAGACCCAACCGAAGAGCAAATTGCGGCGATTAAAGAAGACTGGAAAATCCGCCATGAAGCGGTATTGAAGGCGGGTGGCTTGCACATCATTGGTACCGAGCGCCATGAATCACGCCGTATCGATAACCAGCTGCGCGGCCGTTCCGGTCGTCAGGGCGATGCCGGTTCATCCCGCTTCTACCTGTCGATGGAAGATGCTCTGATGCGTATTTTCGCCTCGGATCGCGTTTCCGGCATGATGCGTAAACTGGGTATGAAAGAGGGTGAGGCCATTGAGCACCCATGGGTCACCAAGGCGATTGCCAACGCGCAACGTAAAGTGGAAAGCCGTAACTTCGATATTCGTAAGCAACTGCTGGAATATGATGATGTGGCCAGCGATCAGCGTCGCGCTATCTATAGCCAGCGTAATGAACTGCTGGACGTGTCCGACGTGAGCGAAACCATCGCCAGCATCCGTGAAGACGTCTTCAAAACCACCATTGACAGCTACATCACGCCGCAGTCGCTGGAAGAAGAGTGGGATATTCAAGGCCTGGAGGAGCGCCTGAAAAACGACTTCGATCTGGATATGCCAATCGCCGAATGGCTGGATAAAGAGCCGGATCTGCACGAAGAAACGCTGCGTGAGCGTATTCTGGAAAAGGCCAAGGAAGACTACCTGCGCAAAGAAGAAGTGGTTGGCACGGATATGATGCGCAACTTCGAGAAGGGCGTGATGCTGCAAACGCTGGATTCCCTGTGGAAGGAGCATCTGGCGGCAATGGACTACCTGCGCCAGGGCATCCATCTGCGTGGCTACGCGCAGAAAGATCCTAAGCAAGAGTACAAGCGTGAATCCTTCAATATGTTTGCGACCATGCTGGAATCGCTGAAATACGAAGTGATCAGCGTGCTGAGTAAAGTGCAGGTGCGGATGCCGGAAGAGGTTGAAGCGATGGAGCTGCAGCGTCGCGAAGAAGCGGAGCGCCTGGCAGCACAGCAACAGCTGAGCCACTACGAAGAAAATGCGTTGGTTACCGAAGAGCCTAATGCTCCTGCAAGCGCGGAGCGCAAGGTGGGCCGCAACGATCTTTGCCCATGTGGATCCGGTAAAAAATACAAACAGTGCCACGGCCGTCTGCAGAAGTAAGTAAGCCCGGCAGCGTTTAACGAGTCAAACCCAGGGGGTCAGCATGCTGAACCCCTGTTTTTTAGGGCCAGAGTCCGCGCCCTTATGAATAAATCAGGAGGATGCGATGAAACATCTGAACATCGCCGTCGGTATCATTCGCAATGCCCAGCAGGAAATTTTTATTACCCGTCGTGCCGCAGATTCACATATGGCCGGTTTCTGGGAGTTTCCCGGCGGCAAAATTGAGCAAGGGGAAACCCCTGAGCAGGCGCTCAATCGTGAACTGCTGGAGGAAACCGGGATTGAAACTGAACGGGCTGAGCTGTTGGAGGTGCTGGAGCACCGCTTTAGCGATCGTATCGTGACGCTAAATTTTTATCTGGTGGAAGGTTGGGCAGGGGAACCCTTCGGTCGTGAAGGCCAGCCTATGCGTTGGGTTAAGCAGGCCGAACTGCGGGAGGACGAATTTCCCGAGGCCAATGTCAGTATTATCAAGCTGTTGGTGACGCAGGCGAACGCTGCGCAATAAGGCGGGCGGCCTGGCTGGCGCCAGGCCGAAAGAGAGACAATCAGCGATCGTCTTATTCGACTCGTCCATGAGTCTCACCCTTACAGGGCCGCTGCAAGCAGCGTTCAAATCGGTTCTGGACCGATTTGTCCTTCACTCCATTCTTCGCTTTCCGACAGATCGCTGTTGCTGGGAATGCGTTTTTCTTCATCGGCCCATTCGCCGAGGTCGATTAACTGGCAGCGTTTGCTGCAAAATGGGCGGAACGGGCTCACTTCACCCCACACCACGCCTTTGCCACAGGTTGGGCATTTCACTACGGTAGTCATCTCTTTTCCTTACTTCCTTCCAACGCGTGAAAGGTCTTTATGTCATTGGGTTAGCAACAGGCTAACTCAAAGGTTAACCGTTCCGGCACCACGCCAAGCTCGCTGTCCAGGGGCAGGAAACGGATCGCATAACGCGTCTTATGGCCGGAAATCTGCGGATAAAGCTGATGTGTCAGGCTAATGCGCAAACGCAACAGGTCTGCGCCTTCCGCGTTATCCTGGAAGAAGCCGTTCAAACTGATCTGGTTGCGGAATGGGCCGGCCTGACGAATCAGATCCAGCACCATAGTCAGCGCCAGATTCAACGGCTCCAGTGCCTGCAGCCAGTCAGCGACGTCGGCGTCCCGTTCTTGCTGCGGTGCATGCATCCACATGTGCAATGTGGGCAAGTCAAAGCTGCAACAGCCGCCGGGAATGCTCAGACGTTGGCGCACCAGGCTTATCAGCCGATCTTCGCGCAGTGCCTGCCCCAGACGCGGAGCGGACATCAGCGCGGCTGCGCGCACCTTCAGTTGACCGCGTAGCTGGTCCATCAGAGACATATCGACGCCCGGTACATCGGTCCATGCCAACAGTTTTTGTTGCTGACGCTCTAACTCTTTCAGCAGTTCGGTGCGTACTTCGCCGCGTTCCAATACGTCCAGCAGGTCCGCAACAGTGCGGAAGAAGGTCAGTGCAATGGCGGTTTCGCTCAGTGCCCGCTGGCCATGCAATTGTTGCAGTAAAAACTCGATACGCAGCCAGGTGCGCATTTTTTCATTCAACGGATGTTCAAAAAGAACGCTTGGGGAAACATCACTCATTCAGTTTAATCCTGTCGGGTCGCTGATGCCGCCAGTTCAAGGTAGCGGCGATGCAGTGCGGCAACAAATGGCTCTATCCCCTGAGCGGCACCGCTATTATCGATTATGTCGTCTGCAGCGGCCAGGCGCTGCTCACGCGTGGCCTGTGCGGACACTATGTTCTGTGCCTGTTGGCGGCTGATCCCGTCGCGGGTAATGGTTCTCGCCAACTGTGTTTCGCTGTCGACGTCGACCACCAGCACGCGATCTGCGCGCGCTTGCAGGTTGTTTTCCACCAGCAGTGGCACAACCCACAACGCATAGGGGCTGGCGACCTGCGCCAACTGGCGTTGGGTTTCCTGATGAATCAGCGGGTGCAGCAATTGATTCAGCCAGCGCTTTTCATCCGGGGTGCTGAATATACGCTGCCGCAGTGCCGTGCGGTTAAGCGTGCCGTCAGCCAGCAACATTTCATTACCAAAACGTTCGGCGATAGCGGCTAAAGCTGGGGTGCCGGGTTCGACAACCTGCCGTGCAATGACGTCAGCGTCGACAATCTCCACGCCGTGGCGGGCAAAGGCTTCTGCTACGGTGGACTTGCCGCTGCCGATACCCCCTGTCAACGCTACAATGTAGGCCATGGTATAAAATGCACTCGATATTCATAAAAAAATAATAGACGAATCATAAAGCGATCGTGCAGAAGTGCAAGTCAGTAGGGAGCGCTAGCCCGGCAGGTTGCGTTGTACGGCGATAAAAAGCGCGACAGGGAAAGGAAAATGAGCGATGAATCACGCCGCGCGTGCGTAGGTAAATTTGTCGGATTGTAACGCAAATAAAGGTGAATTCGCAGTCTTGTCCGGCGATTATTAGCGCGTATCATAGCGTCACTGGAACTGGCATTAATCTATACCCGTCATTCTTCAAGCTGCAGGTGTGTTGACTGCGAGTGTTCACCCGAATCACTTACGTGAGTAAGCTCATCGGGACTCTCACTCTTGCCGCCTTCCTGCAACTCGAATTATTTAGGGTATACCCCGTCGCTTTTCAAGCCATTGCGTTCTTGCGATCCGTCGCCAAAAACCAGGAAATCATAAGTCATGCGTATTGAAGAAGATTTGAAGTTAGGCTTTAAAGATGTGTTGATTCGCCCAAAGCGCTCCACGTTGAAAAGCCGGTCTGAGGTTGAACTGGAGCGTCAGTTTACCTTCAAACATTCTGGCTGGAACTGGTCCGGTGTGCCGATTATTGCCGCCAACATGGACACGGTCGGCACCTTCAGCATGGCAGAGGCCCTGGCTTCCTTCGACGTTCTCACCGCCGTACACAAACACTACACCGTTGAACAATAGGCCGCATTCGTGCAGCGCGTACCGGCATCGGTACTGCGCCACGTTATGGTTTCAACCGGCACCTCTGAGGCTGACTTTGTGAAGATGAAGCAGATTCTGGCGCTGTCTCCGGGTCTTAAGTTTATCTGCATTGACGTGGCCAACGGTTACTCGGAGCATTTTGTCGCCTTCTTGCAGAAAGCGCGCGAAGCTTGCCCGAACCATGTGATCTGCGCCGGTAACGTGGTTACTGGCGAAATGGTGGAAGAATTGATCCTGTCTGGCGCCGATATCGTAAAAGTCGGCATTGGCCCGGGGTCGGTTTGCACCACCCGGGTAAAAACCGGTGTCGGTTATCCGCAGTTGTCTGCGGTGATTGAGTGCGCCGATGCGGCACACGGTCTCGGCGGCCAAATCGTCAGTGATGGCGGCTGTTCTGTGCCGGGCGACGTGGCCAAAGCTTTTGGCGGCGGCGCTGATTTTGTCATGCTGGGCGGTATGTTGGCCGGTCATGACGAGTGTGAAGGCACCGTAGTGGAAGAGAACGGCGAAAAATTCATGCTGTTCTACGGCATGAGCTCAGAGTCGGCGATGAAGCGCCATGTGGGCGGTGTTGCCGAATACCGTGCCGCTGAGGGCAAAACCGTGAAGCTGCCTCTGCGCGGCGAGGTTGAGTTCACCGTCCGTGATATTCTCGGGGGGTTGCGCTCAGCCTGCACCTATGTCGGTGCAGAACGCCTGAAAGAGTTGACCAAACGCACCACCTTTATCCGCGTTGCGGAGCAGGAAAACCGCGTATTCGGTGCTAAGTAACCGATAATAAAGCCATTCCCCGGGGGCAGTTCACATTTTGCTGTGCCCCGGATCCTTCTGTTTACCCCAAAACATTTCCCAACTGAAATATCGGCAGATACATGGCGATCACCAGCGCCCCGACTATTCCTCCCACCACCAGCATCAATATCGGCTCCAGCGTTTGCGCCAGCGTATCGGCCAGTTCAAAGGTTTGCTGCTCATGCCACAGCGCCAGCTTGCCCAGCAAGGTGTCCAGCGAGCCGGACTCTTCGCCCACCCGCACCAATTGTTGGCATAATGGGGGGAACAGAGCCTGTTGACCCAGGGCGCTGTAGAAAGTATGTCCCTGTGCAATCTGTTGCCGAACCGTCTCAATCGCCTGGCGGTAAAACAGGCTGTCCACCGACAGCGCCGCGGCGTTCAGGCCTTCAACCAGGGTGAGGCCTGCCTGCTGAGTCATGGCCAGAATACGGAATATTTGGCTCAGGCTGCCGCCTTTGATCAACTGCGCGATCAGCGGCAAGCGCAATAGCGCCGCCTGTTCGCGCTTGCGCCACTGCGGTTTTGGGTGCAGCCAGCAGAAATAGGAAAACACCGCTCCGGCCATTATCAACACCAGCCAGGGACCGCTGTGGACCAAGATCGCGGACAGGTTCAACAGCCCTTGGGTAAACCAGGGCAATGGCGCATCGAACGACTGGTAGACGCCGGCAAACTCCGGAAGCACCATCACCAGCATCAGAATGCTTACCAACAGCGCTACTGCGCAGATAAACAGCGGGTAACGCAGTGCCTTAATCACTTTTTTTTGCAGTTTTTGTTGCGCCTCCTGCTGTTGAGCCAGTTGCAGGCAGCAAACGTCAAGATTGCCGGTCAGTTCCCCGATAGCGATTAATTGACGGTAGATGAGCGGAAAGATGGCGCGTTGCCCGGCGATAACGTCGGAGAAGGGCTGGCCCTGCCGTACTTGCTCTGTTATCTCGCGCAGCAGGCAGCGCCAGGCGGCAGACGGGTGCTCTTCCGCCAACAGTTGCAATCCGTTGACCAGCGGTAACCCGGCTTGCAGCAGGGTGGCGAGCTGGCGGGTGAATTGGATCATGGGTTCGCCCCGCCACTGAGCGGGGGCAATGCGTTTCCCACTATTAATCTGGCAGGGTTGCAACCCCTGCTCAATGAGCCACTGGCTGACCACGTGTTTTTCGTTGCTCATCCGCTCCCCCTGGCGTAACTGGCCGTGAGGATCGACTGCTTGCCACAGGAAAAGACGCTGTGCTTTCACGGTGTCGCTCCGCTTTCGGCGGTGATACCGACAATGCGATATACCTCTTCCAACGAGGTGAGGCCTTGAGAAACCAGCGTTAATCCGGCTTGCAGCAGCGTTATCTGCCCTTGTTGTCGGGCGATATCGGCCAGTTGACCGGGGGCTGCGCCTTGCAGCAGACCGGCTTGCACCTCTGGAGTGATCATCAGCAGCTCATAAACCCCTGTGCGGCCGTAATAACCGCTAAAGCAGTGTTCGCAGCCATCAGCCTGCCAGGGCAACAGGGGGGTGGCCCAAATGGCGGTGGGAAAGTGAACGGGCAGGTTCTGTTGGTAGCGACAGTGACTGCACAGCTTGCGCACCAGCCGCTGGGCGATGACCAGCTTCAGACAGGCGGCGATCAGATAACCCGGAATACCCATATGGGTCAGACGCGTCAGGGTTTCGCTGGTGGAGTTGGTGTGCAGCGTCGAGAGGACCAGATGGCCGGTTTGAGCCGCTTTCACTGCGATTTCCGCCGTTTCCCGGTCGCGGATCTCACCGATCATGATGACGTCCGGATCCTGGCGCAACAAGGCGCGCAACACGCGAGAGAAATCCAGCTCGGTTTTGGGGTTTATCTGGGTCTGGTTGACGCCGAACAGTGGAATTTCAATCGGGTCCTCGACGCTGCACAAATTGCTTTGCGCGTCATTCAATTGTCGCAGGCCGCTGTATAGCGTGACGGTTTTACCGCTGCCGGTCGGGCCTGTGACCAGGATCATGCCCTGGGGGCAGGACAGTGCCTTAGCATACTGCGCCAGCGCCATTTGGCTCATGCCTAACCGATCCAACGGCAGCTCCTGGCGTTCGGTTTGCAGGATCCTCAGCACCACTTTTTCACCGTGCAGTGTCGGCAAGATAGCGATGCGCATTGAATAACTGGCGTTATCCAGTTGTACGCTGAGCTGCCCATCCTGCGGCAGACGGCGCTCGGCGATATCCAACTGCCCCATGATCTTCAGCCGGGCGATAAGGCGTGCGGCCAGGGAGAAAGGCGGTGAAGCTACGGCCTGCAACACGCCGTCGATGCGCAGCCGGATACGCAGTGTCTGCAGATAAGGTTCGAAATGAATGTCCGACGCGCGTCGTTGTATGGCGATGCGCAGCGTTTGGTTGATAAACTGCACCACGGGCGCGTCGCTGTCGTCATTTAATGAGGAAGCGTCCGGCTCGGCTTCCGGCGCGCTTTGTCCAAGCCTGTCACCCTGCATTTGCCGGCGGTTCAGTTCCAGTTCCAGTCGGGCCGCAGGCCACTGCTCCAGATGAATACGTTTGCCGGTGGCGAAACGCAGGGCCGGCAGCAGCCCCTGCGGTACTTCCGCGTTCAGGGCAACGGTCAGGCTGTCGTCGTCTTCGCTGAGCGCCAGCGCCTGGTAGCGCTGGCACAGGGCGTGAATTTCATCGCTGATGCCGATGTTCATTGAGATGCCCCCTTCGCCGTATCGTCAAAGCGGAAGACTTCCTGGCAGGTCTCCTGCAGATTGACGTTGTCGCTGGTGCACTGGCGTGTCCAACGCGTCAGGCCGCTGGCGTTCTGGGTGGGCGTCAGCGCTACGGTCAGACCTTGCAGCGTTTGCGTGCCGGTCAGCGTGATCACGCCCTGGCTGACCTTAACGGCGCTGACGTAACGTGAGGTGCCGCCGGCAGGAATGCCTTTACTGCCGGCATTACAACCTGCCGGTGCGCCGCCATCGAGCACGCATAGCTCCACGGCCAGCTTGTAAGGGGTCATGACTTGCAGCATGTCAGTCATCGCCGCTTTCTGAATATAACGTTGGTAGGCGGGTACGCCTATGGCGCTCAATATTGCGATAATGGCGATCACCACCATCAGTTCGATCAGAGTAAAACCGCGCTGTGTTTCCATTTGTTATTGCCTCCCTGTGAATGTGGAGGTAACGGTAACGGCTCGTACAGCGGGCTTCTAGCGGGGAGGCAGTGTTCTGCGGCGCGCTTCCACGGCAAGTTGTTCTGCTTGCAGCGGCATGAAAATAGTTGCGGCGGGATACGCAGTTTTGACGAAAAAGCACCGTCCTGGCTGGCCAGGACGGTGTGAAAGGCAGAGATTATTTAAAGCGCATTGAGAGATCGAGTGCGGTCACATGTTTGGTCAGCGCGCCAACGGAGATGTAGTCCACGCCGGTTTCGGCGAAGGTGCGCAGTGTTTCGCTGGTCACGTTGCCGGAGACTTCCAACTGTGCGCGGCCTTGGGTCTGCGCAACCGCGGCACGCATCATCTCGACGCTGAAGTTATCCAGCATGACGATGTCGGCGCCGGCATCCAGCGCCTGTTGCAGTTCATCGAGGGATTCTACTTCCACTTCGACCGGCACGTCGGCATGCAGCCAAAAAGCTTTCTCGACCGCATTCTTGATCGAGCCGGAGGCGATGATGTGGTTTTCCTTGATCTGGAAGGCATCGGATAATCCCAACCGGTGATTGCTGCCGCCACCGCACAGCACCGCATATTTCAGTGCGGTGCGCAGTCCCGGCAGGGTTTTGCGCGTATCCAGCAGGCGGGTTTGCGTCCCTTGCAGCAGTGCCACATAACGGCTGACTTCGGTCGCTACGCCGGAAAGCGTCTGCACAAAGTTCAGCGCGGTGCGCTCGCCGGTCAGCAGTATCCGCGCCGGCCCGCTCAGTTTGCACAGCGGTTGGTCAGGCACCAGGCGATCGCCATCCGCCACCAGCCATTCCACCTTCACCTGGTTGCCCAACTGGATGAAGACCTCACTCAACCAGCGCCGGCCGCAAAACACGCCGGGTTCACGGGTGATAATGGTGGCGTCTGCCTGCTTGTCGGCCGGTAACAATTGCGCGGTAATATCGTGCTCGGCATTGACTTCACCCCCCAGGTCTTCGCGCAGCGCCTGGGCAACGGCATAGGGGATATC
>Ga0105250_10001407_pt1 | contig 13001 bp, 11 predicted proteins | sample KBSS54metaG_FD_80425 | JGI IMG/M metagenome (GOLD analysis project Ga0105250, IMG submission 80425) | Switchgrass rhizosphere microbial communities from Kellogg Biological Station, Michigan, USA - KBS S5-4 metaG | ecosystem: Host-associated > Plants > Roots > Rhizosphere > Soil | place...
ACGCCGTCGCGTCCTTCGAGGTCATAGGTCAGCGGCACTTCCACGGCTTCCATCAACAAGTGCCGCATCAACGGTGAAACGCTGATCACCTGACAAAGCTGGCCCAAATCTACCGCCCCCGGCTCGATGTACAAACTGCGCGTACTCACGCCGAGCATCAGCACCTCATGCGCCACTCCCGGCGGAATCCACACCGCTCGTTGCGGCGGCACCACCCAATTGCCGTCATGAGTACGAACCTGCATCACCCCCGTCGCGCCGTACAACAACTGCGCCCGTCGATGCGTATGAAACGGCAACAGATGGCCGTGGGAATAATCTGTACCGATCGCCACCACCGGGCGCGGTGTGTCATCCAGCAGATTGATCGAAACATTGCACATCGAGCGTTTCCCGGTAGTTGGCGTAAACGCAAATATTATTGGCTGAGTTGCTGAAGCAGGCCAAGCCGCGTCGTTCTATCGTCGACCGCTCGCCACCACCGGAAGACGCGCCATGTTTTACCTCCTGCTGACTCTCTTCGGCTGCCTGACCGGCATCACCGCCGTGCTCTTCGGCTTCGGCGGCGGCTTCGTTGTCGTGCCGCTGCTCTATCGCATGCTCAGCGCCAGCCACGGCGCCGACGACCCCGTCGGCCAATCGGCCATGCACATTGCCGTCGCCACCTCGACCTGCGTGATGATCGTCAACGCCCTGATCGCCACCGACAAACACCGCCGCGCCGGCAACCTGATCCGCCATTACCTGTGGCCCCTCGGCGGCTTCATCGCCCTGGGCGCGATCATCGGCGCTATCGCCGCGGTGTGGGTCAGCGGCGAGGTCATTCGCTACACCTTCATTGCCTACCTCGGCGTGACCATCATCGACTGCTTGCTCAGACGCGGCTTCCTCACCCGCAGTGAAGGCGTCATCCCACGCCGTTTGGATCGCAAGGAAATATCCGCCGGCGGTGTAGGCATCGGCGCCATCGCCACGTTTCTCGGCGTAGGAGGAAGCGTCATGACTGTGCCGCTCCTGCGCCGCTGCGGACTGAGCATGTCCCAGGCCACATCCATGGCCAATCCGCTGAGCGTGCCGGTGGCAGTGGCCGGGACGTTGACCTACATGGCACTGGCCGGTTTCAGCGAGACGGATCTGGGCGCGTGGTTTGTCGGGTATGTGGATTTGCTGGCGTTTGCGGTGTTGACGCTGGGATCGTTGGTCGGGATTCGGTTGGCTACGCCGTGGATCGGGCGAATACCGGATCGGGTGCATGCTTGGGTGTACATCGCACTGCTGATCATCGTGATGCTGGGCATGCTGCTCAAGTAGAGCCTCGATTCCTGCGCGCATCCTCTGCATACTTCGCAGCCTCATTTATTCAGGGATCGATCCATGCTCAAGGGACTGCTGCGCCTGGCGCCATACGCTGCGGCGCTGTTCACATTGATTTCCACCGCCCATGCCGAAGATGGCCGACGCGTGTTCACCGGTACGCTGGGCAAGATGCCGATTGTGGTGGAGCTCAACACCACGCAGCAGGACGAAGTTACCGGCCGCTACTTCTATGAGAAGTATCACCGCGACCTGGAGCTCAGTGGCTCGCTGCAAGACAGCACGTTGAATCTGGTTGAGGGTAACAACCGCTATGGCGACGACAAACCGTTGCCAACCTTGAAGCTGGAAGAAACTGCCAATGGCTGGCAGGGCGAGTGGCAAAACCCCAAGGGCAAGAAGCTGCCGGTGCAACTGACCGAAGCCAAACTTCCTGCGCCGAGCGCAACTACGCTGCCCTTTATTGCCACTTTGCCGAAGAACGATTCCTACGAGTATTTGCGCTTACAGGGGCTCAAACTCAAACCGGAGAAGAAAGAAAACTTCATGGGCTACGACCTGCAATGGTGGACGGAGCCTGAGTCGAAGATTTCGCTGTTCAGTGTCGAGTCCGGCTATACGAAAGAAGAGCAGCAGCGGATCAACAACCACTTGCTCGGACGGCTCTGGACTGAAGTCATCGACTATCACCGCTGCATGATGGATGGCGGGGAATACGCCGAATTCGATCAAGGTGCTGCCCCTGAGTTTCTCTCGCCCGACGTGGTCAGCCTGGACATCTCCACCGGTTACAGCTGCGGCGGTGCCCACCCGGATTTCGGCAGTTCGCCAATCAACCTCGACGTCCACACCGGCGAATTGTTGAAACTCAAAGATGTACTGTGGATCGGTGAACCCAACAGCGCGGCCACCGAATATGATCAGATGAAAGTCATGGCACCGTGGCTGGTCAAACAGTTCACCACGCTCTATCCCGAAGAGATGAAGAAGCCCGCCGAAGATGACGGCAGTTGCGATTACACCGATGAAAGCGTCTGGGGTTATTCCAACTGGCACTTCACACCGAAGGGGATTTACCTGGGCGCTTACTTCGCCCGTTACCAACGTAACTGCGACAACCCCGATTGGTCAGTGCTGCCGTACTCGCTGGTCAACCAGCACCGTGGCGAAGCCAAACTGCAATTGCCCAAAGGCTAACCGTCACGCCAACCCCGGCGCTTCCCGCACAATGAAGTGATCCAGGTTCTCGATGTTGGCACTGAACACCCCGAACGTCTGTTCGGGGTTCTTCTTGCTAGGCACCTGCTTCAACTCCGGCGTCACGCCATAGAAGAAACAGAACAACTCCTTGTCGCTATCGATCGCGTGCTTGATCTCTTCCAGAAACGCCTTGCGCTTGCGGTAGTTGTCGATCAACTTCTTGCTCAAGTACACGTTCACCGAATACGGCTTCTTCTTCGCCTCATCCGCCTGCTTGAACCAGACTTTCTGCTCGAAATCGATGCGAAAACTCTGGGTGTAATCCTTGATCTCCTTGATCTTGCCCCAGTAAATCAGCCCCTTGTTGTCCGTCAGATACTCGATCTTCTTGAAGAACGAGCCATAAGGCGCCGTGTGCTCGCCGATCTTCAACGGCATGCGCTTAAGCAACTCCTTGTCGGCGAAGTTCGACACAAAACACTCCACCGGATGCGTAAACACACTGGTCTTGTCCGGCGCCGTCTCGCGCCCCGGCGGCTCCTTGGAACTCACCTGCGCCACCCGCACCGGATCATCCCGCAACACATCCGCCGCCCCCGCCGGCGCAGCAGGCTTGCGCACATACTCACGCCGCGTCAGCAACACCTCCGACGGAAAATGCTCCTCCCGCCCGTCATCCACCTCACCCTCCGCCGTCTCAACCCCCGACGCCGACGCCTTCAAACTCACATACGGACAACCCGCCACATGCTGCGTACCGGGCAGATTCTTGAAGTGCGGCGTACGCACGTAATTCACGTTCTTGGCGTTGAACGTGCCCAACTCGTTGGAGGCATCGAACGCCGAACGACAGGTGTCGTTGGGGCACTGGAAGTGTTCTTTCGCGGAGTCGAACGCCACCGTCTCATCGAAATTGAGATCGCGAACGTCATAGATCGACAGTTTGTCGTCGAGGCTGAGGCAGTAGGCGAGATCGAATTTCATGGTGGGGCTCGGATCCTTGAGTGGGGGAGGGGTATTAATAGCGGGAGGCGCGGCGGGGTGCACTGATTGTTTTCAGGATGATGCAAAACCTGTGGAAGCCAGCCTGCTGGCGATTCCAGGCATCAACCAGATTTCAATCCTCACCCCGCCACTGCGGGCAGCACATCACCCCTGCGGCGAGGGAGCTTGCTCCCGCTGGGCTGCGAAGCAGCCCCAAGCATTTTGAGCCAAAAAAAATCCGCTGCTTGAACCTCAAACAGCGGATCTTTAAACCATCAGCAACCACGCAACAATCGCGAGGCCCTACGCCACCAGGACTCCTGTCGATTGAACGGATCCTCTGCCAGCAAACAAGGCATATCCCGCAACCGAATCCACGGCTCGTCCTGCCACTGCAAAGTGCTCAGCGACATCTGCGGCCAACTCAAGACACTCAACGTCGGACGCTCAACCGAGCGCGCCGGACGAGCATCACGCAGCGCAGGCACGACCTGATGCGTCAGCCACTCACGAAGCTGCCGGTACTCAGGACAGTAGTGATAGATCAACAGGGCGTACACGCCGGACTCACTCACCATCATGTGGTCCGCAGCTTCGCCATAGGTTTCCACGCACATCATCTGACGCTGATCAGCGTCGAGTTTGCGCAACTGGCGCTCATCAAGATACTTGCCCATCAACCGGCCCAGCTCATGGACGCAGAACCACGCCTGGTTCTCAACCAGAAGAGCGTGCAGGTGGGTTTTGTTGCGGGTGAAACGAGTAGGGAGAAGTGGTTCAGACATGGCGTGCCTCCTTACCGGGAAGCACGGAATTCGAACGGCGGGTACAGCTAATCACCTTCATCATGAAGGTTGGATAGTCAGGCATTTCCATTTACCTCTGGCTGCTTTCTTAGGGCATTCTTTAGGGTGTCGGGAGCTAAGAAACCCACCAGAGACGGGCCGGACATATTCCCCTTCCGGGTCTTGTATTCGCCCACTCCCGACATAACGGGATTTTTCGCAGGCGTAGAGAAACCGCAGACGAAAAAAAGCCGCATGACTGTCGGGTGCGGAGGACCGCTCTGGTTTGTAGAGTTTCTTAGGCTCGGAGCTGAGGGTAGGGGGAACAGGGATGGTCGTCAACCAGCGACTTTTCCTACCGATTGTGAGGCAAAACGAAATCTGGACAATGGCGTGGAGTAAATTATGCTGTGTTTATATCCAGTATTTGGTCGTCGTCGAATCCCGCAGCTTCCATATCCGTGTCGCCACGACTCACCTCACGGGATCTAGGAAATTTCATTTACTTTGAGGTTTTGCGGGCTAGAATGGTGACCATTCGTCACAGCTTTGACCCAGAGGAATTTCGGGCTCATGAATCTTTTTGAAACACCCACTTTTGAATCTATGAGCGCTTTGACCTCTAGATCCCATGAAGCCGATACCCACCCTTTGACTGACATTGCTCTTCTGCAAAAGCTGCTGGAAATCTACGATCAGAGGCAGCTCGCCAGTTTTCTCAATGATGTCAACCCAACCCGATGGTGCCGTGAAACCATCAATCGTTGGGTGAAGGGTAAGGCCTCGCCTGAATTTTCACATATTGAATACACTCGGCTTGAAGCGCTCTTACCCAAGCGCTTGAACCATAAACCTTCCTTTACTTTTATCGACCTTTTTGCAGGAATCGGTGGAATAAGAAAAGGTTTTGAGGCTATAGGGGGCGAATGTTTATTTACATCCGAGTGGAACAAGTTCGCAGTTAGAACATATAAGGCAAATCACTACTGTGACCCCATTCGCCACCGCTTCAATCTTGATATTCGCACTGTGACGCTTTCGGATAAACCTGAAATTAGCGATGAAGAAGCATACAAGAACATTGATCGTGAAATTCCCGATCACGATGTGCTATTGGCGGGTTTTCCATGCCAACCTTTCTCTCTAGCAGGTGTCTCCAAGAAAAATTCTCTTGGAAGGAAGCATGGTTTTGAATGCGAGACTCAAGGAACTCTGTTCTTCGATGTTGCCCGAATAATCGCCGCGAAACAGCCGGCGGCGTTCTTGCTTGAAAACGTTAAAAACCTAAAAAGCCATGATAAAGGCAATACATTCAGAATCATTTGCCAGACGTTGGATGAGCTAGGCTATGAGATCGCTGATGTAAATGCACCGAAAGGGGCTGATCCAAAGGTTATCGATGCCAAGCATTTTGTACCGCAACATCGTGAACGAATTGTTTTGGTGGGTTTTCGCCGGGACTTGAATGTTCATCAGGGCTTTACTTTAAGCGACATCACTAAACTTATACCCAAGCAGCGACCTGACTTTGGCGACCTTCTTGATAAAGAAGTGGACGACAAATATATTCTAACTCCAAAGCTCTGGGATTACCTTTATCGATATGCAGAAAAACACCGAAAAAAGGGGAACGGATTTGGATTTGGTCTGACGCGTAAGTTTGATGTGGCTAGAACGCTCTCTGCGCGATATCACAAGGATGGGTCGGAAATTCTCGTTGATCGTGGGTTTGTAGAAAGTTTGGATTTCAATAGTCAGTTGAATCAAAATAATCGCCCACGTCGTCTTACTCCCCATGAGTGTTCGCGCTTGATGGGCTTCGATAAGCCAGGGGAAAGTAAGTTTATAATTCCTGTGTCAGATACCCAGGCTTATCGCCAGTTTGGAAATTCAGTTGCAGTTCCGGTTTTTGAGGCCGTGGCTCGACTGATGAAGGATCGAATTTTGGCTGCGAAAGCAAAGATATCTGACAAAGAGCGGCAGCAGTTGGAAATTTCGCTCGCTAGTTGAGCAGTTTGAACTAGCTTTGAAATTGAGTGTGATGATTTTTTCATAAGTCCTGATGTTTTGTTGCGAAGGAGAGAGCGTTGGATGTCGTCAATAGCATTAAACGCTCTCAAATGATGTCCGGTATAAAAGGAAAAAATACTGAGCCGGAATTGTTCGTTAGGAGTTATCTACATGCTGCTGGTTTTCGATTTCGCCTGCACAGGAATGATTTGCCCGGACGTCCAGATCTAGCATTAAAAAAATATCGATTGGTGATTTTTGTTAATGGTTGTTTTTGGCACAGACATGAGGGCTGTATTTACAAGACATATCCATCATCACGCAAAGATTTTTGGGAAAGGAAATTCGAAGGTAATATTCAAAGAGATAAAAAGTACGTAGAAGAGCTTCTGCAGACGTGATGGCGAGTTCTTGTGATTTGTGAGTGTGGTATTAAGCACTCTTTCAGAGAGCTTGAGTGTATACAGCAATTTATCACGAGCAAAAATGAATTTATGATCTGGCCATCTAAACCTCCTAGATCAATATAGTGGCGTATTTGTTGACGTTTTCCAAGGGCGGGGGAAGAATGGGTCAGGAGATTGGTAGATGGGAAGTACTCCAAGAGTGGATATCCAAAAGCTCCAGTATTTTAGTGAAAAAACTATCAAGAAATGATTGCAGCTGGGCAGATGACTCTACAAAGCACCAAAACGGTTTTTATGTGCCTGCATCAATAAGAGCTTCAGGGTACTTTCCAACATTGTATGAAAAGCCACTTAAACCACATATTTTTGAGGCTGAATTTCTTACACTTTGGCCGGCAGCAATGAGAGAGGTGAAAAAATCTTCTCTTAAACATTTTTCGAATAAAGGCACTGAGTCACATCTGACGAGGGTGCCGAAATCTGAATTCTCAAATCTTACACCTGCATCTTTGCTTGTAGGTGGTTTATTAAAGTTTCCCGAAGGTGCGAATGTTTGGTATTGGTTCATTGTTGTCGATGCTGCATCAGAGGAAGCCGAAATTGTCGAAACAGTATTTGAGTTGGGTGTGGATTTTGAGTGCGATATTTTCGATCCCGAGGCGCTTACTCAAACAGAAACTGGGGAGACTGAGCTTTTAATTGAACAGATTCGCTTTGCTATGTCAGTCGGTAAGCTTGCAGAGTTTGTTAGTGCTGTATCTAAGTTGCCGCGTCCGGAGCTGTTGGCGTCTCAAGCCCAAAATGCATATATGGAGGAGTTTGGTTTAAAGAGTTTGAACCCATATGAGCTTGAGTGTCCTGGTGACGCTATTATGAAAATAAGCCGTGATATAGAATACATGCTTTACAAAAAAGCTGAACTAAAGCATCGTGCTGCAGACGTGGTGAGGATTATTAGTGAGGGAGGTGGCGATCTCGTCAGGTCTGTTGTGCGAGGGTTTCCTAGCTTAAGTGCAACTTTTCTGAGTGCGAGCCAGCTCAGAAAAACTCGTGCAGGTAGGTCATTTGAACAACATATCTCAAAGCTATTCTGTGATGGCGGTATCTTATTTGAAGAACAATTCATAACGGGGAATAGACGACCAGACTTTGTACTCCCTAATGGGCGAATGCTAGATCCTGTTGTGCGAGGTAGTACTGATGTATTGATTTTTTCAGCCAAGACGACATTGCGCGAGCGTTGGAAGCAACTTGCTTTAGAGCGTTTTAATTGTGACTTTTTTCTGGCGACAGTCGATGATCGAGTTTCATCTGAAGCGATTGATGACATGCGACATCAGAGTATTTATTTGGTTGTTCCAGAGTCGTTGAAGAAATCTAAAGATACTTGCTATGAAAAAAAGACAAACGTGATGACATTTCGTGAGTTTTTTGACGAAGAGGATTTGCGCAAGCGTCCGAGTTTTTTAAACCTCATTAGTTAACTTCAGTAGCAGACATGATATTGTCGTCAACGGACTTATTTCATAAGTCTACTTTGACCATTATCTTTGACCGTTAACTACGATGACAAGAATACTCCGGTTGCTCCGGCTTGATGGTAGAGTTTGAGCGTAACTGTGCATCAACTTCTCAGAGAGGCGACGGAGGGGATTGCCTTCGGTGCGGCTGTGTGTCCCCGTTTTTACCCTTCGTGTGATCATTTTTTGATCGGCGCGGGTGCTTTTTCATTTCGGTTGTAATTTGCGTTGTAGATCGACTCTACTTGAGGGCAATATGATGGCTCGCTGCGAGGTCAGGATGTAGTTACTCGCAGAGCTATCAGGCGCACAAAGGAGGAGGCGGGCTTATGGCTCAAGGATCTATGTGGCACTTCATCGAGAAACCTGTCGGTCAAAAGGCCCGAGAGGCTATTCAGGGAGAGTTTTTCAAGGATCAGTCAATTGAAGACTCTTTGCATGCACTGATCCGAGAGACGGTGCAAAATTCTCTTGATGCTCGAAGTGGTTCCGACCCTGTTCACATAGTTATTTCGCTTGGCAGATTAGCTGATCGAGACGCTACCTTCTGGTTCCCCGCGGAATCTCAACGTCATTTTTCTGCCAAAGAGATTGGTCTCGCAAACCTGCCAAAATGGGGGAGTGAGGCTTGTACCTATTTGACAATCGAAGATTTTGGTACAGGTGGTCTGGAAGGAGACGTCGATTCTGATAAGCCTAGTATCGGAGGAAGTTTCTATCATTTCTTCCGAGCGGAGGGGATTTCGAATAAAGGCGAAGGCCATCGAGGGAGCTGGGGCGTAGGGAAGATAGTGATTCCCGCCGCCAGTCGCGTACGTACTTTTTTCGCTATGACTCGGCGTACCAAAGATCCTAGCCTATACGCTATGGGGCAGACAGTCCTTCGATATCACTCAGTTGATGAGTGTGAATACACGCCAGACGCTTGGTTCGGTGAAAAAAGCGACGAAGGTCTGCCCACCGCATTTAGAGATGACACTTATACTCAACAGCTAATCAGCGACTTTCGTTTATGTCGTACGACTGAATCCGGCTTGGGACTTATTATCCCGTGGGTAAATGCGAATTTAGTAGCTTCTAAAATAGCTGAGACTGTCGCGCGTGAGTACTTTATGCCGATTTTGTCAGGAGATCTTGTTGTAGATATTAGAGATCATGACCTTGATGGGGAAATTAGATTTGACTCTGAAAGTTTTGGCGAATTGGCCGATGCGTGTAGTAAAAGTGAGGGATACCGAGAGGTCCTTCGCTTAGCATCATGTTTGTTTGGGGTTTCTAAAGAAAGTGCTTTGAATGTTGAGGTCGCTCCTCTCGGTGATGTGAGTGAAGTAAACTATAATTGGGCTGATTTTAACTTTAATATTCCTGTCTGTGAAGTGGAAAGCGCACTCGAAATGGGGCGTGTAGTGCATTTCAAGGTAGCGATGGCGATAGATAATAAGCAGCTTAAGAGCAAAGAATTAGGCGCTTTTCATGTTCTGCTGTTGCGAAAGGAAGGTCGTCACTTTCCTGTGTTTGTCCGTGAAGGGATATTAGTTGCCAATCATAATTATCGTAAAAAAACTTCTGGTCATATAGCAATTATCTATGCAGGAGATGTTTTAGATGCATCTGGAAAATCTAATGTCGTAGCTAATACGCTTCGGCGTGCTGAGTGCCCTGCGCATACCGACTGGAATCCTGCAAGGGAAAAGTTCAAAGGCGTATTTGCGGATGGTAGACGCATCATTCCATTTGTTCGAGAAAGTGCTATTCGAATTATAGAAAAGCTCGATAGTGATGATGCTACTCCCGATAGGAATATGCTGGCGGATTTATTACCGGTAATGGAGGAGAATGCACCAGTTCGAACTAATGCTGGAAAGGCGACCGGTAGAAGTGAAAAAGTTACGCCCCCGGTTCCTGGTGGCATCCCACCAATCCCCCCGTCGAGACCTCGTTGTTGGAGAATTCAGCAAAGTGGAAAAGCAGTTCAAATACGTGGCAACAGGGAAGGTTTTCAGCATACCAAGGGTTATGAATTAACTATTCATGCTGCCTATGATTTGCCTGGGCGCAACCCTTTTAAGTTGCATTCGAAATATGACTTTGAACTCGGCAAAGCTGCTGCTGCTTGCAATGTAAAAACTGAAGGGGTTGGATTCGATTCGACAGGATTCAAGGTTTTTTTAGGCACAGGTGTTAGATTTTCAAAGTCTGAATCTGATTTTGAAATGGTTGTGCTTGTAGATAGATCAGACTTTAGCATAGATCTTGTGCCATCAGATTTTAATCGAGATCTGAAAGTTGAGATTAGGAGTCAGGCTGTAGTATCGGATATGGAGCTTGATGAATGAGTAATTTTAACTTCACAGGTCGACAAAAAATTCTTCACTCCGATCTCATGATTACTTTAAATAGTTTTGATGGTAAAAGTTCTTATCAGTTGGATCTCAAGCTTGGGGGGTATAACTTGAGGGCTGACGCAAAAGTTTTTGTCGAGCCCGAGAGAAGTCGTGCTCAGCGTATGCGTCACAATTGGGGGGCGGTATGTGTCCAAAGCACAACTGATTGGAAGCTAGGTCGCAGTTTCGATATCAGTGAGATAGGGGATGTAGAAGGTATTAGGTTTAGGGTCATTGTGGTTGAGCCCGATACTTGTCGTATTGTTGCAATGGCGGAGAAAATTTATCCTAAAAATAGCGACGACTCCGTGGCCCCGCAGAGTTCGTTACTTCCTGTGCGAATGGCTGATTTGTGGGGTGGGTTCTGGGAGTTGGATTATGAATCCGATGGGCCTGTGCTCACCTTGGATAGTGGATTGGGTAGTAAGCAAGACCTGAAAAACAATAAAATATTTATAAGCGTTGTAATGCCTGGAGTTGTTAGGAGTATTTTGACAACTCTTGCACATGAGCATTTGGGCGATACGGAAGGTGATGACGGTCCGTTAAGTGCAGGAGATAGTAATAGTACTTGGTTAAAACTGGGGTTGCGTTGGGCAGGCTATCTTCCTGCCGTGAATCATAATGAAATTGATGCTTGGGCCCAGAAAGCTATGAATTCTTTCTACAAGGATAAAAAGCTCAGAGATAAAATCAGTAGCGCTCTCACGGAGGAGTAAATCCCATGCAGCTCAGAAGGTTTAACGAGGCTGGAATAAATGAGGTGGAGTATTGGCTTCAAGCTGCTTCTATAGACCCCTCTATAGAACCGCCTTATAGTCTGGCGGAAAGTTTTATACATACTGAAGCTATAGGTCGTAAGATTTCGAAAGATATATTTGTTGATGATGCATTCGAAACAAAGATGACACTGGCTATTGCGATAGGGCAAGCTTTAAACCAAGCTGCTTTGGATGAAGAGTCACTTGAAAAAGATTCAGGTTTTTGGACTTGGCTGGTTTTTAATTTTGTCGATCGTTTTATGAAGAAAAATCAGCGGCCGGGTGAGGGTGGTCTCTGGATTTATACACCAAACAATTGGAGAAGAGCTTACAGGCATAAAATGGCGGGGGTATGGGAAGTTTTTCGAGCTCACAGAGACGATCCCGCCCGACTTAAAGCAGTTCTATGTATGGATATATACACTACGGGTGAGATTTTTGAGCAGATGATTGCCAGTAAACGGCATATGCTTAGCCCGGGTGTTATGGAACTCGTAACCAAACTGTATTTTGATGAAGTCGAGCAAAAACAGAAAAGAGGAAGTGGGGGGAAGGCAGGGGGCTCACCTAGGAGACTTTCCGCAGTTCTTGATCAATTAGGACAAACTTTTGATATCGAGGAACTGGGCTGGAAAGCGTTGGCAGAGAAACTGCCAAGTGATTTTAAAAAATTCTTACCTAAGTGATTTGTAGGTTTTTTGTGTTTTTTGGTTTCTTCTTGAGTAGTGATTTGGTTGTACTTAATATAATGAGGGGGGAGTATGAGTGTTGGAACTGTGAAGTTTAGTTCTTCGTGTGTTAAAACTTTGACGGCTGTTGAGGCTGATGTAACTAGGTCGAATCAGCATGAGTTTAATGGAGTTAAGGAACTGAAAGAATTGCTGGGAGAGAATCGAGTTTCTGCTGAGGCAAGCTTTTCGATTAAGGGTGCCACTGATTCTTGCAAGGCTAATGTGACTTGGTACGATGCAAGGGAAGCGCACGAAACTCGTTCAGAATATCGACTTTACTTCCAAAAAAACTCTGTTATGGATCATGCGCAGGAGGGGGATAATATTGTTATAGGTTTTGATGCGGCGCATAAGCTTCATGTTTTGTTGATCAAGAGCAATATGCCAGGGTACATATTTGCAAATGGTTGGCAAAAGCTTGAGTAGTAAGTTTTTATTAAGTGGTACGTGTGTGCTTTTAGATGAATAAAAAAGGCTGCTCAATGGCAGCCTTTTTTATATTAATTTAATCCCAGCTCAACGCCCCACCAGTCTGATACTCAATAACCCGAGTCTCAAAGAAATTCTTCTCTTTCTTCAAGTCCATAATCTCGCTCATCCAAGGGAACGGGTTAGTCGTCCCTGGGTACTCTTCCTTCAAACCAATCTGCGACAAACGACGGTTAGCGATGAACTTCAGGTAGTCCTCCATCATTGCCGCGTTCATGCCCAGTACGCCGCGAGGCATGGTGTCGCGGGCGTATTCGATCTCCAGCTGCGTACCCTGCAGGATCATCTGGGTCGCTTCTTCCTTCATTTCGGCATCCCACAGGTGTGGGTTTTCGATTTTGATCTGGTTGATCACGTCGATGCCGAAGTTCAGGTGCATGGATTCGTCGCGCAGGATGTACTGGAACTGCTCGGCG
>Ga0105250_10001413_pt1 | contig 12975 bp, 8 predicted proteins | sample KBSS54metaG_FD_80425 | JGI IMG/M metagenome (GOLD analysis project Ga0105250, IMG submission 80425) | Switchgrass rhizosphere microbial communities from Kellogg Biological Station, Michigan, USA - KBS S5-4 metaG | ecosystem: Host-associated > Plants > Roots > Rhizosphere > Soil | place...
CCGCGCTCGCGACCGTGGCGTTTTTCGAAGCCGTCACGGCTGTCGCCGTGGTCGCGGTGGGGGGAATGATGGTCTCTCATTTCAGTCTTCTCTCGTCGTATTTAGATACAACGTAAGATATATCTTTTGCAGTGAGCAAGCGGTTTTTTACTGAGCGCGCGTCCGCCCTGACCAACGGTAAGCAGATCTGGAGACGCATTTTCGTAATTCGGAAACACCAAGAAATATCTGTATCAATGACCAAAAAGTTAAAGTTTAAACTCTACAGGTGGTTGAGAAGATGCTCTGGAAAGTGCAATTATCCCGCGTTGATTAGTTGAAAGTGCTGTATGGTTTTTTATCTTTAACTGTATGTAGTCTTAAACTTACAGCTATTGTTTTGAATATTGAAAATATCGCGTTTTTTCTTTCTGGTCATAAGCTGGTTTAACTACAAGCTTGTGGGAAGTTGCCTGCTTACATTCCAGAGTGAACAGTCGATCATGCCCCGGCGTTGAAACTTCAGGTCAATACGGCCCTTGTCGGCTTGAATGACTTGAAAGTTCAACGCTTCGATCCTTTAAAAGAAGACAGGTACTGACCGATGTTCAAGAAAATCGCTTTCGCTGCCCCACTGGCTGTTCTGGCTCTGAGCTCTTCCGTGGTCTTCGCCGCCGGTGAAGCACGTCACTCCATCAGCCTGGTGGCGCATGTGCCAACCAATGGTTTCTATGTGGTGCCAACGGATGCTGACCTGGTCAACAAGGATCAGGACATGAGCTTCAGCCCGATTACCGGAACCATGAAACCCGTGGAAGGTTTCTTCGATGTGCGCAACACCAACGGTTCGGTTCATGGCTATCTGGAAGGCGTGCCGAAACTGGTCGGCGGCTCAAGCATCATTGATCTCAAAGTCGAGTTCAATAACAAGGTTCTGACCCAGACCCCGCAAATGGTTGTTGGCGAGGCCGAGTCCGATGTGAACTACCGTGCACCGCTGCGCATCACCGCCGCCGGCACCAACTTCACCCCGGGCGATTACACCGGCGCAGTCACCATGATGTTCGACGCTGTTCCTCCCGTCGGCGCCGCGCTCTAACCCGTGAAGTAACAAAAGCCGGCTGGCTGACGCGAATGTCTGTCAGCCGGACTTTTTTCCGTTCGCAATCAGAGTCCGTGTTCATGTTCCCGATGACCCCCGTCGCGGCTGCGCTTGCGCTGTTGTTGTGTGCTGGCGCAGTAGTGGCTTCCGAACCTGCCGGTACGACGCCGCGTAGTTTGCTCGCGCAAGCCAAAGGCTTGCCGAAAGACTTCGAGGAGCACTTTTTTGATGTCCCTCTGGCTGTTCGGGTCGAACTCGACCATCAGCCGTTGGGCGAAGCGATGATTGTGCTGTCTCGTGATGACCGCCTCACCCTGCTCGAATTCACCGACACCAGCGAGAACCGTTTCGGCGCTGTCGAACGGGAAAAGTGGGCGAGCTATCTCAAGCCCGGCGTGGCGCTGGGATCATGCGCCGGTCAATGCCCCGAGCAAATGCTGGCGGTGCATTACAACCTGGAAAACTCCCTCGTCTCCATCCTGACCGAGAATGCCGAACGCGACGTCGAAGCCAAGCGTTTCTACGACCAGCCGGAAAATGGCAGCACCGGTCTGATCGTGCGTAACCAGCTCAACCTCAACGGCGGCCAGGAGCAGGATCTGGGTGGGCGTTTCGGCCTGGAGGCCAACGGCAGCCTGGGCAACTGGAGCCAGACGTTCAACATGCAGCTGGCCCGTCTCGGTGGTCCGGACGACAAGCTCTATCACGCCGTCTACGAGCTGCATACCCAGCGCGAGCTGCAAGGCAGTTTTCTGCGACTGGGCTATTTCACCCCCACGTCGGAAGGCTTGACCCGTCAGCTGCGCTCATTCGGCACCAGCCCCGATACCACCGTGGGCTTGATGTACGGCAGTTCCGACAGCCTGGCGATCGACCTGCAAAACCCGAGCGTCTACCCGATCTATGTCACCGCCAACCGTCAGGCCTCGGTGGAAATCTACCGCGACGGTCTGCTCATCAACACCCAGTCGGTGCCCGCCGGTTTGCAGACCCTCGATACCCGGCCCTTGCCCGGCGGGATTTATGAAGTGGAAGTGCGCCTGATCGAGGACGGTCAGACGACATCGAGCACCCAGGAGCTGGTCTACAAGCCGAGCAACTGGCGTAACCCCGACGAGCGCTGGCGCTACAACCTGTTTGCCGGTCAGGAAACCAAACTGCTCAGCAACTGGGACAAGCAGGCCAGTGGCGACGCCACCGCAGGGGCTTCGCTCAACTATTTGCTGCACCCGCGGGTCGTCCTCGGGCTGTCGGCGCGTCAGGTTCGGGAAAAGCTGCAATACGGCACCTCCATCGACTGGACCCTGGCCAACAGCACCAGTCTGTACGCCAACTTCTACCAGACCGAAGACCATGGCACCGGCATCGATCTGCAGGGCCTCTACAACTATGGCGCCGGCAGTCTGGTGATCAGTCACAACCGCAGCTGGCTGGACACCACCAATATTTACGACACGCTGCCGGACGGCACGCGCATCCGTCAGCGCAACGTGTTCACCGGGCAGACCAGCAATTCCTCTCTGGCCCTGAACCATCGCGTCAGCCGCAACAGTTCGCTAAATGCCCGGGTTGCCCACAGTGAAGGTAACGTCGAAGGCATTGGCGTCGACCTGGGCTGGACCCAGCGCACGACGGTGTTTGGCAGTGATTCGAACTGGCGGCTGTCGGTGTTCGACCGGCCGGGCAGTTACAGCAGTGGCGATGCGCGCAACCGGGGTATTGATCTGAGCCTGAACGTGGCGCTCGGCGGACCGGGGCAGCAGATTTCCGGCAGCATCGGCACGCGCACCGCACGGGACGGCAGCCGGGACAACAACGCTTCGCTGGGTTACCGCAAAACCCTTGAGGATCACGTGCTGCAAAGCGTGGCGGCGACCATGATCACCGACACCTACGGAATCGGCTTGAACGGTCAGGCTTATTTCAGCACCGACACGGTCAACGGCGATGGTTTCGTCCAGCGCTCGTCCTATAACGGCAATTACACCGGTGGCCTGAACCTCGACAGCACTGTGGCCATCGGTAGGCAGCAGATCGTGATGACCAGCCAGCACCAGGGGCGCGGAGCGGGAATGATCGTGGATGTCTAGTCCGATATCGACGGCATCGCTTTGCGCGCCGACGACTTGAGTGGTGGCAGCGCATCCCTGCGGCCGGGACGCAACTTCATTCCCCTTACGGCCTACAAGAACAGCTCGGTCAGCTTCGACTTCGAAGGCAACGACGTGCCGGCAGCGTCCATCGAACCGCCGCGCGCCCGTTATCACTTGAACAAGGGCGGCGTGGAGTATCGCAAGGTGAAAGTGATGAAAACCCTGACCGTGCTCGGCCGTCTGCTCGACCCCCAGGGGCGACCGCTCAAGGGGCACCACGTCATCAATCACGCCAGCCGCGGGGTGAGCGAAGTGGACGGGTTCTTCTCCATGGAAATGAACGAGGGTTCTCCGACGCTGGAGGTTCGCTACGCGGACCAGTTGCTGTGCCAGTTCCGCCTCGATCCGCAACAGGGGCGAGTGGAGAACAACGTGCTGATGATTGGTGACCTGCGTTGCAGCCCCGACACCCTGGCCGATGCCACATTCACCGAACAGAAGGCGGGCTGAGCGATGAAGAAAACAGCGTGTTGGCTGGGTTTGCTGACAGTGCTGGGCATGTCAGGGGCGCAGGCAGCGAACCAGGAGATCCGGGCGCTGTTCCAGCCCGATCCGTCGCAACCCAATAAAAACGTGTTCATCAACAAGACGCCGAACAGTGGTTATTGCGCCAGTCATCCGGCCCAATGCGCGGACAACAACATGTTCAGTATTCAGGTGCCGATTCGCTTCAGCACCTTCACGCCCATGTTTTCGGGTAACGGCGTGTGGGTAAAAGTGCCGTCCGAATGGCGACAGTTGAACGTGATCAATCATGAAACTCAGCAAACAAGCATCGTTGAAGTCCGTATCAGCGGTATCGGGTCGAAGTTTCAACTGAGTAAACCGGTCACCGAACTGACGGGACAGACCGATGTGCTTGAGGGGCATCGAAAGTTGTGGACCGGCAATTCCTGGGTATACGCACCGCCGCCATGCGAGTACAGCGGCGTTGGCTATTACAGCCCGACCACTTACCAGTTTTTCTGGAAAACGCCGCAGCCGGGAACCTGCATCAAGACGGCGGCGTTCGACGTGGGGCACATGTCCTTCGACTACCTCGATATCGCCTATGAGTTGCGCACGCCTGATCCCTTGAGCATGTCGTCCGGGTTGTACACCGGATCGTTGACCTACAGCGTCGGTCGAGGCAGCGCCGATTTCACGATGGGGCCGTTCATGGGGGCGGATGACGGCAACCTCACGCTGGATTTCGTGCTGGACGTACAGCACACACTGAAGGTGGATCTGCCACCGGGTGGCAACCGGATTACCTTGCAGCCCGAGGGCGGGTGGCAGCGCTGGTTGAATTCAGGGCGGGCCCCGGAACGCCTGTTCAGTGACCAGACCTTCCACATCTCGGCCAGCTCCAGATTCAAGATGTACCTGGAGTGCGGCTCCGGAACGGTAACGGCCTGTGGATTATGGAATGAGGGGACCAACTACGGCACACCGATCATCGTCAGTGTGACCCTGCCCAACGGTTTGACCGACACCAGTGGACGGCCAGTCAAGCGACAGGAACTGTTCCCGCAGGAGTCGAGGGCCATCTTTTTTCAACCGGGAATCTATGTCGATCGCAAGCCCGGAACCCTGCATTTCGAAATCGACAAGGCCAACACCGAACGAATACTCAAGGCTGATCGTGGAAACAGGTATTCCAGTACGGTCGTGGTGATTTGGGATTCGGAAATCTGATCGAGTCACTGTACTCAAATCGAGGTTCTGCTGATGAAACAACTCGTTGCTCTGCTGGTGGCAGGTTTGCTTTTTCAAAGTGCTTACGCCGGTCCGAACATCAATATCGGCGTCGTCTACGACTATCTGGCCGGTGATAAAAGCACGTATCTGAAACGTGTCTACAACAGCGGTGACAGCACGGCATTCGTCAAGATCAATGTGCTGGAAATCATTTACAACGCCGATGGCACATCCTCCGAAGTGCCCGTGAAAGTCCAGGCCGATGCCAGTGCGCGGGACGGTCTGATGGCCAGCCCGGCCCGCTTGATCATTCCGGCCCAGGGCATGCAGGGCACCCGGTTACTGTTTATGGGCGAGCGGGACAAGGAGCGTTATTTCCGGGTGCGGTTCGTGCCGGTGGTGCCGGAAAAGGAAGACGAATTCGCGGTCTCTCAGGAAGAGCGCGAGGACTACAAAAAGACGCTGACGGCGGGCGTGAACGTCATGGCCGGCTTCGGCACCATTTTCTTCGTGCGTCCGGCCAATACGCGTTTCGACAGCGTGATCGAAGACAGTGCCGGTGCTTACAAGGTGCGTAACAACGGCAATACGGTGGTGGTGATCGATGAGTTCAAGAGTTGCTCGAAAACCGATGAGACCGACTGCGAGCCAACCACCAAGCACCATGTCATGGCCGGCAAATCATTCGAATTCGAAAAGAAGCCGGGACGTGAGTACCGTTTCATCCTGGTCGAAGGTGAGGCGAAGAAAAACCTGCGTGTCACCGGCTGACAGCGCCCGAAGGCACAGGCAATTGCTCTTCATTCATGCAAGTAACGGGTATCGGAAAAATGATCAGACAATGGATCGCTCTGACCTCAGCCAGCGGGTTGGCGTTGACGGGCACCTGGGCATTCGCCGCACGCGAGGAAATCGAATTCTTCGTTTCGGTGGATATCCCCACCTTGAACTTCTATGTCATCCCCAGCGAGCCGGACTGGATACATCGTGAACAGCGCCTGCACTGGAATGTGCACACTTCGAAGCTGGGAACGCTGCGTCGCAACTTTGATGTGAAACATGACAGCAGTGCCATAGAAGCACGCCTGGAGAGTTTTCCCTATCTGACCAATGGCCGCGATTCTCGGGAAAACATCAATTTGCGGGTGACATTCAACGGCAAGGAACTCACCAACAATCCGTTCCCCCAACAAGTGGTGTCGGCCGAAGAGGCAAAGCTCGGCGTGCGGGTGCCCCTGGAGATCGAGCCCAGGGAGCAGGCCGGAGGCTACAAACCGGGTGATTACTACGGCACCGTCAACATCATGTTCAGCGCGGCAGCTCCGGCGGGGTAATTGAAGGACAACCTCAAGCATTCACCACGGCTTTCAGTGCAAGGAAGGGTCAATGGATTTCAGCTTTGGAACAGTCAGGACGTTCGGTAAAGGATGGTTTTTTGTTCACGTGCTCGCAGGAGTGTTTTCGTCCTCGGCGCTGGCGGTCACTCAAGAGATTCGCGCCAGTTTCATTCCCGATCCCGCCAATCCGCAAAACAATCAATTCATCAACCAGACCCCGCAGAGTGGTTATTGCGCCACGTACGTCAATGATTGCAAGGCCTACAACCTGTCCGGTCTACGGTTGCCACTGCGTTTTTCCGCAATCCACGCCATCGAACCCGGAGCGCCCGAACGGGCCGGGGCGACGCTCAAGGCGCCAGCGCAGTGGCGAAGTCTGAACGTCTCGAATGTGGTGACGGGGGAGTCGCATCCCGTGGAAATCCGGATCGGAGCCCTTGGATCGCAATATGTCCTGAGCGACACCGTGACCGATCTGACGGGTGCCTCGAACGATCTGGAGGGACACAATCGATTGTGGGTCGGTGGCTCATGGGGAGGTGCGCCCGGCTCCTGTCAGCATGGCGCGATGGCCACCTACGGGCCTGACAGTTATACGTTTTTCTGGCGGACCCCGAGCGATTCGGCGTGCAGCAAGGCAGCAGCCTACTCCATTCCGTGGATGACCTACGACTACCTGGATCTGGGTTACGAACTGCGCACCCCCGATCCCTTGGTCATGTCGGCGGGGCTGTACACGGGGGAACTGAGTTACTCCATCGCGCCTGGCGGCGACTTTGACATGGGCGACAACATGCTGCCGGACAATTCGAGCCTTACCTTTCGCTTCGTACTGGATGTCCAGCATGTACTCAAGGTCGCCCTGCCGCCGGGTGGCAACAGGATCGAACTGGTGCCGCAGGGCGGCTGGCAGGCCTGGCTTCAGGAAGGACGCCGGCCTGCACGACTGTTCCGGGATCAGACCTTCAACATTTCCGCCTCTTCGAAATTCAAGATGTTCTTCCAGTGCGAGTATGGCGGTATCGGTGCCTGTGCCCTGCGTGATACCGAAACCGGCTCGACGTTCCCGCAGGTCTACCTCAGCGTGAGCCTGCCTCACGGCATCACCGACATGGCCGGTCAACCGGTCAGACAAAGGCCTCTGACGGACGATTCGCAGGGGACGATCTTTCAACCCAAGCGCGTTCTGGAGCGGGCGGCGGGCACCTTGCACTTTGAAATACCGGCGTTCTACGTGGAGCAGATGTTGCAACCCGGCAAGGCCAGACGGTATGCCGGTAACATCACCGTGATCTGGGATTCGGAGGTCTAGGTCGCGCCTGTGCCACGCCCTGAAGGCAGCTGCCTTCAGAGCGTGGCGAGGGTCAGATCCTCGCCCGGCTCATGGCTTCGCGGGTCAGCCTTCTGCTCAGTTCCTTCTCCTGATAGCCGATGTCTCGCAGCAAGCGTTCGTAGGTCTGGTCGCTCATCGGTTCTGGTGTGAAGACTTCCTCCTCGGGTACGGACAGTTTGCGGGCAAGCTCACTGAGGGCATGCCTGCGCAAATAACGTTGCTCCGGCGGCAGGTGTGCCGAACGAACCCAGTCCTCCTGGGCCGAGCGCAGATCCTCCAGCAGATCGAATTTTTCCAGGTGAACACGTTTATTGCTTTCGTATTCTCCAGGCCAGGTCTCACGCAAGTACGCTTCCCAGAACGGCTGCTCGATCATCTGGTTGACCAGACCGTCGCCTGTCTCGCGCTCGATCACTGTGTCGTACGCACGGTCGATGGTCGCGTCATCGACCCCGGCGACCGGGCGAAACTTCATGGCTTCGGACTGCCAGGGCAGTTCCAGGCGTTTGGCCAGACCGGTTTCATAGGCCAGATGCACCTCGACCTCATCGGGGTTGCCCTCGCGCGCCCGGATGTCTGCCCGGGCGATCTCGCCGACTTGTCCAAGGCGCGCCGAGCCCTTGGCCAGCGTTACCAGCTTGCTTTCCAGTTCCGCGCGGTGGGTGGAAAACGAGCGGGCCTCGGAGGCAAGTACCTTGACGCCCATGTTGTTGAACAGTTGGGCGCCGGCATCCTCGCAGCCTTCAGGATCGGTCGACATGAGGAACAGGTCTTCGCGCAGCGGCGTATCGATGTCCATGGCACCTATCATTCGCCATACACGGTCGGTCAACTGGTCCTGCGCCTCTCCCCCCTGCTCGTAATCGGCGGAACGGGTCAGGTCTTGCAGAACCCTGAAAAATCCGTCGGAACCGGGTTCGCTGGCCACCGCATGCCAGGCTTCCGCCCGGTAGGCACCCACGCCCGCCGTTTCTTCCATAAAGGACGTGTCGACAGAGACGGGCCACCGTTCGAGCAGGTCATCGGCGACAGTGGAATAGGTGTCGTGAGGGGCCCTGCCCACCGACGTTCTGTACGCCTCGAATGTGGCGCGCGCGGACGACGACAACCGGTCCCCGTGAAGTCGGGAACGTGCAATCAGCTGCGCTTCATTGGAGCCCAGAGGTACCTGGGGGACATCCCTGATCGTGTTCATCCGCAGGTCCAGAAAGAAGCCTCGAGGCCGGGCCTTCGCAAACAAACCCTCGGGCCAGGCGTCGATATGGGCGTTCACCAGGCTCAACACCTTGAGTCTGGGCATCCGCTCGATATTCGGCGGCGTGCCCAGAGGGTTGTCATCCAGCCTGAGGGTTTCAAGGCGTGTCAGATTACGCAGTTGCTCGAGGGCGGGAGGCGTCAACCGGATCTGATTGTCGTTCAGGCGCAGTGTCTCGAGCAGCCGCATCTTGCCGACGCTTTCAGGGAGTGCGGGCAATCCACAGCCTCTGGCGCTGAACTGACGCAGATGATGAAAGTCCTTGAGCAGACCGTTCGGTGCCGGGGAGAACCGTGAGCCATCCAGGTTCAGGGTCGTGACCTGTTCGAGCCAGGGCTTGAGCTCGCTCGGCATCTCCCGCCACCAACGTTCAAGATCATGGGCGAGAAACTCCTTGGACAGATCCAGCGCATAGCCGCTCTCCAGGCTCGTGGAGCGCTCGCCGAACACTTCGGACTTTCTTTCGAAACACTCCAGCAGCCGGTCGGCGATGAAGCGTCCGCCCTTGCGATGATAGTCCCAGTAGCCTTGAGGCAGGTTGGTATCGGCGGCATCGGGATCCCAATTGCTAAGGTAGCGTTGTCGCCACTGTTCGAGTTCCTGCTTCAACGTCTTGAGCTCGCGTTCAAGCCGATCGATATGCGCATGAGGATCGCCATTGGCATGCAGCGATCGGCTGAAAGCCGCTACTTCGTTTTCGTTGAAATGCGGATAGAGGTTCCTGACTTTTTCTTCCACGGTCCGGGCATCTCTGGACAGTCCCCCTCCGCGCAGCAGCAACTCGGTTTCCAGTGGTACGACCGGGCGGATCGGGGGCCGGGCGAGTAATGTCCTGCGCTCGGCGGGCGCCTGGGTTTTGGCCATCACCCATTGCCTGAACATTTCTCCCTGCCCGGTGCGATAGCCCAGGGCCGCGCGCTTGTCAGCAGGCAGCGCCAGCAGGATGGCCTCATACAAGTCGCCGGCCTCGTGCAGTTTATTGTTCGTGCCGTCGCGCACTTCATATTGGCCATGTTCGTCCCTGATCAACACACGTCGGGTCGTGGCCTCTGTACTGCCTGCGCTGCAGCGTAGCGGACCGTCGTAAGTGCCTTCGCGCGCATCCATGCGTAAATCGGCAAACGTGTCGGTATGAAACTTCAGGGCATTGAGGGTCAGGCGTTCGGTGTCGACCCCGCTCAGTGCCGGCTCATGCAAGCCTTCAGCCGCGCGCGCAGCGCTGATCTCAAAAGCGCTTTCCCGGGCCTGGTCCTTAAGGCGCAGCGGGATGCGTCGCTCCTCGAGCATGACCTGCTGTTCATCGGGAGTCGCTCTTGTCAGCAGGGTTTCAGCGACCCTGGAAGGCAGTTGCGGATACTGCTGCTGCAGCAGTTGAACCCGGGCATCGCTGTTGTGATCCTTGAGTCGGTACTGGTACTGGAAGATGTCCGGCGTGCGGGTTTCCACGATATCCGCCAGTTGGTTGCGCAAGACCTGTGCCCGCTGGTTTTTCGGATACTGGTTGCCGAGCAAGGTCTTCATATCGGCATCGTCCAGAAAATTCACGAGCCGCTCCGGGAGCTTGCCGGCCATCATGTCGGCCAGGCTGATGCCGAGCGTCTGCCGGTCCGTGGCTTGCCGGTTGCCGTACTGTCGATAACTACCGCTCAGATCGGCATTTTCATAAACCTTCAGGGCTTTGTCGGCCGGCCAGCCGGGCATGTCCGGCACCATTCGTTCAAACCAGTACGAGGCCGGGTCCAGCGGCTGCCCCGAGCGGATCAGCCGACCCACGTTTTTGGCCTCATTCCAGGTGTTGAAGCGTGTGAGCGTGTCGGTCAACAGGGGCGGGGGAGCGGCATTTTCGACGTGCATGCGGCGCAGCGAAGCTTCCGGCGTCCCGCTGATATTGCGCAGGTGATCCTGTTCGGCGGTGGTATAGCCATCGACGCTATGACCAAGGCGTTGCATGAGCCTGGGCCCGTGCCAGTCTTGCGGTTTTTCGCCCTCATGGACCCAGGCTCCCTGACCGTTATGGCGCAGCTCGGGCGAATAGGCGTTTGGGCGTGTCGGGTGGCGAATCCGATGAAGTCCGCTGCGCGGGTCGCGCTGCACTTCGTAGTGCTTGCCCTCGAGTGGCAAAACAATCTTGCCGGCATGCCTGTGCAGCCCCAGTGCATCGGGGCGTGATGTCTTCGGTGGCGCCAGCTGCGGTTGTTCGTAAGGTCTGAGGTCCGGGTGCCAGAGACGGGTTTTGCCGTCGAACGACTGTACCGGTTTCATCCCCTCGACCAAGAGTGACGGTTTGAGCCCCAATGCGTGACCGGTTTCGGAACCGGCGGCAAAGATTTCCAGTTGCAGGACATCGGTCAGGACTCCCACCACATATTCTGCCGCCTCGACCCAATGCCCCTGGATCATGTCCACCACGCTCTCGACGGCGTCGTTGACTATCTGATAAGCGGTATAGGCCATCATCAGTTCGCCCAGTCCCGGAACAAAGGGCGTCATCACCAGTAGCGCGGCATTGAAGATGTCCGAGGCGATCTTCTTGAAGTTCTCCCACCAGGCCCAGCGCGCCTGGCTGTCGGCATCGGCGGTCGATACTGCGAGACCGCGCGCGTCGTTGAGAATTTTATTGAGTCGTTGCTGGTACAGATACTTCCACAGGGGGGCTGTGATCGGCGGTGCGCTGAATTGCAGCTGAGGTTTCTCGACCGGAGTTTCCCGCCAGGACGGTCGCGGATCCCCCGGTTCCCTGGCGTACCACTTGACATACGTCAGGCGCTGCTCGAGCCCGGCGAAAAAGTGCCCGCGCTGTTCCTGATCAACAAACTGGCTGAAAAACTGGCGATAGCTGATACCGGAAGACGGCAGCGTTCTGTTTGCCCGTAACTGGCGTGTCAGCTCGTCCATGAACGCCAGTGTGGAGGCATATTCCTTGAGCGGGTGGTCGGGGTCGTGCGGCACGTAGGCAATCATTTTCCGAGAGTGTTGTGCCTGTGCCGGGTCGGGGCGAATGATCAAGATCCCCGTCAAGGTCAGGTCCATCAGGCCCAGATCGCAGACGCACATGGCCTGACCGTCCAGTACCAGATTCTGCCGGCCCAGCAACAGCTCGCGAATCAATACGTAGGCATCGGGGCCAATGTCCTTTTTGATCTGCGCCATGCGGGCGGCAGCCTTCAGCGCAGCTTGCTGACTTTGCTCGACCCGTGTGCGCAGATAGGTCTCGGCGACTGGCTCCTTGTTCAGCAGGAATGTTTCGAGATGTGCCCTGTACTGGGCCCCGATGTCCAGTTCCCGGCACAGCGTCTGAAACTGGCTGATGCTGATTGTTTTGCCAATCGGCGAGACGTCGAACAAGTCGCGGGCCGCATCGGTTTTGATAATGAATGTTGAGTAGTGTTGATAGGTTTCACCGTGCGCGAAGTTGTGCAGTGCGGCATCGAGCATTGAAACGGTGCGGGCCCGTGACGCTTCCGTGATATCAATCACGTACCAGGGGGTTGTCGCCGCCGCGTAGAGTCTGACGTATGTATTTCTCACATCGACTTCGATATTGAACTGTTCGAGCAACTTCTTCTTCAGCAAAGGCTCGGCAAATGCATAAACGTCCTGCAGGCGCCCGAGCAGTCGATCAATGCGGTTCTGCGCACCCCAGGCGCGACGGTTGTCGGCTGACAGGCGTTCCAGCTCGGTTGCCGGCGCCGTCATCATCCAGGGCTCACGGTTGAACGATGTCTTTCTCAGCGTTCGGGCACGGTGCAACTGCATATCGCGGAATACCGGATCGATGCGCGATTTAATTAAATCGTAATGTTGCCCTTTATATGTGGATGTTGCTGTCATTGTGCAGGCCTTGAACAAGTAATGAATTCTCAGCCTAACGTTCAATGTCTCGATTAATTAGTTTAAATGCCTGTTGTCTCCGTGTCGGGTTGATACGTTATTCATTGAATATTGATATGTATAAAACACATAACTACCGCCCACTATCGGTTCAATCTGAAGCCAGGGCCACGGTCGTTGTCTGCGGTGCAGGGAACTGTGTGTCGCTGCCCGGTTGCAGGTAAGGCATCAGAATCGGCGCCATGTCCTTGAGGACCTGTACCGGCAAGGCCGAGGTGAACTTGAAGTTCTCGGCCGAACGCCCC
>Ga0105250_10001418_pt1 | contig 12947 bp, 14 predicted proteins | sample KBSS54metaG_FD_80425 | JGI IMG/M metagenome (GOLD analysis project Ga0105250, IMG submission 80425) | Switchgrass rhizosphere microbial communities from Kellogg Biological Station, Michigan, USA - KBS S5-4 metaG | ecosystem: Host-associated > Plants > Roots > Rhizosphere > Soil | place...
CCCTTGGGCGGTTACGACATTACTGCATATTGCTTTTATTTTATTAGATTTTCTTCGGCAGAAATATGGTGCCCGGGGCGGGACTTGAACCCGCACAGCCTTACAGCCGAGGGATTTTAAATCACTACTTTATTCTATATATATCAATAAATTAGTGATTTATTTCATAATTAAGCATCAATTCTTAGCTTAGAAAATTCAGTAAGTTACACCACGCAGTAATGGATTATTATGAAACTTTTAGGTATCCCAGCTGTAGCGCTAATGTAAAACGACGCGTTGGGGTGCTTTGCTCAGAGTTGCCAATAACGTTAAAGAAATACTGTGAAGTGCCGATAAAAAATGTGTTGACTCGTTGCTTACTGCGCAGGCTTAGTCTATTACTTAAGTAGATCTTTACGATAATCCATGCCAAGACATCAGCCAATCCTTTGTTTTAAAAGGATTTTTCTTTTGCGGATTTAGTGATTTTTTTTTATGAAACTAGTTGTCAACCCCATATGAGCTTGGTAATATTCGCGCATTGAAAATTTTTTAATCGTTGATGCAACTACACAGTGAGTACTAAAAGGGAGAAGCATGTCATGAGAAACCTCGAAATCGGTTACGGTGAAGGCTAACAGTCTCAAATCTCTAAATGAACTCCTCAGCAATGAGGAGTTTTTTTTTAACTTTTAATAAGGTTTTCAGAATGTACCGATGGCTAAAGCATAGGATTTATATTGTGTTGGGGGCACTTATTGGTGTCTTTCTAACCATGTGTGCTACACGCTTCCTCCTGACTACTAACGAAATCACTACAGCGAAGTGGTTTTACAATGCTTTTGATTGGGGCTTGATGGTTGTTTTCTCTACCTTGCTCTCTTTGTACTGCACTAACAAAATCAGCAATAAATTTCCTGATACTAACTCATTGCTTCCCCTTTTCGGGGGGATATTCTGGGCATTACTTCTACTCGGATACTATGTCCTTGTGTTCAATGAAAAGTATCAAACAGCTTTATCTATCATCGTTGCAGGCTCGATTGCTGGTATGGGTTGGTGGATTCAATTCATCACTTCTGCTGCAAGCGACCGTCGTAAACACACCTTGAATGTTGTTCTAAGCACAAGAACCTGTTCTGAGTACCAAAATCACCTTAGAAACTTCACCCGGCTTTGGCGAGGAAATCGTTATATCCCAAAAGAACTGTGTGAGTGGAGAGATGACCCCGATAATCCCAAGTTCAAAAATGCAAAAATCCCTGACGAAATTGTTAATGGAATCAATGGACTGCTATACATTCTCAATTTTTTTGAGTTTCTGGCTCAAGGCATCAAAGCCAATGATCTGGACGATAAACTTTTACGAGAATGCTTCTGTGGATTCGTAGAGGGCTTAGAAAGGAGGGCTTTTTTTATTCTTACTGAAGCCCAAAATCGCGATAAAAGAATCTTTGAAGGTATTATCTTTCTTTGCAAGAGATGGAACAACGAAAAGTCTCTGGTAGAAAAGCACCGTCATTCGTCACCACCTGTGAACTTGGGAATCTGTTTTCCTGAGCAGAAGGAAGTAATGAATATGCTTGGTATATCAGAAAGTAATGGCAACAATGGTGGTAAAGCAAAAAGAATTAGGCGTCGTAAATCGACACAATATAAGCAAGCAGCAAATGCCAGCGATGCTCATTTACCTGTAATCCCTCCAACTGGTACCAACTAAGTAATTACAAGCTAGAAATGCTTTGTTTACTATCATGGGGTATCAGGGGACGGAAGTTCAAACCCTTTTCTACTAACCTAATTACCCTTAAAAAGCAGCTTATTATGGCTGCTTTTTATTGCTTACAATAGGCGATGATAAGATGCAGGTAAAAATATCTAGATTATTGGCATTTCAGGCTCATACACCGAAAGCATTTTAAACGTTATCACGCAGAGCATAACCGCGCCTTCCAGCAATTCGCCGTCGATGATCTCTCCATCCTGAGTGATAATGCCTGTGTTGAACAATTTCCCCAATTGAGGGAACTCGCCCAGCTGGAAAACAACCGTATCACCGTTGACAGGCTTCAGTGACTTATCGGCAAGCACGAACCCGTCAGGCGTTTCAATCAGGAGCATCTTGTTCCGGTGGGGCATCAGGATGGCGTTCAAGTCGATACGCTTTTCAACATAGTCAGCAGCGGGTGATGGAAACCCCATTCTACAGCCCTCCGTTCGGGTTGAACTGCTTGTAGGTCTTAGCCTCACCTTCCTGCGTTGAAGCATCGCGGAACGTCACCGTGTTTGCCTTTATCCACTGATTGGCCTCACGCATGCTAAAGTGCCAGTTAAGCTTCTCCAGCTGATGGACAAACTCCTGAGTAGTGACGATGACGCCCAGTGACGGGTCTCTCTTCATAGCGTTCATAAATGCGTGTTTGATTTCATAGTCGCGCGGCATAATAAATCCTCCCCTGGAAAATACTGTATGGATAAACAGTAATATCAGACAGGGGTTTTAATCAAGGCGAGGCGGGTGACAAATTTGTAAAGGGATTGATGAGGCTGGGATTTTTAGTTGGCGTGTTCAGGCAGAGGTGACTAATCTCAAATCATACCCGCAGCCTGCACAGATCGGCGCGGTTTAAAAATCTGCCCCGTCGCCGGGGCTTTTTATGCCTGTAACAGCACTGACAGCGCAATACTATCGGCCAAGTCTGGTCGGCACTCTGAAAGCTCCACAACCATTCTGGCGATTGCCACCGGCATCAATTGCCCCCCGGTGGTCACCAACTACCAGACAGCTTCCACGATTACATGAATAATGAAATAAACAATTGAATTAAAAGAACATTAGAATAGTTTTACTTTATTTGGCAGGCATTATGGTACGCGTTTTTTTTGGCACCCCTTATCAAAAGCCTTAATAGCAATTTAAAAAGGGGGCTTTATTGACTAAACTTAATGACATCATACTTTCTGGAGAATTTTTGACATGAATCAATTACAAGAAATTATAAATATTCTTAGTTCAGGCAATGAAGGCTTAACAAATGCCTTAATAAAAACAAAGGTTTTTTTATATTCTACAGGTAATAAAGATTTGGTGGAGTGGGTAAACAATGAAATTAATGGATATAGCGATAAAAACTCGGTCCCAGAATATCGAATTGTACCATCAAGAATTCTAGTTGATGTAAACAATGGAGCCAGAAGATACACGTCTTTAGCTATTCCTTTACATCATTTATCTCAAGCGGAATATGAAGATACTCTAATAGCACGAGTAAAAATGTCTATAAGTCAGATTGAACAAATGACATTTAATGCTGGTGAAAGCGGAAGGTTCGAGCAACCTATACCAACAGATCTGGCTTATGCGTTTTATGGAAAATCAATCGACCCTAGTTACGAAATTACGAAATGCTTCAAAGAGATTCAAGTCCATAGCTTTTATGGGATATTAACTCAGGTTCGTTCAAGGCTTCTCGATTTCTTACTCGAATATTCAGATAAAGCGAGTGAAATTATGGGAGAAGAAAGCGAAGATGAAAAGCTTAAAAAAGTTGATGCTGCACCATTATTTACCTATGCGATTTACGGAGACAATAACGTAATAAACCATGGGAATTCAAACATAATTAATTCGACTAAAAATATCACTGAAAATGACTTTGAATCTTTGAAAAAATTCTTACAGCTACAAGGTATTGAAAAGGAAGATATTGATACGTTAAAAATTGCCATAGACGATGACGGTCCTATAGCATCTAAAAATGATTCATATGGAAGCGCGGTAAGCGGATGGTTTTCCAAAATGATAAGTAAAGCAGCTGATTCAAGTTGGGGCGTAGGTGTAGCAGTAGCTAGCTCAACCTTGACTTCTGCATTTAAAAAATACTACGGCTTAGAATAGAATTGATATAATTTTTTGGTAGTAGTTTATTGAGTATGCGACATGCTACTTTGTAAAGTTAGCAAACTAAAAGTGGTAACCATTTTGAGGGGTTAGAATGACTAACATGGCAACGTTCCGTGCCGGATGTCCTGAATGCGAAGGAGAAAGAAACTGCATAATTATTGGAGAAACAGCGCGGAGCTGGGATAGTGGAGACAGACGAAATTCTATGCAATGGGGGACTGAATATCGCCTATTGCAATGTCAAGGATGTGATACGGTTTTCTATCATGCAAAATCTTGGGACAGTGAAGATTTAGATTATGATTACGATGATGAGGGTAAAACTTTTATCTCTCAAAACTATAATTATGAAACTTATCCGAGGTCCCTTGAACATCGCCCTCAATGGATTGAAAATATCGCTGCCATTGATTATCAGCTATTTTTACTACTTAATGAAGTATATCAGGCCTATTATAATGAATCATATATTTTGGCTTCCATTGGATTAAGGACAGCTTTTGACCGCACCTCAGAAGTTTTGAAAATATTACCCACCTTACCATTGGGTAAGAAAGTCGAAAAACTTGCAGAGGATGGTTATATTGGTGAAACGGAAAAAAGCCAGCTACTTATAGTCACTGATGCAGGGAATGCCGCCGCACATCGTGCTTGGTCGCCAACGAAAAGTGAGTTCAGCTCTTTGTTAACAATTACAGAAGACTTTATTCGCCGGTCCGTACTTCGTGATGATAGCATTATGAAAATCGCCGGAAAAATTCCCGCGAAACAAAAAAAACCTGTCGGCAATGACGCCAATTCAGTCAATATCCTTCCAGGCGAAGTAGTTAAGCCTCATAAAGAAAGTGACTTATGAGCACTTTGCCAATTGATCTAACTCGAAAAGATAATATCACGCGGCGCAATGTTCCAATGATTCATATCCTTAGCTTGTTAAAATGGTCTAAAAAAGCCCCGTCGCCGGGGTTTTTTTAGACCCTGCGTACAACAGACAACGCAATACTTTCTGCTAAATCAGTCCGCCGTTCTAACAGCTGAAGTATCATTCTGGCTATCGCCTCCTGCGATACCGTCTCCCCTGTGGCAATGAGTTGCCAGACAGCCTCCCCCATAACCCTACATGCTGCGTTGTGTGCCTGTTCCTCGAATCGCTGATCCATAGTGCCTCCTTATTAAATTAGGCGTCAGGGTAGCTCCATAATTCATTAGCTGCACGCGGACAGTTGGAATTTGCGAGACGCGTTCCAAATGTTCGATGAAATGGGAAATGGTTAAAAAACGCTCTTTAGTTAAAATATTTTCATGTGGCAATGATCTAACTCAAATCTTGAGAGTATTTGCCAGATATCATTAACCTCAATATTAGTAGTCTTAAAGGGATTTTTATTCAGCATGCATAGCATTAAGAAAAAGTTAAATTCAATCCAATCTCTGCGGGGTCTTGCTGCGATGTTGGTTGTGATGTTTCATTTTCGAACCGACCTCGCCACGGATTTTCCTGTAGCTAACTGGTTATTTGCTCAGGGTGCAATCGGGGTTGACCTGTTTTTTATGATAAGCGGATTTATTGTTTACTATGTTACATTAAATGAAAACAACGGAATAAAATCTTCAGAGGCCTTTTTAATAAAAAGAATATGCCGTATTTTTCCGCCATACTTTATAGCCACACTTTTCATAGCGGGAAATTCATGGGATAAATGGTCTTCAACTTTGCGCTCTTTTTCGTTCCTTCCGGCTGATATTACTCAGGCCGCTCCTTACTTCGGCTATCCAAGGCTGTTTGTAGGTTGGTCCCTAAATTTTGAATTCGTTTTTTATACTATCTGTGGATTCGCTCTTCTTTTTCGAAAGCATAAACACATTATAATAACTGTAATTATATCCTGTTTCGTCGCACTACCACGCCTAGCCAATAATTATGACATCCCACTACCTAACATTAATTATGGATATCGCGGTTATTTAGCCCTAATGACCAACGCCATGATGTTAGAGTTTTTGGCAGGTATATTTATCGGCCACATTGCAATTAACAAGAGGTTATATCACTCTAGGTGTGCGGGCTGGGTGGTTATATTTTTATCCACTACATATTTTATCTATATTATGTTGGGATTCGGCAACGCGCCGGGGAACGGTAATTATGATTTTGCGGCGGCTTCATTTTTTCTCTTACTTTCGCTTTCATGTTATGAATATCAATATGGAATAAACCCTCCTAAATTTTTAACATCAATTGGCACAATATCATTTTCTATTTATTTAATGCATCCACATGGTCTATCTCTGGCTCGGAAGCTCATCTCCCGGCATTACCACGGTTCATTTACGGGAGTAACAACAACACTAATGGCATTAATCTTTACTGCGTTATTCTCGATGCTTTTTTATAAGTTATTCGAGGTTGGACTAAGTAATCATTTGAGAAGGAAATTGTTAAATAAGCTCCACAAGCCAGTTATTGCAGTTAGCTAAAATCTAGCCGCCTGAGACGGCGGCAATTTTTTTAATTCATGGTTTGCTGGGCCATGTGACCAAGCTTAACCCTGACTCGTCGTGGATAGTGCTTAGATCTAATTCCTTAAGAGCTTTAATGTAGGCCATCCACTTAACAAGAATAGCCTTATCATAATCACTTATAACATCTAATTGAAGCTCTGTACGCCAATCAGCAATGGTCGTGTTTGCTTCACTAAGCAGGCTCTGCCGCTGCGTTTCTGCTATTTTATTCCATTCAATAATGGGATTTGTGAGAGTCGGCTTACCCTCACTGTCAGCTGTAATTATTTTCCCAACCGCTTGCCCCTCAAACAGAGATTTATATTCATCATCTGTTATAACTACCGCGTCTTCAGGCCAGCCGGAATTGGTGTTTTCATATAACTCCCTATCGGACTCCCGATAAAAACCACCTGTCTTGGCGCTGTAGTAATATTTATCGCTTTCCATTAATTAAACTCCATAGGCTATATATCGAACGTATTGAGTTCGGTCCATATTTCGCGAGGCGTTAGTATCAACCATAACGTATGCCCCAGTAGTGCTCAGGTTAAGAAATGCAGCGCAGGCTACATACCCAGCTGATGACGCTTGATCCGCAGTGCTGCCAACAATCGATACCACGCCGTTGGGAAATGCCAGTGGAAACGAGAATGAGGCGCTACCAGCGCTGCCCGATACAGGAACAGCAACCGTACCAGCCTGAATAATCAAACCAGTTGCGCTGTCTCTCCACCAGCCTCCCCCAGGATTGCCGGTATTTCTTGGCTGAAAGTTATTGTTAACCCAATTGTTATTGTTGCTTATCTGCCCGCCGATTTGTGCATCCACCCAAGTACTTAGGTAGCCGCCCCATGCGGGGCCATAAACATTGCCGTCCTCAGCCAGAAAACTGGCTCCGCTGCCGGTGTAAGCTTTACCATAAATTTGCGTGTTGCCGTTCTGATCAAACCTGAACTCATGTATGGTGCCGAACCCATCCCATTGGAGTTGCAAATAGGCCCGAGTCCCGACTTCCTCGACGATCCGCATGAATCCCGATGCGCCGTCTTTAAAATCCTGATCGCCCCCGCGCCCCTTTATTACAACACGGTACATGGGCGAATAAATCACAGTGCCTGTAGTGGGATTTTTCGAGTTAGAAATCAGCGAAATACTTGCTTCTTCATCCAGATTCCCACCCGTGCGGGGATATGCGCCTGTTTGCGCTGCTGTGGGAGGATTTTGCGTTGAGAACAACTCGCCGACGTCCGTTTCATCAACGGTTATATATAATTTGCGGTCACCATCATTCCAATCCATGTAAATACGGTGTTTGCCGGACGAATGTTTACCGCCGTTAGCCTGCACGGCTTGCCAGTTACCGACGAGATTCAGCCCTAAATTTTCCAGCGTTTTAGCAATATTATTCAGGTCACTAAGATTTGCGTCCTGCCTCAAAAACAAGCCATCGCCTGTGGCCACCTTAAGTTCAATGCTGGCGGTTTCATTTACGGCCAGACGAAACTGCAGGCTGACGTTGATACCGCTGACCGGCTTTTCAATGGCAGCGCAATTCGCCACTGCATAGAGTTCTCCGGTATCAGTTAACAGTCCCACTTCACGAATAGTGAACCCGCCCACATCAGCCGGAACAACGAGATGAGCTACCCACTGGTTAGATTGCTCCTGAGATACGTCCAGCCCGGATATAGCATGGCGGTATACTTCACGAATCAGTGCAGTTTGCGACGGATTTGGCGTTGCGGCCTTCCCGTTACCATCACCGATTACAAAATCTTTGATAACGACCGGCGTGCCGTTTGCAGACGACGCCGCCTCCAGCTCTTTTCCCCGGTTCGTGAGGATGCTGTAATATTGCTCTGCCACGATTATTCTCCAGTCTGAATCACAGCGTCGATGTACGCAGTTACCGCACCGCCTGTGTAATAATTTCCTGCTGCGCCAACGTCAGCGATCACATCGATGCTGCTGAGATAGCTGCGTAAATTTTTAGCCTTATTCACCTGACGCCGTATGCGGCTATACAGGCTGTCATCTATGCCCTGCAGGCTGTAGACCTCAATCCGAAACGTATACGGCGCTCTGCGCGGGTTTTCCTGCCACCACTCAATAACTGTAGTGGGCAGGCTCACCGCCCCCAGCGCACGCCTAACAGCGCCTGCAGTGCCACGATGCTGATGCACATAGGCAGCATCGCGGCAGACCTGGCGCTTCTCTTCCTCAGTCCAGCTTTCATCCCAGAAATCGACCGATAGCTCCCATGCCAGCCAGGGCAGCAGATGGTAAGGGCAGTCATCTGCACTTTTAACGCTTCTGACCATGCCGGTTTTGATGGCGAGAATCTGTTCCCGTGATGCCTGCTCCAGCGCTCGCTCCTGATGAAGAGCGTTCTGTGGCAACAGCGAGCGAAATTTATCAGCCATTCCCAGACCCTCTTATCGTGACGCTGATTGCCTGACACCACGGCGCTTTCCCCATCTCAGCCTCAATATCTGCTGCAGGGCTTGCCAGCCTCACCCTGACCACACCAGGCTGTTGCAGAGCGGCATAGATGGCGGACAAAGGTATGACCGTATTAATTCGGTGAGAGAGTGCTGCGTAACTCGTTGCAACGCTGATCGCATTATCCAGCACCGTCTGCGCATCCGGCCCATCGGGGATTTCCAGCTCTGCCGTGATGCTGTATCGCTGTATGATCGCGCTTTTAACGCTCACGAAATCCGTCAGCGGGCGAACCTCATCAGCGCTCAGATTGGCTGCCGTTTTATCCAGAAGTGTCTGAGGGGCTGTGCCGTCACCCGTTCTCGACAGCACATATACGTCGACCTCTCCCGGACGGCTGTGATCCTCTGGCCCGTATGCATCTGCATCCAGCACGTCAGCATCAGCCGACCGCGCATGAAAGCGATATGCGTTACGCGCTCCTGCGGTATTAAGCTGCGCCCATGACAGCTGGATACGCTCCCGGTAGGCATCATCGTCCTCCAGTTCCGCATCCACAGGCGGAACAGCATCAGGGTCAGCAGGAGTAATGACATAGCGTTTAACATTGAAATTTGCACCAATCTGATCCAGGTCTGCACCTCTGGCGCTTGCCAGAAATACGGCACGCACGGCGTCATTGACGCGCTGAAATGCCAGCGTCAGCTGATACGCATTTACCTCGCCCTGTTTATAGGCCGGGTCCGACTCCACCAGCGCATCAAACTCCGGGTCCAGTTCGCGCAGACGCGCCAGCCACCGGGCAAAAATGTTTGACGCGTCAGGCACGATAATGGCGTCCGGAACCTCCAGCTCAGACAGATTAATAACATCAGAACTAATTGCCATTGATAGCTATGTCTCCGGTAGTTGTTGGGGTGCCGCTTTCTTTATTGATTCCCTCAACATCCACAATGAACGTGGATTCATCGTCGGGAAGTGAAACAACAACCCGCGTCACCTGCAGTCGCGGTTCCCAGCGAGCCAGGGCTTTTGCAGTGGCCGTAATAATCCGTAACCGGGTCAGATCGTCACGAGGCGCATCTGCCAAATCCGGCAGCTCACTGCCGTAATCGCGAACTAAAACCCTGCTGCCTATCGGCGTGGTCAGAATGTCGCTGCACGACTGGCGCAGATGCGCCGAACCCGACAGGCGTTTGCCCGTCCGGATATTTACACCGTTCATGAGAGTTATCCGTTGAAAGAGGCTGCCTGGAGGGTTAACCGAAATAGGCCGGCCCGGTTTTATCCGTGCTGCCCTTTTTGCCTTTCTTGCCTTTAGCGTTGATGTTAACCACCAGGTTATAAGTGAAACTCAGGCCTGATGAGGTCAATGAGAAAACAAGCGATTCCACCAGCCAGGAGCGATCCTCTCTGGAACCAAATCCGGACGTCGTAACACCAGACTCAGCCGTTAAAGCAATGTGTCTGGGACGGCATGGGCCAGTGAGCGTCATTTTTTGCTCGTTACGCTGTGCCTGCGTTTTGCGGGCTTTGGCCTGCTGGTCTGCAATGGATTTTCCAGATTGGGTATAGGGATTGGTGATTGACGGCCCATCATGATCAACTGTGGTGGTTTTCGTCCTGCCATCAGCTTCATCGTAATAGCGCACCCCGACTTTACCACTTGCTTTGCCATCACTGCCTGTAGCCTTACCGGTTGTGCTGCCGCGCTGGCCCTCATTATAAGTCCAGCTGGATAGTTCATCGGGGGTGATGGTGATATCTCCTGTCTCCTTACCGGCAGCAGTTTTCATCGCCCCCTGCACCAGAAACAGCCAGTACCCACCAGCGGGTTTACTGATAGCATTGTAGGTTCTCGCCAGCCGCGACATCAGATTGGCGTCTGACTCTGCAACCTGGTCGATGTGATCGATATGAATTTCTGCGAGTTCTGCGGCTACTTTCGGTTTCAGTCCATTGTCTGTGGCAACGGTTTTAACGAGATCGGCCAGCCGGATATCATCCCAGCTTCGCGTTTTGTGGTTCAGCACGTTACCGGGATGTTTCTGGGCGTTCATTGGTGCGGCAGTGGCATAAATTTCAACGCGGCGAGGTGGCCCACTACTGCCCACCCCCGAAACAACAAACCACCCCTTATCGACCAGCTGATCATTAAAGCCCATCGCCACCCTCAAACGTGCTCCCTTAGATGGCAGTGGCAGAGTTTGAGAAATCAGCGTGATTTTAAGTTCATCCGCTTTGGCTGTTGCCCCGCCATTATCCGTCAGGGTGAGTTCGCTCAGACACTCCTGCAGAGCGCGGGTAATGTCCTTGCCCTCTGCGCTTACACTGAATGCTGGCGCATACTCTGGATTTACAATCTGTTCAGCCATGTTAATCCCATAAACTAAATGCAGAATCAGTAACCGGCGTGGTCAGGTCCGGGAGCGTAATAGCGACTCCTGCAGTAAGAATGGCATCCCTGTCTGCCAGCCCCCGATTTGCCTCCAGTACCGCTGAAACGTTGGATGAGAGATTTGCAGTGCCATAATGATCTGCGCAAATAGCGTCCAGCACATCGCCATCACGGGTTTGATATATCGTCGGCATAATGTTTTAACGTCATCGTCCAGTTTTTATTACGGTGTCCGCCTCCCGGCAGGAACCGATCAGTTGTATCGCTGAATTGAGTTACCGCCCACCAGCCCAGCACATCGCCCTCACCACTCACCAGCAACTGGGGCTGAGCCAAATCAGCCAGGTCGTAAAGGTCATTAACCGCATCCACGCCGTTACGAAAGAACGCATGTGCCTCGCCATCAAGCCGCACCGTCCGCCCGGGTTTTCCTGTGTACTGCAGCAGACTCTGTTTGCCTATCCTCTCCTGTTCACTCCAGTTCCAGCTAGCCTCACGTGAAAGTGATTTAAACGCTGTGGTATCAATGGAGAAGGCAAAATCGCCCAGCATCATCATGACGCGGTCAGCCTGACTACCACGAATGGCGGACTGCTGTGCCTGTCCGGATGCCTCAATTAAAGGGATTATTTCACTCACCAGATAGCGCCTCCATCCAGCATGCTGTTATCTCCCGTGAATGCCGGGTTGGTTTTGGTAATAGACTCCAGCTCGTCGGCAATCCCACGCTCGCTCTGTCCCTGTGCACCGTTGATTTCGAACCGGTATTCAAATTTCCGGTTATCGGTCATCTGATACGCTTTATGCTGACTGTCAGCTGCAGCAAGACCACTGTTTAAGTCATCCCAGCTCCTGCCTGACTGAGTATCCGACGTTGCAGAATTGTTTTTCAGGGCATCCTTGAAATCCGGCAATCCCTCTTTCTTCGCAGTCAGAAAAGGATCGAGCGATTTATCAAACGTCTCATCGTCATCCTTGAAAAAACCACGGGTAGCGGTAAAAGATTTCTTAACCTGTTCCGGCAATTCCGGGTGCTGCTTCAGCTGCTGATCAAACCACTCTTCCTGACCGTTGCGTTTTGCCGTCAGTCTGGCGATATCGACCGATCCCGTCATCGCCAGCGATTTCAAAACATTTTTTTGATCCCCCCGCTCATCTGGTAACAGCCAGGAGAGTTTTTTAGCCAGGGCATAAATAATTTTCCCGACATACACCACGCCCTGGCCGAATGTCAGTACGCCGGGATAAAGATCATCGCGCAAAAATTTTACGACCCTGCTGATGCCGCCGCCTTTAAACCACTCAGCCAAATCATCAGTCAGTTCCCTGATGCGGGGAGCAAGCTGATTGCCAAGCTGTCCCGATATCTCCGCCCCGGCGCTGAAGAGAACGGTTTTAAGGTTCTCAACCGCTTTATTGCCCTCCACCGCGCCATCAGCACCCGCTTTGGTGACGAGGTTATAGCGATGCTGTTCATCCATTAAGTCGCGATAGCTCCTGCCGGACTGTTTCACCAGCATCAGCAGCTTGCTGGCCTCGCCGCCGAAAAGAGAATCCAGAGCGAACGAGGCTTTTGACTCATCTTTCAGGCTCAGCGCACGCTCAATGATTTTACTGAACTGCGCCATGTCGCTCAGGCCAGCCATGTCACCCGCTTTGAACCCCAGTGTTTCAAAGGCGTCCTGCAGCGCACCCTGCTTGCCGTTCTGCTTATAC